>ERZ506143.52-NODE-52-length-37748-cov-10.9187_pt1 | contig 37748 bp, 31 predicted proteins | sample MGYA00513564_ERZ506143 | MGnify/ENA metagenome assembly ERZ506143 | reverse complement strand
CTTACCGTCCAGAAAGCAGCTTAATAAAGTTGTCCAATTTTAAGGGTTCACTTTATGAAATAGATTTTCGGAGAAGCTTTTTTGAACGTCTAAATTAATGCCACGAACGAATAAGCGACGCAATCTAATGAAGTGCAGTCAAGAGCGTCGGCACAACGACCGCAGCGTTCATCAAAATATGAGACGTCATCGAAGTCTGAATTCGGCCGGTATGTTGATAAAGCCAGCAGAACAGCAATCCAACGAAGGCGTAGAGAATTAGATGACCGTCCGCGTGGGCGAGGCTGAAGAGAAAGCTCGAAATCAAGGCGGCCCCGATTTTGCCGGTCACCGCACTCAAGTTACCAAAGATGACCTTGCGGAAGACGATTTCTTCCATAATTGGGGCACCCACGATAATGGCTAAGAAAAATACCGGGTATTGTTGCCCAACGGTGAGTAGGGTCGACGTATTGTTGGAAGCCGTCGATTGCCCCAACATCGCAGTTATTTTAAGAATCAGGACTTGGCCGACAATGACTAGGACGAGCCCAATCAGGCCCCATAGAATGGCGACCAGCCAGTTACTGCGCTGCTGCTCAACGGCGTTTTTGGCTGTCATTCGGCGTGCTAGCCACAGCAATAACAGTGCGCCGACCAAGTAGTCGACCGTTTGAATCAAGAAGACTTGGGACCCCAGTTGATGAAAGGCGGCCACTAAGACGCTTGGTAGCGCATAAACAATAAAATAAATAATCAGAATTAAGATTGATTGGCGGCGATTAACCATCAGCTCACGTCCTTTTTGAAAGTTTGTTTGATTTTTTCATTAACACACGCATTGTGTTCGTTAATTTATCATGAATCATGATTAAATCATGGTGTTTTCTGAGTTCAAGCCCGCCAGCCGAGACCCGCTGGAAACAGTGCGAGTTAGCGTAAACTTGCTGTTGTGGATGCTTCCTACGCCGGCTTCCAGGTATTTCTGACAACGCTGGAACGCGATGGACACAGATTTAAGCCGACAAACCACGTCTTAAATACTGGTCTTCCACTAACCAAGCACACAACGCTTGCTAAGTGGAATTTCATCGCTGAGCATTGTCAGAAACACCTTCCAGCCGGGGATGGTATTCGAAAGGCAGACATGTGCGGCCCCAACATTTTGTTGGATTAGTCGTTGATTCCCTGGTACAGGGCCATTTTGACTTTAACTGTCAGACCGACTCCAACATATAGCAATACTTTTTACCAATGCTTTAAGGTTCCTGACAAACAGCTTCACTTAGCTTGTCAGAATCTTCTTTAGTCGTTTGAGATAGCAAAGTTTCGAATTATAAACAAAGGCTATTTTATCGACTAAATTCAAAACTAGTGTCCGTTGAAATTAGTGAATCATATCCAAGTAATCTGATCAGTACTAAAATGCCATAAAACAGCATCAATACTGATCAAAAAGTTTGCCTGAAGGGCCGGTCACTTAATATCCAGTGGTCAATTGTACCAAGATAGCTGGGCGTTCATCCGTCATTCGAGCGGTTTCCCGACCGGAGGGGCTGGCTGACAATGCTCAAATCGATGTCCGCCCTGTTCCAGCGTTGTCAGCCAGCCCCGGAGGTCGGAATCGGACGCGCATCGGCTGACGAACAGGAATCCACCAACTGGCACATTTTAATCATCATGAATACAAAATAATAACAAGCACAACACATATTAACACGATAATACCCATTATAGTCGATTTGACATTCTTTGACTAATAATTGACAAATCACTTGCAATCTCAAATTAAAATGATATAGTTGACAATGTAATTAGCACTTGAGGTTCAGGAGTGCTAAAAAAGAATAAATGGAGGGATTCACGTGTTAAAACCATTAGGAGATCGCGTTATCTTGCAACAACAAGAAGAAGAAGAACAAACCATTGGTGGTATTGTTATCGCCAATAACGCTAAGGAAAAGCCCCAAAGCGGCAAGGTTGTTGCCGTCAATGACGGTCGTGTTTTAGATAACGGGACAAAAGTTGACCCCAGCGTGAAGGTCGGCGATCAAGTCTTATTTGACAAGTATGCCGGTACTGAAGTGAAGTACCAAGGTGATAAGTACTTGGTATTGCACGAAAAAGATATCGTTGCAATCGAAGACTAATCCATTTAAAGGACGCAATTTAAAATAAACTAAATTCATGAGGTGAATAAGGATAATGGCTAAAGAATTAAAGTTCTCTGAAGATGCACGTTCAGCTATGCTAAAAGGTGTCGACCAATTAGCTAACACAGTTAAGTCAACGTTAGGGCCTAAGGGTCGCAACGTCGTATTGGAACAATCATATGGTTCACCAACCATTACTAATGATGGGGTTACCATTGCCAAAGCCATCGAATTAGATGACCACTTTGAAAACATGGGTGCCAAGTTAGTTTCTGAAGTTGCTTCAAAGACTAATGACATCGCCGGTGATGGGACGACCACTGCAACTGTTTTGACGCAATCCATCGTAACGGAAGGTATGAAGAACGTTACGGCCGGTGCTAACCCTGTTGGCATTCGTCGTGGGATTGAAGAAGCTACTAAGACGGCGGTTGACTCATTACACGCGATGGCACACGAAGTTAAGACGCAAGAAGATATTGCACAAATCGCTTCTGTTTCATCAGCAAGTGAAGAAACTGGTAAGTTAATTGCTGAAGCCATGGAAAAAGTTGGTCATGATGGTGTCATCACGATTGAAGAATCCCGTGGTGTTGATACTAGCTTGGACGTTGTTGAAGGGATGCAATTCGACCGCGGCTACTTATCACAATACATGGTTACTGATAATGATAAGATGGAAGCCGACTTGGACAACCCTTATATCTTAATCACAGATAAGAAGATTTCAAACATTCAAGATATCTTACCATTGTTACAATCAATCGTTGAACAAGGCAAGCCATTGTTGATCATTGCTGATGACATTTCTGGCGAAGCTTTACCAACCTTAGTATTGAACAAGATGCGTGGGACGTTTAACGTTGTCGCTGTTAAGGCACCCGGTTTTGGTGATCGGCGTAAGGAACAATTACAAGATATCGCTATCTTAACTGGCGGAACGGTTATCACTGACGATCTTGGCCTTGAATTGAAAGATACGACGATCGATCAATTAGGTCAAGCTAACAAAGTAACGGTTACTAAGGACAACACGACCATCGTTGAAGGTGCGGGTTCTAAGGACGCCATCTCCGAACGGGTTGAATTCATCCGTAACCAAATCAGTGAAACGACTTCTGACTTTGACAAAGAAAAGTTACAAGAACGTTTAGCTAAATTAGCCGGTGGGGTTGCCGTTGTTCGTGTCGGTGCCGCTACTGAAACTGAATTGAAAGAACGCAAGTACCGGATTGAAGATGCTTTGAACGCAACCCGGGCCGCCGTTGAAGAAGGCTTTGTTGCCGGTGGTGGTACTGCCTTGATCAACGTGATCAAAGACGTTGCTGCATTGAAGGAAAATGGTGACGTTCAAACTGGGATCAACATTGTCAAACGTGCTTTGGAAGAACCAGTTCGTCAAATCGCTGAAAACGCTGGTTTGGAAGGCTCTGTTATCGTTGAAAAGATGAAGGAACAAAAGCCAGGTGTTGGTTTCAACGCTGCGACTGACGAATGGGTCGACATGATTGAAGCTGGTATCGTGGATCCAACTAAGGTGACACGTTCTGCTTTACAAAATGCCGCATCTGTTTCAGCCTTACTCTTAACGACTGAAGCCGTTGTTGCTGAAAAACCTGAAGAAAATGCACCTGCTGCACCAGCCGCACCAAACCCAGGTATGGGCGGTATGATGTAAACAAATCGTAACATTAAGCACTTACTCGGCTGAGTAAGTGCTTTTTTAATGCTGTTGGGGTGCAAGTCAACTAAAATATGGGTATTGATTTATCCATAATGGAGCGGTAGGATTAGTCGTTAACGCAAAACAGGGGTACCTGGTCGTGCCCGGTAGTTTTAACTGGTAGTATTAATCAAGCTAAAGTAGTAGAATCTACTTTGACTTAGCTTACTTGGGATAATTATTTTGGACATAAAGGAGTTATTATCATGTGGCGTTATTTAAAACGGTTAGTTATTGGGAAACCGTTAAAAACCATGGACGAGGGTGGGCAAGCGCTCACTAAGTTCAAGGCCCTGGCGCTGCTGTCGTCAGATGCGCTATCATCAGTGGCTTACGGTACTGAACAGATTACGACGGTCTTAATTACACTTTCAGCGGCTGCTTTGATGTATCAATTGTATGTCGCGGTGTTAGTGCTGGTCCTACTGTTTGCCATCACGATGTCGTACCGGCAAATTATCCGGGCTTATCCATCTGGCGGGGGCGCCTACGTGGTTGCTAGTACTAACTGGGGTCGTCCAGCTGGACTAGTGGCTGGGGGCTCGCTGCTTGTCGACTACATGCTGACGGTGGCGGTTTCGGTGACTTCAGGTACTGAAGCCATTACGTCGGCAGTTCCGGCGTTAGCCAATTACCAAGTGCTGATTGCGGTACTGATCGTGATCGCAATTATGGCGCTGAATCTGCGTGGAATGCGTGAATCCGCATCATTCTTAACGTTCCCCGTATACTTTTTCATTATTATGATTATTGGCATGATTCTGTGGGGCATTATGAATATTGCGAGTGGTAACTTAACTTACCATGCATCCGCCGCTGTTGGGGCGCCCGTACAAGGTATGACGCTAGTACTGTTCCTGCGAGCCTTCTCCTCTGGGTCGTCATCACTGACCGGGGTTGAAGCCATCAGTAACGCGGTGCCAAACTTTAAACGGCCTAAGCGTAAAAATGCGGCCAATACGCTTGCCATTATGTCGCTCGTGTTGGCAGTATTCTTTGGTGGAATCACTTATTTGAGTTACTACTTGGGAATCAAACCGCAAGCAGACAATACCGTGCTGTCACAAATTGCGACGGCGGTCTTTGGTCACGGCTTGTTCTACTACTTGCTCCAATTAGCTACTGCCTTGATTTTAGCGGTTGCCGCTAACACCGGTTTTTCCGCGTTTCCAATCTTGGCGTACAACTTGGCGAAGGATAAATTCCTGCCACATGCTTACATGGACCGGGGCGACCGGCTAGGCTACTCTAATGGGATTATCTCGTTAGCCGTCGGGGCGATCGCGCTCATCTTTATTTTCCATGGTAAGACGACGCTCTTGATTCCGTTATACGCGGTCGGGGTGTTCGTGCCGTTTACGTTATCTCAATCCGGGATGATCGTGCACTGGTTGCGCGAACGTGGTCAATGGTGGTGGATGAAAGCCGCTGTTAACTTCCTCGGTGCCTTGATTTCGTTAGGACTAGTGGTCTTCTTATTCTTGCTCCACTTTGGCAACGTTTGGCCATACCTAATCGTGATGCCACTGTTGCTTTACATGTTCTTCCGGATTCACGTGCATTATAAACGAGTAGCTGCCCAGTTGCGGGTAGTCGCAAAGGAAAAGGCCGCTATTCATGATTATGATGGGGCCACGGTGATCGTGCTCGTCTCAAATGTCACGCGGGTAACGGCCCAAGCGGTCAACTATGCGCGTTCGATTGGGGATTACGTGATTGCGATGCACGTGTCTTTCGATGAAAATCCTGAAAAGGAACATAAAACGGCCGCGGAATTCAAAGAAACCTTCCCGGATGTTCGGTTCGTCGATATTCATTCGTCGTATCGTTCGATTGCCACGCCAACGTTACGCTTCTGTGATGTGATTGCCAAACGGGCGGCGGAACGGAACTTCTCTACTACCGTTTTAGTCCCACAATTTGTGCCTAAAAAGCCTTGGCAGAATATTCTGCATAACCAGACCAGCTTACGGCTGCGCGCGGTATTAAATTCGCGTGAAAATATTATTGTGTCGACTTATAACTACCATTTAAAAGAATAGTAACTTGATATTGAAACCCGGTATAACTGCCGGGTTTTTAATTTTGTGTCATAATATGAGTAACGATGGTTATAATTTAAGGGTTTGATTAGCACGTGACGGTTCAAATGTGAACGAATTGTGTTGCCTTTCCTAAGTTTTGGTGAAGCAAGTTGTCAAGCGTCATTGGGATTTGTATAATTATCATAATAAGAGTGAGAAGGGGGTTGCGCACAAATGATCAGGTTTGAAATTTTAGTATGCCTAGTGGCGACCATGATAGTTTCTGCAATCTTGACGCCGTTTGTGCGGAAGCTCGCATTTAAAATCGGGGCGGTGGACAAACCGAATGTCCGGAGGGTCAATAAAATACCGATGCCAACAATGGGTGGCTTAGCGATTTTTATTTCCTATACCGTCGGGACAACTGTCCTCTATCTGATGCACCAATTTCCTAGTCGCATTTTTTTCGCGCTATTAGGTGGCGAGCTGATTATTATTGCGACTGGAATTATCGACGATATTTATGAATTGAAGCCCCGTCAGAAGATGTTGGGTATCACATTAGCGGCACTTGAAGTTTACTTTATCGGTGGCATCCGAATGACGACCTTTACCTTTCCGTTGCTGGGACTGATTCATTTCCAATGGTTAAGTTTGCCGGTGACGCTGTTATGGATTTTAGCCATCACCAACGCGGTGAACCTAATTGATGGTCTGGACGGCTTAGCGACCGGGGTCTCAATCATTTCACTCACGACGATGGGAATCATCGGGTTATTCTTCTTGAATGCGAATATGTTTGTCTCGTTGCTGATTTTTACCCTAGTTGCAGCGATGATGGGCTTCCTGCCGTACAATTTCTTCCCAGCAAGAATTTATCTGGGGGATACGGGTTCCTTGTTCATCGGTTTCATGACGGCGGTGTTCTCGTTGTTTGGACTCAAAAACGTGACGTTGATTTCCGTTGGGATTCCAGTGATGATTTTAGGCGTGCCAATCACGGATACGGTCTACGCGATGATTCGCCGGATCTTGAATAAAAAGCCGATTTCGCAGGCGGATAAACATCACCTGCACCACCGGCTGATGCAATTAGGATTGACCCATCGACAAACCGTCATGGTCATTTACGGGATTGCATTGATTTTTTCGTTCATTTCATTGCTTTACCCGATTTCATCGATCTGGGGTTCAGTTCTCCTGACGATTGGCTTGTTACTGGGACTGGAACTCTTCGTTGAAGCAATTGGCTTAGCTGGCGATAATCGTCAGCCGTTACTCGATTGGATCAAACGAACCGTTGCCCGGCTGACTTCCAAGACTAATCATTAAAAGTTAAGTCAACAAATCAGTTGAATGTAAGGCCCTCCGATATGGTGATTGGTGGCGACGTCATCAGTACGCGTTAGTTAGTGGTCTAACTTGCTGCCAGTTCTGAGTGAGTCCACCGTGGTAGTTTGGCTGCCAGATTGATGGCCTCGCGCTTAAGACAATGGTCACTGCTGATATCATTCAAATGAAAATACACTTTAAATTATTACAGGCATCCGCCACGTCAATCGTGCGGGTGCCTGTTTTTCGTTATCGCTGCTTGCGTTCATCAACCTCGACTTTACCAAAACTATACAAGCATTTTACACAATCGTCATTCACAATTTACAAACGATCAGTAATATTAAGCATGTTCCAAGCAATCAACGAAGTGTAACCGTCGAGTGGTGATGCTGCTCCATCACCAGCAACAATACTCCTACCCAGTTATGCGATGACGGTTATCATGTTGGTTGCTTCATTTTGATAGTCAATTGAAGAAGGGGAGTTTCAATTATGAAAAAAGCACTGACACTCGGCGCATTGGCAGTAACGATGACCGTTTTACTAGCCGGTTGCGGCAGTAGCTCAGCTACGAGCACGAAGAACACGAGTAGTAGTGGTAGTGGCAGCTCAAAAACAACCAAGATTGTGGCAACCGGATCAACCGCGTTACAACCACTGGTCGAACAAGCTGGCCAAGCTTACCAAAATGAACATGCCAACGTGACGATCAACGTTCAAGGTGGTGGTTCCGGTGCCGGCCTTAGCCAAGTTGCTAAGGGCTCAGTTAATATTGGAAACTCAGACTTATTTGCACAAGAACAAAAAGGGTTAGACGCCAAAGGGTTAGTTGATCATAAAGTGGCCGTTGTGGGGATGGCACCTGTCGTTAATAAGGATGCCGGGGTCACGAATGTTTCTAAGCAAGAATTAGTTAAGATTTTCCAAGGCAAGATTACCAACTGGAAAGATGTCGGTGGTAAGGACGAAAAGATCACCGTTGTCAACCGGGCACAAGGTAGTGGGACGCGGGCAACGTTTGAAAAATGGGGCTTAGATAATGCCAAAGTGGCAACGAGCCAAGAACAAGATTCAAACGGGACGGTTCAAAAAATCGTCAGCACCACACCGGGGGCAATCAGTTACTTAGCGTTCTCATACGTTAAGTCTGATGTTCAAGCCTTAGCCATTGACAATGTTAAACCAACTGAAGCCAACGTTGCCACTAACAAGTGGAAGATCTGGGCATACGAACACATGTATACTAAGGGTCAACCAACTGGCGAATTAAAGAACTTCTTGACGTACATGACGTCCAAGTCAGTTCAAGGCAGTTTGGTTAAGAAATTAGGTTACATTCCGTTGACTTCAATGAAAGTTGACCGGGGCCAATCAGGTGCCATTACTGATTTGAAATAACCGCAAAAAAGTCGAGCAAGTTGTGCTCGGCTTTTTGTGTATCCTAAATATGATTTAGCAGAACTACCGGTAATCCAGCTTAATCCTGAGATACCGGTACTTCCGCAAACTGTTCACCCTGTTCAGTGAAGGTCACTTGACCACTCAATAAATTAGTGATGGCCGTTTGCACCGCGGCTAACTCTGCTGCACTCACTGTGATCGTCTGGGTGACTTGAACGCCGTAATCGGTATTTAGTGTGACCAGTTGGTTTTGCTGCAAGTAATAGTTCAACGCGTCGACGTTGCGGTAATCAAGAGCAATCGCCAGCCGCATCTGTAAAACCCGTTCGACTTTGCCACACGCTTCGATTGCAGCGGCCGGGGTCCCGTTGTAGGCGCGAATTAGGCCGCCAGCCCCCAGCTTGATCCCGCCAAAGTAGCGCGTCACGATCGCCAAAACATCGTGAACGTCATTAGCCTTAAGGACTTCCAGAATTGGGGAGCCAGCCGTTCCTGAGGGTTCGCCGTCATCACTCATCCGTTGAATATGGTCGTCGTCGCCTAACATGTAAGCAAAGCAATTATGGTTCGCCTTCGGGTTGGCTGCGCGGACTGCGGCAATTTTTGCTTGGGCGTCATCCTCACTGGTAATGCGGTAAAGGTGTGCGATGAAGCGCGATTTCTTGATGGTCTGTTCAAAGACCGTGTCTTGGGTAATGGTGTAATAGGGTTTCGTCAAAATTATCGATTCCTTTCGTGGATTTCAGCATGATTTGCGTATGTAATCTATAAAGGGGTGAAGACGTGCAAGCACAAGAACTATATGGTCGGCAGTTAGCCTTATCCGCCGAGGCCGCGCGTGACTTACCGGCTGGCTGTCAAGTTTTGCCAGCGATGCAAGTGACGGCGACCCAGGTCCAGTGTCAACGCTGTGGCAGTCAGCTGGACCGCCAGCGCGCGCAATTACCGAACGAACAGTATTATTGTTACCAATGTCTGAATCTAGGTCGTATCAGCACCCTCGTTAAACTCTATCATATGTCAGAACCGAATGCTTTTGCAACGGTCCCGACCTGTACTTGGACTGGTCAGCTAACGGCCCAACAAGCCGCGTGTGCACAAATGATTCAAGAAAAGTTTGCCGCAAGAGAACGACAATTATTGTGGGCGGTGACCGGTGCAGGGAAAACGGAAATGCTGTTTCCCGGGATCACTTGGGCCTTAGCACAACGGTGGCGCGTGGCCATTGCGTCACCGCGAGTCGATGTTTGTTTGGAACTGGCGCCCCGATTGCGAGCAGCATTTGCGGATGCGCCAATTGCCATGCTGCATGGCCGTGACCCGGAACCGTATCAATATACGCAATTGACGATTTGTACGACCCATCAATTGTTACGTTTTCGCCACGCCTTTGATGTCCTGATTATTGATGAAGTTGACGCTTTTCCATTCGCAGCTAATCCGCGGTTGGCATTTGCAGTCAAGCAAGCGCTCAAACCAGATGGCGCACTACTGTATTTAACGGCGACCCCTAGTCTGGCGCTGTTACGGCAAGTTCGACGAGGACAGTTAGCGATTAGTTATTTGCCATTACGGTTTCATCAACACTTACTGCCGACAATTACGGTGCGATTGCAGCCCAACTGGCCCCAGCTACTAGCACACGGCAAGTTGCCGCGGTGCCTAATTCAACGGTTACGGCAGTATCAGACGCGGCACCAGCGCTTTTTGTTATTTGTGGCGCGAATCGAACAGTTGGCGCCCGTGCATCATCTGCTCCAACAGTTATTTCCACAAATGGCAGGGCAGACGGTACATTCGGCGGACCCAGACCGGTTGACGAAGGTCCAGCAGATGCGAGATAAAGCCGTTCAATACTTAATTACGACAACGATTCTGGAGCGCGGCGTGACACTGCCGGGAATTGATGTCATTGTCTTAGGTGCGGATGATGCCGTGTTTTCGACGGCGGCGCTGGTGCAGATTGCGGGCCGGGTCGGTCGTAGCAAGGCACGACCAACTGGACTAGTCTGGTTTATTTGTCAGCAGCATGGCCGTAACATTAAGCAAGCACAGCGCCAGATTCGTACCGTCAATCGAAAGGGGCGAGCATTGCGTGCCAGCATGCCTATTGTGTCAAAGTCAGATTCAGATTAAGTTAACCTTGCCGTGGTTATTAAGCTGGCAACCCATGCGCCGCCCAGTGGTTTGTGACCGTTGCTGGCAACGCTTTGAGTCGATTAAGCGTCTCCATGCTTGTCCAGGTTGTGGGCGCGCACAAGACCAACCGACGCAATGTCTCGATTGTGCCCGCTGGCCGACATTAGCTGGTTTTCATAACGAAGCCCTATTTCGTTACAATGAGGCGATGCAAGCTTATTTTCATCAGTATAAATTCAGCGGCGACTATCAATTGCGACAGGTGTTTGCGACGGTGCTTCAACAAGCTGTTCGCCAGCGCATCGCCCATACCGCAGCAATAGTTGTGACGATTCCCGTCACGCCCGCGACGATGCAGACCCGGGGATTCAACCAAGTGAGTGGCTGGATACCCACGATTGAAACGGCGGCAGTACTGACGACTCAAGCTACGACTAAGTTAGTGCCGCAGTCCAAAAAAGACCGGCACGCGCGGTTGCTGACGCCCCAACCGTTTAAATTAACCACGCCAGCAGATATTACCGGTCAGTCGATTTTAATTGTCGATGATATTTATACGACGGGCCGCACGATTCGGCATGCAGCCAGCCTACTTTTGGAAAACGGTGCCAAGAGTGTGACGGGGCTGACCCTCGCCCGTTAATTTCGGTGGAAAGTGCCGTTTGGATTGTTTATTGTAGCGCTTTCTATTATAATGAAATTAAGCAAAGTAATTAGAGAGTGGTCCTTTAATTACTTTGGGTACACAGTAATGTGTGTGAAGGGAGAGAAGATCTATGCTAAATTTTAATATTCGCGGTGAAAATATCGAAGTGACCCAAGCAATTCGGGACTACGTTCAAAAACGGGTGGGCAAGTTACAGAAGTACTTTGACAATAATGTTGACTCAATTGCCCATGTCAACTTAAAAGTTCACCCAGACAAGACGGCTAAAGTCGAAGTCACTATTCCACTTCCCTATTTAGTTCTCCGGGCAGAAGAAACTTCTCCTGATATGTATGCGAGCGTTGATTTGGTGACCGACAAGTTGGAACGCCAAATCCGTAAGTATAAAACTAAGGTCAACCGTAAGTCCCGTGAAAAAGGCTACAAAGCGATTGACTTTGCAGCGACTGATGAAACAGTTGCCGCTGCCGACAATGATCAGGACGATAAGTTAGACGTTGTACGCACGAAACGCGTGGCTTTAAAGCCAATGGATAATGAAGAAGCAATTCTGCAAATGGATATGCTCGGCCATGACTTCTTTATCTACGAAGATGCGGAAACCGACGCAATTAATATCGTCTATCGGCGTAACGATGGCCGTTATGGTTTGATTGAAACCGACGACAATCACTAAATTTTGAAACGTAACTAACGAGGACTGGTCAGTTGACCAGTTCTTTATTTTTGACCATGGAAGTCAGTTAGGGGCAGATGTTCGGTTAAGAAATGCTGTCCGACTGAATTAAAGAACCCGGGTCAGCGATTGGAAATATGGGGTTAAAGACTAATATTTAGTTAAGGATGTAAATAAAACGGCTGACGGTATCGGTTACATAGGGGCCCGTGGTTTTCATTACTAGTAAATAATGGTAAAATGACAGATGGTATTTTATTTTGAAATGGACAATTGAAATTAAAATTTAGATTAATTATTTGGAGAGGATACGTAAATGGCCAACATTTTAAAACGCTGGGTTGAAAGCGACAAGCGGACTATTCGGCGTCTGGATAAGATTGCTAATAAAGTTGAAGCTTATGCTGACGAATACGCCAAGTTAAGTGATGCTGACTTGCAAGCGAAGACCCCAGAATTTCGTGAACGTTACAAGGAGGGCGAATCGTTAGACGATTTGTTGCCAGAAGCATTTGCTACGGCGCGTGAAGGTGCTAAACGGGTGCTGGGACTTTACCCGTTCCACGTTCAAATCCTCGGTGGAATCGTGTTGCATCAAGGTGACATTGCCGAAATGAAGACTGGTGAAGGGAAGACCTTAACGGCCACCATGCCAGTTTATTTGAACGCCATCTCTGGTAAAGGGGTACACGTTGTTACGGTTAACGAATATTTGTCAGCTCGTGATGCGACCGAAATGGGTGAGCTCTATAACTGGTTAGGCATGAGTGTCGGCATTAACGGTGCTGAAAAGTCACCAGAAGAAAAGCGGGCTGCCTATAACGCAGATATTACTTATTCAACCAATGGTGAAATCGGGTTTGATTACTTACGTGATAACATGGTGGTTTACCGTGAAGACATGGTACAACGCCCATTGAACTTCGCGATTATTGATGAAGTTGACTCCATCCTGATCGATGAGGCGCGGACGCCGTTGATTATTTCTGGTCAGTCAGAAGGGACGACTGGGATGTACAAACGGGCGGACCGGTTTGCCAAGACGTTGACTAAGGATGAAGATTACAAAGTCGACCTCGAATCCAAGACGGTTGCGTTATTGGACGAAGGAATTCGAAAAGCAGAAAAGTATTTCGGTTTAAAGAACTTGTATGATACTGATAATACGGCTTTGAACCATTACTTGGACGAAGCCTTACGGGCCAACTACATCATGCTCAAGGATAAGGACTACGTGATTTCTGACGGTGAAGCGTTAATCGTTGATTCCTTTACGGGTCGGATCATGGATGGTCGGCGTTTCTCTGACGGGTTACACCAAGCGATCGAAGCGAAGGAACACGTTGAGATTCAAGAAGAGACCAAGACCATGGCCAACATCACTTATCAAAACTTATTCCGGATGTATAAGAAGCTTTCCGGGATGACTGGGACGGCCAAGACAGAACAAGAAGAATTCCGTGAAATTTACAACATGGAAGTTATTACGATTCCAACCAACCGGCCAATGATTCGTGATGACCGTTCTGATTTACTGTACCCAACGTTACAAAGTAAATTTAACGCGGTTGTTAAAGAAATCAAAGAACTCCACGAAAAGGGCCAACCAATGCTAATCGGGACCGTTGCCGTGGAAACATCAGAATATTTATCACACCGTTTAGATGAAGAAAATATTCCGCACGTGGTCTTGAACGCCAAGAACCATGCCAAGGAAGCCGATATCGTTGCCAATGCCGGTCAACGCGGCGCCGTCACGATTGCCACCAACATGGCTGGTCGTGGGACGGATATCAAGTTAGGACCGGGTGTCAAAGAAGTCGGTGGGTTAGCCGTTATTGGGACCGAACGTCATGAATCACGGCGGATCGATAACCAATTACGGGGCCGTGCCGGTCGTCAAGGTGATCCTGGGATGTCACAATTCTACCTATCACTTGAAGATGATTTGATGTTGCGGTTCGGTTCTGAACGAATCAAGAACTTCTTGCAACGGATGAACGTGGAAGATGACGACGCTGTGATCCAGTCACGGATGATTACGCGTCAAGTTGAATCTGCGCAGAAACGGGTCGAAGGGAATAACTACGACTCACGTAAAAACGTGCTTCAATATGATGACGTCATGCGGGCCCAACGTGAAGTGATTTACGGGGAACGTCAACAAGTAATCATGGAAGAAAAATCCTTGAAGCCAGTGATTATGCCAATGATCAAACGGACCGTCGAACGCACCGTTCAATTGCATATGCAAGGCGATGAAAAGGATTGGGACCTTGGTGCCGTGGTTGACTTTGCACAAGCGGCCATGGTCAAGGAAGATTCCATCAGCGTCGATGACCTGAAAGGCAAGTCACCAGCTGAAGTTGAGGATTACTTGATGAAGCGGGTCGACGAAGTTTACGATGCCAAGACGAAGCAATTATATGATGCTGGTCAAATGCTTGAATTTGAAAAGGTCGTTTTATTACGAGTGGTCGATTCACATTGGACGGATCATATTGATTCAATGGACCAATTACGGCAATCAATTGGGTTGCGTGGTTACGGTCAGTTGAACCCATTAGTTGAATACCAACGTGACGGTTATCAGATGTTTGAAGAAATGGTCGCCGATATCGATTACGATACGACACGTCTCTTCATGAAGTCAGAAATTCGCCAAAATATTCAGCGTTAAGATTAAGGTTAACGAAAGCGAGTCTGAGACTGAGGTCTTGGGCTCGTTTTACGGTTGCAAACGATATTAAATAAATAATAAATAAGTTGAAAGAAGGGTTCTTTGTGGAATTAAGTGAATATAAACACCTGATTACAGAAATGCAAAGTGCTGTCGACGACTTTAGGGGGTCGCTTTGACTTAGATGCGTTGAACGAAAGCATCCAAGAAAACGAAGCCCGAATGGCCGAACCAGGATTTTGGGATGACCAGGCTGCGGCGCAAAAAGTTATTGACGATAATAATGCGTTAAAGAGTAAGTATGAGACGTTCAAACAATTGTCTGATGAGGTCGGCGACTTAGCGGTGGCGTACGAGTTACTTAGCGAGGAGCCAGATGCTGAGATGCAAGCTGAGTTCGAAACGGACTTCAAGCATGCCGAACATGATTTACAACAGTACCGCCTCAGTTTGCTATTAGATGGACCGTATGACCGTAATAATGCAATTCTAGAAATCCATCCCGGTGCTGGTGGAACGGAATCACAGGACTGGGGATCGATGTTGCTGCGGATGTACACGCGTTGGGCCGCTAGTCATGATTTCAAAGTCGAAACGGTCGATTATCAAGCGGGTGATGAAGCTGGCATCAAGAGTGTCACGCTACTCATTAGTGGACATAATACGTACGGTTATTTGCGCTCCGAAAAAGGCGTGCACCGGTTAGTCCGGATCTCGCCGTTTGACGCGGCTGGACGGCGGCATACGTCCTTTGCCAGTGTCGACGTGATGCCAGAACTAGATGACACGGTCGATATCGATGTGCGGCCAGAAGATTTGAAGATCGACGTTTATCGGGCGAGCGGGGCTGGGGGTCAGCATGTTAACAAGACTTCTTCAGCCGTTCGAATCACGCACATTCCGACTGGGATCGTAGTGGCCAGTCAGGCGCAACGGTCGCAATTGCAGAACCGGCAAACGGCCCTGAATATGTTGCGGGCCAAGTTGTATGAGCGTGAAGAAGAGAAGAAGGCCAAAGAACGCGCCGCGATTCAGGGTGAACAGATGGACATTGGTTGGGGCTCGCAGATTCGCTCCTACGTCTTCCATCCGTACACCATGGTGAAAGACCACCGGACCAATTACGAGTCCCATGATGGTCAAGCCGTGATGGATGGCGACCTCGATCCATTCATGGACGCCTATTTACAATGGAAATTAGCGCAACGGAACCCCAAATAATGATGGGGTAATACTAAGGTGACCTATCGTTGTGTAGGTCGTCTTAGTATTTTTTTGGCCAAAAGTCTTATAATATAGAAATATTAATGCGGTAATAGCAAGGCTGACCAGTTTGAAACGGCGTTGGTCTACACCGGTAAAAATGCTATACTAACTTCAGAGTTTAACGTTAGGGGTCACGCACATGCAGGTATTGAAGATATTCGAATTGTTCCTTTTACAGCCACTCGTTTGGATTGGTTTACTGCGCAGCTATTTAACCGCCAAACGCCGAGTCACCTATGAACGCCAAAATTTTCATAGCGCCATCAATTCACAATTGGTCGAGGTCCGGCACTTTTTCATGGACGGCTGCTTATTGGGAACTTTAATGACAATTATTAGTTTGGCACTCGGGTTAGTGGTCTCACCAGTCTGGGTCGTCCTGTATGAGGCACTTGCGACCATTAGTCTGATTATTCTGCCGGGAATGCTAGTTCCGGTGACGGTCTTTGGCTTGAGTTGGTTGGGATACTGGCTCATGAGCCCCCAATTGACAACAGTTGGTGGAATTTTGCAACAACACGGCATTTCAACGACGAGCATGAGTGGCAACTTGGTCGTTAATGGCCTGATGTTATTAGCCGTTGTTTTGGGGACGACGGCATTACTGCTACGTTGGCATGACCATCAAGGCCGCTCACCGAAGTTGCAGCCGGATCAGCGTGGCAAACGGCTGGTTCGTTACCAATGGCAGCAACTGTTAGTCTTACCAGTTGGTGTGTTGATTCCAGGAGATTGGATTCACGCGACGCTCAGCTGGTGGCCGGTATTCACGGTTGGCGAGCGGTCATTTAGTATTATATTATTGCCATTATTAGTAGGTGCCAGTGCGCGGGTTTACAAGCAGTTGCCCCAAATTGCGTGGCGCCAACTCGCGACCCGCTTGGGGGGTGTCGCGGTGGTCAGCGTGATTCTCGCCATTGTGGCCCGCTTTGCAGTACTCAGTCCACAGTGGTTGCTGGGGCTATTAGCATTCGTAGTCGTGTTGACTTGGGTTGTGATGATTCAACATCGATTTGATGATCGGCATCAGCAATTGCGTTTCTCTGATACTGAACAGGGCGTGCGTGTGATTGGTCTCAGACCGAATACACCTGCAGATAAGTTGAATCTAGACTTAGGCGACGTGATTCTGGAATGTAATCGCCAACCAGTCAACACAGAAGCGGAGTTTTATGCTGCGCTATTGAAAAGTCCAACCTACGTCCATTTAAAAGTACGTAACCGACAACAAGAATTGATTATTACCGAAACGGCGATTTATAATGGCGCCCCACACGAGTTAGGAATTGTGTTATTCACTGATCAGGAGGATTAATGACCATGGATAAGATTTTAGTGGTAGACGATGAACCGGCAATCGTAACGTTATTGTCATACAACTTAAAACAGGCGGGATACGAGGTCTTGACGGCGACGAATGGTGCGGACGCGTTGTCACTAGGTCTGGAACAATCGTTTACATGTATTTTGTTAGATTTAATGTTGCCGAAATTAGATGGAATGGAAGTCACTAAAAAGTTACGGCAAGAAAAGATTCAGACGCCGATTATTATTGTGACAGCTAAAAATGATGAATTCGATAAGGTCTTTGGATTAGAACTCGGTGCGGATGACTATATCACCAAGCCGTTTTCACCCCGCGAGGTCTTGGCGCGGATCAAAGCAGTGATTCGGCGGACAACGCCCGATGAACCGGTGACGCCACCAACACCAATCGCACCCGCCAATCGTTCCGTGATGCTGGTCGGAGATTTGCAGATTGACCAGAATAAATATCGGGTCGCGCGCAATGGTGAAAATATCAGTTTGACGCCAAAAGAGTTCGAACTACTGATTTATTTTGTCGAACGTGAAGGTCGGGTGCTCAGTCGTGATGCGATTTTAAACCATGTCTGGGGCTATGATTATGCCAGTGAGACACGCATTGTGGATATTCACATTTCACATTTACGAGAAAAAATCGAAGCAGACCCAAAACATCCGCGCCTGATTCGGACGGTCCGGGGCTTCGGCTACGAATTCGTGGGTGACAGTCATGCATAATCGCTGGCAACAGACGACCAGAATCTTAGTCATGGAAAACGTCCTGATTACATTGATTGTCCTGGTCGTGTTGCAGCATTTTTCACCAATCAAGTGGTCGTGGGGATTAGTGCTGAGCCTCTGCTGCGGGCTCATTGGTTTAGCAATTATTGAAGGCGTCATCACCTGGCATCAGCAATATAATCGCCAAAAAACGATCGACCGGATGGAAGCCAAACTGCGCCAGATGAGCAGTCAGCAGTTTCCACCCCACATTTTACTGCCACAGTCAGACCCGTTATATAGTCTGGCCCAGGCAGTCAATCAATTAGAAAGCTTTCAAAAGCATCAAACGCGGCGTGCGGAGTTACAAGAAAAAGAACTGATGATGATCATGCGCTATTTACCCGTTGGGGTGATGGTAATTGACCATCGCCGACAAGTACAACTGTCCAATCCAACGATGAGTGAGTTGTTACAGGTTTCCGTTAACTCTGTTGCCCACATTTATACGAAGGACATCCAACTGTATGCGTTGACCAAGTTGATTGAAGATACGATTACTAGTGGTGACAATCAACGGGCGACGATTACATTGACGCCGGCACCTAATACGCAAGTGGTGGAAGCCTCGACCGTTTATATTCAAGGCAACCGCGGCCAGTTTCAAATCGTCTTGATTCTGTATGATATTACTGAGGTCTATATGATCGAACAGATGCAGGATGATTTTGTTAGCAACGCCAGTCATGAATTGAAGACGCCGATTACGGCGATTGCGGGGTTCACTGAGACGCTACTAGGTGGGGCAAAGGATGATCCAGAAACGCTCGACCAATTTTTGCACATTATTGCGGATGAGAGTCAGCGGCTGATCGATTTGATTCAAGACGTGCTCTCGTTGTCACGCATTCGAGCTCAGAACACGACCAAGTTAACCTTGTCGTCAGTTGCGGTGCGACCGTTGATTACGCAAGAACTAGCGGTCGTTCAGCAGGCCACCGACCGGCAACACTTGACGATTAATAATCAAGTTGATCCGGATTTGACTGTGACCAGTGATGCTCAAAAACTCAATCAAATCGTCAAAAACTTGCTGACGAATGCGATTAAATATAATCGACCACAGGGGAGTGTGACGATTGCGACCCATGTCGGTGAACAATCTTGGTCGTTGATTATTAAAGATACCGGGATCGGAATCAGTGCCGACGACCAGCAACGGATCTTTGAACGCTTCTATCGCGCCAGCCCATCCCGCTCACAGCAACTCGTGAGCGGCACGGGACTCGGACTAGCCATCGTCCAGGAACTCGTGAATGCGATGCAAGGCACGATCGAAGTGGTCAGTCAGCGAGGCGTCGGCACAACAATGACGGTGACGTTACCTTTAATTGCGCCGGAATCAGATTAACTGATTGGCGATATTGATGACGACCACTGACAAGTCACCATTAAAAATGATTCAAAACATAACGATTTTCAAAGTGAAATGTAAACTTTGAAAATCGTTTTTTTGTGCACTTTTCTCATGTTCTTGCCATTTTGGGACGGATAAATCGTCAAATCCTTAAAAATAATTCGACGTTTACACAATCTTTACAAAACTCATATAAAGCATTTACACAAACTTTGTATTATTGATATTGAGCAATGGGTAGGAGGTATACATTTATGAAAAAAAGTCGGGTCATCCAATTAATTGGGTTGGTCGTGATTATTGGATTGGTCGGTTTGGCGTATGTGCGTCGTGACCGGACCAGTGCCAGTGAATCGATCACAGCAGTTGGATCAACGGCCTTACAGCCACTAGTTGAAGCTGCCGGTGAACAATATAGTAGTACTCACACCGGGGTGTTCATCAATGTGCAGGGTGGTGGTTCTGGAACGGGGCTGAGTCAAATTCAGTCGGGCGCTGTCGCTATTGGTAACTCAGATATTTTTGCAGAAGAACAATCGGGTATCACCGCTAGTAAGTTGATTGACCATCGGGTTGCCGTGGTCGGCATCGCACCAATCGTCAACAAACGCGCGGGTGTCACTAATTTGACGCAACAACAGCTCATCCAGATTTTCACGGGTAAAGTGAAGAACTGGCGTGAAGTCGGTGGACGGGACTTACCAATCACACTGATCAACCGCGCACAGGGCTCTGGAACACGTAAAACCTTTGAGCGGTATGCCTTAAAGGGTCATGAAAGTATTGAATCCCAGGAACAGGATTCTTCCGGATTGGCACGCTCAATCGTTGCCAGTACGCCAGGTGCCATCAGCTACGTGGCATTTTCATATTTAGACAAATCTGTTCAGACCGTCAAAGTTGACGGTGTTCGACCAACAGAGCAAAATGTGCGGAATAATCGCTGGTACATTTGGTCGTATGAACACTTATATACCGGGAAAAATCCCAACCAATTAACTAAAAAATTTATTGATTACATTTTATCAACCGCTGTTCAACAAAAGTTAGTCAAGCAGTTAGGTTATATTTCGGTCCATGACATGCAAGTTCAGCGGAATGCGGCCGGTAAAGTTTCAGTTGTGAAATGAGGGAGAGCGCATGGATAAAATTAGAGAGAGTTTATTGAAGAAATCAGTTGCTAGCAAGATCGAACGACGTGGTAAAGCCATTAGTTTGCTCTGCCTAGCTTTAATTGTCGGCGTCGTTTTTTTGATTTTTTACTTTGTGGCGTCACGGGGACTCGCAACGTTCTTCGAAAATCACATTAATATTTGGCAATTCTTGAGCGGCACACAATGGAATCCTGGCACGATTGGCAGTAATGGTCAACCGGCCGTGGGCGCCTTACCAATGATTGTCGGGTCGTTCTTGATTACGATTCTTTCCGCATTGGTTGCAACGCCCTTTGCCATCGGAACTGCCGTCTTTATGACTGAAATCTCACCTCGTCGCGGGGCACAAATCTTGCGGCCAGTTACTGAGTTATTGGTCGGTATTCCATCAGTTGTTTATGGGTTTATCGGTTTACAAGTTGTTGTACCATTCGTTCGCAATACGTTTGGCGGTAGTGGTTATGGGATCTTATCAGGGACGTTCGTGCTGTTTGTCATGATTTTACCGACTGTGACGTCCATGACGGCCGATGCGTTGAATGCGGTCCCTCGTTATTACCGAGAGGCGTCCTTAGCTTTGGGTGCCACTCGTTGGCAAACAATTTATAAAGTCGTGTTACGCGCGGCGATTCCTGGTATGCTGACGGCGGTCGTCTTCGGGATGGCCCGGGCGTTCGGGGAAGCCCTCGCGGTACAGATGGTCATCGGGAATGCGACGCTGTTACCACACAACTTGGTCTCGCCAGCAGCAACCTTGACGAGTATCTTGACGATGGGAATTGGAAACACGGTCATGGGGTCATTACAAAATAATGCACTCTGGTCATTAGCAATGATCTTGTTACTGATGTCCTTAGTCTTCAACCTAGTTATCCGCTACATTGGGCGAAAGGGGAAATTAAACCATGAACGCTAAACGAACTGATAAAATGGCGACCGGGATTCTCTACGGCGTCGCGGCCTTCGTGGTCATTATTCTAGTCGCCCTGTTAGGGTACATTTTGATTCAAGGGGTGCCCAAGATTTCTTGGCACTTCTTAACATCACCAGCGTTAGCCTTTGAAGCTGGTGGGGGGATTGGGATTCAATTGTTCAACTCCTTCTACCTGTTATTTTTAGCCTTACTGATTTCGCTCCCAATCTCGCTGGGTGCCGGAATTTATTTAAATGAATACGCGCCACAAAATACGGTCACTGGTTTGATTCGGACGACCATCGAAATTTTGAGTTCTTTACCTTCCGTGGTCGTGGGGTTGTTCGGTTATTTATTCTTCGTGGTTCAGTTCAAGTTAGGCTTTTCGATTCTGTCTGGGGCGTTTGCACTGACTGTTTTCAACTTACCGATTTTGACGCGGAGTATTGAAGAAGCCTTAGCCAATATTTCAGATAATCAGCGAGAGGCGGGTTACGCCCTTGGATTATCACGCTGGGAGACGGTGACCAAAATCGTCGTCCCCGCTGCGTTACCAAGTATCATTACGGGGGTCGTCCTCAGTGCCGGCCGAATCTTTGGGGAAGCCGCAGCCTTGATCTACACGGCGGGCCAAAGTGCACCAGCGTTGGACTTTACCAACTGGAATCCGTTCGACATTAGTAGTCCGTTGAGCCCCTTACGACCAGCCGAAACGTTGGCGGTCCACATTTGGAAAATCAACTCTGAAGGGATCATGCCGGATGCCAAAGCCGTTTCAGCCGGTGCTTCAGCCGTGCTGATTATTGCGGTCTTACTCTTCAACTTCTTGGCTCGTTGGCTCGGCAAACGCTTGTACAAACACTTAACCGCTGAATAAAGGAGGCCGTTTTGATGGCAGATAACACAATGATGACAACGCAACGAAATATTATGACGTTTGATCCTAAAGACCACGAAATCGCGCTTTCTACCGAAGACTTACACGTCTTTTACGGGAATTCGGAAGCCATTTCGGAAGGTGATTTGCAATTCGAACGGTATAAAATCAGTGCGTTAATTGGCCCTTCTGGTTCCGGGAAGTCGACCTACTTGCGGTCTTTAAACCGGATGAATGACCGGATTGCGACTGTAAAGGGTAAAATTATGTATCGTGGCTTGGATATTAATAGTAATGACATTGATGTCTATGAAATGCGTCGGCACATTGGGATGGTGTTCCAACGGCCGAACCCGTTTGCAAAGTCGATTTATGAGAACATTGCCTTTGCATTGCGGCAGCGTGGGTTGAACAATAAACAACAGTTGGATGAAATCGTTGAACGTTCACTCCGTCAAGCTGCGATGTGGGACCAAGTTAAGGACGATTTGAATAAGAGTGCGTTAGCGCTATCCGGTGGGCAACAGCAACGGCTCTGCATCGCGCGGGCAATTGCGGTCAAGCCTGATATCTTATTACTGGATGAACCGGCGAGTGCCCTCGATCCAGTCTCGACTAGTCAAATCGAAGATACCTTACTAGAATTAAAGCAAAACTACACGATTATTATCGTGACTCATAACATGCAACAAGCGTCACGGATTAGCGATTACACGGCGTTCTTTAACCTTGGAAAGGTCTTGGAATACTCAGAAACTGGTGAGATTTTTACGAATCCGCAAGTTGACCTGACAAACGACTACATTTCCGGGAACTTTGGATAGGAGGATCGTTCATGAGTACAATTTTAACGACTGAGAACTTATCATTATTTTATGGTAAAAAAGAAGCTCTGAAAGGTGTTAACCTAGACTTTGAGGACCGCGGGATCACTGCGTTGATTGGCCCTTCCGGTTGTGGGAAATCCACTTTTCTGCGCTGCCTGAACCGCATGAATGATCTGATTCCAAACGTCACGATTACTGGTGAAGTTAATTTTAACCAGCATAATATTTACGCTCCGACGATGGATACGGTACAATTACGGAAAGAAATTGGGATGGTATTCCAACAACCCAATCCTTTTCCGTTCTCAATCTATGAGAACGTGGTCTATGGGCTACGTTTAGCTGGTGTCCATGATAAGGAACGTTTAGATGCGGCCGTTGAAAAGAGTTTGAAGCAAGCGGCAATTTGGGATGAAGTTAAGGACCGCTTGCACGCCAATGCGTTATCACTGTCTGGTGGGCAACAACAACGGGTCTGCATCGCACGGGTGCTTGCTGTGGAACCCGATATCATTCTCCTAGATGAAGCAACCAGTGCGCTGGATCCCATCTCTAGTCGAATGATTGAAGAGACCCTATTGAATTTACGTCAAGATTACTCTATCATAACTGTTACGCATAACATGCAGCAGGCTTCACGAATTTCTGACCGCACGGCGTTCTTCTTGAATGGTGAATTGATTGAAGTGAACGATACCAAACAGATTTTCATGAATCCGGTTAGACAAGAAACCAATGACTATATTTCGGGACGATTTGGTTAGGAGGAAAAAACATGCGACGACTTTTTGATGATGAACTAAATGATATTGATGCAAACTTCACTGAGATGGGAATGATGGTCAGCGAAACGATCGAAAAGGCGGTTAAAGCCTTTATTGACCATGACCGCGATTTGGCCCAAGAGATCATTGATAATGATAAAAAAATCAATCAACGTGAAGTGGAACTAGAACAAAAATCGTTTGAAATGATTGCGTTATACCAGCCCGTGACTTCCGACTTACGGGAAATTGTCACCATCTTGAAAGCCGTTTCTGAATTGGAACGTATGGCTGACTACGCGCGTAACATTGCCCACGCCACGATTCGGGTCAAGGGTAACGTTCGTGTTCCTGAAATCGAAGCCGCGTTATCCGAAATGGGTAACCGGGTTCGGAAGATGGTAGAAGACATGTTAGCCGCCTACGTGAAGAGCGATGACCAAGAGGCGCGCCGCGTTGCCGCTAAGGATGCCAAAGTCGGTGAGATGTACGACAAGATCAACGCTAAGGGCATCTCTAAGATGGAACGGCACCCAGAGACGGTAATCGGATCGACCGATTATTTAAATGTGGCGACTTACCTGATGCGGATTGGGGCCTTAGTAACGAATATCGGCGAATGGATCGTTTATTTGAACACGGGCGAAATCATCGAACTGAATCCAGAAAGCTCCAACTTAGTCTAGTTAATCATAAATAATTCTTTAAAGCCGGTCGTCTCGTTTGCAACCGGCTTTTATAATTAGTAAGATAAAGTTAGACCAGACTTATAAGGAGTGGCTAACGATGAAATCAAATACAAAACAAAAATTAACTAAATCCAATAATCGCGTTTTTGCCGGAGTCTTGGGCGGAATTGCTGAATATTTAAATTGGAATGCAAATGTATTACGAGTCTTATATGTTATTTTGACCTTAATTACCCATGGCTTTGGTCTTTTGGTATACTTATTACTAATGACAATTATCCCAAGTAAGCCAGAAAATACCGGCTTCTTCGAACAGATGCGGCAGAGTGCTGGCCAACCAGCACAACCAACCAAACATGGACGAAAAGAAATTCATAATGTTCATGAGGAGGATGAGCCGCGTCACCAAGATTAATGGAGTGATAAAAAAGTGGGTTTTGTGAAACGAATTTTAATCAATACGATCCTATTTATTGCGATTGCAGGCTTCTTTCAGAGTAGCTTTCACGTTGCCAATGTGTGGATGGCGTTATTAGCAAGCTTAGTGTTGGCGTTCCTGAACGCTGCCATTAAGCCGGTATTGATCATCCTTTCATTGCCAATTACGTTAATCACGTTAGGGCTGTTTAGTATTGTCATCAACGGGTTTATGCTCCAAATGACCTCGTTTGTCGTTGGCAAGAATAACTTTGGCTTTTCGAGTTTTGGCATGGCGATTCTTGTCTCCGTCCTGATGTCGATTGCCAATGTGATCGTATCCAATTTTTTCGCAAAAGACAGCATTGATGGTGAATAAAGCGCTTTAAAGTGCTAAAATTAGCAGATAGGGATAATCCGTTTTCAGTCATAAAAGTGTGGCCGCTTGAAAAGGTAGCGTAATAGCGCGACTGGACAACGCCGGTCACACTTTTTTATTAACGGAACGATTTGGAGGGATTCATTTGGCAGAGAGTGTAACCGTTGCCGATTTGGTTAAAAATACGCGTCTGGACGTTTACCATGGCGCTGATTTATTAGATAAAAAAGACATTACGACTAGTGATATTTCACGCCCGGGACTCGCGTTGACCGGTTACTTCAACTACTATCCACGTGAACGGGTTCAATTATTAGGCAAAACTGAAACCGCTTATTCAAAGAACATGAGTCATGATGAACGCTTGATGATTTTTCGTAAAATGTGTCAATTAACGACGCCAGCGTTTGTGATTTCAACTGGTTTACCAGTGCCAGAAGAACTGGTTCAAGCTGGTGAAGAGAATGGGGTGCCGATTCTGGGCACTAAGATGACGTCGTCACGGATCTTGAGTAATATGACCAATTACTTGGAAGGCAAGCTCGCTGAACGGCAGTCCGTTCATGGGGTCTTGGTCGATATTTATGGCCTCGGGGTCTTGATCACTGGTGACTCCGGTGTTGGGAAGAGTGAAACCGCGTTGGAATTAGTCAAACGGGGCCATCGTTTGATTGCCGATGACCGGGTCGATGTTTATCAACAAGATGAACAAACACTGGTTGGTGAAGCGCCTGCAATTTTGAACCACCTGTTGGAGATTCGCGGTATCGGAATCATTGATGTCATGAACCTCTTCGGGGCTGGTGCGGTCCGTCAAGATACTGACATCGACCTCATCGTCCACTTAGAGAATTGGACGCCTGATAAGCAATTTGATAGACTAGGGAATGGAGAACAGAATCGGAAATTCTTTGATGTTGAAGTTCCAGAAATCTCAATTCCAGTCAAGACCGGGCGTAACCTTGCCATTATTATTGAGGCGGCGGCCATGAACTTCCGTGCCGAAAGTATGGGATATGACGCAACCAAGGTATTTGATGATAACTTGAACAAGCTGATCAAAACGAATTCCGTCCACGATTCTCACAAGGCATAAGGAGATGGCAGTAGCGTGAATACCGTTTTAGGGGCACTTAACCCGATTGCACTACGGTTGGGACCAATTCAGGTCCATTGGTACGGCGTCATTATTGCGAGCGCCGTCGTGATTGCGGTGGCACTCGCGGTACGTGAAGGTCAGAAGCGGGGCATTCGTCCCGATGATATTTACGACATGATTTTATGGGCACTCCCATTTACGTTGATTGCGGCGCGGACGTATTACGTCATCTTTCAGTGGTCGTATTATAGTCAACACCCGAGCGAGATTATTCGTATCTGGGATGGTGGGATTGCCATATACGGTGGCTTGATTGGTGCCGGAATTGTGGTCGTCCTATTCTGTCAGTCGCGGTTCATTCCCACCTGGTTAATGTTGGACGTTGCGGCGCCCACGGTGATCATGGGCCAAGGAATTGGCCGCTGGGGTAATTTTATGAACCAGGAAGCCTTTGGGCGCGTCACGAGTCTGAGCTTCTTGCAAGGGCTTCATTTGCCCGAATGGCTCATCAATCAGATGTATATCCAAGGCGCGTATCGCCAACCGACTTTTTTGTATGAATCAGTCTGGGATTTATTGGGGTTTGTGATGTTGATGGTGACCCGCCATCGAACGAATTGGTACAAGCAAGGTGAGGTCTTCTTGACGTACGTTGCTTGGTACGCCTTTGGTCGCTTCTTTACGGAAGGGATGCGTACTGATTCGTTAATGTTATTTAACGTCATTCGAGTCTCACAATCATTATCAGTCGTGCTCTTCTTCGGGAGTATCGGCCTGATGATCTGGCGGCGGCGACGTCATCCAGAGAATCGCTGGTATTTAGCTGGTTCAGGGCAAAAGATTGCCACGGAAAACAAGTAGAGTAGAGGTTATTTACATGTCAAAACAAATTGCCGTCTTAGGTGCTGGCTCATGGGGCAGCATCTTGGCAAATTTATTAGATGAAAATGGTCATTCCGTTCGTTTATGGTCGTACGCACCTGCACAGGTCGCTGAACTCAACGAACACCACACGAATCAGCGCTATGTGCCTGATTTTCACTATTCAGAAACATTGACGGCTTATTCAGATTTAGCAACCGCAATCGACGGTGCCGACGTGATTTTATTCGTCGTTCCAACCAAGGCAATTCGGAGCGTCGCACACCAAGTTGCCGACGTGTTAGCGAAAACGAATGCCCATCCAATCATTGTTCACGCAAGTAAAGGGTTGGAACAAGAGACTCACAAGCGGTTGTCACAAGTCTTGGCTGAAGAAATTCCAGTCGCGCAACGTGAAGCAATCGTCGTATTATCAGGGCCAAGTCACGCTGAAGAAGTTGCACGGAAAGATATTACGCTGATTACTGCGGCGAGTGATAATGAGGCGGCGGCCGAAACGGTACAACAACTCTTCATGAACGATTACTTCCGAATTTATACGAATACGGACGTGGTCGGTGTTGAGCTGGGCGCTGCGCTTAAAAACATTATCGCGTTGGGTGCTGGTGCGTTACATGGCTTAGGCTATGGTGACGATGCCAAAGCTGCCTTGATGACGCGGGGACTAGCTGAAATCAGTCGATTAGGTGTTGCGCTAGGGGCGAACCCGCTAACGTTTATCGGCCTTTCTGGTGTCGGCGATTTAATCGTTACTGCGACGAGTGTGCATTCACGTAACTGGCGTGCTGGTAACGAGCTCGGCTCCGGTCAAGATTTGAAGACGGTCATCGATACGATGGGTATGGTTATTGAAGGTATTCCGTCAACTAAAGCGGCTTATGAATTAGCTCAGCAACAAAATATCGAAATGCCCATCACGGAAGCGATTTATGATGTATTATATAAGAGTGCTGATATTAAGGAAGTCATTCCACAATTAATGCGGCGCGAGGGGAAACCTGAGATTCAGTAGGAGTTTCCAAACTAATTTCACTATTTTTAGGAGGATTATCACATGTCAAAAGTTAGAAAAGCCGTTATCCCAGCGGCCGGTTTAGGGACCCGGTTCTTACCTGCTACTAAGGCGATGCCTAAGGAAATGTTACCAATCGTTGATAAGCCAACGATTCAGTTCATTGTTGATGAAGCACGCAAATCTGGTATCGAAGATATTGTTATCGTTACTGGTAAGAGTAAGCGGAGTATTGAAGATTACTACGATTCTAATCCAGAACTTGAAGATAATTTACGGGCCAAGCACAAGGAAGAAATGCTGAAGCTGGTTCAAGAAACGACCGATATTAACTTATACTTCATTCGTCAATCACACCCACGTGGCTTAGGGGATGCGGTCTTAACGGCCAAAGCGTTCGTTGGTGACGAACCATTCGTTGTCATGCTTGGTGATGACTTGATGGAAGATAAAGTGCCATTAACGAAGCAATTGATGAATAGTTACGATAAGACACATGCTTCAACCTTGGCCGTTATGAAGGTTCCTCACGAGGAAGTTTCGAAGTATGGGGTCATCAATCCTGAAAGTGAAAAGGAACCTGGCTTGTACAACGTTAACAACTTTGTTGAAAAGCCATCACCTGAAGATGCACCTAGTGATTTAGCCATCATTGGTCGTTACTTACTAACACCAGAAATTTTTGATGTTCTAGAACATCAAAAACCTGGTAAGGGTGACGAAATTCAATTGACCGATGCCATTGATACGTTGAACAAGACGCAACGCGTTTTCGCCCACGAATTCAAAGGTACGCGGCATGATGTTGGTTACAAGTTCGGTTACTTGAAGACGACCATCGAATACGGGTTGACTCATCCAGATGTTAAGGACGACTTACGGACTTACATCAAGGACTTAGGTGCCCAATTAACCAAAGAAGATAGCACAACGGCACCAAAGGCCACTAAAAAAACAACCAAATAAGCGCCACTGATCAAGTTGAGCATCGTCTTAACTTGATTGACGAGCGAGAATCGGCAGCCATTCCAATCTGGGGTGACTGCCGATTTTTTGCGGTGGTCAAATGAGGTGAGAAGTCGTATGGCTGACCCATGTCAGAAATACCGATCAATGAACTGGCCGGCTACGGTATGCTGCATAAAAAAGCCATGAAATCTGCTTCAGATTTCATGGCTGTAATCCAAGACAATCGCACGTCGTTATCAGTGTGAGCCCCAATTAATGATGAATAGAATAATAGCTAATGGTCGGCCTTTAATTTGAATAAATGGGGTTTGCCGTAATAGTAACCTTGGCGTAATGCGATATTTAGGTCATCCGCCATCTGGTCTTCAACGTCATTTTCGACGCCTTCGAGAATCAGGCGAATATCATGCTTTAAAGCGATGTCGCGCCAAAATTTCAGTTGAATTGGAATCTCGTTTTCGCGATCTTCCGCGCGAAAGTTTTGCATCGCAAACTTGATTTCTTCAGCTGATTCTAACAATGGTTTGATGTGATCATACACGTTGATGCCAGTCCCAACATCATCAAGACTGAATTGTAAACCGCTGGCCTTGTACTTGGCAATTTGTTGTTGCATGGCCGCCAACGTATAGGTGTCTTCACCTGGTTCTTCGGTGACTTCAACGATGACGTGAACCGGGAATAATTTCTTCTGCGCGTCAATGACGGCGTTGGCGATGTCATCGTTCAGAAATTGTTTGCGGTTGAAATTAATCGACACCGAGCCAATTTTAAGTGCTAGTTCACTGGCCGTAGCCTTTAGTAAGCTGACTTGTACATCGATTGGAATATTATCGAAGCTCTCCAGTAATGTCCAGCGGTCCTGATCAGTTTCACGATAGCGAATCAGCATTTCGTAACCAATCAGTGAATTATTAAATTTATTTAACTGAGGCTGAATAAAGTAACGGTACATGAGCTGGCTCCTTTGATTGGATTAAAACGTTGAACCTTTCACTAATACATACTATACCAAATAACGACTTAGGGAAACTGTTTGTCACTGACTTTTTTGCATTGTGTTGAATGTCAATTGGGATAATGATAATTGTGCTCAATCAACTAGTTGGCCAGTTAAGTGCTCACAGTCGTTGATAAGCGGCAGAAATTAAACGAGTTCAGGTCCCACATCGCAGCTTGTCATTCGGAGGTTTGGTGGTTACGAATGGACGTCATGTCTCGTGCACCGTCAGCATAATTTGTGGTGGTCTTAATTCGCGACGAGATGAGTATGAGATTGCACGACCGAGTCAGTTGAATACTTGCTGTTTTTAGGGCGACTAAGCTGTTCAAGAAGACTGGTTTCAATTCGGCCGTAACAACCGGCAGCCAACCCTGACCATAACGATGGTTATCAGGTTATCAATAACTGTGTCAATTGTTGATTAAGTAATGTAAATTTAGAGAGAAGCAGTTATAATTGATTATGTTTAAATAAATCAAATTAATAATGGGAGTAAATGAAATGAAAATCGTAATTGTTGGGTGTACCCATGCTGGGACTGCCGCTGCAGCCCAAATTTTGAAAAGTCATCCTGAAGCCACAGTTCGAATCTATGAGCGTGATGATAATATCTCCTTTCTATCCTGTGGGATTTACTTGTACTTGGGGGGCAAAGTCAATCACCTAGAGGACATGTTTTATTCTTCACCAGAGGCCTTAGCCAAGCTGGGAGCGTGTGTTAAAACACAGCATAACGTGCTCAAAATTGACGCGCAGGCCAAAACGCTGCAAGTCGTCGATATGCAGACGGGGAAAGTCTTCGATGATACCTACGATAAGTTGATTATGACGACGGGGTCAAACGTGGCCGTGCCACCGATTTTTGGGATTGATGAATCCAAAGTGTTGCTCTGCAAGACTTATCAACAAGCCCAAGAAATTTACGAGACTGCCAAGGACAATCAGCGCATTGCCATCATTGGGGCGGGCTATATTGGTACGGAATTATCCGAAAGCTATGCTAATACGAATCATGACGTCACCTTGTTCCAATCACATGACCAGATTTTGAATAACTACATTAGTCCGGATATGTCCGATCAGGCGGTGCAATTGTTGAAAGCGCACGGCGTCAACGTGTTGCTGAACCATCAAGTGACGGCCTTTACTGGTGGGGATGATGGCGAACTCGTTATCGAAACCAATCAGGGCGATTTTACGGCTGATTTGGCAATCGTCGGGACCGGGTTTGTGCCGAATACGGAATTGTTGCGGGGACAGGTCGAGATGGATAAACACGGTGCCATCATTATCAATGACTATGTGCAGACCTCGAATCCTGATATTTACGCTGCCGGGGACTCGTGCGTCGTCAACTTTAATCCGACTGGGGCGTCAGCCTATACGCCACTAGCGACTAATGCCGTTCGTCAAGGTGCCTTGGCGGGGTTAAACGTTTTTGGCAATCAGCAACGCTACATGGGGACACAAGCGACGTCCGCAATGCAACTCTTTAACCACACACTGGCAACGACCGGTTTAACGCTGAAAATGGCCCAGCAAAGTCATATTCCAGCCGAACGGGTCACGTTTGACGGCACGTGGCGGCCTAGCTATATGCCAAGCACCGATAAACTCACGATCGAACTCATCTATAATCCGGAGAATCGTAAAATTTTGGGTGCCCAATTCTTGAGTGCTCATGAGGTCGCCCAGTCCGCGAACGCAATCTCGATTGCGATTCAAAATGGGAATACGATTGATGACCTAGCCTTTGTCGACATGTTATTCTCGCCTAATTTTGATGACCCGTTTAACTACCTGAACTTGGTCGCACAACAAGCCGTTGAACAGGAACGTCAGGCCGGACGCGATAACCCGCGTATCACGGCCTATGGCGATTGGGCAAAACAAAATGACCGTGACTTACAGTAAGCCGTTACGTCGATATTGGTGGTTAATCGGCTTGCTGATAGCGTTGATGGGACTGAGTGGGTGTCGACAGCAGACAACCGTAAAGCCGCCCAAACAAGCGCCCAGTGGCTTTGTCGTGACTACGAAATATGCGGCTGATTCTAAGCAGCAACGCCAACGCTTGGCGAACTTTATTAAGCGCGGCTTGTTGACCAAGCAGGGCCTATACACGAATTATTTGGATACGGCCAAACGGACCACGGCGACTGCAAGCGGCCACGAGATGCTGAGCGAATCTTCCGGGATGTGGCTACAGTATCTGGCTACCACGCATCAGTGGGCGCAGTTTCGGCAATTTTACCGGCAGACTAAGACGACATTTGATGAAAAGGGGTTGTTCAGCTATCGCTATGATCCGCGGGCGAAGAAACGCTACAGTGTCAATGCGACGCTGGATGATTTACGGGTCATCCGAGCATTATTAACTTACGATGAAGCCCGCCAGACGACGCATTATCGGCAAGAAGCGGCCCAACGCTACCAGACCTTAGCCCAGACGACGATCAAGAATGGACACTTAGTCGATTATTATGATGTTCATTCGCATAAAGCGGCGACGACCGCCAGCTTAGCCTATTTTGATATGCAGACACTCAAGTATTTTGAGCAGGAGACCAAAAGTGGCCGGCAAGCTTATCATAAACAACTGATCGTGCTCAAAGGCGGCTACTTAGGCGACGTCTTTCCATTGTATGCCAAAAGCTATCAATGGACGACGGCGACTTATAGTTCGGGCAACTTGAATACCTCTGAAGCGCTGGAGACACTGTTGCATTTAGCCGAAATTAAGCAACTCGAAGCGACCAGTCGACGATGGCTGATTCAACGGGTCACTAAGCGCGACTTGGCAAATGGCTATACGACGTCCGGGACCGTCAGTGTTGGTGGTGAATCGGCCGCCAACTATGCCTTAGCCGCGGCGATTTTTGCTCAGCTACATGACCGTAAACACTATCAGCTCGCGATGAAGAACGTGTGGCGTCTGCAAGTTGATCAAGCTGATTCGGCCATTGACGGGGGTATTGGTGATGCCAAGACCAAGCAAGTCTATTCGTATAGCAATCTGACGGCGCTTAACGCAGCGTTTTATTAAAGGGGGGCTCAGCACGGTGACGATAGTTAAACAACGACTGCAAAGCGGATTGCGCTGGTTGCAACGCTTACTGCCGCCCACGCTGTTAGCGACCCTGATTTGTGCCGGGCTAGCGGCTTACGTTGCCTTGGTGCCACCGATTAACGGGTTGGCCGACAATGGTGATTTTTATCGCGCAATGTATTCGAATGGCATCTATAAGTTACTCGGAAGCCACTACAATTATTTTGATTTTGTGACGCAAAAATTTGGCTTGATGAAATATTACAACGATTATCAGTCCGTTAATTTTTCATCACAACCTTTGTTTGTCAAACTCGCAATTGGTTTAAACAAGCTATTTTATAGTCGCACCGTCTTTGATATCCGGTTTATGGCGCTCGTCAACATCGGCTTGTACCTAGTCGGGATTTATCTGTTGACGGATGCCCTGACGTTTCCGTCTAAACGCTGGCGTAATTATATGATTGCTGGATTGGTCGTCTTCGTGTTTGGCGACTCGTCATTTACCTTGTACTTCAATTCGTTTTTTGCTGAGCCGCAGATGCTTGGGTTAACGCTAATTGCATTCGGCTCGTTCTTATTACTTGCTCGGCAACGCTATCGACGACGGTGGCCGTTAATTCTGCTGTACTTTCTCAGCAGTGGCCTCCTGATTACCAACAAGTCGCAAAATGCCCCGTTGGCCTTGAGTTTTGTGGTCATTACGATTGGCCTGCTGTTCTTGCCTCGCGCACGTGCCATGCGTGTCTATCTATTGCTGGGCATGGGCGCGTTACTGATAACGGGTGGGCTGACCTACAAATTAATCGGGCAGGACTTCGTCGATATCAATACTTATCAGACGTTTTCACATGGTGTGTTGACGCAGACGACTGACCCGAGTAAGGACTTAGCCAAAAGTGGCATCGATGAGCAGTACGCCTTGATGCAGTCGCAGGATTACTATGCGAAGCAATTCGCGACGATTCAGGCTTCGGGACCGTACGTCAAAAAGAACCTGATTGCTAAGCTAGGTGTCGGTTGGGTCGTGAAATATTATGCGACTCACCTTAAACAGTTCGGTAAACTGATGGATCTGGCTGCGGCGGATGTCATGATTACGCAGGTCAAGGCGGTTGGTGATTACACGAAGGCTTCCGGCGCACCTGCCGGTAAACAGCTGACATTTTTTACGACCTATAGTCAGCTCGCAGGGGCCTTCTTCCCGCAAAAATTTGCTTTCAACTGCTTATTAGCCGTCGCGTTGGTCATCGTCTACTTGGTCGGCTTTTATAATGACATACGGCAACAGCGCATTGAGGGTGTTTTACGGTTCTTTCTAGTCCTTGGCTTACTGACGATATTTATTTTTGTGCCAGTTATTTCACTGATTGGTGACGGCGATGCTGACCTTGCCAAGCACTTATTCATGGTGCCAGTCAGTATTGATTTGATTTTCTTATTATTTATCTCAGATATTTTGAATCATCGTCTATGGCATGCTTATCGAGAGGAGGCGTCGGATGCGTAAAGCAAGTTGGTGGCTGGTACTCGCCAGTTTGGTTATGACGATGATGGTCGTGACCATCCCTAAAACCGTTCAGGCGGCCGAAAATTCCAAGCAAGTCTTGCTCGTATACGACTCTCAAAATGTGGCTGATCATGGGCAGGCAAAAATTGCGGCGGTCCAGCGGATTTTGACCGGACTGCATGTGCGGGTGACGACGATGGCGGCTGAGGACTACCGTGCTGGTGAATTAGCCGATTATTCAGGTGTGGTGACGCTAATCAATTGGCCTCAGACGAAGCTCGATAACGCAGCGTTTGTGCGTGACCGCAATCGATTTAACGGTCCGCAGCTACACATTGGGATGAATCTGACAGCTACGGAGGCACAACGGCTTCACGCGCACCGAACGAATCTTTATCAACAGCAGTTTAGTTTACAGGCCGCGCACCAAGGCGTGCAGCAATTATTGCCGTTCAAAACGTCGCTGACAACGCTGACGGATTTGCCAACGGATGCCCGAACAATTGGTTGGTTGACGCCGCAATCGTTGAATGACCGACGTTACCCCTATGGAACGATCGTTGACCGCAACGGGTATTTGCCGTTTCTGTCGACGGGCGGCTACGCATTCATGTTGGCAACGCAAACCATCGCGACCCTATTCGGTACTAGTGGTCACTATCAACCACTGTTGACGATTGCCAAGGTGACGCCGTATTCCAATCTCGAATTGCTCGACCAACTCAGCGCCTGGTTATATGCACAAGGTATTCCATTTGCCGTATGTACGACGACGGTTGGTGACAATGGCAGTTTTAAAGCCTATCAACGTTTTGCGAAAGTGTTACGGCGCGTGGAAAACCGGGGCGGCGTTATTTTCCTGAAAACGCCGGTTGTTGGTGGCGTCACGGCTAGTAGTGGTCCGGGACTCAATAAGTTGATGAATAGCTATTTGATTCAGTTTGCGCAAAACCAAGTCTACCCAGTGGGCATTAGTAGTTCAGCTTACTGGAATCAAGATCGCGTTTATCGGACGAATTCCTTGGCGAAAGCGAACCAAGTCCTCTTGCTTCCTAATCCGGCAACGACGACTTATGCCCATCAGGACAATCAGGCAACCATTTTTAAGCAGGCGTTTTATGGCATCAGTGCGACATCGTTTGAATCAGTCAAACAAGGCGCGAATTTGAGCCGCTCAGGATTGGATTTTGCAATTCCAACGGCCCTAACGATGACGATGCCGAATCGTCAGGCAAGTTTGGAAGACGTTACGCGTCGTATCCACCGCATGAATTATCAATGGTATGATCCAACCCAGCAGATGCCGCAAACGCTCATCAAGGCAGGCACTGCGACGATTGGTTATCACCAGGGGACTTATTTCTTAAATGGTGCAGCGACGCAAGTGACCAATGAAGCGCCGAAGACCCAGACCCTGGCACCCGTTAAACCAGCGCAAAGTTGGATGAACCGCTTCTTCAAAACGCAAGGGGTCGTGTTGCTAGTCTTCTTTTCACTGACTTTAGGCATCTTTGGGTTATTCATTGTCATCGGCCGTCGCGTTTATCTCAATATGTTTAAACCAAAGTAGGGTTGCATTCAGTCGCTGAAGGGCTGACTGACGAGCAGCAAGTCAGCTCATACAACTAGTACGTGTTGTGCTGGTTATGATTTAGCATCAAAGATGATTGAAGCATGCTATTTTCTAAGTTTAAGGGCTCCCAGCTGAGACCCGCTGGAAAAAGTGCGAGTTATCGTAAACTTGCTGTGGTGGATGCTTCCTAGTCCGGCTTCCAGGTATTTCTGACAACGCTGGAACACGATGGACACAGATTTAAGCCGAAAGCCCACGTCTTAAATACTGGTCTTCCACGTTAGCTGCAGTATAGATGAAATGTGTTCGGGTCAGACTGGGACTTCCGGTTAGCTACGCCAGAACGCCAAGCGGAAATTCACCGCTTAACGCTCTAGCTAGGCTAATCCTCAGTCCCAACCCGTCTGAACCTCACACTCTAAAAGCCGCTGAGCATTGTCAGAAACACCTTCCAGCCGGGATGGTATTCGAAAGGCGGACATGTGCGGACCCAACTTTTTGTTGGATTAGTCGTTGGTTACTTGGTACACAGTCACTTTGATATTCAACTGTCAGATTAGTCTTTAATGATAACTAAAGTTCCTTACTTATACTGTCAGACAAGCGACCTCACTGAACTTGTCAGAATCTTCTTCAGTCGTCTGGGATAACAAAATCTCCGATTATAAGCGCAGGTAATTTTATCGACTAAATTCAAGACTAGTTACCATTGAAATTTGAGGCATTGAGATGAGTGAGCAATATCTGGATAATCCTCTCAGTACTCAAATGCCACAAAGCATCACCGATACCGATTGAAAGTTTGCCTGAAGGTCCAGTCACTAAATATTCAGTGGTCAATTGCACCAAGTTAGGTGGCCGTTCATCTGCCATTCGAGCGGGTTCCCGACTGTAGGGGCCGGCTGACAATGCTCAAGGGCGAAGTTCTTCTTGTCCGGGTGGTCTTCCCGGGCTAGAAGAAGACTCGTATTTGAAATTGCGCAGTGATTTTCTGCGTGAGTTCAAATCGATGTCCGCCCTGTTCCAGCGTTGTCAGTCGGCCCCGGAAGTCGGAATAAGGAGATCACCGGCTGACGAACAACAATCCAAACAATGGGTCTCTGTCAACCGGTGTTGATGAAGTTATATTTAGAATCCAATTCATTT
>ERZ506143.47-NODE-47-length-49143-cov-11.6099_pt1 | contig 49143 bp, 46 predicted proteins | sample MGYA00513564_ERZ506143 | MGnify/ENA metagenome assembly ERZ506143 | reverse complement strand
CGCTTGGCGTTCTGGCGTAGCTAACCGGAAGTCCCAGTCTGACCCGAACACGTTTTATCCATACTGCAGCTAACGTGGAAGACCAGTATTTAAGACGCGATTTGTCGGCTTAAATCTGTGTCCATCGCGTTCCAACGTTGTCAGAAATGACTGGAAGCCGGTGTAGGATGCATCTATCACAGAAAGTTTACGCCGATTTGCCCTATTTTCCAGCGGTTCTAAGCTGGCTGTACTTCAAAGGTCTACAGAATGTTAAGACTTTTTTACCTTGTCAGCAACTGTACTATGCTGTACTATGTTGTTTAAACAAAGCAGTCGTCGGATTGCAAATGGAGGTGGGCCATGCAAATTGACCATGGGAGCAGGCAGCCGTATTACGCGCAGTTGGTAACCGGAATTGAACAAGATATCGCGCACGGGGTGTTGCAGCCCGGTGAACAGTTGCCGTCGGTGCGGGAGATGGCGCGCCAACATTTGCTCAATCCGAATACGGTCAGCAAGGCTTACAAGCAGTTGGAGGCGCAGCAGATCATTCAGACGGTTCCGGGTAAGGGGACTTACGTGCAGGCTGCGGATTCAAGCTTGTTGCAAGCGGAATTACGCGAACGGTTCACACAAATCGTCAAGCTAGCGTATCAGAGTGGGGTCAGTATCGCTGAACTCCACGACTGGCTGGATAAAACGGGGGAAATGTTATGAGTTTAGTGATTAATCAGTTAAGCAAACAAATCGACCATCACCAGACGTTGGATGAGATTAGTTTTGAAATTGGTTTAGGACAAATCGTGGGCGTGGTCGGTCGTAATGGTGTCGGTAAGACGACGCTGTTTCGGACCATCAACGGTCAGTATCTCAGCGACAAGGGGACCGTCACAGTCGATGGTCAAAATGTGGTGACGCAACCAGCGTGTCGTACGCAGTTGTGTTTCGTTGACCCACTGACGAATTTCTTCAAGGGCGCGACGATCAGACAAATTCAGTGGTACTACCAAGCCGCTTATCCGGCCTTTGATAATGCCAAATTTGAGCAATTACTCGACCGTTATCAGTTGACTTCTAAGCAAAAATTACGGCATTTTTCAAAGGGAACCTTTGGCTTATTTACCATTATTCTCAGCGTGGCAACGCAAGCACCATACCTCTTTCTCGATGAACCGCTAGATGGTTTGGACGTCCTGATTCGCAAGAATATTCTGGGCATCTTGATTGATGAAGTTGCAACCGGCGAGCGGTCGATCGTGATTGCGTCGCATAACTTGGTCGAACTAGAAGGCGTGATCGACCGGGCATTGATGTTGAAGCATGGGCAAATCGTCAACGATTATCAGTTGGAATCGATGCGGCATAATGCCCGCAAAGTGCAACTGGTCTACCGTGATAAGCAGATTCCAGCGGTGATCAAGCAGTTGGGACACATCGTCCACGTGTCGGGACGGGTGATCGTCGTTGTTTTCGAGAATTTCGACGAAGCGCTCCAGACGCAATTGGCCGCGACTAAGCCAGTCTTTCAAGAAGAGTTACCACTCTCATTGGCTGACTTGTTCATGGCGAATTTGACGGACGAAGCGGATTTTGAATTATTATCTTAGGGGGCGGGGACATGACCAAACGAACATTATGGCAGTTGTTGTGGCGGCACTATCGCGTCATCGTATTGACAGGAATAGTGGCTTTATTGCTGGCTGGTATTAAGGAAGGTTATAGTATCGTGCAGCGTCCGTCCTTATACATTGCGGTGAATGAGACCAGTTTTACATTGACCAGTGCGAACGGTATTCGAATGGGGCTGGTCATCAGCATTTTAGTCAGCCTAGTCATAGGCGTCGTGCTATTTTTGAATGATAATTTTACAAACTTTGATCAGTATTTATTTAGCTTGCCAGTTCCGCGACGTCAGATCTATCGCCGCAAAATCGGTCTCCTGATTGGGACGGTGGTGAGTGCGTATGTCTTGGCAGAAGCGATTTATGGCTTGATTACTTGGCGGGTGCTGGTCAATCGGCATGTTGGGGTGAACTGGGTTGGCTCAATCTATGAGGAAGTTGAAATCTTAGCACTGATTATCACGCTAAGCCTAGTCGCGGCCACGTTTGGCTTGTGGGTCGGCCGCGTCTTTGCAAGTGCCCTGGCGACGTTCGTCTTCACTTGCAGTCTGCCGTTTGCCTACGATGGCTTGATCAACATTGTGGCTGGAGTGACTGGTCAGACTTATCGCCAAGCGGATATTTTAGGGACGTTGTCGAGTCAGCACCCCAGCGGTCTGTTAATTGTCCTGGTGATTTGTGGTGTCATTAGTGGGGGCCTCTACTGGCTCAACCAATGGGCGTTTGACCACTTATCGTTAGAAAATGGGCAGGACTTTTTCCGTTTCCCACAATTGCGCGGCGCTGTTCTGAGTTTTTCAATCGGCTATTTGATTATTGCCATCAGCTGTTCGCAATTTGGTGCTGGGATTGTTGGCTTACTGACCGATCATTATAAACCGCAATTACCGCTAGTTACTTTTATTCTATTGACGATTGCGGTCGCTTACCTCACTTGGAGTCTGGGGCGTTGGTTCTTATATCGACCGGACCGGTTCCGGGATGCTTGGACGTTCAAGAAGCTGGCGTAACAATTGAATCAGTTTGAACCTAAAACGTGCCCACTGAAGTGAAATGACTTCGGTGGGCACGTTTATTAGCGGCAGTTTGAATTCTCTTGGGTCTATTATCAGTGACCTGAATGAGTTATCTTATGAAGTTAGCGAATTTTATCCAAACGCTTGGCGACGGTCTTGATATTGAGCAAGTCCCAGTCTTCCAAGTTATGTGAAATCGAGTTATGACCCCATGTCCCGCAACCGAGTGTTAGGGAAGGCGCCACGTTGTCGTACTTGTAACCGATCGCCCCTTGTGAGGATGGGACGTTGATTAACGCCCGGCAAGCGGTCATTTCCAAGGCAAACTTGTTCATGACGGCTTCGTCAGTCGTGTGCAAGGCGGCCGTGTGACCCAAGCCACCCAGTGACAGACTGCGTTTCATCAAGTTGAAGCCCGTCTTAGTATCTTTGGCATGTACGACCGCGAGTACTGGCGATAACTTCTCACGTGATAAGACTTGGTCGCCACCGATGCTTGGTAGTTCAACGGCTAAGACCTTGGTGTCGGTAGGAACGTCGAAACCGGCCCATTGTGCAATCTGCCATGGCGTTTGTCCAGCAACCTTTGGATCAACGGCCTGCTTATCGAGGTTCATGACGGTTGCTTCTAAGGCCTTAAAATTGTCAGGACCAACGAAATAGACGCCCTGTTGACTGAGTTCGGTCTTGACCTGGTCATAGATCTGGTCGGCCACGATAAGGTTCGATTCGGACGCACAAATCATGCCGTTATCAAACGACTTGGACGTGACGACATCACTAACGGCTTGATGCACGTCAGCGGTCTGTTCGATAAAGCAGGGCACGTTGCCGGGACCAACGCCGAGCGCAGGCTTGCCGGTGGAGTACGCCGTTTTGACCATGCCGGCACCCCCGGTTGCAATAATCGTTGCCACACCAGGGTGGTTCATTAAGGTGTTAGTTGCTTCTAGACTAGGCGTTTTGATCCATTGAATCCAATCTTTGGGTGCACCCGCGGCAACCGCAGCGTCACGGATGATTTTACCAGTTTCGACACATGATTTTTGCGCAAACGGGTGGAAGCCGAAAATAATCGGATTACGAGTCTTTAAGGCCAGCATCGCGTTGAAGATGACGGTCGACGTGGGGTTAGTGACTGGGGTAACGCCGGCGATAATACCAACTGGCTCAGCCACTTTCATGACGCCACTGACCGGATCGTCGTTAATGATGCCAACGGTCTTATCATCCTTGATGTAATCGTAAATGTGTTTGGCCGCGAAATCATTCTTGGCGACCTTATCGCGATAATTTCCCCGTCCGGTCTCCTCAACTGCCATGGCAGCTAACATGCCACGAGCTGCGTGGGCTGCGCGAGCCATGGCGGCCACGGCTTGGTCAACTTGTTCTTGGTTCATCACTTCTAGCCGAGTGGCGGCTAACGAGGCGTTCAAGACTAACCGATCAATCGATTGTGACACGGTGGTGTGTTCATCAATTTCTTTCAACATTAACGGTTCCCCCTATGCAAAAACCAATTTGTTATTTCCTTCACAACCATTATTATAAAACCTTTTTCACAAATGTAAATAGCTGATTTGAGATTTCATAATTTAGTCTTTAATTGTTAATATTGCTGTGTTCAAGGCGTTTGATAATGTAAATAAATCGGATGCTTACATTTTATAATCATTAATGGTTGTTATTTCTGTCACAAAATCCCAAACCTTGATTTTACAGCTAATTTTGACAGGAATTCCGACATTGGGAAATGATTTAAAAATTGATGGAAGGGTTTACAATTCGATAGGTATCAAAAAGACGGCAAATTACCGGCAATCGTTGGTTAAGAAATATGCCAAATCGGTTATCACTCCTATCTAAAATGTGCTAAAATGAATGTGATTCAAAAATCGTATCTCTTAATTAACCTAGGAGGGTTATTTTATGTCATTTGTAAATGCTGTTGATATGACACAAGACGCATACAAGAACCATTATGCTATTGGTGCGTTCAACACAAACAACCTTGAATGGACTCGTTGCATCTTGAAGGGTGCTCAAGACACTAACACCCCAGTTATTATCCAAGTTTCAATGGGTGCTGCTAAGTACATGGGCGGCTACAAGCTCGTTATGGACTTAGTTGCTGATGAAATGGAAAGCATGAACATCACTGTTCCTGTTGTTATGCACTTAGACCACGGTAACTACGAAGCTGCCAAGGAATGTATCGAAGTTGGTTACTCATCAGTTATGTTTGATGGCCATGACTTACCATTTGCCGAAAACTTAGAAAAGACTAAGGAAATCGTCAAATTAGCTCATGCTAAGGGCATCTCTGTTGAAGCCGAAGTTGGTTCAATTGGTGGTGAAGAAGACGGTATCATCGGTGAAGGTGAATTAGCTGATGTTGAAGAAGCTAAGACTTTAGCTGACACTGGTATCGACATCTTAGCCGCTGGGATTGGTAACATCCACGGCAAGTACCCAGAAAACTGGACTGGCTTACACTTCGATCGTCTTCAAGAAATCTCAGAAGCCGTTAAGATGCCATTGGTACTTCACGGTGGTTCTGGTATTCCTAAGGACCAAATCGTTAAGGCTGTTGAATTGGGTATTAGCAAGGTTAACGTTAACACCGAAAACCAAGTTGCTTTTGCCAATGCAACTCGTGCTTACATCGAATCTGGCGCAGACCAAATCGGTAAAGGCTACGATCCTCGTAAGTTATTGGCACCTGGTAAGAAAGCCATCGTTGATGTTGTTACATCACGTATTGGCTGGTTCAAGACTCCAGCTGTTAAATAATTGGATTTTTGATTCAGAAAAAGTCGACTCTTCGGAGCCGGCTTTTTTCATGCGTTTTTTTGGGGTTGGTATGGTGCAGAACAACAAAATTTGTATTCTGATAAAGCAGTTAGATAATGTTGGTGTTTAAGACGTGGGTTTCCGGCCATTGCCCAGAATGCCTGGAAGCCGGAGCAGGACGAATCCATGACTGCAGTGTTACGTTAATTCGCTCTGTTTCCAGCGTTTCTAAGCTGGTTGATTTTGAACTTAAGAACTAGCACAGCGTTTGAAAGCCACTCAACCAAAAGCATGAGGTCCGCAACCCAACTAAGTGGCGACGGACCTCATGTTTTTAGTTAAGCGTCAATTGCGTCTTGTAATTGGCGTTCATTATAGAAAATCAAAACGAGGAACATGATGACGTAGAGTAACAGCGGGAGCCAAGCGTAGTTCAAGGTAATCATGTGTTGCGTGGCGATGTTTTGCGCGTGGTTGGCGGTGTAGCCGCTCAGATGAAAGAGACCGGCAGTAACTAAGCCGCCCAGACCTAAGCCGACGTTTACGCCAAAGTCATCGGTAGAGGCTAAGATGCCTTCTGCTTGAATGCCTAGGGCGGTACCGTAACGAATCGTGTCAGCAATCATGATGGAGACTAGCCCAATAATGAGCCCGTTACCCACGGCATTGACGAGGGTGCCACCGAAGACGAGCGTCAACTGATTGATGGCTGTTCCGAGGCCGAGAATGAGTTGGCCCGCAGCCGCAATCGCGATACCGGCCAACATGGTATTCTTCTTGCCGTGGTGGTTCGCGAGTCGAACGATCAGAATCACGCCAATCAGTGACGCAAACGTGAAGCCGTTAACGACTGGAACCAAGTCTTCACGTTGAATCAGGTATTTGAAGTAGTAAATGGTCGTCTGGTTCTTGATCGCAGTCGTTAGCCAGTAGAGCAAAATAACGCTCGATAAAATAAACCAGGGTTGGTTTTGTTTGAGCATGCCCCAGACCGCACTGAGTGATTGATGTGGGCGCTCTGGCTGACTAAAGCGTTCTTTAACTTGGAAGAACGTGTTCAGTATCAGCACTAATGAGATGATGCCGAATAAGACGATGGTGAGTAAAAAGCCCCGTTGCTGATTGCCCTGACCGAATAATGCCACTAGCGGTAAGGTAAAGACGGCGACGATAATTTGGACACTACTGCCGAAAAATTGGCGAATCACGCCAAGCAGTGTCAATTCACGCTCGTTTTTCGAGAGTGCCGGTAAGATGGATGTGATCGGTAAGTTAACGGCAGTATAAAAGAAGCCTAATCCGAGGTAGGTGACATACGCCCACACGAGTTTACCAGTCGCACCAAAGTCAGGGGTGACGAAGGTCAGGACTGCAAACAGGACGTAGGGTAATGCGTACCATAAGAAAAATGGGCGACTTTTACCGAAGCGCGAATGGGTATGGTCAATCATGACACCGATAATCAAACTTTCGACGACATCGGCCAAGCGCGCAACGACAAATAAAATCGCGGCGGCACTAGTCGAAAGTCCGTAGACATCCGTGTAGAAGAATAGTAAGTAAGTGGTCATCATCTGAAAGACTAAGTTATCCGCGGCATCGCTAAGCCCGTAACTAATCCGCTCTGGCCAAGCAGTTTGCCAAGGTTGATTCAATATTAACACCTCTAAGTATGGTTTTGCACAACCTAATTCTAACCTAATTGACCGACGAAACCTAACGGAAAGGTTTACAAAATTGATAATAACCAGTTTGACGAAGTATGGTGGTGCTGCTAATCGTTTGATAAGTCAAAAAAGTCCTCGAGTGGCAACGCGCCATTTGAGGACTTCTAAGTTAAACAGGTGATGAAAATTTCAATTACTTCGTGGATTTACCGACTTTGGTGAGTGCAGGAATCAAGCCTAAGCTATCTAAAGTCTGGTTTGGTAAGACGACCGTGTTAGTGGAACCGTCCGCTAAGGCTTTGACGGCCTCGGTGTTTTGGAAGATGAAGTAGTTTTCTGACGACTGGGCCAGGGCTTCATTCAAGATGCGGGTCCGATAAGCATCGGCGTCGGCCTCAGTCTGGACCGCGGTAGCCTTCGCTTTAGCGCTGTTCACAAGTGCTTCGTTTTGCGCCTTGTTCGTTGCTAATAACGCGCGGTTGTTGGCTTCGTTTTCCAGCGTGATCGACTTACTCTTCCCTTCAGCGGTGGCAATGGTCGCGTCCCGTTCCCGGGTGGCTTGCAACAGCTTGTTCATTGAAGCTTGAATGTCAGCGGAGGGGTTGACGGAATCGATGTTGACCCGGTCAACGTTCAGCCCATAACCGGCAGTCACGGATGAGATTTCTTTGAACAGGGCAGCGTTGATTTCCTGCGTCCCATTCAAAACCTCGTTTAATTCTTTATTCCCAATGATACCCCGCAATGCCGCCCGCGTATCTTGAATCATACTGCGGACCGAGTCTTCGTTCTTGAAGACGAAATCTTCAATATTAGTGACGTGGTATTTGAGTGAGATTTTAACCGAGATTTCGGCGTTATCCTTCGTAATCACGACTTGTTGATTCAGGTCGACCGGCGTTTGCGCAGTGTTGACGGTGATGATGCGTGAAATGAATGGCTTGATGAAGTGGAAGCCAGAACTGAGTACCCGCTCGAATTTACCAAAAGTCAAAACGACCCCTTGATTAGGTTGCGTAATGATGCGGATGGATGCGGCGAGAATCAGGATGACTAAGCAAATGATAATGATTGCAACGATGATGCCTACCATAATAAAATCCCCCTATTGTTGTGGCGCGACGATCGTTACCGTTAAGCCGTGCGCGCTGACCGCCGTTATTTCAACGGTATCGCCAGCGTGAAGCGGCGTTGCGGCGTGCAAATGGTAAAAGATGCCATAGAATGCGACGCCATCGGTTAAATCGGTCGGTTTGAGAATGAAGCGCTGGCCGATTAAGCGCTGATCTAAGTATCCCTCTTGCATAGATGACCCACCTTTAATGTGATGATAATTAAATTATAAGCTGTTTTCAGTGAGATTGATAGGGGTGCGACTTGTAATCCCCCAGCGAACAGTGCGACGCTAGGCCGTGTTACTTCGACTGATGCGAGAAATAATACGCGACATACTAATGAAAAAGGTGTCTCGCGGCAAGCTGCCAATCAAGGCCAACTATTGTGGCCGCACCGTGATTTGGTCACACAAAAAAACCTTCGTACGGGAATACGAAGGTCAAAAGGAGTAGGTCAGCATACGACGGGGAATCATATGCTGATAACTTGATGAGCGTTTATTCATATAAGCGGGGGGACGTTCACATGCCGCTCACCAAGCTGTCAAAGTTGTTACGCTTTGACGGATTTCATTACTTTGGAGGAGTAAATGAAAAGAATGTTAATTATTATAGTAGCAATCTTGGAGGGGGATCCTTAATTGCTATGAGTACATCATAACAACGAATTGTGAAGAAAATGTGATGACGATTTTTCAAATTTAAGAATTATTGATTAGATTACGAAAAGATTTATGGAATACGATAACTAATATGGTTCTTTTTGACGTGGATTATTATGGCAATCGATGGGGGTAAATGCAGTCGTGGTGCTGATTATGGCGAGTTGTGTCGGCCACTTAGCGTTAGTCACATTAATTTGTACAAACAAATTTACGAAATTAAATTGGACTGGCAAATAATTATTGGTATGGTGACTTGTGACTAACGTAATCGTTGAAAAAGTCGTGGACGGGAGATTTTTCTCGCAATTTAGGACAAAATCAGGTGTAATAGTGGTGGTAATTTGAAGTGGGATGAGCTGCAATGCTTGGCGTCTTGGCAGGCTTGGACGTTTGGCTCACTCAGATTGAAGCACAGTGTCATGCAGCAGTGAGAAAGGTGATAACGAATGAGTAAATTGTTGATATGGGCGAAAGCGCTCAGCAGATGGATTCTGACGACGATCATTGCCTTCGTGCAGCGATTAACAGGACGTTTTAAAGGGCATCGGGAACCAGCCAATACGGTTGAACCCAGTGGCCGGCCAAATATTTTTAGTGACCCAGATTGGCAGCATTATGATTACCAGCACGATATGGCCACCGACCCGGAATTACAGCCGCTCAGCCCAGTCGGTCGTGAACACCTAGAATGATGGCCGTTAAACGGATGACTACTTTGAATGTCGATGACTTTTTATAAAATAGTGAGACAAATTAGTTATAAAAACGGTCAAAATATGGTAAAACTAAAGCATTCAGATTTTCTGAGTATTAACCGGTCATCGTTCAATGGAAGGTGAGGTCGCATGAAAGACAGCAAAGTAATCAAAACAGATGATGGATTAGCCGTGACCATTCCAGCTGAAGTGGCGGAACGGTTGCAGTTAACTGCTGGTAGTCAAGTTGAATTGGAACTGACAGCGGATAATAAATTAGCGCTCACGCGGGCTGAAGAGCCGATAAAGAAAATGTCTGATTCCGAGTTCTGGGCAGCGGTGGCATATGCTAAAAAGAAGTATGCCAAAACGCTTCAAATGTTGGCAGAAAGTGATCGACAGTGATGGGTATGGCGTTGCAAGTTGAAGCAAGTCATTGATAACGAGGTAGGAAACTCAGCCTGCCTCGTTATTTTTTTACTTCAACAAACAAGTATGGCGCCTAAATATTTCGGTACACTAAGCGGCCTGGCCCCAGCAACCACCACCAGACATTAAAATCCAGTCAAATTTAGTTGTCAGCGCTTCCGCAATGGTGGTTTTTTCGCGCAGAGCGTGTATCATTGGTATTGATAATCGATAATAAAAGACAGGAGAGATATGCTGATGTACGAACAAGCTTGTACCACCATTTTAGTCGGGAAAAAGGCCTCAGTTGACGGGTCAACGATGATTGCCCGTAACGATGATACGTTTATGCCGATTACCCCGCAAAAGTTCATTGTGCACCCCGCTGTTCACGGTCGCCACGAGACGTTAACGTCTGGTAAGAACGGCTTTACGGCGCCACTTCCAGCGGATGGCTACCGTTATCAAGCGGTACCTAATATTGAAGTTGCAGAAAAAGGGGTCTTTGAAGAAAACGGGTTTAATGAGAAAAACGTAGGGGTATCGGCAACTGAAAGTGTCTACGGAAATGAACATACGTTGACCTTCGACCCCTTTGTTCCCAATGGCTTAGCGGAAGATTCCCTCCCAACGATGGTCACGCCATTCATTGATTCAGCGCGGGGCGGGGTCGAGTATTTGGGCCAATTAATTGCCAAGTATGGCTCACCAGAAGGTAACGGCGTCTTGTTCAATGATAAAGACGACGTGTGGTATATGGAAATCGTGACTGGTCATCATTGGGTCGCACAACGGATTCCGGACGATGCTTACGCTGTTGCTGCCAATCAAGTGGCGATTCAGTGGGTGGATTTCGATGATCCTGATAACTTTATGTGGTCAGATGGTATTCAAGAATTTGTCGAAGAACACCATTTGAATCCTGATAAGGAAGGCTTCAATTTCCGGCATATTTTTGGGACCGACAATGAAAAGGACCGTCACTACAATACGCCACGGGTCTGGTATGGCCAACGGTACTTCAATCCTGAAATCGAACAGGATCCACAATCGAGTGAACTGCCATTTATTTGTCATGCTTCTAAGAAAATCTCAGTAGCGGATGTCGAATTCGTGCTAGGGTCTCACTATAACGAGACGAAGTATGATCCGTTCTTAAATACGCCAGAAGCGAAGAAGTTCCGCCCAATTTCAATGAATCGGACCCAAAATTCGCACGTGATGCAGATTCGTAACGATGTCCCTGAAGAACAAAGTGCCATCATGTGGATGACCTTTGGGGTACCCGCATTTGCGCCGTATCATTCCATGCCAACGTGACTGAAACTGACCCGAGCTTCGCTAATACGCCGTTGAAGCACGATATGAAGAGTGCCTACTGGTTGTATCGGACGTTGTCGATGATCGTTGAATCACACTACGCTGACTTTGTTCAAGATGACATCGACTATTTGAAGGAATGTCGTATCGAATTAGGTCAATTTGTTGCTGAAACGGATAAGCAGGCTGCTAAGTTGTCTGGTGACGAATTGACGGCCTTCTTAACGGAACAAGACAAAGTGATGGTCGCTAAGATGCGTGACAAGGCCCAAGCTTTGATTGGACAACTGGTCACGAAGGGGTTGACGCTATCCAAATTAACGTATAACGTCGACATCAATCTTTAAACTTTCTTTGGCATAGTGCCAGCGTGTATAATTAAGATACTCAGAAAGGGGCTGACGGTATATGGATGAAAATGTCTTATTTAATCCCGGCGACGCAATTTCAGAATCCCACGATTACAATGAAGCGCTGCGTAGCGCGGACATTTATAATGCCCGCCATGGTCGTAAACGCGGCCTAATGATTGCGCGACCACTAGAACAGGACCATGGCTATTCAGTGTTTTATGCGGACGATCTCCTTTCAGCGGATACGCCACGACCAGAGGCACGGCAATATCATGTTGAAAAACGGATTCCTAAAGAAGAATAAGCAGGGCATCACAGTAAGTTAACTGTGAAATGTTAATCACAACCAGGATGGGTCATCATACGATGGCAGGTCCTGGTTGTTTTTTTGCGCTAATTAACTTGAATTTTGACGTGTTGGCTAAAAGAATTGGGACAATAATGTGTGTTGAAATGACCGGCAAACTGCTGTCACTTGGTTACCGGGTGTGCACTTACTTTGCGGCTAATACCTACTAACCTGACCGCTATGATAAGTAGATGTGCGGGCAAACGATAAGAAAAATTGCAATTAGATTAAAATATTATTTGATTATGATGTGTTTAGTGCTATTATAATCACATCTAACGCTAAAAGGAGTGGTGTACAAGCAAGCTCTTTATTTGAGAGTCTGAACTTTCAGAATAGCATCAGCGGATTGACCTGATTCTTGGTGTGGGGGCCTCAGTAATTATGAAAGTCACGCGTTGGTAACGTGCTTTTCTGAGGATTTTCGTTATCGGATTTAGTAGGTCATCTTAGAAAGGAGGACGACTAAATGAGCAACAAAAGAATTATCCTAGTTAGTCAGTTTATCAATAATTTTGGCACGGCATTTTCCCGAATTGCCTTAATTATCTTAGTCACGACTTGGTACAAGAATGCGATCTACGTCGGAATTTACTCGTTCTTCTTGTTTGTTCCGCAAGTGGTCCTTGCAACGCCGATTGGTTATCTGATTGACTCGAGGCGTGATGAAAAACGTTTATTGCTGGTCTCTAGCTTCTTAGCGGCCCTGGCAATTCTGTGTGTGGCCGCCATGGACTATTTCCAAGTGCATTCATTCGTCTTATTGGTCGCGTTGGCGGTGGTGTATTCAGTGATTTCTGACATCTATGCGCCATGTATTACTAAGGTGACCGTGTATTTATTTGATAAGTCAGATTTTAATGATATCAATGCGTCAATCAGTGGTGCCATGACTGCCGCTAATCTTTTCTCAGGAATCATCGTCACCTATTTCATCAGCTTTTTACCATTTACAGCATTGTTTTTGTTTGATTTTGTCTCGTACATAGTAGTGATGGTGCTGTTGATGTTTTTACATATCCCACCCACCAACACGGCTACGGATGGCGTTGCAGCAACTGCAGCCCAATCTACCTCAATGTGGAATAGTTTTAAGATCGTTAAAGATTTTTTGTCGATGTTTCCTTATATCGTTCCCGTCTATTTTTCAGCAATCCTGTTTAATATTTTACTGGCGCCGATGAATGTTTATTTAACCCAAGTGGCCTATCAGATTTTTGACAATGCCAAAACGACTGGGCTACTGGAATCATTTTATTCGCTGGGCTTCTTAATTGGGTCGTTAACGTATAAGTTCCTGTGCACCAAATTCCCGATGAGTCGCTTGATTCAAACGTCGTTGCTGTTAGTGCCAGTCACCTTGGCTATCTTCGGGAGTGCCCATTCGTTACCAGTGGCGTTACTGGGGCTAGCTGGATTGGGAATCGTCATTCCGTTCTTCAATATTTCATCGAAGACAATTATTCAAAATAAGGTGCCACAAGCGAAATTAGGGGTTATTTTTAACAGCTACTTTGCGCTGATGAACTTGTCACAGCCAATTGGGCTACTAGGGATTCCCGTGTTGATTGGCGTGTTCGGGGTGACTAGTGTCTTGCTGGTCGGCGGCGCATTTTACTTGATTGCGGCAATCATGCTGGTTCTGTTCAATCAGATTTCTGTGGAACTGAATGAATAACTAATTACTATGTGGCACGAGGTTGGACGATAGCTGTTTTTTTGAGGAGGAGTTTATGCCTATTTATTCGTATTTATTTCGGCACAAGTTAGCGGTTTTGGGGTTATTGATATTAGGTGTGTTTTGGATGGGATTTCAGATGATCGATAGCATCTACTTTGGGAATGCGATTACGGCAATTGCTAATCGTGATTTTCAAACGTTTATTCGTGACATGATCATCGCGTTCAGTGCCATCACGCTCTTTGCAATTTGTATTCCCATCAACGATCATTTTCGCGAACGCTTAAAACAAACGATGGAAGCAGAATTACGGAACGATATTGCGGATTCGATTAATGGATTGAAGTATGCGCAGGTCAAAGAAAACGATACGGGTAAGTACGTCTCGTGGATGACTAACGATCTAACCATTATTGATGAACAAGGATTTGAAAATGTCTTTGATGCGCTGCAGTCGCTGACGGCCGTGTTGATTAATGCCATCATGATCGTCAAATATCACTATAGCCTGCTGATTTTGACACTGATCTTGGCGGCGTTGATGATTCTAGGTCCTAAAATCTTACAAGCCAAGCTTGAACGCGAATCGAAATCATACAGTCAAGCTAATGAACAACTGACGGAAACCATGACGGATACCTTTGACGGGTATAATGCGCTCTATGTTCTGGGGCAAAAACACTTGATCAACCAGCGCGTTCGGCATGCATCTAAGCGGTTTGGTAAATACAAGGTCGCTTTTGTGACAGCTAAGGCGGAAAATAATGGGCTGATTAATTGGATCAGCGTTCTGAGTCAAGCGGCGATTGGTGTCTTGGCTGGTTCGCTGGCCCTCAATGGTATTATGAAAGTGGGGAATGTCATCACGTGCTCGTCATTGGCCGGGGTGATTTTTGGTAACTTAACGGCTTTGAGTTTTGCGATTGTAGGCTTGCGGACGGTTAAACCCATTATTAAAAAGTTTCAGTTGGCTTCAAGCAATTCAGCAACCCAAGCGACATCTCAAGCAACAACCCAATCAACGGCTAACTTGACGAATTTCCAACGAGCCATTGATTTTGATGACGTGACTTTTACATATGATAATCAAAGCACCCCAACACTGCGGAAGCTTAATTTACGGCTTGAAAAGAATCATAAGTATGCCTTGGTTGCGCCATCTGGGTTTGGAAAAACGACAATTTTGAATTTGATTTTTGGGATGTATACGGATTATCAAGGGACTTTGACGATTGATGGTCAAGATTATCGTCAGTTACCAGAAAGCCAGATTCAAGCGCAAATGTTATATGTAGACCAGCATCCCTATATCTTTACCGGGAATTTACGGGAGAACATCTTAATGGGACGGACGGTCGATGACCAAACATTCGCCGCGGTTTGCCGGATCTGCGGTATCGATGAATTTGTCGACGAGCTACCAGATGGATTCGCGACGCAATTACGACATGGTGGCGCTAATTTGTCCGGTGGTCAGATGCAACGGGTGGCGATGGCGAGAATGTTATTAAGTGATCGACCAATCTTGTTATTAGATGAAATCACCTCTGCGTTGGATCTGGAAACCGCATTACGCGTGGAAACGAATATTCTACAACAGTCAAATAAGACGGTAATCATGGTGACCCATAATCTGCATCAGCAGACCAAACCCTTATTTGACAAAATCATCGATTTAACCGCAGATGTGCGCCAGGCCTAGCCGTGGCAAGTCATTGCAATTGCGGTGAGCAAATCATTTGAGACGAACAATTAGTTAATCAGTCGGCCAGACAATGAGCTTTGGTCGACTGATTTTCATGAACAGTTGTTTGGATTACTGTTCGTCAGCGATGATCTCCTTAGTCCGACTTCCGGGGCCGGCTGACAACGCTGGAACAGGGCGGACATCGATTTGAACTCACGCAGAGAACCACTGCGCAATTTCAAATACGAGTCTTCTTCTAGCCCGGGAACCCCACCCGGACAAGAAGAATTTCGCCCTTGAGCATTGTCAGCCAGCCCCTACAGTCGGGAACCCGCTCGAATGGCAGATGAACGGCCACCTATCTGGGTACAATTGACCACTGAATATTAGGTAACTGGTCTTTCAGGAATACCTTTCTGAATCGTTATCGATGGTGAGTTATAGCATTTGTATACTGAGGCGCTTGTCTAAGTACTATTCCCTAATTTCCATTCTTTGAGCATTCCGGACTTTTTTCATTTCAGGCGGCTAAAGATGATGCGACTCATGTTCTGTAATGTTACTGACTCCGAAAGCAAAACATGAGTATGCTGACTTGGCCATTTTCAGAGACAAGTCTTACAGTTAAATACCAAAATAACTGGTTTCTAAGAATCAACGACCAATTCACAAAAAAGTTGGGTACGCACATGTCTGCCTTTCGAATACAATCCCGGCTGGAAGGTATTCTGGGCAAGGCCCAGTGGTGAAATTTCACTTGGCAAGCGTCTTGTGCTTGGTTAGTGAAAGACCAGTATTTAAGACGTGGGTTGTCGGCTTAAATCTGTGTCCACCACGTTACGGCCATTGCCCAGAATGCCTGAAAGCCGGCGTAGGACGCGACCACAACAGTAGATTTACGCAAGCTCGCACTGTTTCCAGCGGTTCTCAGCTGGCTGCTTTTGACCTGAAGAACTGCCACGTTCTAGTCATGTTGCATGTTAATTTGAACAGCACGCATCAAAATAGTAACCCGTCCTATTGATTTAAGGTTACTATTGGTGCATAATAGCGGTTAAATTGATTAACTAGGGGTGCAGGTATGACAAATCAACAGACAGTCAAACATTTGACGCAGACGGCGATGGTAACGGCGCTAATCATTGTTCTGGGGTTCTTTCCGGGGATTCCGGTGGGGATTATTCCGGTGCCAATCGTGCTGCAAAATATGGGAATTTTCTTGGCGGCTGAATTATTGGGTCGCAAATATGGCACGATTGCCGTGGCATTGTTCTTGGGCTTAGTGGCATTAGGCTTGCCACTGTTGTCAGGTGGTCGCGGTGGGGCGGCCGTGTTCTTAGGACCAACCGGTGGCTACCTCGTGGCGTGGTTGTTGGCACCCGTCTTGATTGGAACGTTAATGAAGTTGACGCCAGCAACGACGAGTGGCTACTGGTGGTTGGAAGTTGGCATCGTGTGGTTAGCCGGTATTGCGTTTGTCGACATCGTCGGGGCGGTCTGGCTGGCAATTCAGTCCAATATGACGCTTTCGGCTGCTTTATTATCGAACTTGGCCTTTATTCCGGGAGATATTATTAAGGCGACGCTAGCTGTTTTGATTGCGCGGCGCGTCCGGGCCGTCATCGATTTTGGCGTTGCAGCATAAGCTGATGGTCGAGCGACGAACAAAGCACCGAACAAAGCGCCGAACAAGATGAGGAGTGGCAAAATGACAACGAAAGAACAAGTCTTAATGACATTAGTGGCACACCCCGGGACATGGCTATCGGGGGATCAATTGGCTCAGCAGATTGGCCGCAGTCGTGAAAGTGTCTGGAAAGCAATCAACGCGCTCAAAAAGCAGGGCCATCAGATTGAGAGTCGTAAAAATCGCGGGTATTGTTACCAGGGTAGTCAGCAGTTGGACGCGACGGCGATTCAAATTCATGGTCAACATCAGTTTCCAGGGCCGATTGAGGTGGTGTCTGAAACCGCATCGACGCAGCTGCTGGCTAAAGAATTCTTGAGCCAGCATCCCGCCCAAATCGCAGCTTTCTTGGCGGATCAGCAAACGGCCGGCTATGGGCGACAGGGGCGTCATTTTTACTCGCCAGCCAATACGGGGCTCTATCTGAGTGTGGTCATTCCCAACCCAACGCAAGCCTTGGCTAATGTCGGGCTACTGACCACCGGTATCTCGGTGAGCGTGTTGACGGTCTTACAACAATTTTACCCAACTAAGGACTTTCAGCTGAAATGGGTCAATGATATTTATCTGGACCATCATAAGGTCGGTGGCATCATTACCGAGGCAAGTCTGGAACTAGAATCGAGTTCAACCATGGCTTTCATTGTCGGCATCGGTCTGAATTTGACGACGACTGATTTTCCACAGGAACTGCGAACACGTGCGCAAGCCGTTGATACAACGGTGGCGGTCGATCGTAATCAGTTGGCCGCGGCGCTATTGGCTGAAGTTGTAGCGCTATCGAAACGCTATACTAGCGCTGACTTCTTGCCAGCGTACCGGGCTAAATCTGCCGTCCTCGGCAAACAAGTCACGTTGCAAGTGGGACGGCAGGTCGTGACGGGGCTGGCAGAAGATATCGATGCTTATGGTGGCTTGGTCTTACGATTACCGTCTGGGGATCACCAAACCTTTACGAGTGGTGAGGTGGTCAAAGTCGGCGTTGAAGCATGAGGCAGTCGTGGGGTCAGATTTATGGCCTAAATATCGACCGGGCTGGGCGCTGTCAACACTATCATCAAGCAACCGACATTGCCGCCTTGTGGTGCTCGCAATGTCAACGATATTATGCATGCTATCACTGCCATGATGCATTATGTACGCATCGTTTTGTCCCGGCCAGTCGCCAGTCGCTAGCCGTGATATGTGGCAATTGTCGCTATCGAATGACCGTTGCACAGTATCACACTGGGGCTTGTCCCAATTGTCAGGCAGCGTTCAATCCCCGTTGTAAGCGCCATGATACGTTGTACTTTAAGCCTGACGAGTGAGGCCCATTGCCTCCTGTTTGCGTTCAATTGCCGTATTTTAGAGCCGTTAGTGAGGACAGTTTGTAAGGACTTGAAGCCGCGATTGGAGATTTTCGTGAAATGCTGTGAGTGCTGTCATCTCAGCGTATCGTCAAGTTCAATACGACCATTAATCTCATTTTTAATTAATAAATTCCTTGACATATTCTAATCTAAAACTCATAATGTGATTTATCACGAAAGATGAGTAGCGATTGCGCGCCGGTAACAGAGAGTCATCAACTGCTGAAAGATGATCCGGTAAACGTTGTGAAGATGGTCTTTCTTAATGAACGATCGGTGAGCAGTCATGTTAAGTGGTCGCGGTTAATGCCCGTTAGCGCAGCAGTTAGTTCTGCATGAGTTGGTGTCCAATTGGATACTATTGAGGTGGTACCGCGGCGACAGTCGTCCTTGTTATGTAAAAGCATAACCGGGGCGACTTTTTTAGTTGTCGCATAAAAAAGAGATGGGGTATGGATAATGAGAAGAAATACAAAGTGGTTGTTAGCGTTAGGCGGCATTCTAGTCGTATTGGTCGCCATTATTGGCTTGAGTCGCGGTGGCGGTTCTCAGGCGAGTTCCAACAAATTGACAACGGTGAAGATTGGGGTTGCGCCTGGGCCTTACGGGGACATGGCGACTAAAGTGATTGGGCCGTTACTAGAGAAGAAGGGGTACAAGGTCGTGACCAAGGAATTCAACGATTACGTGCAGCCCAACAAGGCTTTGAATTCTGGTGAGATTGACGCTAACCTGTTCCAACACACGTTGTATCTCAAGACATTTGCCAAAGCAAACCATTTGAAACTATCAGCGATCGGTGAAACTCCCACGCTAGGCATGGGGATCTATTCTAAGAAGATTTCCACACTCAGCGATTTGCAACGCGGCGACACCGTCTCGCTACCGAATGATCCGTCTAACTTGGCGCGGGCCTTACAATTGCTGGCAGCTCAAAAGTTGATCACGTTGAAGAAGAATATCAACGTGGCCACAGCTAGCACCGCTGATATCGCTTCGAACCCGCATCAATTGAAGATTAAAACGCTGGATGCGGCGCAATTACCACAATCAATGAGCAACGTGACGATTGCCTTGATTCCCGGAAACTATTCTTGGAATGCTAAGTTGAAGCCATCCAAAGCGTTGGCGCTTGAAAAATTGAAGGAAGATTACAAGGAAGTCTTCGTCGTTAAGACGAGTCAACGCAATTCCAAGTTTGCAAAAGCCGTTAAGTCAGTCTTGAATAGCGCGGCTTTCAAGAAGGCCATCGCCAAATCTGAATTTAAGGATTTCGATAAGCCCGCATCGTGGCAGTAGGAGGTCAATGGGATGAGTCAGATTGAATTAAAACATATTGATGTAACCTTTCAGCAGAAGAAGCGGACGGTCCAAGCGGTTAAGGACGTGTCACTGACGGTTGAAAAAGGCGAAATATTTGGCATCGTCGGCTTATCCGGTGCTGGGAAGTCGACCCTAGTACGGACGATCAACTACTTGCAAGCCCCTAGTCACGGACAAGTTGTGGTCGATGGTCAGGAACTGACTAAGGCCAACCGGCGAGAGATTGCAGCGATTCGCAAGAAAATCGGCTTTATCTTCCAAAACTTCAACTTGGTTGGTAATCGAACCATTGCCCAAAACCTCGCGTTTGCATTAACCGCGGGCGGCTATCCGGAGAAGCAACAGCCGGCTCGGATCCAAGAATTATTATCGCTAGTAGGCTTAGCGGAGCGTCAGGACAACTATCCGAGCCAACTCTCTGGTGGTCAGAAGCAACGGGTCGGGATTGCCCGCGCATTGGCGAATGATCCTGATATTTTGCTCTGTGACGAAGCGACCAGTGCCTTAGACGTTGAAACGGCCGAGGAAATCATTCAGATTCTAAAAGACATCAACCAACGTTTGCACATTACCATCGTCTTTATTACCCACCAGTTGGAAGTTGCTCGGAGCTTATTTGACCGCGTGGCAGTCATGGAAGCGGGCCGATTAGTCGAACAGTCGGCGACGTATGATTTATTTGCCGCACCACAGTCGGACATGGGGCAGCGGTTGGTCAATCGTTTCTTAGATACCCAGTTACCGCCAAAAGTCGCCGCGCAGCTCGCTCAACAGGAAGGCCAGTTACTAGCGTTACGCTACCGTGGCAGTGACTCGCTGACGCCGATTATCACGGAAATCGCCAAGGCGACGGATGTGGATATCAACATTATTCAAGGACGCATCGAATTTATTCAGGAACGCGCCATCGGGGTGCTGGCCGTGTACTTAACGGGGCAAACCGAAGCGGTGAAACGGGCGATTGCTGCGTTTCGGCAACGGGTCGATTACGTCGAGGAGGTCAACGCACATGAATGAGACATGGACGATTTTACAACAGAATTTAGGAACCGCCTTATGGGATACCGCTAAAATGGTCTTCATCTCGGGTTTTATCGGCGTGGTCTTCGGCACGATTATTGGCTTATTACTCTACTACTATGCCAACCCGTTATTTGCGCCCCATCCGCTAGTCAATAGCGTTGCGGGCTTTGTCATCAATGCGATTCGGTCATTACCATTTTTGATTTTGATGGTCGTCTTGATTCCATTTGCCAAATTCGTGGCGGGCGATCCATATACGCCATTAGGAGGCGCCGTCTCACTTTCAGTCGCGGCAATTCCGTTTTTTGCCCGGCTGGCGGAAGGGGCCTTTGCGGATATTGATGCCGGGGTCGTGGAAGCTGCCCGGTCGACCGGGGCTAACTTCTGGTTGACGTTTCAAGAGGTCTTATTCCCAGAAGCCTTACCAGCTTTGATTCGAGGCGTCGTTTTGACCCTGATCAGTTTGCTGGGCTATTCCGCCATGGTCGGGACGATTGGGGCGGGCGGTATCGGTGATTTAGCGATTCAATATGGCTACAACCGCTATAATACCGGCGTTTTGATTAGTGTCATCGTTATTTTGATCGTTATCGTGCAGATCGTTCAGTGGTGTGGCGACCGTTTGGCAGACCACTACACACGGTCGTAATTAGGAAGGAAGCTTTTTCAATGAAGTATGCGGTATTAGGCGCAGGTGCTATGGGATTACGGTACGGGGTATTGTTACAGGAGGCTGGCCAACACGTGGATTTTGTCGATACGTGGGACCAACAAGTCCAAACGATTCAGGAACAAGGCGGCGTTTACGTGGCGCGTGATGGACAGAACCGTCACCTAGTCCTGATTCGAATTAGCACGCCAGAAGATTACCACGGGACGCCGGACGTGTTGATTATCTTCACTAAGCAAATGGGCTTAGCGGAAATGCTGACGCGTTCAGCGCATTTCTTCAACGCAGACCAGTACGTGGTCACTGCCATGAACGGCATGGGCCATATCGAAAAAATCAACCAGTATTTCAAGCCGGAAAAGGTGCTCGGCGGAACCGCGCTGATTGGGACCGTTTTGAAGCAGGCCGGCGATGTGGACTTTATTGGCGCAGCGGGTGCCGGTTCAATGAATATTGCCAATCAGACGGAACAACCGGATGAAGTGACGCATCAAATCGTGGCAGACTTGCAGGCGGCCAATTTGAATCCGACGTTAACGACCAATTTCCTCGGAACGTTGCTCGCTAAGGTGATTTTCAACTCGGTCATCAATACGCTATGCACGATGTTTCAGATCCAAATGGGCGAATTTATTCAGTCACCGGTCGCTCAGAAATTGGGACGGCAGCTGATTGATGAAGCCTTCGATGTCTGTGAACGCGCTGGCATTACGCTGTTGAATACCCGCGAAGAAGAATGGGCGACTATCGATTATGTGAGTCGCAAGACCAATCCGCTACATTTTCCTTCCATGTATCAAGATATTTCAAAACATCGGCCCACGGAAGTTGATTATATCAATGGTTATCTTTATGATTTAGGCGTGCAGTATCACTATGAAGCGAAGACCCATGATTTCTTACGCAACTTGGTCCACTTGGCAGAATTTGCCGGGACCTTTGACGTTGCTAGTCTGAAGCCGTTAACAGAAGGGGAGCACTAGGTTTGAAATTTGAAGAATCCAAGATTTTACAGCAGTTACCAAAACAGTTCTTTGCGAATTTGGTTCGCAAGGTCAATGCGAAAGCCGCGTCGGGTGCGGATGTGATCAATTTAGGCCAGGGAAATCCGGACCAGCCCACGCCAGACTTCGTCGTGAAGGCGATGCAGGCTGCGACTGCCGACCCAGCTGACCATAAGTATTCGCTATTTCGCGGACTACCGCGTTTTAAACAGGCTGCGGCCGATTTTTATCAGCGCGAATACGGGGTACAACTGGATCCAGAGACTGAGATCGCCGTTTTAGGTGGCAGTAAAATTGGACTAGTCGAATTACCTTTTGCACTCCTGAACCCTGGCGATACGATGATTTTACCGGACCCGGGCTACCCCGATTACTTGTCAGGGATCACCTTAGCCCAAGTCAAACTTGAATTATTGCGGTTGACTGAACAACATCACTTCTTACCAGACTATTCTCAGGTCGATCCACAGGTGGCTGATGCGGCGAAATTGTTGTACTTGAATTATCCAAATAACCCGACTGGTGCGGTAGCCACGCCGGACTTTTTCCGCGATACGGTCGACTTTGCTAATGAGCATCAGATTGGGATTGTTCACGACTTTGCCTATGGTGCGATCGGGTTTGATGGGCAACGTCCCGTCAGTTTCTTACAAACACCAGGCGCAAAGGATGTTGGCATCGAAATGTATACCTTGTCGAAATCCTTTAACATGGCCGGCTGGCGAGTCGGTTTTGCGGCGGGCAATCCGGATATGATCGAAGCCTTGAACCTGATTCAAGACCATTTATTCGTCAGCGTCTTCCCGGCGATTCAGGATGCCGCCATCGCGGCCTTAAATAGTGATCAACAGACCGTTCGTAACCTAGTCGGGTTATATGAACGTCGGCGCAACCAATTCTTTGCGGCCGCACGCAAAATTGGCTGGGAACCGTACCCCTCAGGCGGCTCGTTTTACGCGTGGATGCCAGTTCCAGCTGGCTATACGAGTGAAAGCTTCGCTGACCTGTTGCTCGACCAAGCAGCCGTAGCCGTGGCGCCAGGAAATGGCTTCGGTGCCGGTGGTGAAGGCTATGTGCGCGTGGGTTTACTGATTGACGAACCCCGATTAACGGAAGCTTGCCAACGAATTGCTAAGTTGCATTTGTTCGATTAGCGACTGGCGGACGTGTTGGTGACTAGCCCGGTTGGTTGATGGCCGAGGCTGATTATCGGCCGGTGAAGCAGCACAAAATCGCTACGAGCAGGCATTATCGACCAGTAGAAACCAGAATCAGTACAAGCAGAATCATTGAAAATATTGTTAAAATGGCGTGACTAGCAGAAATCCTGCTAGTCGCGCCGCTTTTTTTATGGAATTGGTCAACACGCCAGTCTAGTTGGGCCAAACTAAAAAAACTAGCAGCCATTCCGCGAATGAAATGGCTGCTAGTTCAGGTTTGTTGCTGATTATAGATTTCCAGTACTCTTCAAGCGCTTTTCTAGCAGGTAAGCGTCCATGTAACCGAATGATAATTCGACGACCTGGTCGAGTTCAATCATCGTGCCAACGTGATTGATCTGGTTATCATCATCGACGTTATAGAAGATGAAGTGGCCATTAGTCAACGCACCCGGATAACCGGTCATCGCCGGCAACATTGGATTTTCAGTCGTGATATGGACGAGATTATTGAAAGTCGCGGCTTGCCGTAAAATTGACTCAAATAAATCAGTCGTGCCGTCAAAGAGGCGTTCGTCGTTTAAGACCGGCTGGACGTTTAACTCATACTGCCGGTTCAATTCAATAAAACCGCGCATCGTCTGCAAGTAGTCCGATTGAGTCGTGACCGATTCAATCAGCGAGCGTCGGCACAGCGTGTAGCCGCCAAATTGGCCGGTCATGTCAATCAAGTTGAGCAAGACGCTATCGGCGTTTAACGTGTTAATGAAGCCGACGAAGAACATATCGGAACCATCTGCCGAGCGGATTGCAATCAGCTGATGTTGGGCCAAAGCGTTATTAAGCGTTGCATCAACGTCATCGGGTTCGCTGACTTTGACGGTTTCCTGGTGAGCGTGAGCAGTTTTAACAAAGGCACTTTCCAGCAATAATTCATTGCCGCAGAATTCGAGAATTTGAATCGAATCTAGCGGAATGACTTGCTGAGTCTTATTTTTAAAATCAAATTTATCAAAAGTTGTGAACGTGATCGTCTGATCGGTGATTGCTTGAACTTGACCTTCAAGGTAATTGTCATTGTCCGCTAACACGAGCAGGACGACTTGGTGGTCAGAATGGGCGTGGTCGACTAACTGAGCGAGTGCTGGCTGTTGATCATCGATTGCCAGCGCTGGTTGTGGCACACTATTTAATCCTTCAGTCGTTGCATTCTTGAGTCGAAAGGCCATGTTATCGAGGTCTTCGCTCATCATTTCAACTTCATCGATGACGTCGTAACGCATGAAGACGGCGCCGTCCTGGAGCCCTGCATCGTCGTAAGTGTTCACGACAACGCCATCGGGTGCCAGACGGTCGATGTAGCCGGTATAAACCACTTCGCTATTGGCTTGATATAGGTTGATGAGGTGAACCTGTTGTGCGGCTAATTGTAAATTTTCAATAATTGAACTCATCGTGTCTAACCCCCTTAGTTAATGTTCCCTCATCATAGCACTTTTTGGGCCAAAGACGCCATTATAAGTCATTATTCAGCTCGTTTGGTAAGTGTGTTATGACTACGCGGATGAACGAACGGTGTAGGGGTGGATTGTTGTTCGTCAGCCGGGGCGCTTCATACTCCGACCTCTGGGGCTGGCTGACAATTGCTGGAACAGAGCGGACATCGATTTGAACTCACGCAGAAGCCCACTGCGCAATTTCAAATACGAGTCTTCTTCTAGCCCGGGAAAACCGCCCGGACAAGAAGAATTTCGCCCTTGAGCATTGTCAGCCAGCCCCGCCGGTCGGGAACCCGCTCGAATGGCAGATGAACGACCACCTAATTAGGTACAATTGGCCATTAAATGATAGAAGACTGGTTCTTTGTGTAAACTTTGAATCAGAATCGCTAATGATATATGTCAGTTAAATACTAAGAAAATTATTGGCTAACTCAATGTGGATTGTCATTCACAGGTAGATAACAGCATTGCTATTTGAGTCCAATTCAAGATTTTGAACTCAAGAACAATTATCCCCAATGGTAAATAATAACGGCCGCAACGTGGTTATTATATAATCAAGGTATTAACAGAGAGAGGGATGGTTGGCATGACTCGAGTATCAACTTCTATTCGTATAGACGCTGATTTGAAGCAAGCAGCTAGCAAGCAACTTGCAAGTATGGGGCTATCAATGAATACCTATCTGAACATGGCGTTAAGGCAATTAGTCTTGCAGCAAGCGGTCCCGTTTGAAAGTGACGAGCCGTCATGGGTGCCAAATGAAGAGACGGAAAAGGCCCTAGTCCTGGCGCGCGCCAAAGAATTAGGGCTCATTCCTGATAACGCGCCCGCTTTCGATGATCCCAAGCGTGCGATTCGCTATCTCAACGATGAACAGTAAGCCTGATCGGGTGTTGTCATGGATAAAGTGATGGTGGCTGAACGTAAGCTGATGTAAAATTCAGATTTAATCAGCCGCTGATTGCGTCAAATGCCGCCGCTTGCCAATGTCATATTCCAGTTTGCAGGACTCAAACGCTGAGTCCTTTTTTTGTTTTCATCAATAATTACGCAACAATAATGAAATTCCGCTAAATTCAGTCCAAAATCGCGCTGATTGCAGCGTTTTTTACCAACAAATCGGTAAGGGCTTACTTCATTGACCGCACACTACTTTTTAGCACTAAATACAGCGCGAGAAGAAGTAAATATTTGATAAAAAATGTTATTTTCTATGCTATTCGTCGGGTTTATCGTTATAATGTAAGCTGCGGTTCACCTTGACCGTAAATCTGCCATGACCTTTCAAGAGGCGCTTGATCGTGTTGTGACATTCAATTAAGGAGCGCATTATGTTTACGATGTTTAAGACGATTGGTGATCAGTTCGCCAATTTCAAGATTATTCGGCGAATGGCCAAGTATGATGACCGAGCCACATACCAAAGCCATTACCTTGGGTTAGCATGGGAATTTCTGAATCCACTGATCCAAATCGGAATTTACTACTTAGTATTCGGGGTCGCGTTAAAACGTGGCGATCCGATGCCTGGAATCCCGTACCTACCTTGGATGGTTGTCGGGATCGCACCGTGGTTATATATGAACAAAACGACGCTGGACGCGTCTTCTAGTATTTATCGGCAAGTTGGGTTAGTTTCCAAGATGAAGTTCCCAGTCAACGTGTTACCGTCCATTAAGATTTACGGAAATCTCTATAGTTTCTGGACGATGATTGCTTTCGGGATTTTCCTGATGTTTCTAAATGGCATCTGGCCATCACTTGCCTGGTTCCAGTTTATTTATTACTTCGGGTGTATGATCGTTCTCATGTATTCACTAGGGATTCTCAATGCCACGGTCAGTGTGCTGATCCGTGACTGGCATATTACGTTGCAATCCGTATTGCGGATGCTGTTCTACATGAGTGGGGTATTGTTCAACTTTACGACCTCTAACTTCCCAGCCGTCTTTGTCCGGTTGCTGGAATTGAACCCATTTTATTACGTCCTCAACGGGATGCGGGAATCGCTATTGAATCGTGGTTGGATCTGGCAACAGCCGAACATCACGTTGACGATTGTCTTCTGGCTATTCAATCTCGTCGCAATTCTGCTTGGAACGTATCTCTATAACAAGTTCCGTTCGAACTTTGTGGATTTGATTTAGGAGGCGGAACTGATGGAAAACCAATATAAAGTTGAATTGCATAATGTCACTAAAGAATATGATTTATATCGTAGTAACAATGATAAGTTAAAACACTTTTTTAACATTGGTAACGTTGAAGTCCCGCGGTTCTGGTCACTTAAAGGGGTCAGTCTGAATGTCAAACCCGGGGAAGCACTCGGGATTATTGGGATCAATGGTTCTGGTAAATCGACCATCTCCAACATCATTTCGGGAATCATTCCTCAAACGACGGGGACGGTCGATGTGCATGGTGACACGTCGATCATCTCGATTGGTGCCGGTCTTAAGTGGAACTTGACGGGTGATGAAAATATCCGGTTAAAAGGGCTCATGCAAGGCTTGAGTATTAAGGAAATCCAAGAAGTCCGCGATGATATCGTTGATTTTGCGGATATCGGTGATTTTATTGGCCAACCCGTTAAAGACTACTCAACTGGGATGCGGTCGCGGTTAGGCTTTGCCATCGCGGTTCACATCAATCCAGATATCATGATTATTGATGAAGCGTTATCCGTTGGTGATGATACTTTCTATCAAAAGTGTGTGGATAAAATCATGGAATTCAAGAAGCAAGGCAAGACGATTATCTTCGTCAGCCATAACTTGCGCCAAGTTGAATTACTATGTGACCGGGTGGCTTGGATGCACTTTGGTGACCTGCTAGAAGTCGGTGATACCAAGGAAACGGTCGGCCATTACCGGAAATTCTCTAAGGACTTCAAAGCGCAAACGGCCGCTTATCGTAAGAAGTACCAAGTTGCTAAGAAGAAAGAACAAGCGGACTTTGATATTGAGGCTTACGAGCGTCAATTAGTCGAAGAACGTGCTAAAGATAGCGATAAGAGCAAGCAAGCGATTAGTCGGGATGTTCACCGGACGCTGTACAAACAAATCTTGCCAGAAAAGATGACGGTCACGACCAAAATCGTGATGTGGGTGGCAATCCTATTGTTCATCTTTACTGGACTCGTCAACATTTCGGGGCATTCGTTTACGTCCGCAATTGAGAATCCGACGGTACTGTTACATCCAGTTGACCACTATATTAAGAGTCAGTCGGTCTTATTCAATAATAACTGATGCTGGCCTATAAGCGACTGGATTAGCTGCTTAATCAAAATATGGGTGATTGCAAAAGCAATCACCCATATTTTTTACGCTAATGGCGCGGGTGCGTCGATGCGATTGCTGCATGCGGTTGTGGTGACTTCAATCGTTGGCTTCAGGGTAGTGCAATGTCTGGATTGTGTTAACAGTTTGATAGGAAAACAGCTGAACAACAAACCTCAATTTTTCAGCTGTTTTCGAACTGATTGAGGCTTGTTTAGTGGCAGTGTTACTGTAATCAGATTATATTAACGATAAGTATTAGACTATTTGTTGCTCGGCATTAGAAAGGGGTGTCATGCGATGGATCTCCCGTTACCATACAGTGTTGCGGCCTATGTGCTTCTAATATTAGTGCTGCAATATATCAAATATAAGTTTCCAGACAGTGCTTTTATCCGTTTCTTCCAGAAATACGGTTGGTGGCTAATTGGGATGTGCTTTGTCGTCATATTGGTGCTCGCGGCCGGGCCACAATTTGAGCATCCCATCAACGCGCTAGATGTTCCGATTATCGGCGTCATGTTGGTATTTGGGTACTTCTTCATTAAAGACAACAAGTCAAAACGCCAGTAAACAAAAAAAGTCATGTTTCAGAAAAGCGGATCGCCGCCTTCTGAAACATGACTTTTTAATTGGTATTTAGTGTGGCACAGAACCAAGTAGCACCCGTGTGCAACGATTTTGCAACCAAATCTAATGAGTGGCCGTTTTCGGTGAGCTTGAAACAAAATCTGACGAGGGCTCGTTTTCAGCAAGCTTGAAGGCGCCGCTAACGGAACCGTTCCTGCTTATTCAGCAATTGCGCGAGTTGTCCGCGGAATTCATCGCTGTGGTGTTGGATATTAGTTAATTCATGACTCATTTGAACCGTGTAATCGGCAACTTCGCCGTGTTCGCCTTGGTCTAACCCCAGTTCTTCTTCTTGTTCGTCAACGCGCATTCTAATGACCCGTTTCAATAGCACGATAATGACGATGCAAGCGATGGTGGTAAAGATGATGGTAAACGCGGTTGCGAGTAGTTGTAGGCCGAATAGCTTGAAGCCACCGCCGTAGAACAGACCGTTGAGTGAGATGGAGCTGTTGACGGCTTTGCTGGCGAAGAGTCCAGTCATGATACTGCCAACCATCCCAGAGACCCCGTGGCAACCAAACGCATCGAGGGCGTCGTCAATTCCTAAACGCGGTTTGATAAACGTGATGAAGCCGTAACTTGTGAGGGTCGCAACCAAGCCAATCCAGAAAGCTCCAGAGACCGTGACGTACCCACAAGCTGGCGTAATGCCGACTAACCCACACAGGGTCCCGGTACAGACGCCAACGAGGGTTGGTTTGCCCTTCGTCAGCATATCAACGACCATCCAAGTCATCATGGAAGTGGCAGTCGCAACCGTCGTGGTCAAGAAGGCCTGAATCGCGATGTCATTCATTGCTAATGCGGAGCCGGCGTTGAATCCGTACCAGCCGATCCACAAAATCGCCGTTCCGAGTAAGACCCATAAAATATTGTAGTGCTGCGTCGCGTCCTTGCCATATTTGTGCCGAGCACCTAAAAAGGCAGAGAGGACTAACGCAGTAATCCCGGCATTGATATGGACGACCGTTCCGCCGGCGAAGTCGATTACGCCGAGTTTCGCAAGCAACCCGTTATCCCACACCATGTGAACCATTGGGTAGTAGATCAGTAGTGACCAGAAGATGATGAAGGTCAGTAGGAATTTGAAACGAATTCGCCCAACGACGGCTCCCACGAATAGGGCCGGTGTAATAATGGCGAACATCATTTGGAAAATCAGGTATAAGCCGTTTGGAATTTTAGTGGCCGTTAGTGCGGTTAGGTCGACACCATGCAACCACAATGCCTTGAAGTTACCGACCACGCCACCAATATCACCAGAGAACGACAGTGAGTAGCCAAAAGCTAGCCATAATAGAATTGCTAGGCCACAAATCATGAAGACTGATAGCATCGTGTTAACAACGTTACGTTTGGAGACCAGCCCACCATAGAAGAAGGCCAATCCGGGCGTCATGAATAATACCAATATACTAGATAAAACTAAAAACGTTGAATTTGCAGCGTTCATACTCCCAACCCCTATCCATACCATTTGATGTTAGGAATTATAACATTGATTATTAATGGACGCACTACTTTTTTATATTTAGGTTAAATTCCAAACATACAAAAGGGCGGGAGAGGGCAATGATAACTAGCGATGTTAGATTATGTTACATTTATGTATCGTGCTGGTTAATTGGTCGTGAGATATGAATGAAAGCGCCAATTTTCAAAAACAGCCAGCTTAGGCCCGCTGGGAAATAGCCCGAGTTGGATTGCTGTTCGTCAGTGGAGGCGCGCCCGATTCCGACCTCCGAGGCTGGCTGACAACGCTGGAACAGGGCAGACCTTGATTTGAACTCACGCAGAAGTTCACTGCGTAAGTTCAAATACGAGTCTTCTTCTAGCCCGGGAGCCCCACCCGGACAAGCCGAACCACAGTTAAGTTTGGAAACCGACCAATCGGCCGAATCGACCACGGAAGTTAATTATATTAAGTTAATCTTGTGGGTTACTGCATAAAAGCTGGAAAATTCATTAAGATAATGATGATTTTAAAGTTGAACCGTTTTCATGGATTGACGTTATTGGGATCCAGCAGTAAAGTTATCACCACATAAATTAAAGAATGATGAGACGTTACATAATATTCTTAATAATTAAAGCATGGAGGTTCAGCTTATGCGGAAATATGCGATTATTGGGGTCGGTCACGTTGGTGCAACGATTGCTTATACATTGGTTTGTAAAGGAATTGCGGATGAATTAATCTTAATTGATACGAATGTCGGTAAGGCCCGCGCGGAACAATTAGATTTACAAGATGCCCAAGCCCGATTAGATAGTCGGACGATCATTAAAATCAATGATTACCATGAATTAGACGATACCGATATTTTGTTTGTGACTAGTGGCAATATTCATGCCCTTGACCATGCGTCTGGCAACCGCTGGGCGGAGTTTGAATATACCAAGCAGATTGTGCAAGACATTGCGCCTAAGGTTAAGGCCACGAAATTCGATGGTGTGGTGATTGATACGATGAATCCGTGTGATGCCATCACGCATTATTTCCAACGTGCGACCGGATTATCCCGGCAACAAGTCTTCGGGACGGGGACTTTCCTCGATACGGCACGGATGCAAAAAGTCGTCGCAGAAGCGTTTGATTGTGATCCGAAGAATATTAGCGGTTACGTCTATGGCGAACATGGCGAATCTCAATTCAGCGCTTGGTCAACGGTTCAAGTGAACGGCATTCCAATCACGTCGTTAGTCGACAAGTATCACTTAGACTTGGATGCGCTGGAAGCCGCCGCACGGCATGGTGGCTGGGCCGTTCACTCCGGCAAAGGCTATACGAGCTTCGCCATCGCAACTTGTGCGGTCAAGTTAAGCGAAGCCGTCTTTGCCAATGCGCGGTTAGCTTGTCCAGTCTCTGCATATAGCGAGACGTTCGGCACCTATGTCGGTCAGCCAGCGATTATTGGCAAGAATGGCGTTGAAAGTGTAACGACTTTGGCCCTGACAGAAGACGAACAAGCGAAGTTCCAGAATTCAGCGGACACGATCATTGAGAAATTCCACGCGTTTGATGACGTTTTAAGCGAACAATCTGTCCAAAAACGTCAACAAGCCTAAAAAGTGTCGGTTGTTAATTGTCTTGTTTGGCAAATATCTCCCAAAATGTTAAAATTTTACTAAGCAGAACGTTGACTGCATTAACTATATGGTGGGATGAATATGCGCCGACAATTAACAAACCGTCAGCGATGGTTAGTGATTATCGTCGCGACGATCTTGGGAGTGGGCTGTGCCTTGCTAGGTCAATGGGGACAGTTACTCGGGGTCGTTGCGGCGGCACTGGCACTCATGTTGTTGACCAGTGGCTGTTTGACTTTTTGTCATCACCGCGGCTGGCAACCTGGGAGTGGCATGCTACTAGCATTAGCTATGGCGACTGGATATGTCATTATTATTTTAGGAAGTTACGGCTATTTACTACGCAGCTAATCTATAGAACACCTTGAAACGAGCATTGGACTTGTTTCAAGGTGTTCTTTTGCGCACTGATCCGTTAATGGAGCCGCGTCATGATGTCAGTAGTACGCGGGTAAGTGTGTCGTCGACTACCATGCTGCCCGTTGCGACAGTACTAAACCAACGTGCACCTGTTTGCAGCAATCCGTAGCTAAGTCACGTAAACTTGGTTGTAGCAATTCAGGGCTAAACGGCAGTTCGTCTTGAATTTGTATGGCGCATCGCAATCAATTAGAGTTAGCTGAGTCTAAGCATCCCAGCCGGCACTAAAAAAGGTCCCAACTCATCATCGGGGCCTTCTCGGGTATTGTGTTGATTAAGAATAACCAAAGTGGGGTCACCATACCCAAGGCATCAATGGCAAACCTAGTTGTTAGATCGACAACTTTGCCTTACAGCCTGCCAACCGGTAACCGGTAGCGCAACCGGACAGCGGTACTGTCCGCACTGCTGATGCCGTTATAACGATTATCGGCAAGCATGACACTGTGGCGATCACGGCTGTGTTCGAGGCCAATCGTATGGCCGAGTTCGTGTTCCGCCACGTGCACCTGATCTGAATAGGAATAATGGTAGCGTGTGAAGTTGCGAGTTAATAGATAGACTTGGGCTTTCGTATAGTAACCATTAGGATAGCCAGTCGAAAACGTGATACCGGCCAGGCGATAGTATTGTCCGGTCGTGGCGTTACTCGTTTCCAGTGTCACTTGATGGTGAGCAGTGGTCCCCTGAACGAATTTGAATTGACCGGTGGCATTCCAAGCGCGAATCGCTGCTTGATAAACGCGCCGCTCGGAAGCAGACGCCTGAATGACATAGGTGACCTGCGCGTGTGGCCACCGACTACGTGAGATTGGCGTCGCAATTGACTTGGCGTTGGCAATCGGAGTCAGCCCAATTCCGACGATAATCGTTAACGTTGTTAAACCTAACTTTGCACGATATTTACGTTTCATTGTTGTAACCCTCTTTCCCCCAAAAACGAAGGTCGCCATCAATGATTGTATTTTAAACCGATAACCCGGAGAAGACCTACTCAATCGTTCGGATTAATGCGGAATTTCCTCATTTTTTAGTCGCCAGCAGTTAGTTAAATAGGTTATCGCGTGCTATGATTAAAACATCTTATGATGAATGGAAGGATTTCAGATGACGATCAAACAAGCAATCGTTCAGCAGGCGCTCACGCTAATCAAACCGCAGATGGTAGTAGGTTTCGGTGGGGGCACGACCGTGGGGGAACTCGTCAAGGAGGCGGCCAACTTGGTCAATGACATTACGGTCGTGACCCCGTCGCCCACGACACGTCAATTGGCAACGGTATTAGGATATACGGTCGTCGATACGGCTTATTGCGACCGCGTTGATATTGCTTTTGACGGCTGTGATCAGTTGGACCATCACGGTAACGCCCTCAAAAGTGGTGGTGGCATTCATGCAAACGAAAAAATTATTGCCAGTCTGGCGGATGAATACTGGCTACTGACGATGCAGGACCGCTTAGTCGATCAATTTGATATCAAAACGCCACTCGTGCTGGAAGTCTTGCCGGGCGCGCTATCATTAGTGATGCGCAGTGTCAGCAATCTTGGTGGCCAAGCCACTATTCGGACCGCTGAGAACCGCGACGGCTTTACGCTGACCGACAGTGGTAACCTCTTAATCGATTGCCATTTCCCGACCTATGCTAACTTACCAACACTCAATACCGCGTTAGCAACGCTGGCTGGCGTAGTTGAGACCAGTTATTTTGACCGGTTAGTGACGAATGCCTGGCTAGGCGATGCAGCCACTAACACTGTGCGGGCATTATTTTAAGGACGAACAGCTCGTTATTTAGATTGCTGTTCGTCAGCGGGGGACGCGTCCTAGTCCGACCTACGAGGCTGGCTGACAACGCTGGAACAGGGCGCAACCGTACTGCAAGTTCACGCTAATTCACTTTATTTCCAGCGGGTCTCAGCTGCCGGTTTTTGAACTGAAAAACTAGCACGCGTTAATCATCATTTTTGACAACTAACTAACAAAATGCGCGCCGGATTATCTTTGACTAGTGCGCAATCGAGTTTGACACTCTTTTAAAATAATTCTAAACTGAAGGTGACGTGTAAAAGCGCCACCATTTTTAATTTAGTAACTTTAACGATATAAGGGGATGTCAAGATGGCAAAAAAAGTCTATACTGATTATTTTTTTGATGAACCTGCTTACAACACACATGACGGTGGCTATATTCCGTTAGTGACTCCGAAAGTCGACCCACAGCCGTTAGCGATTCCGCCGTTACTGCAACCGGACCGTCAGACCGATACGGATGACTATTATACGGTCACAGCCCAAGAGAGCGAAACCCAGTTTTTGCCGGGGAAGAAGACCAAGACTTGGGGCTACAATGCAGGCTTTTTAGGTCAAACAATCGTTTTTCGGAATGGTAAGCAGACCCATATTGACTTACAGAACAAACTCCCAGAATTAACCACCTTCCACTGGCACGGATTGAACGTTCCCGGGCCAATTACGGATGGTGGCTGTCATGCACCCGTTTATCCAGGTCAGACGAACCACATTGATTTTAAGGTACACCAACCTGCCGCAACCACTTGGCTACATGCCCATCCATGTCCATCGACTGCGACCCAAGTCTGGAAAGGGCTAGCAACGATGGTCATTATCAAGGATGACGTTGAAGACCAATTGCCATTACCACGCAACTACGGGGTCGATGATATTCCAATGGTCCTACAAGATCGTGAATTCCATGAAGATAATCAATTTGATTACCGTGCTGACTACGATCCTGATGGTGTTCAAGGCCATACTGCCTTAGTTAACGGGACGGTCAACCCATACTTTGATGTCACCACCCAACGCGTCCGGTTACGGATCTTAGACGGTTCCAACCGACGTGAATGGCGGTTGCATTTTAACGATGACTTGGAATTTGCACAAGTTGGTTCTGATGGCGGGATTTTACCAGCACCCGTCTATATGACCAAAGTGATGATGACTTGTGCCGAACGTGATGAAATCGTGGTCGACTTTGGCAACTATCAACCAGGCGATGAAGTGACCTTGATGACTGACGACACGCCACTATGCCGCTTCAGAATCAAAGCCTTCAAGCCAGACGATACCACGTTGCCAGACCACTTAGTCGATATCCCAGACGAAGCACCAACTGCTGACTTGCCTGTTCGGAAGATCACGATGGACGGGATGGACGATGAAGTTGCGCTCAACGGCAAGAAGTTCGACATGGAACGGATCGACGCCCGTCAAAAAGTTGGCGACGTTGCCATTTGGGAAATCCGGAATACGAATAGTACCGAAAATGGTATGGTTCACCCATTCCACGTCCACGGGACACAGTTCACCGTGTTATCCAGAAACGGCGGCCCGGTCTATCCAAACGAACATGGTTTGAAAGATACGGTGGGCGTCAACCCTGGTGAGACGGTTCGCATCAAGGTCAAGTTTGAATTGACCGGGGTCTACATGTATCACTGCCACATCATCGAACATGAAGATGGTGGGATGATGGCCCAAATCGAATCTTACGACCCAGAACATCCACAAACCTATCATTTAATGGATATGGACACGTTACGGAATGCCTTCGCTGAAGAGCAAGGCGTCAAACCTGAAGACGTCTGGATGCCAGGGATGTAACCACTTCATTCAATCAATTTTAAAACCGGCTGCAAAATATTGCGACCGGTTTTTTGGTGGCGAAATGCGTTGCCCGCGTTCGGAATAGCGTCAACCAAAGCGCCTCGCATTTCAGTTAGAGGCGCGTCCCACAAATCCCTGGGCGTGTCTGTTTTCAGCTGGAAAGCCCGTATGGTATCATGAAAATAACCATATCGGTCCGTTGCGTTGCGAATTCGGCGACAACCAGCTGGCCGGTGATCCGTGACCTAATGGGTTGTGTTAACTAATGTTAAAAAAGGGGGCGTCAAACATGCATATTGCAGCAACAATCATGGCGCTAGTCGTCGCCGTCGAACATCTCTTCATTCTGTGGCTGGAAATGTTCAATTCGGATAGCGAACTGGCGTCGAAGTCATTCGGCATTCCACGACAAACGCTACAATCACCAGCCGTGCAATTATTATTTAAAAATCAGGGGCTCTATAATGGCTTTTTGGCCGTCGGAATTCTGTACAGCTTATTCGTCATTCCGGCAGTAGCGAGTGCGGGAGCGACGTTATTCTTCCTAGCCTGCGTGATGGTGGCAGCGGTTTACGGCAGTATCACGGTCAGCCGGGCAATCGTCGTTATTCAAGGCTTGCCAGCACTGATCGCCTTTATCTTAATGTACTTTGCTTAAGTGAGATCGAGGCGTGTCAGTCACCTTAAGCATTGTGAGTCGCGATGGCCTGATAATTAGGCCCAGACTAGAATGGATTAGTGTGACGGCGCGATTCGTGACACTTTAGTGAGTGCAAATGCGAGTGCAAAATAAAAAGTCGTTTCAAGCATGCAAAAGTTGCTTGAAACGACTTTTTTTGATGTCCTTATTGGGCACGGTGTATTAAACCCGACCAATCACAGTGGTCTTCGCAGTTGCGAGCACGTGACCGGCAATCGCGTCATGGAATTCGTTCAGCCAGTAACCGGGTTGTAAATCTAGTTCAGTATCCAGTGCAAATAGCTTGAATGAATAGCGATGATCCTTGTCTGGCGGGTAAGGGCCGACATAGTGCTGGCTGACTTTCGGGTCAGTTTCGTGAACATAGCCACCGGCAGTTGAGTTATTACCCTGGACCATTGGAATCGCACCAGTTTGGCTGGCGTTTTCCGGAATATGGGTCGTGGTTGCGGGTAGGTTAGCCGCAATCCAGTGAATCCACGTGAAACCACCCACGGGAATCGCATCGTGGTCGACAAAGGTGAAGGCTAGTGAGTGCGTCCCAGCAGGCACGTCACTGATATCGACTGGAAATGAGATGATGGGGTGGCCTTTATAAATTTGCGCGGGTGCCGCTTGCTTTGAATAGGTCGCAGCTAAAGCACCGTCAGTGGTCGGAATTGATAGTTGCATGGCAGATTCCTCCTCATGTTGTTAGCTCAATTATAACGCTAATAGCCGCTCCTGTAACGCAGGGTCCACCGCATAAATGTAAAGCCCATAGCGTCCGCGTTTCATCAAAACGTTGATCGAGTTGAAGATGATTTGTTGCTTGAGTGGCTTGAGGTCACCCAGGTCGGCGCGTTGCTTGAAGGCTTCCTGGTCTTCATAGCGTTCGGGACGGACGATGATTCGGTCGTGGACGGCGTCGTAGCCAACCGATGGGCCAAGAATCACGCCAGCGTAGTTCAAATCAAAGCCTTGAATGGTGTAAATTGACCCCACCTCATTCAGCGTTTCGGGCCGTAAAGCCCACGGGTCGTCGGTCAAGTTGACTTTATCCCAGGGAAGCTTGAGTTGGCCGGCCGTGACGTACCAGGTGCCGTGATTGACGACGTATGGAAAATCAGCGGTGGCGACCATCCGTGCCAGCCCGAAGCGGTGGTCCTGTTGACGGATGAGGTCGTACATCGGTTGGCCGTCATCGAAGAAGCGCAGGTCAAAATCAGGTGTGGCCGGCTTTTCAAGCAATTGGCCATGGGTAAAGTGATCGATCCAGTTGACGACTGCTGGACCACCGGTGACACGAAATTGCTCGTCGAGGTTATAACTCGCATGTGGATAATGGGCCAAAAATGGCTCCAGGTCGTTCGTATGCCAATAACTCTTGAGCTTCAAGACTTGGCGGGTATCGAAGACGAGCACGACCACGTGCGCATGCTTAATCAGTTCCGTGAGTTGATTATGACCGTCGAAGCGGTTGTAGCGGTCTGGTTGCGTCAACAACAGGTGCGCTTCGTCGATAAAAATGACATCCGCGCGCTGGTGCGTCTTGGTGAGCCGATTAATGAGTGGCGTTGGTTTTTGAAAGTCCTTTTTGCGCAGGTCGGGATCGTCGCCTGCCAAGCGTTTGTAAATTTTGAGCATTTCGTTATGATTGACGACCAAATAATTCTCCGTGGCTTGGAGGTCGTTAGCGGTCGTACTGCGGCTAAGGGCTTGAAGTCGGCCGAATGCCGCGGCGAGGACGGCACTTTTACCGGTCCCCGCATCGCCATGAATCACGAAGAGACTGGATTGGTCCTGATGGCGATGCGACCGAATGAAGGTGAGCAGTTGTTGCTCCAAAGATTGTTGTGCCGGCGATAACGCAGCTTGTTCGTTCAGCTTGAAAGTCGCGGCACTAATTGTAGATGACATATAATTCACTCCCGGCCCTTATTATACCTGGATTATCGTGTGAATTGAAATGAGTCTCATTACAGTTGGTGGTAAAATGGAGGTACGACAAATAGTGGAGGAAAGTAAATATGAAGCTTGATTTTTCGGTTGCCGTGCATAGCATTTTGTACCTGGATGCCCACCGTGATAGCAAAGTTGCTAGTCGCGAACTGGCCCAATCATTGCACCTGAATCCGGTGATGATTCGTAATATCTTGTCAGTCCTACATAAACACGGTTATTTAACCGGAACAGTGGGCAAAAATGGGGGTTATCAGCTAGATTTGCCGCTAGTTGAAATGAACTTGGGGGATCTCTATGATTTGACGATTCCACCAACCATCAGTTACGCCCGCTTCATCACGGGACCGTCCAAGACGGATGAACAGGCATCCCAATCACCAATTGCTGCGAATATTAGTGAAACGTTGACGGACTTGTTCACGGTCGCGGATCGACAATACCGAGCCTATTATCATCAATTCACCATGGCTGATCTGCAACAAGATTTGAAGCAACATGGGCTATTTTTGAAACGTGAACGTGATTCAGAATCTTAAGTAAAACTGCGTACTTGATTGGAAAATAAGGCTTCTGTGATTAAGAACCTTAATTTGAAACGGGTTGGTCGTTAGGGATTGTCAGCGGGACGTCCCGGTGCTATCGTGAATGCCATGATGTAAGTGGCATGGTGATAGAAAGGGGCCAGGACAATGGCAGCACGGTTAGTATTGATTCATGAAGTTGGACGGTATCAAGAATTATCGGAACCCCGCTATTGGTTGGAATCAGCTGATTTTTGGGGCGTTGACGGGCGCGGTGAGACGGTCAATGAAGCAGTCGGGAATTTTTTGACGAACTTGGTACAGTATTGCCGTGACTACTACCAACGGGGCTTATGGCAATTAGATGACCGACTACTGCAGTTAGACCACGTGGATGCCGTATTGGCATATGCTCAGGCTGGTCACTCGCCAGCGCCGTTGTTTCATTTTAAAGTGATTCCTGCGCATCAACAATTAGCCTCCGCTTAGCAAATATTGACGAATTCTTAAAGAAGCGTTCATACTTCCACCACACTCCTGCGCTAAACTATGCGGTATAATCAAAGCGTTAGTTCAGGTCGCGCCTGATATTTGCCGACCGACGTTTACTGGAGGGTATTGTATGGAATTAGATAAAATCTATCAGTTAATGGACAAGTTTGAACAAAGTAGTCTCACGAGTTTTGAATATCGTGACCAGGATTTTGAAATCCAAATGGGCAAGAAAGGTCACAACAGTAAGGCGACAACAGCGTCTTCTGAGCCTGCGCCATTGCCTAATCAGCCGGTCATTGATCCAACACCGGTCACGCCAACGCCGATTGCAAATGCCAGCGCGGCTTCAGTGGTGGAACCAACGCCAACGGCTACGGTAACGAGTACGGCCGCTGCGACGCCAACTAGTATCGCACCGGAATCAACACCGGAACCGGAACCAGCGCCGACACCAGAACCAGCACCGGTCCAAGTCGATCCCAAAGAGTGCGTCACAGCACCAGTTGTCGGGATCTACTATCCAGCGCATTCTTCGGAAGAAGCCCCGTACGTCAAGTTGGGTGACCACGTTAGCGTCGGCCAACAAGTCGGCTTGATTCAGGCCATGCAGATGATGCGGCCCGTCGTTGCTAAGCAAGCTGGGACGGTCAAGGCATTCCTCGTTAAAAATGGCGAAGAAGTCAATTTCGGTCAACCGTTGATTCAATTGATTCCAGATACACCGGATGATATTTAGACCCGGCGCTAGCCGTTAAATCGCGCGGATAACGATGCGTATCAAGCTTCGGTGGGCAGTCAGTGAAGCTAATACAATCGGATGATAAGAGCGTGTCAAGCTTTAGTGGGTAGCCAGTGAAGCTAATACAATCGAATGATAAGAGCGTATCAAGCTTCAGTGGGTAGCCAGTGAAGCTAGTACAATCGGATGACAAGAGTGTATCGAGCTTTAGCGAGACAGCCGGATAACGATAATTCACGATAATCAAGAAAAGCGGACCTGTCAAACACTGAATAATGGTGTTTGGCAGGTCCGCTATTATTTATTTTGATTAAAGTTGTTCGTCGATTGCTTTGACGGTTGCCAAGAACCACTTGTTGAACGCTGCTGCGTCGATATCAACACAGACGTTGGCGTTGGTCTTGCCATCGTGGTAAGCACCACGAATATCGCCGACAGTCTCACCATTAGCTGGACCGTCCGTCTGAACGTCGATCCACATGGCTTCGGTCGTAAAGGCTTCTGGATGGAGTAGGTAGAAGAGCGTGTTAACGTCATGCATGGCCACGCCGGTCTGGTTGCGGTCGTTATAGTGGCCGAAGAGGGCGTGTAACATCTCGCCGGTCTTGCCGAATGCTGGCAGTTGTTCGATGGATTCGCGAGTCAAGAGTGCTTTCATCGTGACGTCCAAACCAACCATCGTGATGGGAACGCCGGATTGATACATGATTTCAGCGGCATGGGGGTCGGTGAAAACATTGAATTCAGCGGCACTGGTCATATTGCCCTTTCCGAGTGCGCCACCCATTGCGACGATTTCCTTGATGTGAGGTAACACTTCAGGATAGGTCTTGAAGAGCAGTGCGATATTGGTATACGCACCAGTTGGCACCAACGTAATGGGTTGCTCGGCAGCCATGATGTAATCACGTAAAGCTTCAACGGCCGTTTCAGGTAATGGGTCGGCCAAGTCAGTTGGAAAGTCGTAGCCCGGCATGCCAGAAACACCGTGAATACGGACGGCGTCTTCAAATGGTTTGATGAGTGGCTGAGGTGCGCCACCCGCGACGGGAACGTCACTGTTGAAGAAGCGCGTGAGTTTCAGCGCATTGAGCGTCGTTTTATCGACGGTCACGTTACCGGCGACCGTTGTAATTAATTGTAAGTCCAAGTCAGGATGATTTAATGCAATCGTGATCGCAGCGGCATCATCAATACCAGGATCAGTGTCCATGATAATCTTTGTTGACATGTTCATTCCTCCAATTAAATAGACGTGCTTGAAATTAGTTCTATTTTAGCATACTACGGCCAATGAATTCGATTGCAATTACATGGGGTTTGACGTAGCATGACAGTAAATACAGTTAACGATGGAGGAACGGATTATGAGTCAACCACGGGTTATCTTAATTACAGGGGCGTCTTCAGGGATCGGTAAGGCCACCGCATTAAAGTTACAAGCACAGGGCAACATTGTGTACGGTGCGGCCCGGCGAATCGAGAAAATGACGGATTTAGCCGCTGCTGGCGTGCACGTTTTAAAAGTCGATGTGACGGATGAAGCCACGTTGATTGCGGCTGTCAAAACGATTCAAGTCGAACAGGGCCGCATTGATGTGCTGATCAATAATGCCGGTTATGGGTCATACGGCGCGTTGGAAGACGTGCCGGTCACAGAAGGTGAGTACCAGTTCAAGGTGAACGTCTTTGGCGTGATGCGCTTGACCCAACTCGTCTTGCCATTAATGCGTGCGCAACACCGTGGCCGCATTATCAACGTCTCTTCGATTGGTGGTAAGATCTACCAGCCGCTGAGTGCATGGTACATGGGGACCAAGCATGCCATTGAAGGGATGAGCGACTCATTGCGGATGGAAGTCGCACCATTCGGGATTGACGTGGTCATCATTGAACCGGGTGGCATTAAGACTGAGTGGGCCGGCATCGCCGAAAAGAAACTGTTGGCGGTATCTGGTGAGACGGCTTATCGCGACCAGGCCATCAAGGTCGGTGCGATGCTCTCGTTGTTCGACCAGTTCGCCTCTAATCCAGGAGTGATTGCGAAACTGATGGTGCGTGCGGTCAATGATGTCAAACCTAAGACGCGGTATCACGCTGGAATGGGTGCTAGTTTGTCATTAACCGGCCGCCGCTGGTTGAGTGATCGCCAGTTTGATTGCATGATGACTTCGGCCGTCAACGGTGCGGCCAAGTTATCCAAAGTGACACGCCGCAAAGACCGGCGCGCAGGTAGCCGTCATTATCAACATGGCAATTCAACGAACGAAACCAATTAAGACGTTTGGGGCCTCGTTTCACCAAGAACGGTGAGACGGGGCTTTTTTCGTTCTCCGCTACAGTTTGGTCATCACCGCCGTTAGTGTCGTCGTAGCCGTCGTCATGGTCGGGTCGTCGACTGGATGGTACGTGACCTGCAAGTCCGGGTAAGCCTCAATTAGTGGCACCAGCTGTTGCCATTGTGTGAGATTGTCTTGCTCATCGTCCGGTAGCTGCCAATCATTTTGACGCCAGGTCAAGTAACGCTGCTCGCTGATGATGGTCGCCACGATTTCAGTAGTCGTATGCACGTGGACGGGTAAGTCATGACGTTTGAGTGTCGTCAGGGCTTCAATGAGTGCACTTAACGTCAACTGGGTTTCGGTATGGCCGTAACCAGCGTCGTTCAGTGCTTTTTCGCGATCTGCATAGCGCAAGATGACGACCCAAGCCGCGGGAGTTGTCGCGGTGATGGGGGTTGCTTGATGCATCGTACTGGCCAAATAGAGATGAATCGTTGTCATGGAGGTCCTCCTCGTAATCGTAATGGGGTGTTAGAAACATGGTTCATTTAATAAATACGGCAATTCGCTGGATTTCCGTTAAAAAAGTCCAAATTAATGCATTGTGGTAGTTAGTCTTACTGTTCGTCTGCCGGTGATCGTCCTAATCCGACTTCCGGGGCCGGCTGACAATTGCTGGAACGTAAGCCGACATCGATTTGAACTCACGCAGAAGACCACTGCGCAATTTCAAATACGAGTCTTATTCTAAGCCGGAAGCAACCCACTTCCAGCTAAGAATAATTTGGCTACTGAGCATTGTCAGCCGGCCCCTCCAGTCGGGAAGCCGCTCGAATGGCGGATGAACGGCCACCTAACTTGGTGCAACTGACCATTGAATATTTAGGTGTTTGGTTTTTCAGGCAAACCTTTAATTGGTATCGGTGATGCTTTATGGTATTTGAGTACTGAGAGGATTATCTAAATATTACTCACTCATCTCTATGCCACTAATTTCAATGGCAACTAGTCTTGAATTTAGTCGATAAAATGGCCTGCACTCAGAATTCAAGACTTGTTTATTCCAGACAAATAGAGAAGATTCTGACCAGTTCAGTGAAATTACTTGTCTGACAGCATGAATACAGAGCTTTAGCTATCATTAAAGACTATTCTGACAGTTGAAAGTCAAAGTGACCGTGTACCAAGGAACCAACGACCAATCCAACAAAAAGTTGGGCCCACACATGTCTGCCTTTCGAATACCATCCCGGCTGGAAGGTATTCTGGGCAAGGCCAAGTGGTGAAATTTCACTTAGCAAGCGTTTTTGGCTTGGTTAGTGAAAGACCAGTATTTAAGACGTGGGCTTCGGCTTAAATCTGCGTCCACCACGTTCCGGCCATTTCCCAGAATGCCTGGAAGCCGGCCTAGGACGCAACTATCAAATCAGGTTTACGCTAGCTCGCCTTATTTCCAGCGGTCCTCAGCTGGCTGCTTTTGAATTTAAGAACAATATGTCTCAATCAACCCTATGTGAAACCACAAAAGTTACAATCAGTTGCGATTTTGGGTGCGTATTACTATGATTTTGGTCGGAGTATGCTACGATTAAATACATAGATAATCAGGAAGTTATCATGATTAAAGCTGGGCACTGGGAGGTACTTATGCAGACATTAATACAGACATTTATGGATCGGCGGAGTGATTTACTCACTGCGTTGTGGCAACACTTGGGGATTTCTTTGGCCGCGCTAGTCATTGCAATGGTGATTGCGATTCCGTTGGCCATTTGGGTCGTTCGCCGACCACGGTGGGCCGAGGGGTTGTTGCAACTGACCAGTGTTTTGCAGACCATTCCGTCGTTGGCACTATTGGGATTGCTGATTCCGCTAGTCGGTATTGGCACGGTGCCCGCGGTGATTGCGCTAGTGATTTACGCGTTGTTACCAATTTTTCAAAATACTTATTTAGGGATCTCAGAAATCGACGCGTCAATTGAAGAGGCGGCCGATGCGTTTGGAATGTCGCGGATGCGCAAGCTGTTCAAGGTTGAACTGCCGATTGCCTTGCCACAAATCATTGCCGGGATTCGGACCGCCTTAGTGCTCATTATCGGGACGGCAACGTTAGCGGCTTTGATTGGCGCAGGGGGTCTAGGGACGTTTATCATGCTTGGGATTGACCGTAATGATACGTCGTTGCTGTTGATTGGGGCCATTTCGTCAGCGCTATTGGCGATTCTGTTGAGTGCACTCGTGCGCTGGTTCCAGACGGCCAAACCCCGCCATGCGCTGATTGTGTTCGTGGGTATTTTGGCGTTACTCGGTGGTGGTGGCGCGTACAGCGTTTACGCCAATCGAGTTGAAACAATTACAATTGCAGGTAAACTCGGTTCGGAGCCTGACATCTTGATCAATATGTACAAACAGTTGATTGAGGCTGAAGACGACCACATCCACGTGACCTTGAAACCGAACTTTGGTAAGACGACCTTCTTATTTAGCGCTCTGAAGAATAACCAGATCGACATCTATCCAGAATTCACCGGGTCCGTCTTGGAAACTTTGGTGAAGGGTAATAATCCGGCCAGTCAAACGGCTAATCAGACTTATCAGTTAGCCAAAAAGCGGCTAGCTAAGCAGGAACAGATGACTTACTTGAAGCCGATGCAGTACAACAATACGTACGCCCTGGCCGTCACTAAGAAGTTCCAACAAGAACACCATTTGAAGACCATCAGCGATTTAACACAAGTCGAATCAATCCTCAAACCAGGGATGACACTTGAATTCATTGACCGCGATGATGGCTTGAAGGGAATCAAGAAGACGTATGGCTTGGACGTCACGGCCAAATCGATGGAACCGGCGTTGCGCTATGAAGCGATTAGCAAGGGGAAGATCAATCTGGTGGACGCCTACGCAACGGATAGCGAATTACGACAATATAACTTGGCGCTGCTGAAGGATGATAAGCACTTCTTCCCGACGTATCAAGGCGCGCCGCTCATGAAGACTAGCTTTGCTAACAAACACCCGAAAGTCGTCCAAGCATTGGATAAGTTAGCTGGCAAGATTTCCGAAACCGATATGCAAGAGATGAACTATGAAGTCAATGTCAAAAAGAAATCGGCTTCCACAGTCGCACACAACTATCTCGTCAAGCATGGCTTGTTAAAGGAGGGACGCTAATGACAACGGCAATTGAATTTCAGCACGTCCAAAAAGACTTTAATGGGCAAACCGTGATTCCCGATTTGAATCTAACGGTCGATCAGGGTGAACTGTTCGTCCTAGTGGGCACCTCTGGCAGTGGCAAGACGACGTCGCTTAAAATGATCAATCGTTTGGAACCCTTAACGGCCGGAAAAATCCTGGTCAACGGGGCCGACACCACCACGGTACCGGTACGCGATTTACGGTGGCAGATGGGGTACGTCTTGCAACAAATCGCCCTATTTCCAACCATGACGGTGGCACAAAACATCGCGGTGATTCCCGAGATGAAGGGGACGGCGAAGAAGACCATCAATCAAACGATTGACGAGTTATTGACGGAAGTCGGCCTGGACCCCCAAGAATACCGCGACCGGATGCCATCAGAATTATCCGGTGGTGAACAACAGCGAATCGGTATTTTGCGGGCAATCGCAGCGCAACCCGATATTGTGTTGATGGATGAACCGTTCAGTGCGCTGGACCCAATTTCGCGGCAACAATTACAAGATCTAGTCCTGGGACTACATGCGCGCTATCATAATACGATCGTCTTTGTGACCCATGATATGAACGAGGCGCTCAAATTAGGCGACCGCATTGGGGTCATGCAACATGGACAGCTCGTCCAAGTCGACACACCAACGGCACTGGCCCAACATCCAGTCAATGATTTCGTGCGGGACTTCTTCGGTGCGAGTCGTGCGAAAAACGTGTATGACGTTTACGTGGGCCGCGTCGGGCTCGTCCAAGGCTATCTCAAAACTGCGCCGGATGTGGCGGATGGCCGCATTCGGTCACTAGATATTCAGGCGACGTTGCGGACGGCCTTTACCGCCTTGACCGACCATGATTACTTGGCGGTCACGGAAGATGATCACGTGGTGGGTTACCTGGACCGACAACGGGTCGTCGCTTATCTGAGTCAGCATGAAGAAGTGTCTTAGTCGTCAACTAGCCCGGATTACTTTAGACTAGGGGCTAGTTAGTGAACAATAATTTGATCATGAGAATTTAGGAGTCAATTGAGGAGGTCTCAGTAATGACAGAACAGTATGATGTCGTTGTAATTGGTGGTGGCCCGGCTGGTAACGCGATGGCAAGCGGCTTACAGGCGCAAGGTAAGTCGGTGCTGATCGTTGAAGCTGATTTATGGGGTGGCACTTGTCCGAACCGCGGGTGTGACCCGAAAAAAATCTTGTTGAGCGCCGTTGAAGCCCAACAGGCAGCCCAACATCTCCAGCATCAAGGCTTAACGGGAACACCGACGATTGATTGGCCGGCCCTGATGGCGCATAAACGAGGCTATACCGATGGCATTAATGATGGCACGCTCAAGGGGCTGCAGCACCAAGGCATCGCGACTTTACATGGCCAGGCCCATTTTCAAAATGATGGCCAGTTGGCAGTCGGTGACCAAGTCGTAAGTGCGACGGATTACGTGATTGCGACCGGACAGCGCCCAGCGATTTTGCCGATTACCGGGCAGGAATATTTCAAGACTAGTACGGACTTTTTAGACTTGGATGAGATGCCTAAGCGCGTGGCCTTCGTGGGTGGTGGCTATGTTGGCTTCGAACTGGCAGCAATTGCGAATGCTGCCGGCGCCGATGTCCACGTGATTCATCATAATGACCGGCCACTCAAAGCCTTCGATGCGGACCTCGTCCAAGATTTGATGGCGGCCATGACTGCGGACGGTGTTACTTTTGACTTGAACACGGACCTCCAAGCCATCGAACAGACCGACGCCGGCCTACGATTGACGGCACCTGACTTTGAGCTGACGACGGACCTCGTGATTAGTTCGGCGGGCCGGATTCCGAATGCGGACCAGTTAGGACTTGAAAACGTCGGTGTCACGTTTAACCGTCACGGGATTCAAGTGAACGATCGACTACAGACGGCTAATCCGCATATTTACGCGATTGGTGACGTGAGCGATACGCCCGTGCCTAAGTTAACGCCAGTAGCGGGTTACGAAGCGCGCTACTTGGTTCAGCAACTGACCCATCCGGAAGCGGCAATCACGTATCCCGTCATCCCGACCCAAGTCTTTGCGGCACCTAAGCTGGCGCAAGTGGGCCTTAGTGCGACGGATGCGGCTGACCAGCCGGATAAATATCGTGTAAATACGCTGGATATGACCAAATGGTTCTCTTATTACCGTTTTGGCGCACAACAAGCACAGGCCAAGGTCATTATTGATCAGGCTAGCGGTCAAGTCGTCGGTGCGACACTGTTGAGTGATGTCGCGGATGAAATGATCAATTACCTGACGTTACTGATTGAAAAACACGTTACGTTAGCCCAATTACAGCAACTCGTATTAGCCTACCCAACACCAGCCAGTGACCTGCAGTATCTGTACTAGCTAGCGAGAACTGGTTGTGATACGGTCATGAATCGTGATTGAAATGGGCTAGTTCTTAAGTTCAAAGGCGGCCAGCTGAAAACCGCTGGAAAAAGTGCGTGTTCGTGTAAACTTGCAGTGATAGACGCGTCCTACGCCGGCTTCCAGGCATTCTGGGCAATGGCCGTGACGTGGTGGACACAGATTTAAGCCGAAAACCACGTCTTAAATACTGGTCTTCCACTAACCAAGCACAAAACGCTTGCTAAGTGGAATTTCACCACTTGGCCTTGCCCAGAATACCTTCCAGCCTGGGATGGTATTCGAAAGGCGGACATGTGCGGACTCAACTTTTTGTTGGATTAGTCGTTGGTTCTTTGGTACACAGTCATTTTGAAATTAAACTGTCAGACTGTTTTTAACAATAACTCAATTTTTTTACCCTTAAGACATCTGACAAACAACTACACTAAACTTGCTTGTCATAATTTTCTCCAGTTGACTTAGATAACAAAATTTTGAGTTTTAAACGAAGACCGTATTATCAATTAATTTCAAGATCAGTGTCCGTTGAAATTAGTAGCATTGAGATGATAATCTCCTCAGTACTCGAACAAAAAAAGTATCATCGATTCCGATTAAGCCTGTGCCTGAAGAATCTGTCACCAATATTCAGTGGTCAATTGTGCCAAGATAGGTGGTCGTTCATCCGCCATTCGAGCGGTTTCCCGACTGTAGGGGCTGGCTGACAATGCTCAAGGGCGAAATTCTTCTTGTCCG
>ERZ506143.39-NODE-39-length-58099-cov-9.44962_pt1 | contig 58099 bp, 48 predicted proteins | sample MGYA00513564_ERZ506143 | MGnify/ENA metagenome assembly ERZ506143 | reverse complement strand
CTTACCGTCCAGAAAGCAGCTTAATAAAGTTGTCCAATTTTAAGGGTTCACTTTACTATAGCCGAATGCTATAATCGTGTCTTTTTTGATGTGAATTAACCGGCTAGAAGCATTGCTCTCCAACCCCTCACAGCTGGCGTATGCCTAGATTATGGCACTGCAGTAATTAGGCATACCACCGAATCCTGATCTCTGCTATGTTAATCCATAAACTGGAATGAGTAGTCGAGAATTTGAATCGTATCGTCGTTCTTAGCACCGGCAGCTCGGAGCGCATCGTCCACGCCCATCCCACGCAGTTGTCGTGCAAACCGCATCAAGCTTTCTTCGTGATCTAAGTTAGTCATCTTGAAGAGTCGTTCGAGCTTTTCACCTGAGAGCACGAACAGGCCTGGTTCTGGATTATCAACCGTAAAGTCAGCATCCATTTCTGTCGTGTAATCGCGGTGCTTAAGGTCATCGACACCCTTGATTGGAAACTGTGGCGTCGTGTCTAATAAGTCCGCCGTTTTAGCGAGCAACGCCTTCAACCCCTGTTGTGTAATCGCGGATACCGGATAAATTGCGGGTGTTGTTGGCAACGTGTCATCAGTCGCAAGCTTGGCCTTGAAGGTTTCCAAGTTTTCCGCGGCATCTGGCATATCCATCTTAGTGGCGACAACGATTTGTGGCCGTTTGAGTAAGTCCGGATCATAACTCGTCAGCTCATGATTGATTTTGTGATAATCTTCAAACGGGTCATTTTCCTCGACCCCACTCATATCAATCAAATGCAAAATAACGCGGGTCCGTTCGATATGGCGCAGGAACTGAATTCCTAAGCCAACCCCGTTAGCAGCGCCTTCGATCAGTCCAGGCAAGTCCGCCATGACAAAGTCACGTCCATCATCCAAACGAACCATGCCGAGGTTAGGCACCAACGTCGTGAAGTGGTAAGCGGCAATCTTAGGCTTCGCACTCGTTACGACTGAAAGTAACGTGGATTTTCCGACTGATGGGAACCCAACGAGACCAACATCTGCCAATACTTTCAATTCCATTCGAATGGTTAATTCGTCGCCTGGTTCACCATTTTCAGCGATTTCTGGCGCTGGGTTCTTAGCACTGGCAAAATGAATATTGCCCCGACCACCACGGCCACCTTTTGCGACCACTAATTGCTGGTCTTTGTCGACGATATCACCGATCAACTCGCCGGTCTCCGCATCCGTCACCGTGGTTCCGAGTGGAACTTTGATGATGGTGTCCTTGGCAGAACGCCCCGTCATTTGCTTAATCATCCCATTACCACCAGCGGCAGCCTTAAACTTGCGCGTATAACGGAAATCCATCAACGTCCGTAGCCCTTCGTCAGCTTGCAAGATGACGCTACCACCACGGCCGCCGTCACCACCAGCTGGTCCCCCGTTTGGCACAAATTTTTCACGGCGGAAAGCAACCATGCCGTTACCACCGTTACCGGCCTTTACATCTACTTTTACTTGATCAACAAACATGTTCTTTTCTCCCGTTTCTTCTATATTATTATCTACGAAATCTGATCGTGCGAAATTAGATACCTGACCTAGTATACAAATCTTCGGCGGCTTCGTCAAAAGTTCCACGCCTAAAGGTGGCAGTTGACGCCAATTTACGACGAAATGACGGTTTGATGACGGCTTTTGAATTTTTTTGACAGTTTTTGAAGGTTTTTGTTGCATTTTGATGCTTAAACAGGTATATTATTATGCGGAGGGATTTGAAAGTGCTTACAGAAGAACGACAACAGTACATTTTAAATACGATCCGCTTCAAGGGCATTATTAAAATCAAGGACATCTGTTCTGAAACCAATTGTTCGGAATCGACCGCTCGTCGAGATCTGCAACAATTAGAGGAACAGGGCGAATTGCTCCGCGTCCATGGGGGTGCGAAGTATATGAACTCACTCCAAGAGGAACCCGCGATGAATGATAAGGTCTCCCGCAACGTGAACGCGAAGGACCATATCGCGCAGCAAGCAGTCGCCAACATTCAGATTGATGACGTAATTTATTTGGACGCCGGGACATCAACACTGGCGATGATCCACCATTTAAATCCAAGTTATAACCTGCGTGTTGTGACTAACGGGGTCGTCCACGCTTCCGCCTTAGCGGACATGGGCATTCAGACCTACTTGCTTGGTGGCAATTTGAAAGGCACCACCAAAGCCGTGATTGGTCCCGAAGCGGTCAAATCGTTGGAGGAATACCGATTCAACAAAGTTTTCCTTGGAATCAACGGTGTCCACCCAAAGTTCGGGCTCACCACGCCCGACCCTGATGAAGCGGTCGTCAAAAAAACCGCAATCTTGCAAAGTGAAGAAAGCTTTATTTTAGCTGACAACACTAAGTTCGATCACGTCTCGTTTGCGCGCGTCGGTGATTTGTCCAGTGCGACGATCATCACCGACCAGCTGACACCGAGCGTTGCCGAACAGTACCAACCATTAACTACGATTCAGGAGGTTCAATCATGATTTACACCATTACCGTCAATCCATCGATTGACTACGTGGTTCAACTGCCCCACATGGCACTCGGAAGCGTTAATCGCTTAGCGCACACCGCCAAGTTGCCTGGTGGTAAAGGAATCAATGTTTCACAGATTTTAAATGACTTAGACCAGCCTAACAAAGCACTCGGCTTTATCGGCGGCTTTACTGGAACCTTTATCAGTGACGCGCTGAAGGCCAAGGGTCTGGATTGTCATTTTACCCCGATTGCTGATGACACTAGAATCAATGTCAAGATTCACGCTGAAGAAGAAACCGAATTAAACGGTGCTGGTCCTGACATTACTGCCGCTGAAATCGATGCCTTCTATACCGAATTAGCACATTTAACGCCAGATGACGTGGTTGTGATGTCCGGTAGTTTGGCACCGAGCTTACCAGATAGCTTCTACTATGACATTATTCAAAAAGTTGAAGCAGCTGGTGCGAACTTTGTCATTGACACCACTGGGGAAGCCTTGAAGAAGACCTTACCAAGTCACCCACTCGTCGTTAAACCAAATAATCATGAACTCGCTGATTATTACCACACGACGTTTAACAGCCAAGCTGATATTATTGCGGCTGGCCAACGGATGCTGGCGGAAGGCGCGCAACACGTACTGATTTCAATGGCTGGTGATGGTGGTCTCCTGATCACAAAAGATGCGGTCTACTTTAGCCCCGCACCTAAGGGCCACGTGATCAACTCGGTGGGTGCTGGTGATTCAATGATTGGTGGTTTCGTCGGAACGTTTGCCAAGACCCACGATGCGGTCGAAAGTTTCCGTTACGGCCTCGCATGTGGTTCCGCAACGGCCTTCTCAGAAGACATTGCGACCCGGGCCAAAATCGATGAAATTTTACCACTCATTCACATCGAACAACTCGCTAACTAATGAAAGGACTGTTACCTTAACATGGATATCCGCGATTTATTACTAAAAGATGTCATGATCATGGACATGCAAGCCACGACCAAGGATGAAGCCATTGATGAATTAGTTCATAAATATGCCGAACAAGGCGTCATCAATGACGAAGCACTCTACAAACAAGACATCATCAAACGGGAAGCCGAATCAACGACTGGGATCGGTGATGGGATCGCAATGCCCCACGCCAAAGATAAGGCCGTTAACCGGGCTACCGTGCTCTTTGCCAAAAGTAAAGACGGTGTTGACTTCAACGCGTTGGATGGCCAACCCGTTCACCTCTTCTTTATGATTGCAGCTCCAGAAGGCGCCAACAACACCCATTTGGCTGCACTGGCCGCCCTCTCAAGCTTGCTGATCGACCCTGACTTAGTCGCCAAACTTAAGAATGCACAGTCACCCGAAGAAGTACAACAATTATTCGGTGATGCGCAAGCTGCCAAGGAAGAAAAAGAAGCGAAGGATGCCGCTGCGAAAGCTGAAAAAGAAGCTGCAGCAGCCAGCACCCCTACTGATCAGAAACGGCCATATCTCGTTGGGGTTACCGCTTGTCCAAACGGTATCGCCCACACTTACATGGCTGAAGCCGCATTGATCAAGGCCGGTGAAGCAGCTGGCGTCGATATTAAAATCGAAACGAACGGTTCTGAAGGGGTCAAGCATTTATTGACCGCCGATGAAATCGCTCGGGCCGATGGGGTCGTGATTGCCGCTGATAAGAAAGTCAAAATGGCTCGTTTTGATGGTAAGCACTTAGTTAACCGCCCCGTAACGGACGGGATCAACAAAGCTGACCAACTCGTTCAAGAAGCCTTAAGTGGCAAAGCGCCCGTTTATCACGATGCTGATGGCGGCGATGCTGATGCTGACGAAGCTGGCAGTGCAAACGGTAGTGTTTGGGGCGAAGTTTACAAAGACTTAATGAACGGGATTTCCCACATGCTGCCATTCGTTGTTGGTGGTGGGATCTTAATGGCCCTCTCCTTCATCATCGAACAGTTTGCTGGTAGCAAGAGTCTGGCCTTCACCTTCTTCAACCAAGCTGGTAACATGGCCTTTGCCTTCATGGTACCCGTCTTAGCTGGTTACATTGCCGAATCGATCGGTGATCGTCCTGCGTTGATGCCTGGGTTCGTTGGTGGTTTCATGGCGACGGTCTACACCGGTGCTTACGGTGGTGTTTACACCGCTTCGATTACCGCTAACGCCAAAAGTCCTGCTGGTTTCTTAGGTGGTTTAGCCGCTGGTTTCTTAGCCGGTTACATTACCGTTTGGATGAAGAAGTGGACTAAGAACATGCCACAATCCTTAGACGGTATGAAGCCAATGTTGATTTTCCCAATTCTCGGATTATTAATTATTGCTGCGCTGATGTTCTTCGTTGTTAACCCAATCTTCTCTGTGATCAATGCCTGGATTACCCACTTCTTGAACTCAATGGGTACTGGGAACGCCGTCCTACTTGGTTTAGTGCTCGGTGGAATGATGTCGATCGATATGGGTGGTCCTTTCAACAAGGCCGCTTACGTCTTCGCAACGGGTGCCTTTACTGCCACCCAAGATGGTAACTTGATGGCCGCTGTTATGGCCGGTGGGATGGTGCCACCATTGGCAACCGCGATTGCAACGGCATTCTGGCCAAAGAAGTTCACGGATGACGAACGTAAAGCTGGGATTTCAAACTGGTTACTTGGGATTTCCTTCATTACTGAAGGTGCCATTCCATTCGCCACTGCTGACCCATTGCACGTCATTGGTTCTAGTGTTGTTGGTGCCGCCATTGCTGGTGGTTTGACGCAACTCTGGGGCGTTGCTGTCCCTGCCCCTCATGGTGGCCTGTGGGTTTCATTGCTCGCCACAAACATCTGGGGTTACATTGGCGCAACCGTTATTGGTGCTGTCATTGCCGGTGTGATTCTCGGGGTTTGGAAGCCTGCTAAGAAAGCTTAATTATGACTAGTTACAAAAAGACGATCGTAATGATCGTCTTTTTTTGTTGGTTTCCATAACTTACTCGGCTAACCCTGCAAATAAACGGGTATAATAAATTTAATAGGACTTCTAGAATCGAGACGATTAAGATGAAAATATGGAAACCATTACTCGCCCTGCTGACCGTTGGCGGCATCAGCCTGGTGCTCACGGGCTGTCACTCGCAGCAAGCCACCACCATCCCCGCCGTCACCCATAAAACTTTAACGGCAATGGTCATCAGTGATGATCACGTGATTGCGCCTAGCCTGCATGATAATGGTAAGGCTTTCAATCAGTATGCGGGCAATGACGCGGGTGCGGATTTAAAGTACAGTGCAACGATATTTAAAGCGTGGATCGCTCAAGCGTTAAAAACGAAGCCCGATGTCGTGCTCATTAGTGGCGACATCACCAATAACGGCGAGCAAGCGAGCCACAAATACGTGGCTAAACAGCTCAAGCGATTGACCAACCATGGCATCCGCGTCTACGCCGTCCCTGGTTATCACGACTTAAATAATCCGATTGCCCGTGGCTTCAAAGGCCAGCATCAATACACCGCTGAGGCAATCAGTCCGACTCAGTTTAAAAAGATTTATCACCAAGCCGGCTATGGTCAAGCCAGTGAACAGGACCCAAATTCGCTGAGCTACTTGGTCAAACCTAGCAAACGAACTTGGTTTCTGATGCTCAACTCTGCCATTTATAAAAGTAATTATCAACAAGGCAACTCGACCGTTGGCGGCGGTTTGACGGATGGCACCCTCCAGTGGATCGCCAAAGTAGGCCGTCAAGCCAAAAAGGCGCACGCGACGCTGATTCCAGTCCTCCATCATAATACGATGGATCATACCGTGATTCATCAAGACTACACGATCGGTTATGCTGAGGATGTGCGCAAAGCCTTCACTTCCGCGGGAATCAAGCTCTCACTGACCGGTCATATTCATGCTCAAAATATTAAATCGACCAACGTCAACGGCCATTCACTGACTGATATCGCCAGTGGTGCCTTGATACTCGGCTCTCATTACTATGGAACATTGAAAATCAATCAGGACATTGGCACCGCCACTTACCACGCCACACCGCTCAACGTCAGCGCTTATATTAAACGGCATGAAGGGACCAAAGCCATGCGCGCCTATCAGAAGTATGACCATGACGTCCTCTACGCAGCCGGGTACAACGCCGCTCTCAGTCAGTTATACGAGGATCGTGATGAAACCAATCTGTCGACCGCGAAAGTCAATCAGCTGGCACGTGGCATGGCCGCAGCCAATATCGCCCTCTTCCGTGGCACCGCTGTTCAGGATAGTGCCGCAATTCAGGCCTGGCAGAAGATGCCAAAAGACACCAGTCTGCGTGGGTTCGTACTCGCGACGCAGAAACTCCATGGTAATGTGGACTGGACTGGTAAAGTTCGATAGGACAGGAAAAGCGACAGCAACTTTGAGGTTGCGGCCGCTTTTTTGTCGGACTGGAAAGCTCGCAGACATGCCCAATCATCCTCTGCTAGCTTCTCATTCGTATCATTCGTTCAATAAACGCCCATAAATAATCACGTTTGAAAAATACGCCAAGAAAGATCATCAGAATCATGAAATACCTTAGCCAAAAATTCCAATACGCACTTAACAAGATGAATCCCAGTGTTAAAAAAATCACAGTAATTAATAATAATAGCTTAGCACTGTATGGGACGCTACCAATTTCTTTTCGACAAATTCGATTCATGAAAATATAATGAAAGACTGCATACAGCATGTAACAAGCCAGCGTTGTATAGCCTGCCGCATAGTACCCAAAAAGTGGTATCAATAACCAATTGAGCACCAAGTTCAACACCGCACCGAAGATACTAGCAACCATAATTAAAGTGGTCCGTTCGTAATAAAATTCAAATTTTGCAAATAAATCAAATGCAAATATGAAAAAGACACTCATTGCCACTGGTGGAATGATCCAGGTGGCACTGTAATAGGTGCTCGGTGCAAAGATTGCAACAACTTCCGGTGCAAATGCAATTAAACAGATGTTTACCGTCGCAATTAGTATGAGTGCCCCGTATGCGACACCTGCAATCTCTTCAATCCGCTTATCCTTAATTTTTTGGTAGATCCACGGACTCAGTGTTTGTGACAAGGCAACATTAAATAATATCATAATCTGTGAAATCGAATAAGCTAAGCTATAGATACCTGCACTTTTAGAATCTACCATATTGGCAATCATGATGCGATCGGCACTACTGAGCACAATTTGTGATAAATAATGTGGCACTAGGGGTAGATTAAACAGTAAAGCATGGCGCCAAAACCGTTTTGAGTAAAATCTTTTACCACGCGCCATTTGTATCAAAAACAAACCAGAATAGCCCAGTAGTTCAACCAACGCGAGCCCGACAAAACGTGCGGTAACTTTGTCTTGGGCATGAACAACAAGTAACACACCCACAATTGGTTTTGCAAATGAAACCAACAGTGTGACCAGTACTAAGGACTTATATTTGACAGCGACTCTTTGCTCACCAGCCCAAAAGTTAAATACCGATGAGGTCCAGACCATCAATAACATTGCTAGCATCTGAGTAGTCGTTAACGAGAAAATGGCATTCCAGAACTGAGGAAAAATCAGATAGATAATCGTCCAGACCAAGACCAACAAAATTGTCAGCCCCTGCAACGCTGATGAATACTCACTGCGATTTTGATCAAATTTTACCAAACCTTGTGTATAAGCACCGTAACACAGATTTAATGACACAATGATGGTCACAATCGTTAGCCAGGAAGATAACACGTTAAATTGACCATATTCTGAAGCAGACAGCAACCGTGTGAAGATGGGGGTTGCAATGATGGAAATCCCTTTCTCTAAGAAGGCACAGATCAGAAACCAAATTGAAGCCTTAATTTGAACAGGAAAAGATCGATATTTATTTTTGATACTGACTAACATAACTTCTCCTCCCTCATTAGGTCGCTGCGTTATGACCTACTCTGACGGGCTAACCGACCGGCCACTGGCTTTGACCGAATTTCAGCGAGCATACTGCAATTCGTCCGGACAGCCGCCCCTTCTAATCGTCCTGACTAACCATAATCATTCGAATGTGATGTGGCATTCCAATCGAACCAACTAATATTGTGCGAACAAACAAGTTTCAATCTGCTGCTCACAAAACTAACACCGCGTAAGCTCGCAGCTACGTTTCACCGTACGTGCTCACTTGCAAACCAAATGACCCTGAAGCTGAGATAATTGATGACAAACTGAAAATTGTTTTTAGTCGTAAACATCGCTTTGATAATTCGATAACAAGCATGGGCAATTTTCTTGTTTCTCAACGCGTACATTGCCAATTCAAAATGATACTGGCCACGATTGAACTTTTGGCGCATCGGCTCATCATTTATTTTGGCGAATAAATCATAGTCGTCAGATTTAAAGGTGTCGTGGCCGGTACGTTTTCGTTGCACATATAATTTCTGAATATATCGCGACACAATGTAGGTCTTCCAAGCATTGCTCGTCATGCTATTGTCACGCAAGCGATACTTCAAAACTTGCGCATTGATCGACCCAATTTTCAAACCACTGGCGAGCATCCGCAGCCAGAGATCGTAGTCTTCTGCAGTTGGTAACAGTCGATATCCACCAACCTGTTCAATAGCTGACTTGCGCATCAACACAGTCGGGTGAATAATGGTCGACCCATACGGCAACAATTTCGCAATCAGTCGTTCATCTTCCGGGATTACGGACTTCCCGCCAGTCACAATGCCATTTTCATCCATGTAAGCAATGTTTCCGGAGACCAAATCAAGGTGCCGTCGTTTGAGCTCGTCCAACTCCAGCTCTAGTCTCCTCGCTTCTGAAATGTCATCTGCGTCCATGCGAGCAATCAGTTCATTACTGGCTAACTCGATTGCCTTATTGAGACTCGCCGCTAAACCGATATTTTCTCGGTTCAACACTAGCTTAATGATATCCGTCTGGCGATCGTAATCCTGCAGTAATGCTTTCAAATCACTTTGATTGGGATCGTCGAGTACAATGATGAACTCAGTTGGTAAATAGGTTTGTCTCAAAATAGAACTAATCGCTTGCTGGACCTGTTCAGGCCGCTCGTTGTAAACGCTCATAACTACGCTGATTTCCATGTTCTCTCCTCATTCTGTGGTTCGGTTGAAAATAAGTAACACATAAATATAATTGATGTCAAAACAACACCGCTCCGAGCGACTTCACCCTTATAGTTCGCAATTATCAGGACGACAAAAAATGCTAGAAACAGCATGGATCCACGAACTTTGACCTCAGCTTTTTGATGACAAGTGATTAAGTGGGCAATAATCGTGCTATAAAGAATGCCCATGTAAACTAGGCCACCCATAAACAGGTCGTTGATATAACCAATATCAGAAGTGCCAAACCAAATATTGCTGGTATTTCCACCATAAACGCGCACACCGTATCCAAATAGCCAGGACCACAGGCCGGTCGGAAATAGCAAAAACGAGTCGGTCAATTGTTCATAATTTCCTTGCTTATTGCCCTCAAATACAAGTGCCAATGTATCCTCGAAGCCGCTAACGATCCAAGTATAGGTGTCTGGCTGGATAGCTTGTAAAAAAGACAGTCCTAAGATGACAAATCCGATACTCGTGGCAACTAACACACTGCCTTGTACGAATCCTTGAAAGCTAGCTGCCATTCGCTTTGCTAACATCAAGGCAAAACCAAACACTAACGTCACCAAACCAGTACGGCCATTCAGCACAATAATGAACACACAAAATGGTAGAAACCAATAATATTTTTTATTAACATTTATGCCCAAATAAATCGCCATCAAGCCGATGATACTGTGATAGATGGGAGTAAAGAAAGTATAATCACTGCTAATCCCATATAAGCGTTCACCGTAAACAAACTGATTTTCAATGATGCCCGCTGCCGTTCTCGCTAAAATCGCTGCTCTCAATCCTGAACTAACTAGCATGATCAACGCAAAGAAGCATTGAATCACAACTAGCCACAGCAACCAACCCAGAACTTGCTCGGCACTCATCTGGAAATATTTTCGCAAAACTTCCAACCATAACACCAGAGCAATAACGTTGATGATAATTGCCGTATTTTGGATAATGCGGGGATCATTGTCAACTAGTAACGCTCTAAACGCAAAATACACCATTGATAATGAAACACCAATCACAAAAATTTTCAGTCGATTCAGCGTCAGTCCGATTTCATAAGGAGAAAGAACCAGTACACAACTCATCATGATTCCAAGCGTCACAATCATTGGAAGATAAGTGTTAGCCCAAAAGTTTGGTTGATAAATTAAATAAAATCCGACCAGAAATAATAGCGGTTTCCAACACTTATTTTTCGCTTGACTACCGACTTCGATCATCGCTCAGAACCTCTTGATAAACTCGCTGGATTTGGTCGATAAACCGGGATTTGTCGTAATAATGTAGATCAGCGTTCGCTAGTCTTAATTTGTTTTCGCAATAGAATTCCGCATCTGAAAAAAGACGGGTTAAGAATTCGATGAGTGCGTCTTCTTGCATATAGATAAAGCCATTCACTTTCACGGCAGTCTGCGAGATGCCACCTACAGGAGGTGCAATCGGAATCGCACCTAGCAGCGCCGCCTCGACCATCGTCAGGCCAAACCCATCTGATTTTGAAGTCGACAGCACGACCTTGGCAGCCGCCATGTATTGATACGGATTGCTCTGAAAACCTAATAACTTAATTTGTGGCGTCGCCTGGATTAAGTGGCTAATTCGTTCCTTAAGAACGCCATCGCCGATAATGCCAATTGTCAATTCAGGATTGGTCACTAGCAATTGTTGCGCAATTTCCACGAATTTTTCCGGATCTTTCACTTCTGCTAAACGACCAACAAATAATAAATCAAACGTCTGTGCAAGTTTTGGGCCTGCCATCTTGACGATTCGCGCCATATCAATCCCATTTGGAACAATGGTGACATTTGATAATTGATGCTGGTACCGATAGGATTCTTTCGCATAATCCGAAACATAGAGCACTCGCGCACTTTTTCGCCCAACGTACTTGAAAGCAATACTCTTCCAGTTGCGACCTGTTTGCCACCGTGGTGCTTGGTGGATGTGGGTCACGATTGGGATGTGGTGAAACAACAGATTAACCAAGAAGCTGGCTTTGAAATCATGAGCATGAATAATATCAGGATCAATGGCCTTCATGGTCCGCACAAACTCAAAAATTCGCTTTGGATTAAAAGTTCGATAGTCAATTTCTGCATCCGTCAGGCACGCTTGAATCGATCCAGCTGGCGAAAAGTACGTGAAGTCATAAGCCGTTTTTAAATTTTCACTGATATTAATGGCAACTTGTTCAGCACCACCTAGTTTGGAAGAAAATAAGACATGAACTACTTTAGTCATCACAAGGTCCCTTCATTTAAGCCAAGCATTGCAAATAGCAAGCTTGAGTTTGTTCTAGCATCGCCTGTTCAGTATACTGATGCTCATAAATTCGATACGAATTACGTTTTAGCTGCGCCATTTGATTTGATTGGTAGAGTAAAATGATTTTTTCAGCGATTTGCTTGGGATCATTATCGACTAAAAAGCCATTTTCATGGATTAATTCGTCAATACCACCAACGTGAGAAGCAATTATTGGTAGGCGCTGTGCCAATGCTTCCACTAAACTGATGGGAAGTGCCTCATAATCTGAGATTAAGACGGCAACATCGGACTGACGATAATATTGCTGAACATTATCCACGACACCCCGAAATTGCACCTTCGAACTCACATTCAAACGCACTGCTAAATTTTTGCATTCTTGAAGCAGTGGCCCGTCGCCCAGTAGGTTACAGATAATTGGGACTTCTTCAGGTAGCTCCGACAACGCCCGGATTAGGATATCTTGTCGCTTGGGCGCATCAAAACGTGCCGCCATGGATAACACAAACCTTTCTCGACGTTCAGGTTTTACCGGTGTATCCAGCGCCGTAACGCCATTATGAATCACACACCCCGGACGTCTCTTAGTAATCACACCGTTTTGCACCCCCAGCTCATAATCAAACTGCGAGACGCAGATGTAATAGGTCGTTAAATGGCGCAATAGCTTCTCAATACTTTTCATTAACAGTTGCCGCTTCTTCCCGACTCCCGGTGTGAACCCCCATCCATGGACTGTGAATATGACGTTAAAGCCCAACCTGGCTGTCGCTAACCGCCCAATCATTCCGGCCTTTGAGGAATGTAGATGGACAACATCCGGACGCTTACTTCGCAGTAACGTTCTTAAGGCATGAATGGCACTTAAATCGCGCATGGGCGCAATTTGACGTACTAAGCTGGAAATTGGCACAACGTCCACCGATGGAAAATCGGCACCGATTCTCGTACTTAGCCAACCCGTCTTGCCACAAACTAGGGTGACGGTATTGCCCAGTCGCACCTGTTGTTGAATCAAGCTATATAAATGGGCTTGCGCACCGCCCCAGGTGGCCTGCGTGATGACATAAACAATTTTCATCTACCGTGCACCATCCCCAGTGAAAATCACCTTGACTGTCCCCAACAACATCCGAATATCAAACCAGACTGAGAAGTGCTCAATATAGTAATTATCCAACTGGCACTTTTCTCCTGGCGTAATGTCATAGCCCCCATTGATTTGGGCATAGCCCGTAATGCCTGGAATAATGCGCAATCGCTTAGGAAAATCAGGATGCTGTTGGCTAAATTTTTCCGTTAATACCGGTCGTTCCGGGCGCGGGCCAACTAAGCTCATGTCGCCCTTTAAAACATGCCAAAACTGCGGTAATTCATCAATGCGGGTCTTGCGCATGAAACGGCCAATCGGTGTGATCCGCGGATCGTTTTTCTGGGCCCAGACCGCACCCGTTTTTGCTTCCGCATCAAGATACATCGATCGAAGCTTGATCAGTTCAAAGCTCGTGCCCATCCAGCCAACGCGTTCCTGCTTGTAGAAGATCGGGCCATCCGACGTGAGTTTGATAATAATCGCGAACATTAAAATAATTGGTGCACTCAACACGGTTCCCACTAAGCCAACACTCAAATCAAAACAACGCTTTAACCCTAGTCGCCAGCCCGTTATCGGATCACCAATCTGGGTCATAAATTTGTATTGGAATTCGTCATCCGCAGCTGCCTCATTCACTTCGACTTCATGCATCCGCCCGTTCCCCTTCCCAATATTTAGTCAATCCTTTTCTTAACGGCCACTCAGTCGAATAGTTCAGCCGCGCCAACTTGCCAATGCTTGCCACGGAATGTGCGACTTCTCCACCGCGTTGTTCCGCTTGCTTGATTTCCAATGACTGGCCCGCAATCTCCTGATACATCTTAATAATGCCGTTCAAACTCGTTTCAGAACCGTTGGCGATATTGATGACCTCGTGTTGGACCTGCTTTTCCGTAATTAGCCAAAGTGCCTGGATGACGTCTTGAATATAGACGAAGTCACGGGTCTGGCTACCATCGCCAAATAAGGTAAATGGTCGTTGATATTTCAAGCAATCCGTTAAAATTGATAAGACACCTGAATATGGTGAACTCGGATTTTGGCGTGGCCCATACACGTTGAAGAACCGGACACAGACGGTCGGTAAGTCGTATAACTCACCGTATGCCAGCACAAACCGTTCCGTCGCATATTTATCAATCGCATAAGGTGAAACTGGTGCGACCCGGGAGTCCTCACGCTTAGGTAACTCTGGCAAATTGCCATAGACAGCCGCGGATGAGGTAAACAGAAATTGTTTGATTGGCAATTGAATCTTGCGAATGTACTCTAATAAATTAAATACGGCCGTATGATTGACGGCATGCGTTTCTGCTGGTCGTTCAATTGAATCCGCAACACTTGCGATAGCGGCCAAGAAATAAATGTAATCTGGTCGTTCGTCTGCAAGTAGCTGTTGCATAAATTCATCATTACAAACATCAGCGACGTAAATCGTGACGTCCTCCCAATGCTTGATGTTGCTGATGGCTCCCATCGATAAATCATCAACGACCACTACGTCAAAGCCAGCTTCTACCAAATGATCGACCAAGTGCGACCCAATGAAGCCCGCGCCCCCCGTTACTAATGCTTTCATGATTAATTACCCCTCTCAAAATAGCCAAAATTTTCGTTGTCGACGCGGCTGCACGATTGCAGTCGCTATGACTGTTTCCCCGTTCAATAAGTGCCGTACGTTTGCTTCAAACCGTTCTACATAACTTTCATCCAAATGTGCGAGTGCTTGATAGCCCGCTCGCAATCTGAAGCTTCGCTGAGGCATCAGATGCGCATCCGACGCAATCACTTGCACCAACCCGCATTTAATTAATTCCAGCGTTGTACATTTAACCTGATAACCGAAATCCCCTACTAAACTCCCCGCCGTTGCTTGTGCTAAACACCCCTGCTGTACTAAGTCATAAAGTCGCTCAGGGTGCGCAATCATTTCCGTATTGCGTTCCGGATGTGCGATTATCGGAACCGTCCCTCGTTGCAATAATTCGAACACGACTTGAGACAAATAATTGGGAACGTGCTCATGTGGCAGTTCCAACAACACATAACGCTGACCCGCATCAATCCCCAACAGCTGTTGCGGACTGGTGATTAAATCATCGCACAGATGAACCTCTTGACCCGCAAAAACCGTTAACGGCACTTGTTGCCGATCTAGCTCGGCTTGTAATCCCGCAACTGCGGCAGTGACCACCGGACCTGGATTCTGATAATGCCGATCCAAATGGTGCGGCGTAGCAAGCACGTAACGAATACCATCGGCCACCGCCTGACGAGCCATCGTGACGGATTGCGCCAATGTCTGTGGCCCGTCATCCAGCCCCGGCAACAAATGGCAATGCAGATCAACGTAATCAGTTCGCGTCGTTGCCATAATAGCCATACCCATATCCGTGAGTTTTGACGTCGACGTCATTTAACACCGCCCCTAACAGTTGTGTATGAGCTTTCTTCAATGCCCCGACCGCTTGACGGACTGCCGTCTTTTCCACCCCGTTTTGGCGAACGACTAGCATCGTGCCGTCGACCTGCCCAGCTAAAATCCGAGCATCTGTCACAGGCAGTACCGGTGGTGCATCCACGATCACCAGGTCTAACTTACGAGTCGCGACTGTCAAAAACTCAGTCATCTTGTCACTCGCTAGTAATTCAGCCGGATTAGGCGGTTTGGGGCCACTAGGCATCACGAACAAATGCGCTAGTGCGGGATGAATGGCATCATTGACATCCTCAAGTTGTCCACTCAACCATGAACTTAGCCCGCGTTGATTTGGCACTCCAAAGGTCTGATGGACGGTCGGTCGCCGCAAATCCGCATCAACCAATAAGACCTGTAACCCTTTTTTGGCATATTCGATCGCCAAGTTACCGGCCACCGTAGACTTGCCTTCCCCCTGAATGGCTGATGTAACCATCAACGTTTTCAATGGCTTTCCAACCATCGCGTAATTCAAATTGGTCCGAATCGTTTTAATCTGTTCCGTCACCACTGACATCGGTGCCGTGATCGTCGTCAATTGCACCCCCGACGTTTCAGCGGTTGTTTTTCGCTTTAATCGCTTTAATCCCATTTTAGTCCCCCTAACTAAACGCGTTTGATGGCAGGTTTGGCCGCAGTCTGTGGTCGCTGCTTGGCGGCTAAGTTATCTGCCTTCGTGGCCACTACCGGCTGATGATTGACTAATCCTAAACTCGTAAGTTGTAAGTCATCAGTTAAAAATTCCAAGGTCTGTACCCGTCGATTCGTCAGGATTCGAACACTGGCATAGACCAGGCCCAGCAGCAGTCCCATCACTAATCCCAGCAGAATATTAATCATTTTCTTCGGTGAAACCGGTGCATCAGGCGTCTCAGCTGGCGCGACGATCGTCACATTATTCACCTTGATAATCTGTTTGACCTGCGATTTAAACGTCGTGGCAATTTGATTGGCAATTACCGCACTGGCCGACGCGTTATGATCACGGACGACGATTGAAAACACCTGTGAATTAGCCGTGCTCGTGACACTCACCGCTTGCTTAAGTGTATTGACTGACCGGCGCAGTCCATGCTCATCCATTAAATCTTGACGAGCCGGCTTTAAGACGACCGAATTAGTGATCAACTCTTTATAGGTGGTGATCATCTGCACATCGGCTTGTTGGCCCGTTAAATCGGTTCCTGCACTGCTGTGTTTGCGATTGACCAGAATTTGGACATTCGCTTGATACTGCGGTTTTACGACCCACAGCGTTACGACAGTCGCAATCAGGCCGCCCAGCAATGTCAAACTCAACAAAACTTTCCAATAGTGCCGGACAAGTTTGACCATAAAATCAAACGTTATTATTTGCTCCATTTAACACGCTCCAATATCTCTTAATTGACTTTTACTTTAGGAATGTCATTCATTGTAGAAAACTAATTGCAAACAACGCAATAGTTTTCAACTTTTTTCATTAAACTCATATAAATGCAAGCGAATATTCGAAAATCGCCAGTTTTAAATTGACATATTAGTCAATAGTGTTATATTTATTGATAGTTACTACTCAAAATAATATAAAATGTATAATAATTTTACTTTTCTCCTGCTAGTATTCACTTACAAACGTTTCGATTAAATATCAGCCAACGTCCCTAACCAATTCATTTTTCAACTAATTAAGCTATGGACTAATGCATCATGCACAGGTCCTTTACAATAACAAAAAAAGACCACCTAATCAGTCCAAAAACTGATCAGTGATCTTTTTTAGCCTAAGTGGCTCCTTTTTGATAATGTTTCGGTGTCACGCCGCCACCGGCCAATGAAAACTTGACCGTCTGTGCGACATTTTTGGCAATGCCTAACGCTTGAATATCCTCAACGGAGGCAGCCGCAATCTTGCTCATTGAGCCAAACTTCCGCAATAGCTTATTGCGTGTCTTGGGCCCAACGCCCGGAATTTCGTCCAGCCGTGAACTCAACGAATGCTTGGTGTGGACCTGCCGATGGAACGTGATGGCAAACCGGTGCACCTCATCTTGGATGCGTTGTAACAAATAAAAGCCTTGGCTCTTCGGATCAAGATGTAAATGTTGATCCCCAGCTGACGCTAACAAGTCCGCCGTCTTATGATGTTCGTTCTTGACCATCGCAGCAACGGGCGTATCCAGGCCTAACTCGTTTTCTAAGACGTCCTTAGCCGCTTCCAGCTGAATCTCACCGCCATCCATTAAAATCAAATCAGGCAGTGCTGCATGCTCTTTTAGCAGCCGAGTATAACGCCGCCGAATCACTTCACGAGTTGACGCCGCTTCATCAGCATGGTCGACCGTCCGCAATTTGTATTTTCGATACAACTTTTTATTAGGCTGACCATCCGTAAAGACGACCATCGCTGAGACCAAATCAGCCCCCTGGATATGCGAGTGGTCAAACGCTTCAATCTTATGACCGGCTGGGATTCCTAGCGCGTCTGTGATTTCTTTCATCGCACCGGTGGTCTTGCGTTCATCCAATTCCAACAAGCGGAACTTCTCTTCTAAGACGATGCGCGCGTTTTTGTGCGCCATATCTAACAAATCTTTTTTCTGGCCTCGTTGCGGCGTGCGCACGGGAATCCCTAAGATATCACTCAACACTTGTTTGTCCAACCCACTCGGCACTAGGACTTCGCGTGGCAGCACGTTATTCTTGCGATTATAAAATTGCAAAATAAAACTGGTCATTTCCTCGGGTGCCGTCGACACCACTGGGAATAGCCGCTTCTCACGTTTCATCAGGCGCGCTTGCCGGATAAAGAAAACTTGAATCGAGAGCCAACCTTTATCCAAGTAAAAGTTGAACAAGTCCCGCGGTGTATTATCGTTCGAGATGATTTTCTGCTTCTCGACCGTCATTTCAATATAGTTCAGCTGATCGCGCAATTCTGCCGCTCGTTCAAATTCCAATTCTGCGGAAGCTTTCGTCATCCGTTTCGTCAGTTGCTTCTTGACCGTCTCAACGTGACCATTCAAGAATGACTTAATCCGCTTAATTTGTGCGTCATATTCCGACGTTGGTACCGTCTTGAAGCAGGCCCCCAAACACTGACCCATATGGTAGTACAGGCACGGCCGATTTTGAAAGCCATGACAGCGTCGGAGCGGATACACTTTTTGAATGAAGTTGACCGTTTCTTGCGCCGCATAGACGTTGGGATACGGCCCAAAATAATAACCGCCATCTTTACGGACATCACTGACAATCAAAATCTGCGGATCGCGCTCGTTCGTGATTTTGATATACGGGTAGCCCGTGCCCTTTTTTAACTTAATATTAAAGTACGGCTGGTGTTTTTGAATCAGTGTAATTTCAAGCAGAAAGGCTTCCTTGTCCGTCGAAGTCACGATAAATTCAAAATCCGCGATTTCTGAGACCAACCGCGCCGTCTTACCGGTATGGCTACTCTTGAAGTAGGAACGCACCCGATTCTTCAAATTTTTAGCCTTACCCACATAGATGATTTGGCTATTTAAGTTTTTCATCAGATAGCAACCAGGTAAATCTGGTAATAAGGCTAATTTATGTTCAATATGCGCGGATGCCATGTGACACCTTCCCTTCGTTTAGATTAGCATTATTAGTATACCGCCTGCTAGCATGGGGCTCAACCAAACAGCCCGCAAATATGATTTTAATTATGGTAACCAGATACCTAGCCATCTCACCGGATCAACCGCCAAGCATGAGACCAATCTGACGACAGTTCGTGTTCTAAACTTAAATTAATCAGATTACCAACAACCGTTGACAGATAATCTTCAATCAACCAAATTTTGAGCCATCCACGCAGCTTGCAATACCGCACAACTACCAGCCAGTCGCCACCGGCCACACAATACTTGACGTCATTTACTCAAGCATGCTCCCCTCCGCACTTCAACCCCTAAAAAAAGCGGCAACCGAGAGCATCCCGGTTGCCGCTACTAACTTACATTAAAATTTTAGAGAGAAAATCTTGGGCCCGTTCCGTTTGGGGATTGGCAAAAAATTCATCAGGCGTATTATTTTCCTGAATATAGCCGTCAGCCATGAACCAGATCCGGTCAGCCACTGACTTTGCAAAGCCCATTTCGTGCGTCACGACCACCATCGTCATGCCGTCTTTGGCTAGTTCTTGCATTACATTCAGCACTTCGCCGACCATTTCGGGGTCAAGCGCTGACGTTGGTTCGTCAAACAGCATCACCTCGGGGTTCATTGCCAACGCCCGCGCAATCGCGACCCGTTGTGCTTGACCCCCAGATAAACTGCTTGGAAAGGCATCCGCGTGGTCATCCAGTCCAACTCGTTGCAGCAATTCATGAGCCGTTTTAGTTGCAGCGGCATCATCCACGTGCTTGACCTTCATGGGTGCCAGTTTGATGTTTTCCAACACCGTCATATTTGGGAACAAGTTAAAGCCTTGGAACACCATTCCCATCTTTTCCCGCAAAGCGTTAACGCTCTTGGTATCCAGGGTGGTTAAGTCTTGGCCTTCAAAGGCAACTTGGCCGCTAGTGGGCGTTTCTAGTAGGTTTAAGCACCGTAAAAAGGTACTCTTCCCACCACCAGAAGGGCCAATCACAACGATCACCTGGCCTGGTTCAACTTTTTCGGTAATATCCTTCAACACGTCGTTTTCACCGAAGCTCTTCGCAAGGTCTTTAACTTCAATTACTGGTTTAGTCATGTTGCATTCTCCTTTCGAAGTAGTTCAAAATCCGTGAAGCGGTAAAGGTCAAGATGAAGTAAAGCACCATGATGACCACGATTGGTGCAACGCCCCGGTAAGTATCGGAACGAACAATGTTGCTTTGATAGATCAATTCAGTAACCCCAATAATTGAGACGATCGAACTATCCTTGATCAAAGTAATAAATTCGTTACCAAGCGATGGCCAAATATTCTTCAACGCTTGTGGCAAGACGACGTAGCGCATCGTTTCACCGTTAGACATCCCAAGACTCCGTGCAGCTTCGGTCTGACCGACATCCACTGAGTTGATCCCACCACGAATATATTCAGCGACGTACGCACCGGAGTTCAAGGAAATCGCAATAATCCCAGAAGTCAAGGCTGGCAGATTGACGAATAGCCCGAGACCAAAGTAAACGAACATCACTTGGACCATCATTGGCGTCCCACGAATAAATTCAACGTAGGCCGTTGCTAACCACCGAATGGCCGTCTTGAGCGGATTGCCCTTTGCCATCCGAGCTAAGGCGAGTAAAATCCCGATGATAAACCCGAAGAAGACTGAGCAAACCGTGATGATTAAGGTATATTCAATCCCAGTCGCAAAGGCTTTCCAGTAGTGGCCCATCGAGGTATTGACCGTGTTGGTCTTTAAATACTTGCCGGCAGCTGGTAAATATTGCTTCTTAACTAAATTTTGCTTCTTGATCCGATCAACCGTCTTATTAACCTTGTTAACTAAGCTAGTCGACCCTTTCCGAAACGCGATTGCGGAACTGGTGGCACTGGAACTCATGTTGAAGCCACTTGGAATGGCCACTAAATTCTTGTTGTTTGCCACATAAGCTTCAGCAGATGGCTTTTCCATGGCAACCCCGTCAACTTTATGGCTTTGGAGGGCTAAGATCAAATCAGATTGAGAGGTCATCCCTTTAGCTTTGGCAGTGGTCTGCTTCTTAACGGCGTTGTATTGCGTCGTCCCAGTTTGGGCACCCAGTGTCCCATTCTTGAAAGAATCTTTGTTCTTGTACTTGCCCTTATCAGTCTTGTTGATGACAATATCATAACCACCCTGATAGTAGACATGCGTGAAGTCAACGTTCTTCCGCCGTGAAGGGGTTGGGTTCATCCCAGAAATGATCATATCGATTTTCCCAGTCTGGAGTGCGACTAGTAACGAGTCAAATGACATCGATTTGATTTTCAGCTTGACGCCCAAGTCCTTGGCAACTTGCTTCCCAATCTGAACATCCATCCCGACAATCTTGCTCTTGCCATTGACTGTCGCCTGAAATTCATATGGCGGATAGTCTGGTGACGTCCCCATCACTAGGACACCCTTTTTTTGAATTTGTTCTAATGAATTATCGGCCGCTTGAGCATGTTGGGTCTGTCCGATTGGGACCACCGTCATGATCAGGGCCACAATGATGGCTAAAAATAACCCAAATCTTTTTTTCATAGGTATTCTCCTCGTTTTGTAATTTACAAGAATAAAGTATAACCGCATATGATTATTTATGCAAGTATTTTTGAAAATTTCTTTATTTTATGCATAAAAAGGCCATTTATACACGTTTCAGCCCCGTTAAAATGCATAAACGACGAATAACTGACAAATGGTCGGAAATTTGCTATGATAGGCGGTAATCGAAAGGAATGATTTTATGGGTTTAAAAGTACAACGTCAAGATAACCTTGATAAACTATTTGACAAGTTTGCCATTGGGCCTGACGATAAGGATAAACTCACCACGAAGGCCGTTCAGGATACAATCGACGAACATGCCAAACGAAAACAATCAAAGGCAACTGACAAAAAGGATGCCGACAAATAATGGCAAACAAAAAAGCGATGGACGCCTGTCCATCGCTTTTTTGTTTGCATCATCATCACTTTAGCAAATTTTAGTACCGATTGTTTGCATCTTTTCACGCCGTTCCGCTTCGGTTTCTGGTGAAACGTCGCGCCAATCAACAACGGCCAAGGCACCGTCTAACATCCCACTGTCGTCTTTCAATGCCAGCGCATTGTGCCAGCGAGAAATATTCAACCCATTACCGAGATAGGCTTCATCGGCTGGCGCAACGTGCATCACGTAACCCGCATTATTTTCGAGCGGTGTGGTGTAATCTGGATCAGCATCCTTAAGAATGACTAATTGAAATTTATTACCAATGGCACAGCTGCCACCTAGACTGGAATATTTATTTGAACCGTCATCAGTTGTTAGAATAACTTGACTCCCTGCTGGGATCTTATCAGCTAAATAGGCTTGAGCATCGTCTTTGATATTGATTTTCATGTTAAGCATCCTTTCCTGAAAAAGCAATTAAGTTGTGCACAACTCTTTTTACAATTATTAATTTACCGCATTTCCACGGCAATTGCAATTAATAGACTCTCAAAATTCAAAAATAGTCGTTGCGGTAACCTGCATTTCCAGATTATCGACAACGACTATTCTTGCTGTTAGCCTAATATATTAGGTTAACGGCGCTATTTTGATTGTATTTTACTTATTTAACCGGCTTACCACTAGGATACTTGTCGTTTAATTTTTGAATGTTTTGCTGAGCAACTTCTTCAAATGGAATATCAGCCCATTCAGCAACTTGTGATAAGTACCATAACACGTCGCCCATTTGCTTGGTTAGTTGGTCCTTACTCAAGGATTCACCGTGAAACGTATATTTTTTGACGAGATCCACCACTTGGCCGGTCTCAGAAGCCAAGCCCAATGATAAATTCGTCAAAACCTGTTCATTCCCATACAGCGTCCGGTTTGCCAACGCTTGATAGTCATTAAATTCCAAGTTAGTTGCCTCCTACAGTATGTGCTTCAATCCATTGCCAGACCGCGTCCTTGCCTTCTTTAGTCTTCGCTGAAAAGGCAATAAAATCATCTTCCGGTTGAAAATTGAGCGTTTTTTTAATTAAACTCTCTTGCTTGTTCCACTTGCCACGTGGAATTTTATCGCTTTTGGTGGCAACCACCAATAATGGCATCTCATAGTAACGCATCCACTCATACATGGCCACGTCATCCTTGGTTGGCGCATGCCGAGCATCAACCAAAATAACCACGCCACGAAGCGTATCACGGGTCGTCAAATAGGTCTCAATCATTTGGCCCCATTTTTCACGTTCCTTCTTAGACACCTTTGCATAGCCGTAACCAGGAACATCGACAAAATAGAGCTGATCCTCAACCTTATAAAAATTCAACGTCTGAGTTTTACCAGGTTGACTAGACGTCCGCGCATAGCTATTGCGATTGATCAATACATTAATTAGAGAGGACTTCCCAACATTTGATCGTCCAGCTAGCCCGATTTCTGGGAAACCCGTAGTGGGATATTGACTAGGCGCCACCGCGCTCATGACAAGTTCAACGTTATGCACTTCCATCAAATTAACTCCTTCTGCAACTCGTTATTGCACCCATTTTACCATAAATACGATCATCAGCAGACTGCTACGCTCACATCGCCGAAAACAGCACTCAGGACCGCCGATGAAGACTCACCGCGGTCCTGAGCGTTACTTATTAGCGTTGTGGCTCTCAAACACGTCTAGGACGCTTTTTGGTCTGCCAATACTAATTCTGGTTCTGCATGATCAGCAACCGTTTCGCGGGTAATGATCACTTTCTTAACATCTTCACGACTAGGAATATCGTACATAATATCCCGCATCGTATCTTCAATAATCGAACGAAGGCCACGTGCACCCGTATTACGAGCCAGGGCCTCTTGTGCAATTGCTCGGAGCGCATCATCATTGAAGTCCAGTTCAGCACCATCAAGTGCGATCAAGCGTTGGTACTGCTTAACTAGTGCGTTCTTCGGTTCCGTCAAGATACGAACTAAGTCATCTTCCGTCAACCGTTCAAGCGCCGTTAAAATTGGCAACCGGCCGATAAATTCAGGAATCAACCCAAATTGTAATAAGTCTTCAGGGACAACTTGTTGCATCAAGCTCTTAGAATCATCCAAGACGGCATTCTTACCATCAGTGTCAGTCCCAAAGCCGATCGTCTTGTCGCCTAAGCGCCGCTTAACGATATCTTCGATGCCATCAAACGCGCCCCCGACGATAAAGAGAATATTCGTGGTGTCGATTTGAATAAATTCTTGTTGTGGATGCTTACGACCACCCTGCGGCGGCACATTGGCAATCGTGCCTTCCAAAATCTTCAGCAGAGCTTGTTGAACCCCTTCACCGGAAACGTCCCGAGTGATGGAAACATTTTCGCTCTTCTTGGCAATCTTATCGATTTCATCGATATAGATAATACCTTTTTCCGCGCGTTCAACGTCGTAGTCAGCATTTTGCAATAGCTTCAGCAAAATATTTTCGACGTCTTCACCAACATAGCCGGCTTCCGTCAAGGTCGTGGCATCTGCAATTGCAAATGGGACATCCAAGATACGGGCTAAGCTTTGGGCTAAGAAGGTCTTCCCAGAACCAGTCGGACCAACCAAACTAATATTACTCTTTTGTAATTCAGGACCATCCTCGGTCTCTTCATCATCACTATCAGCCATGGCTTTCACACGCTTGTAATGATTGTAAACCGCAACGGAAAGTGTCCGCTTCGCTTCATTCTGACCGATCACATATTGGTCCAACTCGTCAACGATTTGTTTTGGCGTTGGAATATCTGTTAATTCATGGGTTTGTTCTTCACTAAACTCTTCATCGATAATTTCTTTACATAAATCGATACATTCATTACAGATATAAACGCCGGGGCCAGCCACGATCTTTTTAACTTGATCTTGTGATTTACCACAAAACGAGCAGTTCACAGGGCCGTTTGTCTCGGTATTTTCAAACATTCATTCTCACCTCATCGATGTATTTACATGGATTAATCATAACAGAAAAGCCAAGCTAAAACCAGCTTAGGCACTGTCTTCTACGTCCACTACTATAACATGGACGAACCTATTCCCGAAATTATTTGTTCAAGATTGCCTTCCCGACTGTCGAGCCGTCACATATGGGATCCAGTTACCATCACTTAATTAGGCTCATTGGCATTTAACCACGCTATGTAAAAAGACCCTGGAAGCAAAACCTTCCAAGGCCTTCTGACTGATTGCGTTCAAAGAAAATTAGTCCTTGTCGCTATCGTCTTTCTTGTCATCTTTTTTGTCGTCTGCTTTGGCATTTTGCTTTGCAGAATCAGCAATCAAGTCAACAGCTTGGCGAATGGCGATGTCATGTGACAACATGTCATCAGTTAATGCGCCACGAACTGCACTTTCTTCCATGTTGTATTGACTAGCTAAGTCCTTAACTTCGGCAGCAATTTCATCTTGAGATGGTTTGATGTTTTCAGCTTCAACGACGGCTTCTAAGACCAAGTTAGTCTTAACCCGACGTTCTGCGTCAGCAGCAAATTGCTTGTGCAAGTCGTCTTCAGTCGTACCAGTCAACTTGTAGTAAGTCTTAGGATCGATACCTTGTTGTTGCATGTTTGCTAAATATTGATCCATTTGACGATGAATGTCGTCTTCCTTCATTGCATCAGGAATGGCTTCGATTTCAGCATTGTCAACAGCTTGGTTCAAAGCTTCGTCTTCAATGGCATCATGAGCAGCAGATTCTTTTTGTTCCTTAAGTTCATCCTTGATCTTAGCCTTTAATTCTTCAAGTGTGTCAACGTCATCGTCAACATCCTTGGCAAATTCATCATCTAATTCAGGGAGTTCCTTAGTCTTAACTTCGTGAACCGTTACTTTGAAGGTAGCTTCTTTGTCTTGCAAGTCTTCAGCTTGGTAATCCTTAGGGAAGGTTACCTTAACTTCAGTTTCGTCGCCGGCCTTAACACCAACTAATTGGTCTTCGAAGCCAGGGATGAATGAGTTAGAACCTAATTCAAGTGAGTAGTTTTCTGATTCGCCACCTTCAAATGGTTCGCCATCAACGAAACCTTTGAAGTCAATAACGACAGTATCACCCTTAGCAGCTGGTTGGTCTTCTTTCAAGACTAATTCAGCTTGCTTTTCGCGACGTGATTCTAATTCAGCGTCAACGTCCTTAGCGTAAACCCGCGTGTTTTGACGCGTTACACTAAGTTCCTTGTATTGACCAAGCTTAACTTCTGGCTTAACCGTAACAACGGCTTTCAGAACCCAAGGTTTGCCCTTTTCCATGCTGTCAACATCGATTTGAGGTTGGTCAACTGGTTCAATTTCAGTATCTTTGATTGCTTCTTCATATGCCTCTGGGAGCACGATATTTAAAGCATCTTGATAAAGTGCTTCTTCACCGTACATTTGGTTGAAGATTTGACGTGGAACCTTACCTTTACGGAAACCAGGAACGTTTAAGTTCTTTTTAGTCCGTTGGAAGGCTTTGTCAATACCTTCTTTAATTTTGTCAGCACCAATTTCGAATGTTAATTCGCCTTGGTTGCCTTCTTTCTTTTCCCACTTTGCAGCCATTGTATTCCCTCCGAAACATTATAATTTCTACAATTCAAGTCAATTGCATACTTGTTAAGTTTAACCTATCGTTGCCGTAAAGTAAACCGAATTGGTTAAAAAAGCGCGTAAGCACGCCCGTTATTATAGATTTCCTTAAAAAAAGCGACTCGGAAGAAGACTTCCAAGTCGCTTAGATCAATCAATGAAAATCAGTTAGAGATTAGTCATCAATTTCTGAAACAACACCGGCACCGACAGTATGACCACCTTCACGAACCGTGAACTTGGTACCCTTTTCGATGGCAGCTGGTTGAATCAATTCAACAGTGAACGTTACGTTGTCACCAGGCATAACCATTTCAACACCGTCTGGCAATTCAATAACACCAGTGATATCAGTGGTGTGGAAGTAGAATTGCGGACGATAGTTTGAGAAGAATGGCGTATGACGGCCACCTTCTTCTTTGCTCAAGATATAAACTTCACCCTTGAACTTCTTGTGGGTTTGGATCGAACCTGGCTTAGCCAAAACTTGGCCACGAACAACTTGTTCACGGTTAACACCACGTAATAACGCACCAACGTTGTCACCGGCTTCACCTAAGTCAAGCGTCTTACGGAACATTTCAAGACCCGTAACAGTTGACTTAAGAACGTCTTCGTGTAAACCGACGATTTCAACTTCATCGCCGACTTTAACAGTCCCACGATCGATACGACCAGAAGCAACAGTCCCACGACCAGTGATTGAGAAGACGTCTTCAACAGGCATCAAGAAAGGCTTTTCAGTATCACGAACTGGAGTTGGGATGTATTCATCAACAACATCCATTAAGTGCATGATAACCTTTTCTTGTTCTGGGTCGCCTTCAAGTGCTTTAAGCGCTGAACCACGGACAACAGGAATATCGTCACCAGGGAAATCGTATTCTGAAAGTAATTCACGTACTTCCATTTCAACCAAGTCAACTAATTCGTCATCGTCAACAAGATCAGTCTTGTTTAAGAAAACAACGATATAGTCAACACCAACTTGGCGAGCCAAGAGGATGTGTTCACGCGTTTGTGGCATAGGACCATCAGTTGCGGCAACAACTAAGATCGCACCGTCCATTTGAGCGGCACCAGTGATCATGTTCTTAACGTAGTCAGCATGTCCTGGGGCATCGATATGGGCGTAGTGACGCTTTTCAGTTTCGTATTCAACGTGGGCGGTGTTGATAGTAATACCACGTTCACGTTCTTCCGGAGCAGCATCGATAGAAGCAAAGTCTTGTTCTTTAGCCAAGCCCTTTTCTGCTAATACCTTAGTGATTGCAGCGGTCAAAGTAGTCTTCCCATGGTCAACGTGGCCAATAGTACCAATGTTTACATGGGGTTTTGTTCTTTCATAATGTTCTTTTGCCATTAATGAAACCTCCTGTGATTTTCGCAAGAATAATGCCAAGACAAAAGAGTCTCAACAATTCTTTAGTTAGTATTATACTACATCCTAGTGAAAAGGCCAAATTACGCACCCATCACTGAGAATCCTTAAATATTATATATAGCCTAATCTGATTTGTAAACAGATATTATTCAAAAAATTGAATTTTTGTTAGTTAATTCTTATTAAGCATGATTATTGTTGTAAATCAAGACTAAATTGCTGAATTTTCTGCTGAATTTTCATCATTTTTTCTTGTTCTTCCGATAAGTTGGTCGTCTCCTGACCAGTTTGCTGTGCAATTAAGACGGCCACCCAGTCCGCTGGATCAGTAATTGCCAATTCTGGACGCGGATATAAGTACATTAACTGCAATTGTAAAAGTTCTCGTAAATTTTCATATAAAAAGACATCCTGGTCAGCAAGCTGAATTTTAAGCAGCTGTTTCGTCGCTAAACTGATTTCATCGGCGCCCACTTCAGTCAACTCGGCCGGGCAAAGTGTCAGTTGACGATCATCCAGTAACCATTGCATCTGCACCGGTGTGTTCACCTGCAGTTCATGTAAGGTATAGAGTACCTCTGAACGTGTTAAAGGATGCAAAAACGGATCCACCAGTAAAAATTTGGCCGCGGTCAAATAACGTTGCATGGTCAGATGACGTGCCGCCTGTAAATCGGCTACCTGTGCCTGAACCGGCTGATCAGACAAGTGATAAAAATGTCGCATCGTGGTTGTCAACGTGGACTGCAAATGTGCCTCAGCGTCATTTTCAGCGGCTGAGAGCGTGGTTAATGCCGCCTGGGTCCAATCACTCTTCCCGCGTGCAACAATCACGATTCGCGCTGAGATAAACTCATGATTAGCAATTAGCGCGCGTAAGTACACGGATGCCGCCTCATCGGAAGCCAGATATTGGCCTTCGAATTCACTCGCGTAATTGCGCGCGGTGACATACTGCTGGTCGGCAACCAACGCTCGCACTAGCTGAAAATTATTGGCGGCCGATTGTTCATCTTGATAAATTTGTTCCCATAAATTAGCTGCTTGATTCCAGTCTTTTTCGGCCACTGCTTGTTCAGCAGCTGTTTGACGCTCTGCTGGGGTCATCTGAACATGCTCCTCTCTTAAAAAAATCCGCAAATAAATCAAAATAAAAGTCTAAAGTAAAAAGTCGGAAATTTCTTCCGACTTTTTACGCTGATTAAGCTTCCGGTTGGCGTTCAGCCGGCTTGTTTGATTTTGACTTTTTGCTTCGACGGTGGTGCTGATTGACTTCCATGATAACTGGTAAAATGACCGGGTGACGTTTTGTCTGATCCCACAAGTAGTGGTTCAACTTTTCGCGAACCGCTTGTTTCAAGTGACCCCAATCAAATTCCTTGTTATCAAGATTTTCTTGGACCGTCGTCCGTACCAATTCGGCACTTTCCTGCATCAAATCTTTGCTAGTCTTGACGTAGACGAAGCCCCGTGAGGTAATCTTAGGTGTCGAAATAATCTTTTTCTTCTTACGATCAATTGTGACCACTGCCACAAAGATACCATCTTCGGATAAGATTTTCCGATCACGTAACACGATATTACCAATGTCACCGACGCCAATACCATCAATCATGGTGTCTCCAACTTCAATCGAGCCAGCTAAATGCATGGTGTCGCCATCATAACGTAATTGGTCACCCTTGGCAGCAATTAAGACGTGGTCATCAGGAATTCCGACTTCACGCGCAAAACTTGCGTGCGCATCTAGTAGCCGATATTCACCCTGAATTGGAATGAAGTATTGCGGCTTCATCATGTTGATCATCAATTGCAAGTCACGCTTAGCAGCATGGCCCGATGAGTTCATTTCATCCGCAATTGCTTTGACGTCTGCGTCAGCGCGATAAATCATATCACGAGTTTTGGCAACGACTGTTTCCATTGAATGGGAAGGTGTCGTCGTAATGAAGACCAGGTCACCCTTTTCAATGTTGACCTTACCCTCTTGCTTGTTCGCCATCCGCTGTAAAGCTTTGATGGGTTCACCCATGCGGCCAGTCTGCAAGATAACGACCTGTTCAGGCTTCAACTTGTCGATGGCCTTTAACGGCACAACGACATCTTCAGGCATGTGCAGCTTGCCTAAGTCAATGGCCGTCTTGACGATGCTTTCAACATCACCAGGCATTAGGGCTACTTTACGGTCGGACTTAGCTGCCGCATCAAGCACTTGTTGAATCCGTAAGATATTTGAAGCGACCGATGCCACAATGATTCGACCAGGATGATATTTGAAGGTTTCCAAGACGTAGGCCGCAATCTCACGCTCGCTCACGGGTTGTTCGTAGTTTTCAGCGTTGGCTGAATCACTGAGTAATGCCAAGACACCCTTTGAACCGATTTCGGCTAAGCGCGCAAAGTCGGTTTGGTAGTCACCGGCAGCCGTTGGATCAAACTTAAAGTCACCTGTGTAGACAATTTCACCGGCACTCGTTTGTAGTACGATCCCCATGGAGTCTGGGATTGAGTGGGTCGTCCGGAAAAATGAGACGGTGACCGTACCAAAGTCAATTTCCGTCTTCTCATTAACAACGTGGAAATCGTTAAACTTCTTAGCTTGCGGGTCCTTCTGCAACTGAATTTTAGCCAACTCAATCGTTAGTTCTGAGCCGAAGACCGGCACGTTAAATTCGTTTAAAAAGTACGGTAAAGCACCGATTGCATCCGCATGGCCGTGCGTTAAGAACACACCAACGATTCGATCAGCATTCTCCCGCAAATAACTGAAATCTGGAATAACGATATCGATTCCGAGCAATTCATTTTCCGGGTATTTCAGCCCACAGTCCAAGATATAGATATCGCCATCGACTTCGACAGCATACATGTTTTTGCCGTTTTCACGGACCCCACCAAAGGGGGTAATTTGAATTTTTGAACTCAATTATTTCACCTTGATTCTTCTATATATTTAATGTTTTAAATAACTGAGTTGTTTGCTCAGCACTTAATGGTAAGATTGGTAGCCGCGGATCGCCAACTGGCTGGCCTAAATGGTTCAGTGCAGCCTTAACTGGTGACGGCGATGGTGCGCTAAACAACGCACTCATCTTTGGTGTCAAGTCACGTTGATACTTGGCAGCCGTCGCAATGTCACCCTGTTCGATGGCAGTAAACATTGCAGTCATTTCGTCACCGTAAATATGACTGGCCACTGAAATCACACCGGCACCACCAATTTCCTTGGCTGCTAGGCTTTGAGAATCTTCACCAGTGTAGACTAGAAAATCAGCTGGTGCGTTTTCAACGATTGCGCCAAATTCTTCCATTGATGCACACTGCTTGATCCCAATGATATTTGGGTTTTGAGCCAACGTTAAAACGGTTGAAACTTCCATCTTAACAATCACGCGGCCAGGAATATTGTAAATAATCACTGGCAAGCCACCCTGTTCAGCGACGGCCGTAAAGTGTGCAATCATTCCAGCTTGGTCAGGTTTATTATAGTAAGGAACCACTACTAATGCGGCATCGATACCGTCAATTTGGCTGACCTTCTTGGTGAAGGCAATCGTCGCAGCAGTACTGTTAGAACCAGTCCCGGCCACGATTGGCACCCGGCCGTCCACGATTTTAGCGGCTTTTTTAAGTAAGGTTAACTTCTCATCTTCAGTCAACGTTGGGGCTTCACCAGTGGTACCGCCTACTAGGATACCCTGCGTCCCATGCGCCAATAAATGTTCAATCAAGCTTGCCAACCGCTTTTCGTCTAGTTGTTGGTGATCATCGAAGGGGGTCACCATTGCGGTCATCAAGTCAACGTTTGCAAAGTTCATGATCTAAAAACTCCTCTATTAAAATTTACAAGTACCCAATGTACCTGTTCCGATTAAGTAACTCTTTTCAGTTTACCACATTTTAAAGTAAAGCAATAGTTAGACCATTCGATTGGGGCTCAGCGCCCTGGTTGTTGATGAAAATATAGCCCCCAAAGTCCCAGTGCAATGACCTGCAAGCTGGCTGTCACGAGAAAAATCGGCTGATATCCCCACTGATTAGCAACTAGCACGGCCAGCCCAGGACCAACCACATTACCACAAGCCTGTGCTGATTGATTGAGACTAAAAACCCGACCAAACGCAACTTGTGGCACCCGTTCGACCGTCATCACTTGCAAGGCAGGTAATAAGGCCGCATCCGCAATTCCTAAGATCAAGCGCAGGATAATCAATTGACCAACTTGTTGTACCAGACTCGTCAGAATCAGATCGCTGATAGCGAGCCCGAGAAATATGAGGAGACACCGCCCCGCACCAAGCCGGTCAATCAATCGACCAATTCGGCCGGCCATTAAAATCGTCGCCACCCCGGGTGTAGCCGCGACGAGCCCCGTCAACAGGACAATCGTGTGCGACGACGCTTGTGGCGCTAACTGCATTACAAACAAACTCAAAATGGGCGTTACCGCATTCGTGGTCGCCTCAACAACTAAGAGTGAGGTTAAGAGCGCCATGATAAACACCCCACCAATTTGCTTCAAGATCGGTCGTAGTGGTGCCAAAGCCTGCCGACTAACGGGTGTCACGTCTTCCTGAACGCCCCACAACGTCATGACAAAAACCATCGCCATCAAGCCACTCGTAACGATGAAGGCTCCGCGGTAACCAACCGTATTCGCAAGCACACTCCCGAGAAGCGGACCCATCAGTGTGCCACTAATACTTCCCGTCACTAACTTGCTCAGCCACTGTCCCCGACGCTCCGCTGGTGCTGTTAATGAAATCAGTGCGTTGGCATTATTAATATATCCCGAAAAAGCACCCTGCGCCGCACGCAAGATAAGCAGAATCGTCACGTTGGGTGCTAAACCGACGCCCAAAATCGTCAACGTCATCATGCCAGAAGCACGCAAACACATTAATTTACGGCCCTTCTGATCAGCCAGTCGACCCCATAACGGTGCCACAAGTGCTTTACAAGCATACGTGACTGCGAAGGCGGCTGCACCAAGTAAATTTAACTGCGTTGTGGAATAATGTCCCAGCGTTTGAATATAAAGCACAATAAACGGCAAGGTCATCGCGTTGCCTAAATCTGTAATCAGACTACCAAACCATAGAATCCTAAAATTGCGGGTCAATGTTGTCGTCACTTGCATAAAATCTCCTCAATCATCCGTTTTAATAGGTTTCAGTATAGCGAACGGTTGTTTGAGTTTGATAAAGTTTATGTATCGTTTTTGTAATGGTACAAAAAAAGAACCACCCGGAGGCAGCTCTTCTAAATTCAATATTAACGACGAAGACCAAGACTTTGGATTAAGTCACGGTAACGGTTAACGTCTTCTTTACGAAGGTAAGCTAACAAGTTACGACGATGACCGATTTTCTTCATCAACCCACGTTGTGAATGAAAATCCTTCTTGTGAACACGTAAATGTTCGTTTAATTCGTTGATGTCTTCTGTTAAAACTGCAACTTGGACTTCAACTGAACCAGTATCGCCTTCGTGACGGGCATACTTGTTAATAAGTTCCGTCTTCTTTTCGCGTGAAATTGCCATGTGTTTCAACCACCTTTCCAATAATTGCCCTAAACTGAGTAAATCGTTGGTGGTGCGCGATAAACTAAGTAAAGGGTTGCTGAACACTTGGTATAGTCTAGCAAACTCCCCATTAAAATGCAAGTCTAGTGACAAGCGAAGTTCAATGGCAAGTGGTCAAACCTGCAGATCAACAACGTGTAAACCAGCATGCCAGCCGAATACACCGTCTAAGACTGTCCGGCATTCAATCCGCGGCTGCTGGCCTTTTTATCCTGATTGACCTGTCCTAACTCGCAGTTGAAACGTGTATCAAGATAAATTACTTTACACATAACGGTTGCAATCAAGCCGGGGCTTATGTATAATAGCATTTGTTGAAAAAATGATGGAGGTGAATCTGATGCCAATTATCAAATCCGCTATTGAACGCGTGAAAACAAACAATAAAGCAAACGCCCGTAACACCGCCCAAATGAGTGCGATGCGGACTGCTGTTAAGAAATTTGAAGCTGCTAAGACTGCCGGTGCCGACAATGTCGACGAACTTTACGTCGCAGCTGCTAGCGCTGTTGACAAGGCTGCTTCTAAAGGTCTTATCAAGCGCAACAAAGCTGCCCGTGACAAGTCACGGATGGCCGCACGTTACGCAAAATAAGCTAATTTAACGCCTGAGCCTTGCGATGGCGTTTTTTTATACAAAAAATTAATGAACGACCTCAAAAACATCTGAACCGTGGGCCTCCTTGCCCTGGTTCAGATGTTTTTTAGATTAACCGTAATTTAGATGGTGACGTGTTCATTATTGACCCTAATAAGCCCCCGACCGTGCTCATGTTGCCGTTCGCCGCTCGTTCACGAACTGCACCATGAATAATTCGAACAGCAATTCGGGATCACGTTGCGTCGTTTTCATTTGTTCTTCAGTCTGCAGTAATCCTAAGTAAGCGGCACGTAAAGCCGCTTGATCAAAATGACGCACCGTTTGCATCGCTAACTTGACGCGGTACGGGTGGACTTTTAACGTGCTGGCCAAACTGCCCTGGCTGTAACCCGCTTGCGCCATGATCTTAACTTGTAGCAATAATCGAAATTGGCCTAACAGAATCGCATTGATCTTTAAGGGGGCTTCTTGAGCCGCAACCAATTCGTGGTACAGCTCTACTGCTGGCTGCGTGCGATAACGTAAGACGTCATTAACGAGGTCAAACACATTCTGTGTCAGCGATTTAGTCACTAACGCTTGTACTGCCGCCAAATCAATCTGCTGAGACTGAGCGGCGTAAATCATTAACTTCGGTAGTTGACCCATAATCAGTCCTAACTGCCCATCCGTTCGATTGACCAATTCTTGCAACGCATCCGCATCGATACGAATCTTCTTCTCATCCAAAGCTGCCTGGACGTAGCGCTGGGTCTCCGCCTCTGACACCTGATTGATTTCAATCATCGTTGCTTGTTTTTTGAGCGTTTTGACGAGCTTTTTACGCGCATCTAACTTCTCATAAGGAGCCATTAACACCAAAATCGTGCTTGGCTCCGGTTGTTCAAAATAGTGCTGTAACGAGTCCAAATCGTGATCGACCTTGGTCTTTTTATTTTCACCCGTCAAAAAATACGGATGGTTGATAAAGACCAGCCGGCGCTCACCAAAAAACGGCGCTGACATCGCATCATCGAGTGCGACTGCGACCGGTGTGGTCTCCATATCATAGCTGCCGACGTTCATCGTTTGTTCTTCAGTCGGAATTTGCTGCGTCAACGCCTGTTTGAGTTGATCCGCTAAATAGTCGACGGTTCCTAAAATCACATAAATCGGTGCAAGTTCACCGTTGCGAATCGTTTTTAACGCTTGCTGTGCGTTGATAGCGATTACCTTCCTTCAAAAATGTTTGCCACTGTCCCTGCCGATGATTAAAAAATCGATAAGTAATCATGCCTTGCAGGGCCGTGGAATACGTTTCAATGCGTAAATTGGCTAAAGTCGTCAGTGTTTCTTGATTGGGATGACCGTACCGATTATGGCGGCCAACCGAAAGAATCCCTTGTCGCACCCCGAGCTGTTGCAACGCTTCAGGGTCCGACGCCGTTTTACTGCCGTGATGTCCTAATTTTAACACATCCACCCGTAATTGCGGATAGCGGGCAGCGATTGCCCGTTCTCCAGCTCGGTCCAGGTCACCCGTAAACATAAAACGGCGCTGTCCAAAGACACCCGTGAGCACCAACGAATCTTCATTTTCAGCCCGGCCTGGTCGAAACGGATGAACGGCTGTCAATCCGTCCGCAAACGTCTGCCCAGCCAGCGCTTCCATCACAATTGGTGGCTGTTTCGCCGGCTGCAATAATTTTTGAAACTTATCTAAATGTGCCATTCCAGCTGGTACCACGACTCGTTTAACTGGCATCAAGCGTAGTAATTCACCCAGATCACCGATATGATCAACGTCTTTATGCGACAAATATACCGCATCCAAATGCGTAATTCCAAGTCGATGCAAATAATTAACGGTAATGGTCTCGACTCGAGCCTTAGGTGTCAATCCATCATCTTGCCAGTGGGGCTTGGGAAACTGCAGCCGGCCGCCGGTATCAATCAGACTCACTTGCCGGTTAAACGGCTGCCGAATCAGGATCGAATCACCCTGCCCGACGTCGATGAACTGCACGGCTCCATGCAACGGGAATCGCATGCTGAGGATAAAGCACCCATATGCCAGCACTAATAATCGCCGGTACCGGCGCGTCGGCGTCCGCAACATCCACAAACTCAGCAAACTGAGTCCCCACGCCCAGATGGCATTCGGCTGGCCCAACACGAGTAATCCTGGCCAGTGACTGACCCAGTCCAGCCACGTTTGAAAGTTGACTAACAGCCATTCACAACTACTAGCGATTCCCGGAACCTGGGTGCCAAAAATCGCCCCAATCATGGTTACAGGAAATAACAACCAGCTAAAGAGTGGCGCAACGATTAAATTGACCGCTAACGACAACGCATGCCACTGAGCAGTCGCGACTAACAATACTGGCAAGCTAATCACTTGAATCCACACCGCCAATTTCCAAGATGGCATGCTCGGCATCAAAATCAATAGCAGAGCCAAACCGTAACTCAATTGGCCCCCTAATTGACTCAAGACTAATGGATTATGAATCAATCCAATCATCAACGCTAGACTCCAACCGCTCAACGCACCACTCGTTCGGTGCGTCACGAGTTCCCAAACAATTGGCAAGGCTGCGGTAATGACAGCGCGTTGTAGACTATCGGCGCCACCACCCAAGATTAGATAAGCCGGCAACAATCCTAATAGCCAATAGTCCGTCGCTTGCCTGCTTAAATGCAGCCGGATCAGTCCCCATTTTAAGAAGCTAATCAGTAAGATCACGTGCATCCCAGAGAGACTGAAAAGGTGCAGTAAGCCTAATTGTTGGACTGCCCCCATCGTCGTTTGAAAATCAGCTGGCCGCAATCCAACCAACAAAGAACTCGCATAACGGGCCAACATCGGTGGTAATTGCTGACAACGTTGCGCAAAAGCCCAACGCCACTGATGTAAGCGGTCCACTATTCCTAACCAACCGGTACGCGGCGCTGCTTGAATCTGAAACACCTGCGTGAGCGTCAGTTGTTGCGCAATGCCTTGACTACGATAATACGTGGGGGCGTCGAATTGGCCAGGATTGGTCGGTGGATCGATTGAGGCCAGCGTTCCATGAGCACGCCAACTCGTTCGCCTGGTTACCCGCTGTAACCACTGCTTATCATGCGCGGATTTTAATTGGCCTCTGACTAACACGCGTCCAACCGAACCGTTAGCCACCAGTTGGTACTGACCACCCCGAATCGAGATCGCATCTGGTTGGACGGTTAACTCAGCCTGCATTGACTGACTCGGCAGCGCCGCTAAATGTTCGGAACGGTGATTTTGCCAGCTAAACCAACCGGCAAAGCCCACCACACATACCAACGTTACCATCAGTGTATGCCGCTCGCGCAAACACCAGACCCGAAAGAGCCACAGTCCGAGCAACACTGCGGCAATCGGTTGTTGGCTTACTAACCAACTACTAAGTAGACCGCAACTAATTGCGGCGAAAAATAACGGGCGCACTTAGTCACGATTAAGTAAAATCTGGTTAAGATTCAATTTGTCTAAGTCCGATTGGTCGAACTTGACCTGTTGAAGTGCCACGTGTTTCCGTTCAATCAGTGACATGGCATAATCGTCGTTGTGATAATTACGTAAATAATGAATTTTGGTGATACCAGCCTGCAGCAGCATCTTGGTGCATTGCAAGCACGGAAAATCCGTCACGTAGATTTCAGCACCATCCGTTGCGGCGCCAAACTTCGCACATTGCAGAATAGCGTTCATTTCCGCATGAATCGTCCGCACACAGTGACCATCAACTAAATAGCAGCCCTCATCGATACAGTGCACATCGCCCGAAACTGAGCCGTTGTAACCACCCGCGATAATCCGCTTATCCCGGACGATGGTTGCACCGACCGATAGGCGTTCACAGGTACTCCGGCTAGACAGGAGCACCGCTTGCATCATAAAATATTGATCCCATGGAATTCGTTGATCTTTCATCATCTTATGCCTCGCTTTCAATGACAGTAGTATAACAAATTGTCCGCTTCGAAACTAGACAGTCAGTTGGTCTTTATATTTTGCGACCGTCTTCTCCCCAAAACCACTTACATTTTTCAAATCATCGACAGATTTAAAATTACCATGCTGTTGCCGATAAGCAATAATCTTTTCGGCCTTTTTCTGACCGACCCCACTCAGCTTTTGAAACGCCGCAACATCGGCCGTATTCAAATTGACCTTCTCACTCGAACCTGCACTAGTGCTTGCTGGTGAGCCGCCCCCAGCAGTGGTCGTCGCAGGTGTCGGACTCGGTGTTGCCGTTGCAATTGCGGGCAACTGTTCACCCTTAGCTGGCACGTAGACCACTTGTTGATCCGTCACCTTTGCCGCCAAATTGACCTGTTGTTGGTCCGCTTGGGGTTGCATCCCCTGTGCGAGTTGAATCACGTCGGCGACCCGCATACTGCTGGTAACCTGATAAAGCCCGGGTTTGTTAACCGCACCTTTCACGTCGACAAAGCCGGGCGCTGAGCTGGTCGTCGCGGGATTGACTGCCGCTCCTGATGCGCCTGTCGCTACCGAAGACGCACCAGCGGCTCTCCCGTGACTACTCTGGCTGCCACTCATCATTGTCGGATCGGCCCCACTAGCGCCCGCAGTCGGATCAAACACATTGGTCGCAACGGCGGCTTCTGGTTGACGATGCTGACTCAGCACTAAACCAGTTAGTAGAATCAGAACCGCGGCGCTCACAATCGCAAGAACGCGCCAGTGATTTTTTGCAAATTGAATCCAAGTTGTCATTCACTCTCACCCCTTCAACGAATAATTACGTCAAACGAGGCGTGAATCCACGAAAAAAGTTTGGGTTTCACCCCAAACTTTTCAGTAACTAATTCAATTATTTTGAATGTGTTTGTAAGTAATGTACTGCCTGCTTGAACGACGTGACTGGCACAACTTTCATGTTGGGCGCATACTTTTTCGCGGTGGCTTTCGCCAATTGATAATTGGTCTTGCCCTGCTCTTCAACGGCTAAGAGCGCTTTGGTCGGTTTGACGTATGGTGCAAAGAAAATTGTCGCACCCGCGCGTTTGGCCGCAATCACTTTTTTATCGATGCCGCCGATTTCACCGACCTGACCATTTTGATCGATCGTACCAGTCCCGGCGATTTTTTGACCATGCCGTAAATTCTGATTGGTTAATTGCTGATAAATCTGCAAACTAAACATCAGGCCTGCGGATGGACCGCCAATTTGGCCAGGATCGACTTTGACCGGAATCTTGGTGGTGACCTTGACATTATCAGTCAGCGTAATCCCGATTCCGGCCCGGTGCGTACTCAGCTTAACCAAGGGTGCTGTCGCCTGTTTGGTCTTGCCATTGCGGCGATAGCTAATCGTCACACGATGACCAACGCCCTGCTTACTAATATAGCGTTGATAGGCGCTCGCCGTATTGAAATGGTGACCATCGACCTTGGTGATCGTATCACCGACCTTCAACTGGTGCTTAAACTTCGAACTCGACTGAATATCTAACACATAAATGCCTTGATAGGTCGTTCGATAGCTCCGGTGTGCCGCTGAATAGGCTGTGGCAATTGCTTCATTGATTGCACTACGCATGTAGAACTTCTGAACTCGGTTATAAGTCGCATCGTCTTGACCACCCGTCATGTCTTCGGCACTAACGACGTCATAGTGTGGATTCAACTGTGCATACAGCCACAAAGCCGGTGTTGCCGGGGCTTCTGCGACCGACGTCAACATGAATTTACCACGCCGTTTGTCAGGATGGTGCTTGACCGTCACAAATGATTTTAAATTGTCCGCGCTCCCGGGACCCTCGATGTAATATGGCAGTGGCAGTAAGAAAAACACCAGTAGTACCACCACAATTAAAACGAGGCCCCAGTACCGTTTCCATAATCGTTGTACCGTCTTCATTGATCATTCTTCCCTAAACGTTGTTGGAGTTTCTGAGCAACCGCCGTTGGGACGTATTTAGAAACATCCGCCCCCATCTTAGCCACTTCCTTGATTAAACTCGAGGAAAAATAAGCGTACGGTGGGCGGGCAATCAAGCAAATCGTTTCAATCGAATCATTCAACGACTTGTTCATCCAGGCGATATCGCGTTCATAGCCAAAATCCTGTTCATTACGCAGTCCTCGAACCAAGACCGTCGCGTGGACGCTGGTCATGAAATCAACCGTTAACCCGGTCGCAGCCTGCACCTCCACGTTCGGCAAATCGCTGACTTCCGCACTGATCATGTCAACCTTTTCAGCCATCGTAAATAAGGGTTGTTTGCTGGTATTGACCATCACCGCAACGATTAAGTGATCGACAAACCGACTCGCGCGCTGAATCATATCCAGATGTCCCCGGGTAATGGGATCAAAGCTTCCGGGAAAAACTGCTGTCACCATAACTAGACTTCCTCCGTTACTTTTTGATAAATGGTAATGACTGTAATGCCGTAATCCTGTTGCCGAACCAAGGCAAAGCCAGGCAAATCTGCGGGCAAATTGGCATTCGTATCAGTCTCACACACGATGTGGCAACCCGGATTCAACAAGCCCAGGGCCGCACAGCGTTGAATGTCCTTGACAATTTGCTGCTTGGCGTACGGCGGATCCAAAAACACCCAGTCAAAACGCTCATTTTGTGTGGCTAGTCGGTCTAGAACCCGCTGAGCATCACCTTTAATGACTTCAAAGCGGTCTGGGGCCTTAGTCACCGCAATATTATCCTTGATCGTTTTAATGGCCTGATACTGGCGGTCAATCAAAACGGCGCGGTCGACACCGCGTGAGACTGCCTCAATACTCAGCCCACCACTGCCGGCAAATAAATCTAGTGATTGGCCACCATCGAAGTACGGGCCAATAATATTAAACACCGCTTCTTTGACTTTATCCGTGGTCGGTCGCGTCTGCATTCCAGGAACCGCCTTTAAGCGCCGGCCACCAAAGTCACCTGCTACAATTCGCATCTCTTTTTCACCAACTTAATCTTCTTCATCATCATCGTCGTCAGGTGCACCGGTCGTCGTTGGCTTGAAAAAGCCCTGATCCACCCGTTCACCAAAGTTCATGGCAACGTCCGGCCGGTACGACGGTTCTACCTTGCGGACAAAATTTAATTTTTTAATTTTCGTCGTGGCTGCCGGAATCTGATGTTCATCCATGTACAGCACGACGTAATGTTGCTTACGTGATTGATATTGAATCAATCCAAAACGCTTCAGTTGACGCACCTGCTTCATCGAATAAAGATACACGATCAACGAACGACGCGGCTTAACTGTAAAATCCATCGAACCTCACCTCTTCTACATAAATTACTGTCACGCGTTGTGTTTGTTATTATTTAGCACTGAAGATAATCAAAACGTGCCATTTAGTGGATTCCTGTTCGTCAGCCAGTGATCGTCTTAATCCGACTTCCGGGGCTGGCTGACAATTGCTGGAACGTAAGCCGACATCGATTTGAACTCACGCAGAAAATCACTGCGCAATTTCAAATACGAGTCTTATTCTAAGCCGGAAGAAGACCACTTCCAGCTAAGAATAATTTGGCTACTGAGCATTGTCAGCCAGCCCCTCCAGTCGGGAAGCCGCTCGAATGGCGGATGAACGACCACCTAACTTGGTGCAATTGACCCATGACTATTTAGTTACGGTACCTTCGAGCGAACTTTGAATCAGCATTACACTGATTTGTCGCATCTAAATGTTGGTAAGATGGCAGGAATTCAGTCGATTGCGTTGCCTTTCACTTAGCATAAAGACTTTGTCATCTCAGGCGAGTAGACGAAACCTATACAACCTTTAGTAAAGCTGAAAGTTTGCAGAATCGAAATACAGTAAGATAGCGTAGAAACTTGTCAATCTCACAGTGGAATGCCAACATGGCGTGTATCAAACATCAACGACCGGTTCATTTAAAGTTGGGGTCCGCAAATGTCCGCCTTTCGAATAGGATCCCGGCTGGAAGGTATTCTGGGCAAGGCCCAGTGGTGAAATTTCACTTAGCAAGCGTCTTGTGCTTGGTTAGTGAAAGACCAGTATTTAAGACGTGGGTTGTCGGCTTAAATCTGTGTCCACCACGTTCCGGCCATTGCCCAGAATGCCTGTAGGCCGGAGTAGGACGCAACCATAAAACAGGTTTACGCTAACTTGCCGTTTTTTCAGCCGATCCTTAGCTGGCGGTTTTGAACTTCAGAAATGGCACGTTTTGATTATGATTCATGACAAATTAACTCGCACAATGCGTAATACTGTTGTTTAAATGTTAGGCTAGATTCTGGATTTCGTCAACTAACTTCTGAATTCCCGGCCTAACCTGTTTCTCACGTCTAAACCTAAAAATCATCAACAGCCATAGCCATTGATGATTTTGAGTCTGTACTGTTTGCACGAAATGGATCAATCGTAATCCACTTGCGCCTAATACCAATTACTGTGGTGCAATTTCCAATAACAAGTCATCCGTCTGAATAACGTCGCCCGCACTGACATAGATGTGTTCGATCAGGCCATCTTCAGGCGCTTGAATCGTCGTTTCCATCTTCATCGCTTCAGTAACCAGTAGAGGTTCACCCTTCTTAACGGACTGGCCCTTCTTGACAAGCAGCTTCAAGACGGAGCCGCTCATGGTTGCCCCAACTTCATTTTCATTAGTTGGTTCCGCCTTGCGCGTGCTGGTTGACGATTGATGAACCGAATTATCCTTGATCATAATTTCTTGGTTTTGCCCATTGATGCTAAAGTACAGCGTTCGTACCCCATCTACATCTGGATCACTGATTTGGTTGAGTTTGACGATCATCGTCTTACCCTTCGCCAATTCAATATTGACCGTTTCACCTAAACGCATGCCTTGGAAGAAGGTCGGCGTGTCTAACAGTGAGACGTGCCCGTAACGTTTGTGGCTCGCATCATAATCCATGAAGACTTTCGGATACAGAATGTAACTCAAGACTTCTTGATGGTTGGCCTCGTGACCGAGCTTAGCTGACAATTCTGTCTTGACTGCCTCAAAATCAGCTGGTTTGGCCAAACTACCTGGGCGAACCGTTAATGCCGGATGCCCCTTCAAGATGATCTGTTGCAATTTCTTTGGAAAACCACCGACTGGTTGGCCGAGATTACCAGCAAAGAAATTAATCACTGATTCAGGGAAGTCGAGCTTGTCACCATGATCGTAGATGTCTTCTGGCGTTAAGTGATTTTCCATCATAAATAGTGCCATATCGCCGACCACTTTAGAACTTGGCGTCACCTTGATGATATCGCCAAACATGTCATTGACCGTCGCATACATCGCCTTGACTTCTTCCCAACGATCACCGAGGCCCATTGCCTTGGCTTGTTGTTGCAAGTTAGAATACTGACCACCAGGCATCTGCGTTTGGTAAATGTCGGTTTGTGGCCCAGTCATTCCATTTGAGAAGTCTTGGTAGTATGGCCGTACGCCTTGCCAGTAACGATTAATCGCTTCAACGTTATTAATATCGATATCTGGTTGCCGGTCGTTATGTGCTAACGCATAGTAAAGCGTACTCATCGAAGGTTGACTGGTCGTCCCAGACAAAGCGCTGGCGGCAACATCAACCACGTCGACACCGGCATCCACGGCACGCGCATAGGTGAAAATGCCGTTTCCGGTGGTGTCGTGCGTGTGTAAATGCACTGGAATCGTTAACGCATCCTTCAAGGTTGACACTAACTCATAAGCGGCTTCTGGCTTCAAGACACCGGCCATATCTTTAATGGCGATGATATCGGCACCAGTCGATTGTAAGTCTAACGCTAATTGCCGGTAGTAAGCCAAGTCATACTTTTGCCGGTTCGGATCCATAATATCACCGGTATAACAAATGGTGGCCTCTGCAATTTTACCGGTTTCTTTGACCGCCTGAATACTCTTCTCCATTTGTGGAATCCAGTTTAAACTATCAAAAATCCGGAAAACATCGATACCACTCTTAGCCGCTTCCAAAATAAATTCACGAATGACGTTATCCGGATAATTTTGGTAACCAACCGCGTTAGAACCCCGGAACAACATCTGGAACAAGGTCCGTGGCATGGCTTGGCGTAGCTCTTTAAGACGATTCCATGGATTTTCGTTTAAGAAGCGGTAAGCCACGTCAAAGGTCGCACCGCCCCACATTTCATATGAGAACAATTGTGGCATCGCTTTTTGTGACGCCGCAGCAACGGCCAACATGTCCTTGGTCCGCATTCGGGTCGCAAACAGGCTTTGGTGAGCATCGCGCATCGTTGTATCCGTCAGCAAGACCTGTTTCTGATCAAGCAACCAGCTCTGTAAGCCACTAACGCCTTTCGTATCTAACACATCTTTAGCCGTCACAATATCGGGCGCAATCGGCTTAAAGTCATCCTGAAATTCGACGTCGGGGTAATACTTCTTAGAATGTTGTGCCACGTCAGCAAAGCCGTTGACCGTCACGTTCCCGATGTACTTCAACATCTTATCTTCACGTTGCGTGTCATCCGGGAACTTGAACAATGACGGTGTTTGATCAATAAACCGGGTCCCCGCTTCGCCCGCTTGGAACGTTGGATCATCAATCACATTGAGCATGAATGGAATGTTAGTCTTCACGCCTCGAATATCAAATTCGACCAGCACCCGCCGCATTTTGTGAACGGCAGCCTTAAAGGTACGCGCTGCCACACAAGCCTTAACCAGTAAAGAGTCAAAGTATGGGGTCACGATTGCGCCCGAATAGGTATTACCAGCATCCAAACGAACGCCGTTACCACCTGGTGACCGGTACGTTTCGATTCGGCCGGTATCTGGCATAAAGTCGTTCGCTGGGTCTTCGGTCGTGATACGGCACTGAATGGCTGCGCCCTTATAGGTCAACTCATCTTGGTGTGGTAACCGTAAGTCTTTGAACAAATCTCCACCCATCGCAATTTTCAACTGCGCATGAACAATGTCGATTTCGGTAATCATTTCAGTAACGGTATGTTCCACTTGAACCCGTGGATTGACTTCCATGAAGTAGAACTGGTCGCCTTCCACCAAAAATTCTACGGTGGCGGCGTTTAAATAGTGGACGCTCTTCATCAAGTCGACTGCCGCATTACAAATTTTTTGCCGCAATTCCATTGGCAGCGCAACGGCTGGTGCGAATTCAATCACCTTTTGATTACGCCGTTGCACAGAGCAATCGCGTTCGAACAGGTGCATCACATTACCGTGGGCATCCGCTAAAATCTGAACTTCGATGTGCTTGGGATTAGCAATGAATTTTTCCAAATAAATTTCATCATCGCCAAAGGACTGCATTGCTTCAGAACGTGCCCGGTCAAAGGCTTCTTGTAGTTCAGAAGCTTCATGGACGATTCGCATCCCGCGACCGCCACCACCCATGGCAGCTTTGATCATAATTGGATAACCGTATTGTTGCGTGAATTGGAGTGCTTCGTTCAAGCTCGTTACCGGGTGCAAGGTACTAGGAATCGTCTGTACACCCGCGTCCCGTGCCACCCGCTTGGCCGTAATCTTATCTCCAAACATCTCTAGGTGTTCCGGCTTAGGCCCAACAAAAATCATGCCTTCTTCGGCAATACGCCGAGCAAAGGTGGCATTTTCAGCTAGAAAACCGTAGCCTGGATGAATTGCATCAACGTGATTTTCTTTGGCAATTCGAATAATATCTTCGATGTCTAAATAGGCGGCAATGGGCGCCTTGCCTTCACCAACCAGATAAGCTTCGTCAGCTTTGAAACGGTGAACGGAGAACTCGTCTTCTTTGGCGTAAATTGCGACAGTCTGCAAGCCTAATTCATGACAAGCACGAATGACTCGCGTTGCGATTTCGCCACGGTTAGCAATTAATACTTTCTTCACCAAAATCCCTCATTTCCAAATAATATCCTAATTAATCAGCTTGTCGAACGGTATTAGCCCGTTCAATTTTTTCAAGGGCGCTAATATTTAAAACTAATCCTAGTGACAACGTCAGCACCATCATACTGGAACCACCATAACTCATGAACGGGAACGTGACCCCGGTAATCGGAATCAACCCAACGATCCCACCTACGTTAATAAACGCTTGAATCGTCAGGTAGGCAGCCACCCCGTAACAGACCAACGCATTGAAAGCGTGATGCGACCGGACACCAATGTAGATGATTCGCATGACGATCACTAACAGTAAGCCCATCACGATTAAGATCCCAATCAAGCCAAGTTCTTCAGCCGTGATCGACATGATAAAATCGGTGTTCGGTTCAGGTAAATAACCGCGCTTTTGCAAACTATTCCCAATACCGACCCCCGTTAAGCCCCCATTAGAAATCGCATAATAGGAATTTACCAGTTGAGTCCCGGCACCTGAAGCGGTCTTGAACGGATTCAAGAAACCCAGGAATCGCCGTAATTGGTAGGAGTTCGCAAAGGCACTCTGCGGTAAGCGACTGACGATGGGCACGAGGATCCATTCAAAGGCCCCGACAGCACCCAGAAAAGCCCCGACCCCGATCAAGTACGAAATCCCACTCGCAAATAAAATCACCGCTGCAATCGCCAAGTTGATGGTCGCCCCACCTAAATCGGGTTGGACAAAAATCAGCAACAGCATGGCGAACAACATCACCAACTGTGGGCCTAATTCACGAAACCGGGCCACGCCTAAAACGTCTTCACGCTGAGCAATGATGGCGGCTAAGTAAATGATTAAATAAAACTTACAAAATTCAGCCGGTTGAATCGAAACTGGCCCCAAAATAATCCAGCCAGCCGCCCCATTGATCGATTTACCGACCAATCGGAGCCCGACTAACACAACTAACATGGCGAACCCTAGAATCCCAAGCCATTTGGTCTTCTTAAAGTAGTCAATCTTTAAGTTCATACAAAATAAGGTGATGATTAACCCCAAGACGACCCAGATCAGTTGCTTAATTAAATAACCGGTGGGTGTCGAGCCGTTTTGTGCGGCCACGTATGAACTCGATGAATAAACCATGACAACGCCGATCCCGCTAAGAATCAAATACGGGATAAACAGCACATAGTCCATATAGTGTAACTTTTTCCACATGAGCTTAAATCCCACCCTAATTAATCTAACAGTCCGATGATATTCCCCACGATTGCTCGAACTGCTTGCTTGCAACAATTATAGCATAAGTCAGTTTTAACACAGTAATTTCACAGATTAATTTGCTGTTTTTTAACCAAGTTACGCTTAACCGCTTACAAACAGGGCATTCACGAATTACGATTACTTGGCGTACTGTTCGTCTGCCGATATCCTTCCTATTCCGACTTCCGGGGCCGGCTGACAATTGCTGGAACGTAAGCCGACATCGATTTGAACTCACGCAGAAACCCACTGCGTAATTTCAAATACGAGTCTTATTCTAAGCCGGAAGAAGACCACTTCCAGCTAAGAATAACTTGGCTACTGAGCATTGTCAGCCGGACCCTCCAGTCGGGAAGCCGCTCGAATGGCCGATGGACAGCCACCTAACTTGGTGCAATTGACTCCTGAATATTAGGAGACAGGTCCTTCGAGCAAACTTTAAATCGATATTGATGATGCTTTATGGCATTTTAACACTGGGAAGATTCTGACTGGTCCAGTAAAGTTACTTGTCCGAGGGTTGAAACATGGGTAAGGAAGTTTAGCGATTGTTAGAAACCAGTCTGACCGTTGAGTATCAAAATTTCTTTGTACCAAGAAACCAACGACTAATTCAACAAAAAGTTGGGGCCGTAAATGTCTACCTTTCGAATACTGCCCCGGCTGGCAGGTATTCTGGACAAGGCCCGGTGGTGAAATTTCACTTAGCAAGCGTCTTTTGCTTGGTTAGTGAAAGACCAGTATTTAAGACGTGGTTTGTCGGCTTAAATCTGCGTCCACAACTGCAGGTCTACGCAAAACTCGCTCCATTTTCCAGCAGTCCTCAGCTGGCCGCTTTTGGCTTTAAGAACCGGCACTTTTCAATCATAATTCAGGATAAATACTGACGGGCACAACGGGTGGTCCGAAACTATTACTGACATCACCTAAAAAACCACCTTCAGCACAGCAGCCAAAAGTGGTTAATAATCCATTCGATTTAAAGCAAACATGGTCAATCATCAGCTGTCGACTTCGCTTCATCTGCCGCGATGGCTTGGGCTAATTTGCGGTGATACCAATCAGCCACTCGCCGCACATTGATGACGGCACGTTCGAAAGAAAAACTACTTAGTAATAGTAAACATGGCAAGTATTGAATCAGGTAACGACTCCGGCCACCTTCAAAGGCTAGTAGGAAAAGAAAGCCACCAATCAGCGATAACCGCAATAATTGCGTTAGCTGCCGGCGCGGTCCAGTTCCAATGGCAATAATGACTAGCAATGTGATCCACCACAACTGGGCGACGTAACGGAAATCCGCGATGTGACGGCCATAGAGATAGATAAAGTTTTTGAGCCAATTGCTAAAGCCACGGTTACTTGGTTTTTGATTCTCGCGGAAGAAGTTTCCTTCCTTGAGCCAACCAAACGTTCCATCGGCCGTGTTGTTGCGCTGCTTCTTGATTAAAAAGGACACATATCCCATCGGCCCTAATTGCTTCAGGCGCCGTGTGAGCATCCGGATCGAATAATCTGTTTTCTGTTGTTCAGTGGGTAGAACCGCCATCTGAATCGCTTGTTTTTCACTGTAGCCACCACTGCCGTAGACCCCCATCGCCATGAAATGAATCGCTGGAATGGCACGGGATTTATCGAGTCTGATATACGTCTGGTCTTGAATCGCACGGTTAGTGTAATGATAAGTGAAACCTGCACTTTCGACCATTAGGATCAGCATGGCGACGACGATAAAGACGCGCGGTCCCTTGAGTGGACCATGCCGATGTAATGCACCCAATCCTTCGATAATCACGATGGCAATCACGGGAATAATCGAAGAGGGTTTCATGAAGTAAGTCAAAGTGACACTAATTCCAAAACCGACCGCCGCAATCAATCGCGGTAACGGTGACCAGTCAGTCTGCCGCATCACAAAATAGCAGCATAAATAAAATGAAACCAGTGGTAATCCCCATGCATCGGTGTACGGCATGATGATACTTGGAAAGACGGCTAACCAGGCAGCGTGCAAATACAACGCGATGCCTAGCGCTTGTCGCCGAACGACCCACACACTGACCAGATTGAAAATGGCGGATAAATCGACAAACAACAACGTCAAATAATCAAAAAATTGCCACGAAGTCTGCCCTGTCACTTCTGACAGCCAATGCATCAATAACATGATTGGCATGTTATTTTGGTTGAGACTATAATAGGCCGTTACCCCGACTTCTTGGACGTGTTTGGCGCTAGTCGCTGCATAGTGCAACATGCCGGCATCAAAACCACTGACGGGATGAACAAACGTGACGAAGATAATTTGTCCAATCACTACTAACGCGAGTAGTCCACTTGCTGTCCAGAGCTGGCGGGTCACGAAGACCGTCACGAACCAACGGTGGATTCGCGGATAAGTGGCGTTTAAGATAACCACCGCCACGATTGCAATGATCAAACTAGTCGTTAGCATCGTTGTACTGGTCCCAAACGTCGCATTGTCGCCCAGAATGATATTGGGTGACGTCACCGCAAATACTAACGTCAAGCCAAATAGGATCCACCAAATCACGCTGATCGTCGTGTGACTAAATCGATAAAAGTAATTTCTCATGCAACATCACCCCCATTTCAATCTTCGTTAAATGTCGTCCCCGGCCAAGTACTGACACGAGACGCCGTTACTTTTCTTTGCGGCGCTGCCGATAATAATCGCGAACCGTTTGCCGATCATCACGTAAAACCGCGATGAGTTGGTGCCACTCTTCAGAAAAACCTCGCATCCGCCAAGTCGCATGGGTCGTCATCGCATTGATAACGCCGACCAAACGGATCCAGCCGGTCAAAAACATGTATATGGGCAGCGTCAAAGTCAACCACCATAGACGTGAGTAAAAACGTCGTTCAGCCGGATACGGCTTCAAAAGAATCCCCACGCTGATAAAGTTAATCACACCTACCAGCACGTATAGCCCATAGATGAGTAGGTAGGACAAGCCCACGACCAGCGTTGAATAACCAAACGCAATCAAGACAAGTGTCGCAAACGTCCAAATCATCCGTGGAAACGTAAACGTATGGTCAATCATGATCCGCCGTACCAGAAAATCCTTGAAAAAGCCTCTGAGACTCGCCGTTTGTGCCATGTAGTTTTGAGCCACTTCCAGTTCACCGCGTTGCCAGCGCTGACGTTGGGTATAGAGTTCCGCAAAGCCGGAAATTGGTTCCACGTAGAAAATGGCATTCGCACAAATCACGACTTTTTTGCCCAAACGAGTCCGAATCTGAAACGTCATATCGGTATCCTCACCAATCGTGTCGGTATCATACAGAAAAGTTTCCATCAAGACTTCCCGTCGAAACGCAGAGAACGCACCGGACATCGTAAATAATTGGTCCCGAAAAGATTCAATCGTCCGGCCAGATAAGAAGGCCTGCGCGTACTCGTAATACTCATTTTTAGCTAGCAGTCGGTGCCACCATCCGGACACTTGCTGCACGAGTTGGCGCTGAGGCAGTACGGCGCCTGTCATTGCCGCGATACTGTTGTCACTCTCAAAACGTAAGACCATATTTTTTACCGCGTTTGGTTCCAGCAGGCCGTCACTATCAATATTAATTACATAACTCCCAATACTCTCATAAATCGCCGCGTTCAGTGCCCGTGCCTTCCCCTTATCCGTATTAACATAGCGTAAAAATAAGTTAGGAAAGGCATCTTGGGCCCGTGCATACGCGCCAAAACTATCGTCAGTACTCTGATTATTCGCCAAAATAATCTGCATCGCCTGTTTCGGATACGTCTGCCGATCAATCGAACGAATACAATCAAATAAAGTGTCCTCAGAATTATAAACCGGAACAATAATGATCACCCAGGGCCATTTTTGCGGTGTTTTAAGTTTCGGCATCCGGCGCTGACGATGCATCAATTTAGCAGTCGAAACGATTGACGGGATGATTTCGACGACGATGGGAATCAATGCCCACGTAATCCAAAATCCCATCCTGGTCAACGCCAAGTTTAGCCAATACATCACCGTAAACGATCCCTCCAATCAGCAACCTGTTGATACAATCCTCGTGCCAGTTGTGAATACGTGAAGACGTTGTAGTACAGCACGATCACCAACACGTAAAAAATTAAGCGGCCAATCACCGAATGTGCTAGGAAAAAGGCTTCCCCACCGCCGAAATGGACGATTGTAATCACCACATTTAAACGAAGCACGTTAATCAGGTAAATATAAAGCAGTCCAAATACGCCATAAAAGACCTTTTCACGTCGCTGGTAAGCCGGATAAAAGACCACCAACGAAACGAAAGCACACGTTTCAATGATGCCAGAGCACTCATAATCAATCGACATAATAACTGGATTACCAACGTTATTGATATAAACCAGTCCCATTTTGAACATAATCTGACCCCAATTAGTCAATTCCGTAAAAAGGGCCACGCCGTGAATTACCGCGTGCGTAAAGAACCAGACCCAGTACGGGCGACTAATCGCCGTTAGAATAAAAAAGAGCCCGGCGCTTCCCACAATAAAGTAGAAAGCTGATAGCCGAGCTCTTTTGAGCACTGACAGTCCATATAACCATATTACTATTCCTAGGAGAATCTTAAGATTCATCGTATATCAGTCCTATTAATTCACTTCTCGACCACGATACAACGCTAATGGCCGGCAGTATCACTCGTGTCAGTAAACTCTTTTGTTATTAACGCCTTACTTTTGAATTTTTGGCGTATCAGTTGGCTTGAGCTGATGCCGTTTACGGAGCTTGAAATAGCCCCAGGCGACGATGACGACGCCAACACCAGAAATCAAGTAAGGGCCAGTTGAACCACCAGCCACCGTTACTTTCTTATCACCAATATTTGGATTATACATCGTAATCGTTTGGCCAGTCATTGTCGATAAGTTAAACTTACTCAAATCAACTTTGAATTCAGCAATGGAATGCGAGCCGTCTTGAGCCACGTAGCCATTGCCAACGGTGCCGTACTGGCTACCTTCGTTCCATTTACCACCTGTGAAGGAAACGGCCTTGACCGCCCCATCAGCTTGCGAACTTGGCATATCACCAGACCAAACGTAGTAATTTTGACCACTAATATCAAAATTATAATCGCCATACCCTGGTACCTGCCCGTATTTCATTTTCACGTAGACGTACACATATTTACCGTCGCTGACCATGGCGGTATAGCCGTTATAGCCTTCTGTCAAACTGACATTTTTCCAATCATTAAACTTGCCATCGATCGTGATGTTCATATTATCGTTATCATTATTGGCATCATTGTTAGTCGTGGACGACGCCTTAGACGCTGACTCCGACTTATCACTGACGACACCGTTGGAACTGACGGCTGCCGAACTGCTAGTGGTGCTCGTGCTGCTCGTTGCGGTGCTACTCGAAGTAGAACTGCTTGCCGTACTTGAACTTGAGGCAGCACTCGATGAACTAGCTGATGACGTACTCGTCGAATCAGTAATGGTCCCCGCAGTCGTTGTGGCACTGTCAGAACCAATATTCGGGTTCGCCATGGTAATTTCCTTGCCGCTGGCCGTCGACGTTAGCCCTAACTTGGTCAAATCAACTTGAAACTCGGCATAATTATGGTGGCCATCATTCGTGACATAACCAGTACCGACCGTCCCATACTGGGTACCATCATTCCACTTGCCCCCAGTCAGCGTGAATGATTTGACACTTCCCGAACTAACGGAACTCGGGATATTACTTGACCAAACGTAGTAAGTCTTACCATCGATTTTGAAGTTATAGTCCCCATAACCCGGGACTTGACCATTCTTCATCTTGACGTACACATCAACGTACTTACCCTGACTGGCTAATGCGGTATAGCCATTATAGCCTTCAATCAAGTTGGCGCTATCCCAGTCACTCATCTTTCCATCGATGGTCACGCTGGTACTCGCTTTGGCGCTCACCGACTGATTGACAACGGCACCACCAGTCACACCAAGTGCCAACATGCCGAGAATTATCAATTTATTAATCTTTTTCATCCGGTCACACCTCCAAAGCACTGATTAGGTTCATCATCAATCCTGGTAATGATGACCCACAAACAGGTTTTATTCTATAAACCAATATTATACTCTCGATAACAAATAATCAATCATTTATTTCCATGTAAACGAACATAATCAAGCAATTGCGGCTGGTCGACGGTCAACTGAAAAACACCTAGACCAATTGATAGACCATCCGGATTCTCCAACTGCACCTGCCAAGGCATCGAAATCACCCATGCTAGTCCGAGTGCCCGCGTCAGTCCCGCTTACTGCTGACCCACATCCCATGTTGAGCCAAAAAAACACGCTCCCCGATTTGGAGAGCGTGTTAGTTAGCTGAAAATTACTTGTTCATTTTCCGCTTCTTGGCTTCTTTTTCACGTGAGTTCGTGTTCAAGATACGTTTCCGTAACCGAACGTGTTCTGGCGTAATTTCGCAGAATTCATCGCTGTTCAAGAATTCAAGTGATTCTTCCAACGTTAAATGAGTTGGCGTCTTGATTGTCGCCGTCAAGTCCTTGTTAGAAGAACGCACGTTGGTCATGTTCTTACCCTTGGTAATGTTAACCGAAATATCATTTTCACGGCTATTTTGACCAACAATCATACCTTCATAGACTTCAGTACCTGGGTCAACAAAAATCGTTCCCCGGTCTTCAATCCCCATCGTTGCATACGTCGTCGTCTTACCTTGGTTGATTGAAACTAAGGCACCATTCCGACGACCTGGGTTCCAGTTAGGAATAACTGGCAAGTATTCAGAGAAGGTATGGTTCATGATCCCATATCCACGCGTCAATGAAAGGAATTCAGTGGAGTAACCGATCAAGCCCCGTGAAGGTGCTAAGAAGGTCAACCGAGTCTGGTTGTTACCAGTACTTTCCATGTTCTTCATTTCAGCTTTACGCTTCGATAAGGTATCGATAATTGAACCAGTGTATTCGTCTGGCGTATCGATTTGAACAGATTCAAATGGTTCGCAACGTTTGCCATCGATTTCGCGATAGATAACTTCTGGACGAGAAGCTTGTAATTCATAACCTTCACGCCGTAACGTTTCAATTAAGATTGACAAATGCAATTCACCACGACCTGAAACGACCCATGAACCGGGTTCGTCAGTGTCGTCGACCCGTAACGAAACATCAGTTTCAAGTTCAGCCTTCAACCGCATTTCAAGTTGACGCGCCGTCACGAACTTCCCTTCCTTACCAGCAAATGGTGAGGAGTTCGTTCCGAAAGTCATTTGCAAAGTTGGTTCATCAATCCGCAAAATCGGTAAAGCTTCAGGGTTAGCAGAGTCAGCAACCGTTTCACCAACGTTGATGTCTTCCATCCCAGAAACCGCAACTAAATCACCAGCATGGGCTTCGTCAATTTCCAACCGTTGTAATCCGAAGAACCCGAATAACTTAGTGACCCGGAAGTTCTTCTTACTACCATCGAGCTTCATAACTGAAACGCTGTCGCCGACTTTGATCGTCCCACGGAAGACCCGACCAATTCCGACACGACCAACATAATCGTTGTAGTCCAATAGGGCCACTTGGAATTGTAATGGTTCGTCAGAGTTATCGATTGGTGATGGAATCGTCTTGATGATGGTATCAAAGATTGGTTTCATCGTGTGTTCCTGCTTAGCAGGATCTGATTCGTAACTAGAAGTCCCGTTCAAGGCTGAAACATAAACCACTGGGAAGTCTAATTGTGATTCGTCCGCGCCAAGTTCGATGAAGAGGTCAAGCACTTCGTCAACCACTTCTTCAGGACGGGCACCAGGACGGTCGATTTTGTTAATCACTACGATTGGTGTTAAGTGTTGTTCCAAAGCTTTCTTCAACACAAACCGAGTTTGGGGCATCGTTCCTTCAAACGCATCAACGACGAGTAACACCCCGTCAACCATGCGCATGATTCGTTCAACTTCACCACCGAAGTCGGCATGTCCTGGGGTATCCAGGATGTTGATTTGCTTGTCGCCGTAACGTACGGCCGTGTTTTTCGAAAGGATCGTGATACCGCGTTCCTTTTCAATGGCATTAGTGTCCATCGCCCGATCATCAATCTGGACGTGTTCGTCAAGGGTATCCGATTGTTTAAGCATTTCGTTAACCAACGTCGTTTTACCGTGGTCAACGTGGGCAATAATGGCAATGTTGCGGATATCATCTCTAAATTTCAAAATTGATCTTCCTTTCATCCTTCAAAATTCTCACTATCCTCGATAGCAGAAATCTTACATATATTAATACAATCTGCCGTTACTATCAAGTCATGACTGCAACCTGAATCGGCCGTAACGGCGCTTTCAGTGGTTTTCATCCATTGACATAAAAAAACTGTGACATATGGGTCACAGTCCCACTACTTACTAGACGATTGCCAAAATTGAACGTTGTGCACGTTTTGTCGCTATCAGTACAGCACCCGATGATAACATATCAACCGGACTGCCGTCAAGAGTTGTGACCACCAAGCCCAGCGTTTCCGCTAGTACGCGACCAGCCGCAAAATCCCATGGCCGCAAGTATGAAAGATAGGCAATCAATTCCCCTGCCAGCACTTGACTGATTTGAATACCGGCACTACCCATGATGCGTGGCCCTAAGGAAGCAGCCACGACTGCTTGCATATTAAATCGGTCTTGAATGAGCAGTGGTGCACTGGCACCAAATAGGCCATCTGCTAAGTCGGCATCAGCTGGCGACTTCATCGGCTCACCGTTCAGTGTCACACCGAGCTGCGGCCCGCCAGCATAGAGTTTATTGGCCATCACATCGTAAATATAGCCCAAGGTTGGCTCACCATCAGCATAGAACCCAACCATCATCGCAAAATGATTGCGCTGATGGACAAAGTTCATTGTGCCATCAATGGGATCCACGATCCAGACGTGCCCGGCCATGCTAGTGACTCGGTCACCAGTACCCTCTTCGGCCAAAATATGTGCTGTGGGATCTAGCTGCCGAATTTGGCTGATCAAAAAATCTTCGTTACTATGATCAACATTGGTCACTAAATCTCGTCGGCTGGTTTTTTCCGCTACCGTTAACTTGGTCCCCATCTTAGCCAAGACCTGCTCACGTGCCGTTCGCATCACCGTCTGCATGGCATCATTCAACTGTTTCACAACATTCGTTTGCACATTGGTCACCTAGTCTCGGTATTGAAATCGTTGCTTATTGGTTGCGCGTGCGGCTTGCATCGTTTGATAGATCCGATAACCTGAAGCGGCTTCATAATCACGTGAGAGTCGCTTTTCTTCGGATTTTGCCGGAACGACCGTCTTGAAATCATCATACGCCGCTAATAACTCCGCCGTTGCAATCGAGCTTTCATTTGCCGCTTCAATTGCCTGGTAGAAAGTCGTCACTTTGATGATATCAGCCGTCGTCCACGTTTCATCAAGTGGATATTGATAATTATCACTGTGCTTTGGCATCTTCGTCCAACTCCCCTGCCGTGACCCGGGCTAGCTCTTCACGAACCTGTCCCGCAATCTCAGCATATTCTTTTTGCTCCTCATCAGACAGGACCATGTCTGCCATTCGTTTAAGACCATTGGCACTAATTAGCACGGGTGAGGACAGCCCAACTAATTGGTCATCGTCGCCACTCGCTTGAATATTAGTCACCGTCCCAATGAAGGGCGTCTGCGCATAAAATGCGTTGAGTATCTGTACTAATGCTAACACACTCAGGGTCTGATTAGTAATCATCGTGGCGTCGTCAATTTGATCAGTCGCAGCCGTCATCTCATCCATCCCAAAACTAATATCTTGGTTGGCCAAGTAGGTCATCACTGGCGCCGGACCGATATACGAGCGACTCCAAGAAATCAAGTGAGCAGCTGCAGTGCCGACGACAAACGCGCGGACGTCAGTTGGTCCAACACTCAATTGCTGCCGGAGAAGCTGCTCCAGCAAGCGGCTCTGCGGTAACGTACCAACACCAATGACTTTGGAGTGGTCGATGCCACTAAATTTGGCAGCGAGTACACTTAATACGGCGTCATTACTACCGGCCAACACAATTTTACCGTTAAAACCGGCACCCATTGCATCGTTGACAAACGACCGGAACAATGGCAAGGTCGCCTTTAAATCACCACTAGCATCACCATCGGCAGCCAGTGGCACTAAATTTCCAATAATTAAACTATCGGCTTGTGAATAATCCGGTTTGAGCTGTGCATCTAAAGTAAACTGACGACAAGTCAAACTAGCCGTGATGAGCGCCTGATAACGTGGCGCTTCGTCCGCTTGCGTTGCGACGACCAACTTAATTGGTAAATCCTTAGCAATCGCAACCAAGATCAATTGTTGTACGAACTCGAATAATCCCCGAATAATAACTGTATTGATCATTTTAATCCCTCCAACCTTCGCTAATAATTGTACCTGAGCTGTCAACGAATTCAAGTAAATGTTAACAAAAAGCTTACCATTTTGTAACATTAACGCTAGCCCAATCCGAGTTCAGGTCACATTCCCCGCTCGCTGCCGACCTACCACAGTGTAGACCATTTACTGATAAAAGTTTGGCCCGGATATCTAATAATTACGCAAAATCTTCCCAATAACGCGTGACTCATTTCACTTAATGACGCATTGTACTTCTTGATTTGTCATGAATAATGATTCAAACGTGCCAATTGTTTGGCTTACTGTTCGTCAGCCGATGCGCGTCTTAGTCCGACTTCCGGGGCCGGCTGACAACGCTGGAACAGGGCGGACATC
>ERZ506143.37-NODE-37-length-60755-cov-9.81428_pt1 | contig 60755 bp, 53 predicted proteins | sample MGYA00513564_ERZ506143 | MGnify/ENA metagenome assembly ERZ506143 | reverse complement strand
CACGCAGAAACCCACTGCGCAATTTCAAATACGAGTCTTCTTCTAGCCCGGGAAATTCACCCGGACAAGAAGAATTTCGCCCTTGAGCATTGTCAGCCAGCCCCTCCAGTCGGGAAGCCGCTCGAATGGCAGATGAACGGCCTCCTATCTGGGTACAATTGCCCACCGAATATTAGGAGACCGGTCTTTCGAGCAAACTTTTAATCGACATTCAATGATACTTTATGACATTCGAGTACCGAAAAAATTTCCTGAATGTTACTCACCAATTTCGATGGCAACTGGTCTTGGATTCAGATCATAAAGTTACCTTTGTTTGTAATTCGGGACTATACTATTTCAAACAACTAGAGAGCATTCTGAAAACTCAGTGAAGCTATCTGCCAGAAGACTTAAAGCATGGGTAATCAGTTTAGCTATTGCTAGAAACCAGCCTGACAGTTCAATATCAAAATGACCGTGTACCAAGGAACCAACGACTGATCTAACAAAAAATTGAGTTCGCACATGTCTGCCTTTCGAATACCATCCCGGCTGGAAGGTGTTTCTGACAATGCTAAGTGGTGAAATTTCACTTAGCAAGCGTTTTGTGCTTGGTTAGTGAAAGACCAGTATTTAAGACGTGGTTTGTCGGCTTAAATCTGTGTCCACCACGTTCCAGCGTTGTCAGAAATGCCTGTAAGCCGGTGTAGGACGCATCCACCACAGAAAGTTTACGGGAACTCGCACCGTTTTCAGCGGTCTATAGCTGGCAGCACTTGAACTTAGGAAATAGCATGATTTAATCATGTTTCAGGTCAAATTTACCTGGCACAATATGAATCATCATGAACCGTTTCAAGTGCCCTATTCATTGTTAGGGGTGTATTCGTATTTCGGACCATCGTTTGCTTCGTCAAAGTCGACGGTTAGATCATAGCCCGTAAAGAACCACTCGTCACGGTCATTGACATAGTAGTTGACACCGTCTTTTTCGGTCATCGCAATCGGTTGGTGAGGTTCGTCGTCGCGCATGATACCAATGGAGAAGCCACTGTGAACCGCCGTTTTGCCATAAGTTTTGCCATAGAAGCGGACCCCGTTTCCAGTCGTCACACCCATGTCATCATGAAACCACTTGCTTGCTGCATCCGTAATCGTTATTTTCATATTTGCCACCTCATTATTGGAATCGTTTACAATCATTGTGCCCGTTTTAGCGACAAAACGCAACATTGACAGTCAGTGAGCAAGGTAAAAACCACTTGCGCCGACAAAATGACCACTGGGGGAATTCTGATTTACAGCACGTAAGGTTTGTGGTGTACTTAGATTACTCAAGGAGGTGAAACCCATGAAGGTGCATCTTATCCAGAACTCAGAAATCGACGTGCCCAGGATCACGTTAGAAATTCCTGATGACTATCCTGATTCTGATGCGTTGGTGGCGGCATTAGAAAATCTAGTCTCGGCGGTGGTTACGTTAACCGTTTCACAACGTGGTCAGTTAATTCAACTGCCAGTCACCGACATTCTATTTATCGAAGCCACGGGTCACCAGGTCGCGGCGCATACGCGTACCGGTGTCTACCGCGTCAACCACTCCCTAACTGCGGTTGGTGACAAATTGCCCAGCGAATTCATGCGAGTCTCAAAATCCGCCATCGTGAACACCCGCCAAGTTTATGCCCTAACGAAAACGTTGACTGGCAACCTGATTGCGTTTCACGATTCTCCCAAACAATTGTATGCCTCACGTCGATACTATTCCCCTCTGAAGTATCGGCTTGAACAGAAAGGACTGTTATAAATGCGAAAAAATTGGTTTTGGCCGATCTTCCTGATTGCAAGTGCGGTGATTCTAATCGCCAGCCAACTGGGCCTGTTCAGTTATCATCTCAGCCTGTTGACCGTCTTCTTCACACTGATCCTGGTCGCCTGCTTAGGAAGTAGTTTACGATACTTAAACATGTCCGGAATCGTCTTCTCTGTGGCTTTCCTCGCCATCATCTATGCCCGGCCACTGGGCATTACACGGTTAGTACCTTGGACGATTCTAGGCGCCGCCCTCCTGCTTAGTATTGGGCTCAGCATGTTGATTCGTCCCCGGTACTATCGTTATCATCGTAGCCATTATCACCATCATGAGCATCATCAAGACACCGAAGAGAACGTCGGGACCATCAATGACGACCACGTCAATCTGGATATCTCGCTGGGCAACAGTATCCGCTACATTCACAGCGAGCATTTCAAGTCAGCAACCTTAAACGTCTCAATGGCGGGTGCCAAAGTCTACTTCGATGATGTCAATATCCAAGACAACCAAGCCACAATTTCAGTCGATGTCTCACTAGGGAGTTTGGAACTCTACCTACCAAAAACTTGGCAAGTCCAAGAAGCTATCAGCAATTCAATGGGCCACGTCTCCACTGAAGGCACCCCCTTAACAGCTGGGCCAGGTGTGACAATCAATGGGAGCGTCTCGCTGGGTGAATTACGGATTATTTATATCTAGCTCGTTCATTGATCTGGCTTCATGAATAAAACGGTGGGCTTACGTTCGTTAACTAGCACACGTGAGGTACTACTAGTATGCGTTAGAGGCAACATTAATCAAGCTAGCTGATACGTGCTTGAACAATTGTCAATGAGGCTATGCTAGTCGCTTTTGGGGGTTAAAACCGACAATTAGTAACTGATTCTTCGTTCATACAATCGAATTGCCGCAAGCTTTCAGTTGGCAAAAAGTCTTAATACAACAACATATTGCGATTACCAACTAATTTTTGCTCCCGCTATTTTGAGTAAGTTGCATGTACCAAGCATCCAGACAAACTGTCCAGAGCATTATTCTGCAATTACGACCGCCTCGTACAGACTTATCTGTGCTAGGCGGTCGTTTCGTCACTAACGCTTCATTCATATGCGACCAGAAAAACTGTTAGCCGCTTATTCTGATCTTTTGGTTCCCGAGTCAAAAAAATTCCCAGTGCCCGCCAATCATTGGCTTGCACTGGGAATTTTACGCATTAATTACGCGTTTTCAACTTTTAAAATCTTGACCGTCATCGTACCAGCAGGGATATTGATGGCCACTTCTTCATCGACGTGGTGACCAATTAGACCCTTGGCAATTGGTGAATCGTTTGAAATCTTACCCACCATTGGGTCTGCTTCAGCGGCACCCACGATGGTATATGATTCTGGTTCTTCATCCGGTAATTCTTTGAAAGTCACAATCTTACCAACTGAGACTTCAGTTTCATCAATCTTATCGCTATCAATGATTTCAGCGTATTGAAGCATGTGTTCAACCGTCTTGATCCGGTTTTCTAACAAACTCTGTTCATTCTTAGCAGATTCGTATTCAGAATTTTCGGATAAGTCGCCGTAACTCCGAGCAATCTTGATCCGGTTGATAATTTCTGGACGTTGGTTAATCCGAAGGTCTTCAAGCTCCTTTTCAAGCTTGACCTTCCCTTCTTCTGTCATTGGATATGTTTTTTCTTCAGCCAATGTGTTTCACTCCTCGAATAGAAAATATAGTTATCAAAAACCAGCCTACCATTTCGAATTTTAAATGTAAACGTTAAAATTCGAAATGGTGCTGGTTTAGACGTTATTTTTATAAAATAGAACGGACCTTAGTCGTCAGCAAGTCAATCGCGACTTCATTTTCCCCGCCTTCAGGGACAATTAAGTCTGCGTAACGCTTAGTTGGCTCCACAAACTGATGATACATTGGTTTGACCGTTGCTAGATACTGATTGATGACTGAATCAAGGGTTCGGCCACGTTCCTTGATATCGCGCTGGATCCGACGAATGATTCGAATATCATCGTCGGTATCAACGAACACCTTAATATCCATCAAATCACGGAGACGTTGGTCATCTAAAATCAGCACGCCTTCCACGATAATCACATCACGCGGTTCTTGATGAATCGTCTTCGCGCTCCGCGTGTATTGTTCATAATCATAAACCGGCTTTTCAATCGGTTGATAGTCTAGTAACTGTTTGATTTGCTTAATCATCAAATCAGTGTCAAAGGCCAAGGGATGGTCGTAGTTGACAGCGTGGCGCTCGGCCATCGTCATCTCACTCTGGTCATTGTAGTATGAATCTTGCTGTAAAATCAGCAATGATTGACCAGATAATTGATTGTAGATTGCGTTACTAACCGTCGTTTTGCCACTACCTGAACCACCCGTTACCCCGATGACTACGGGGCGGCGATGTTTATTTTCCGTCATTTAAGTGTCGCCTCATTCTTAGTTTTCAGCGGCTTCGTTGTGTTTCGAAACCTTTTTGATATTTGCTGCATGCCCAGCTGCGGTCTTCGCGTAGTAGACGTCACCGGTCTTCAAATCAGCGACAAAGTACATGTAACCCTTGCTACGTTGCGCAGGATCAAGCACAGCCTTGATTGAAGTCAAGCTTGGACTGTTGAATGGTCCAGGACCGTAACCCAAGTGTAGTCGCAAGTTATACGGTGAATCATTTTGCAAGTCCTTGTTCGTTAACGTCGACTTGTTAGAATTAATCGCATAGAACACGGAAATATCTGAATCAAGTCGCCATTTAGCGGCTAATCGATTCAAGAAGACACCCGCAATCAAACGGCGATCCTTCGTCGTACTACCTTCACGCTCAACCAATGAAGCTAACGTCATCACTTCTTGCACGGACATCTTCGACTTCTTGATCTTCGCATAGTATGGTTCTAGCTCGTCATTAGTCTTAGAGACCATTTGGGTGACTAACTGCTTCAACGTGGTCTTCTTACCCACCACGTAAGTTGCAGGGAACAAATACCCTTCAAGGCGATAGCGTACTTTTTTAGCACTCATCGCTGAACCCAACAGTTGCGGATATTTCTTAGCCAATGATTTGATAAATGTTTCATTCTTCATCAAGGCCAAAAATTCTGCCGACGTGAAGTCAGTTTGCTTCTGAACTGTCTTGGCAATCGTCTTAATCTGACTACCTTCGACAATTAAGACCTTACCGCTGGAACTTTGCAGTGGTTCAGATGAGCCACCCTTGTTCAGTGCCTTCGCAATTTGCGACAGCGACATTGATGGCTTCAACTGATAATAGCCGGCGTGGAAGTTCGACAAGTTATGCGCTTTGGTCCAATATTCAAACACAAAGCCACTCTTGATCACTTTGTCACGCTGGAGGATATCGGCAATCTTCTTACTACTTGCGCCGTACGGGATATCAACTTGGACGACCCGATTATCCTTGCTATTGTAAGGTTGCGTTGCATTATCAAAATACCGGTAACCCAGCACCCCGATAATGACTAACAACGCGATTAAGATACCAACGACACCACCAATAACGCGCTTGGAAAACTTTTTACGTTCTTTTTGATCGACACGATTTGGCTCACTTACCCCATGATCCTGTTGATCATTTTGATCTTTTTGATCCTGGTTATCCTGGTTGTTATTCAAGACTCGCCCCTCCATTTATTGATTAATCCTATCAATTATACAAAACTGACGCCCAGTTTGCACTAGTTCGCGACTAGTTTTATATTTTTTTAGGTTCTGCACCTGTGTTGTGCTCGTTATTATTGGGTATTAACGATGATTGAAAGGTGCCATTTAGCCGAATTACTGTTTGTCAGCCAAGCGCGTCGTTCTATTCCGACCTCCGGGGCTGGCTGACAATTGCTGGAACGTAAGCCGAAAGTAGCCCACTTCCGACTAAGAATAATTTGGCTACTGAGCATTGTCAGCCACCCCCTCCAGTCGGGAAGCCGGCCGAATGGCAAATGAACAGCCACCTATTTAGGTACAATTAACCATTGAATATTAGGTGACGGATCCTTCATGCCAACTTAACCATCGGAATACGTTCTCCTGAATCACGAAACGCCGAATGACCTTAAATCATTCGGCGTTTCATCGCTTGAGCAGCTAACTAACGAATCTCGGCACCGAGTTCATCTGTCAGTGCATTCAGCACTTTTTCAAAAGCAGTCGTGACGTCATCATCGACCAAAGTGGCATTCTGGTCTTGATACGTCAACGTGTAGGCCAACGACTTCTTGCCCGCTGGTACGTGGCTGCCATGATAAACATCAAACAGCTGTACTTGCCGCAAGTGTGCGCCGCCCTTCTTGTTGATCAAGGCAACTACCGCAGCGTTGGTGACATCATCATCGATCAACATCGCCACGTCACGCGTGATACTTGGGAACTTCGAAATTGGTTGATATTGTTGCCGCGCCTTTGGTAAGGCAATCAGCGCCGTCAAATCCAATTCAAAGACGTACGTTTCACGAATCTTGTAAGCCTTAGCCGTCGTTGGGTGAACTTCGCCAACGAACCCAACCAATTGATCACCAACATAGATGTCAGCGGTCCGACCAGGGTGCATCTCTGGATGGTCAGTCGTTGCGACGTAACTCACAGCATCTTGTAAGGCTAATGACTTCAAGTAGCCTGCCACGATACCTTTAATTTGGAAGAAATCAACGGGCTGTTCGGCCACGCCCCAGCTCTTTTGAACCATTGAACCAGTAATGGCACCAGCAATATGCTCAATTTCCTTAGGCCGGACTTCCTCAGGTTGGCTGTAGAAGACGCGTCCTTCTTCGTATAACGCCACATTATGTTCTTTACGAGCATTGTTGTAAGCTAAGTCATCTAACAAGCCAGAAACCAGGCTTAACCGCAGCGTCGTACGTTCTGAACTCATTGGGAAGTCCAGCTTGGTCACATCACTAGCATGTAACGCAAAGGCACGCGCTTTGGCTTCAGTCGTCAGTGAATAACTGATGGCTTGCGTCAAGCCGGCACTTTCCATTAACTTGCGTGAATCCCGAATCACTTGTTGCGTCTCATTGAGTTTACCAATCGTTGGTTGACCAGTTGGTAAGGTAGCTGGCAAGTTATCATAACCATAAAGCCGAGCGACTTCTTCAATCAAGTCAGCTGGAATATGAATATCCCACCGCCGTGAAGGAATCGTCACCGTGAAGGTCTCGCCATCAACGGACGTTGGAAAATCGAGGCGTTTGAAGATGTCAGCAACCGTTTCGAGGGACAACTCAGTACCTAAAACATGGTTGATACGAGCCAAATCAATTTTGACCGTTTCAGGTTGAACGTCTTCATCGCGTCCAATCACCATGCCACTAGCAACCGTTCCGTCGCCCAATTCAGCAATCATCGCAGCGGCGGCATCCAAGGCCGTCGCAGTCATACCGTGGTCAATGCCGCGTTCATACCGCATCGAGGCTTCACTATGCAAGTCGTGGTTATGCGCAGTTTTACGAATCTTAACTGCATCAAACACGGCCCCTTCAAGGGCGATCGTCGTAGTTTGATCCGTTACTTCGGTATCCAAGCCACCCATCGTCCCTGCCAAACAGATCGGTTGGTCGTCACTACAAATCAATAAATCGGTTGGCAACAATTCGCGGTCTTCGCCGTCGAGGGTCGTCAAATGTTCCCCGGCTTTGGCTAACCGCACGTTGATGTGACCGTTGTTTAATTGGTCAAAATCAAAGGCATGTAGCGGTTGACCGTATTGCATCAAAATGTAGTTGGTGGCATCGACCACGTTGTTGATTGGCCGCATACCAGCATTCCAGATGCGAATCTGAAGCCATAGTGGACTTGGTTTGATCGTCACATTCTGAATCAGACGCATCTTATACATTGGCACGTCATGTTCATCCGCATCAACGCGAACCTGCAATGCATCTGCGGCAGGATGAGCCGTGTCTTCATGTAAGTCGACTGTTGGCATCGTTGGTTGTTGGTCGTAAATTGCTGCCAGTTCATGGGCCGTCCCGTTCATACTCAGCATGTCACCGCGATTAGGCGTCACTGACATATCGATGATCTCATCGTCCATTCCCAGGTATGAGAAGACTGGTTCACCCGGTGTGGCATCAGCTGGCAAAATAAAGATACCATCTGCGACTTCCTTAGGCACTAATTTTTCATCAAAGCCTAATTCGTCTAACGCGCACAACATCCCGTTTGACGGTACCCCGCGCATCTTGCTCTTCTTGATCTTGGTGTGGCCACCGATCCAAGAATTAGGTAAAGCAACGATGACCTTCTCACCCGCAGCGACGTTGGGTGCACCACAGACGATTTGCAAGGGGTCGTCTTCACCGACGTCAACCTGACAAACGTGCAGGTGGTCGGAGTCTGGATGGGGTTCACACGTCAATACATGCCCCACCACGACTTTTTTCAAGCCTTCGCTCGGACGAATCACACCGTCAACTTCAACGGCCGTCCGTTCAATTTTTTCTGATAATTCATCGACTGGAATGTCCAGCTTCAAATAATCGCGTAACCATGTCGTAGAAATTCTCATGTGAACGCCTAACCTTTCTTATAGAACTGTGACAAGAACCGCACATCATTGAGATAGAAATTGCGGATATCGTCAACACCGTACTTCAGCATTGCAAACCGGTCTGGTCCGAGACCAAAGGCAAAGCCACCGTATTCTTCAGGATCAATCCCAGACATTTCTAACACGTGGGGATGCACCATCCCTGCGCCTAAGACTTCGATCCAACCCGTTTGCTTACAGATGGCACAGCCCTTGCCGTTACAGTTGAAGCAGGTCACATCAGCTTCAACGGACGGTTCCGTGAATGGGAAGAAGCTTGGCCGAAGCCGTACATCAAACTGGTCACCAAACAACGTTTTGGCAACTAAAATCAAGGTACCTTTCAAGTCAGCCATCGTGATATGCTTATCGACTACTAACCCTTCAATCTGATGGAATTGATGGGAATGGGTCGCATCATCCGTGTCACGCCGATAAACGCGGCCTGGTGAGAGCACTTTTAACGGGCCCTTTGAGAAATCATGATTTTCAAGTGAACGTGGTTGGTCCGCAGAAGTTTGCGTCCGCAAGAGCACGTCCTTGGTAATGTAAAAGGTATCCTGCATATCACGTGCGGGATGGTCCTTTGGTAAATTCAAGCGTTCGAAGTTATAGTAATCCTCTTCAACTTCATCACCATCAACGATTTGGTAACCCATTCCCATGAACAGGTCTTCCAATTGGGTGATAATTTGCGTAATCACGTGTGGTTGTCCTTGTGGGACTTCACGACCTGGCAAGGTCACATCCAACTTTTCAGCGGCCAATTGTTTATTGACTGCTGCTTGTTCAAGTTCTTCTCGGCGTTCGTCAATTGCAGCTTGCAGACGGTCACGAACTTGGTTGGCATAGGCCCCAACCTTAGGCCGTTCTTCTGGACTCAAGTCGCGCATCCCACGCAAAACTTCCGTAATTGGTCCTTTTTTCCCAAGCAAATCAACTTTAACTTGGTTAACCTTCTTCAAAACGTCAGCTGATTTAATATCAGCCAAGCCTTGATCGCGTAATTCGGTTAATCGATCTTGTAAACTCATATGCTACCTCCAATTTATAATCACGTTGTGGACAAAAAAAGACCCCATCCCAAAAAAGGGACGAGGTCATCGCGGTACCACCCTTGTTTGCATCGCCGAAGCGACACACACTCATACCCGTCATAACGGTCGGGATACCGGAAAATTATTTGTTTTCACAAACGCCCAATTTCAGCTCGGAGAGTGAATTCATTAATCTTGGTCGTCGGGGTGCTTTCAATCGGTGACACCCGTCCCTGTGACGCCATAATCAACTACTATTTCTCGTCAAGGCTTTTATCTACATTGTCAGTTTATGGCAAAGTTACCAGCACGTCAACCCCGTGATTAGGATTCAGCTGGACTAAACCACTTATCCGACCAGTCATGAACCGTATCCATCACTTGCCGTAAATCCTGACCCTTAGTGGTCAAACGGTACTCGATCAGTGCCGAATCACAATGCGTGACCCGACTAACAATGCCGTTTTCTTCCAATTCCTTTAAGCGAACGACCAAGACCCGATCGCTGCACTTAGGAATCCGCCGTGCCAGGTTCTTAAACCGTTGCGGCCCATCCTCAAGTAAAACGTCGATAATCAGTCCATTCCACTTCTTACCTAGAATTGAAAACGTCTTTTCAAATTTTGGACACAGCTCAAAATCCACGTTGGATTCTGTTACCGTGTCAGCTAGCATTTCTGACATGCAATGACCCCCAATTATTGAATTAACCGGCGGAGACCTTGCCTCGGAACCGATCTAGTTGTTTGGCCACCTTCATACGTAATGGTCCAAAAAATTCATGTTCTGCTTCATAATCATCAACCAAAGAGACGAGCAAACTTTCCCGATATTTCGGCATCGCTAACGTTGCGCCGAACATATGCTTCAAAATGATATCCTTTTCCATTGGCGTCAATTTCGTCAACTTTTCGGCGTTACGTAACGCAACCCGTGGATGGATGAATGCGTGTGATCCGAGATCAAACTTGGTTTCACGCCAGTCATAATAAAACAAATCATGCAATAATCCACCACGCGCCACTGCCGTCGTATTAAGATGCCATTTCTTCGCTAAAACATAACTATCATATGAAACTGCAATCGAATGATCCAATCGATTCGAATGGTGGTGTTGTGTAAATTCAGCTAACCGCTGAACAGCTGGCTGTGCTAATAAATCTTCGACAATTGCCACGTATTCGGAATCTTGTTGCCACGCATTATTAGTTTTCATCAAAAGCTCCCTTTGCTAATATCTACGGATATTCTACTAAAAAGTAAGTGAATTTGAAAGTATTTTACCTGGATTTTAGCATTTTCTTACTAAATGTAAGTCAGCGATACAAACCAAACATCAAGATTCCCGCCGCTACTGCAACGTTCAGTGACTCAGCTTGTCCTTTGATTGGAATATATAAATTTTGGTCCGTTTGTGCCAATAATTCTGGACTCATCCCATTACCTTCGTTGCCCATAATCAAGCCAAAGGCGGCTGGCGCATCGACATCTAAGTATTGCGCCGCTTGTGGGTTCAGTTCCGAACCGTAGACCGGTGCGCCCTGTGCTTGCAATTGTGCGACTAACGCCGTTAAATCCGTGCTAATTAGTTGCAAGTGAAATTGGCTGCCCTGCATCGATCGTTCGACTTTCGGTTGATGAATGTCAACCGTCCCAGTCCCAAAAGCGACACCAGCAAAACCCGCTGCATCCGCTGTCCGGACCATTGTTCCAATATTACCAGGATCTTGCACGTTGTCCAACAATAACCACGGGCGTGTCAAATCAAGTTGGGCCAAATCTTCAACGACTGCTGGTAAAGTCGCTACGGCAAAGACACCTTGGGGGGTAACGGTCGCACTAATATGCTTGGCGACTTCCTCTGAAATTTCGATTACCGCCGGAAAGTGGGTCAAATCCGGCTCAGTCGCCAACTGTTTGCTCGTAATCAGCAATGTTTGAATGGCCACGTGTGCTTTGACTGCTTCATTGACTAAGTGCCAGCCGTCCAACAAATATTGGCCCTGTTGTTTGCGGCCCTTCTTCGTCTGTAACTTTTTCCACGCCTTGACGTGCGCGTTTTGTAACGAATTTATTTTTTCCATTTTGAACTTCCCCATCCTGTCTGCAGGTTATTGATTCCAAGTATAGCATATCGCTGAATGACTAGTTCCATGCTATGATAAGGGGTGAAGATTGTTGTGAGCGGTTTCGATTGCGTTGCCGGCTGAATCAGGTGCCGGCTCAAAATCTGGTATGACTAAGGTTTAAATTGCCGTCAGTCGTCTCAGTTTTAGAAGCCAGCATTCAACGAAGCTCGCATCCTGGTCCATTTGGATGCAAACGGCTTCGGATGAAGCTACCGTCTGTCGGGATTCCAGTTTGACTCAAACGGTCGCAAACTCAGTGGTCGTTTGCTCGTCTCAGCGCACATCAAGCCACTCACAATGCAGAAAATAAGAGGAAGTGATTTTATGCGTGCAGTCACATTAAAAGCAACCGGTCGCGTTCAGGGCGTCGGCTTTCGGTGGGCAACCAAGGTCGCAGCGGATAAATGCGGCGTCAATGGTATTGTTCGCAATCTGATGGACGGCTCCGTGTTCATTGAAGCAGAAGGTGAAGACCAGCGCGTGCAAGTCTTTATTGACGTTGTCCGCCAGTCGCCCACTGATTTTGGCAAAGTTAAGCACCTCGAAGTCCATGAAGTCGAGCCACAAAACTATCACGATTTTCGGATAACCAATTGAATTCCCCCGACATCTTTAGTATCATCATCATTATATGAATTTTGCAAAGGGGATTAATAACTAGTGAAATCAAAAAAAGGCCTTACGCTCACGGTCACCTTGGGAACGCTCGCGCTGTTCTTGAGCGGCTGTGTGCAAACGACCAAATCTGGTAAACCATACGGGTTTGTCTACGACTATTTAGCCAGACCTGGTCAAACGGTGATGGAATGGCTCTCACAATTATTTGGTAACAACTATGGCTGGGCCATCATCGGTTTGACTGTCATCGTGCGGTTAGTCCTACTGCCAATGATGATCAACCAACAACGTAAGTCGACGTACCAACAAGAAAAAATGTCGGCCGTTCGACCACAGATGACTAAGATTCAGGAACGGCAAAAAGCAGCGAAGACACAAGAAGAAAAAGCAGCCATCAGTAACGAATTGATGCAACTCTATCGTGACAACGGCATTAGCATGACGGGTGGGATTGGCTGCCTGCCCCTGCTGATTCAATTACCAATCTTCTCGGCGCTGTATTATGCCATCCGTTACTCACCTGAATTATCCAAAGCCACCTTCATGGGTATCTCACTAGGGAAATCTAGTTTGATCCTAGCGATTTTAGCCTTCTTGTCTTACCTGGCACAAGGTTACTTATCCATGATTGGCTTGCCAGAGGAACAGAAGAAAACGATGCGCTTGATGCTGATCATGAGTCCGGTCATGATTTTGTTCGTCTCCATGTCAGCACCCGCTGGATTGGGCTTATACTTCTTCGTTGGTGGGTTGTTTGCCTGCTTGCAAACCTTGATTATCAACTTCTTCCGACCACGTATTCGCCGGGAAGTGGAAGCTGAACTCAAGAAACACCCAATCAAGACGCCGACGCCAGCTGCAGCACAACCAAAGCCGGTCAAGGCCACGGAATCCCATCCAACTAACCGACCACGTAACAACAACGGTGGTCGCGGACGGAATGCTGGTAAACAACAACGGCATCGTCACTAACATCAGTTTGTAAACTGGTTTTAAAAAATAATCCGAGCCATGAAATCAACATGATTTCTGTGGCTCGGATTTTTTATTTGTCGTAATTCGGATCAGCCCCACCGTTCAGCTGAAAATTAGTGTACAAACAATCGGTCCAATTTGTACGGCACCGTGAGATTCTGCGTGACATTGCGCTGACCTGACTACTTCCACACACCTTTACAACAATTTCCGGCTTAAACGATAAGAGTAGCCAAAAACAACCAATGTTGACAATATCAGCAGAGACAAAAATACGGTGAAGAACAATGCTTGGTTGGCTCGACCGAAGAATAGCAACGTCAAATAGCTCATCGCTGTCAGCAGACGTGCCCCAAACACATTCGTCTTCCGCCAATTTTCATCCGACGCGAAAGTCAAAGGGATACGGACCCCAATCAAATTATTACGCGGCACATAGGCTTCTGGCACCCCGACGATTGAGACGATTAACGCAATCGTCAGAACACCGGGCGTGACGATCAAATTGAAATCCACCAACAATAAATAGCAGAACACCACTAAGTTCAAGTCCAGACCAGACTGCACTAATGCTGGATTGACACTTAATCGCCAACCGCTCACAATAAGCAAACAGCTGATTAGAAATAGCCCAGTCAAACTAAGTAGTGTCATGTTATTCATGGCCCAAACTGGGCGTGAACTAGCGACATATCGTGCGAATAAAACCAGCAAATTAATAAAATTAACCAGCACCAACCATTTTAGCGCTGAATGCACATACCATGTTTTCGGTAACATTCGTGATTCCCCCATTCCACCGGGCCGCGTGCCCGTCGTAACTCGTATCGTTTCATCCTCAAATTAATGTTTTAATGACAACGTTGAAAATTGACTTAGCCCGCTGGTAGCCGCTGTTTGGTACCGGTTGACTGAGCTAAGGTGATTATAGTGCGTTTGGCTGGTAAGGGGTGCATGTTGTTTTAGTCTGGTTATTATCCTTACTAAGTGAGATCGCGTGACAATGCACACCGAATTCTCCCCCAAAAACATCACTATCCCCGCGTCCCCCAGCCACGTATTTTTACCAAAATATGCGATAATAGAACTCAATGATTCAATCATTTAAGGGAGGACCTCACATGAAGTTACTACATACGGCTGATTGGCATATCGGTCGCACACTTAACGGCTACTCGTTGCTGGACGAACAGGAGGCCGCATTCAAACAAATCTTGGCGATTGCACTCGCTGAAAAGGTGGACGGAATCGTCATCGCCGGCGATATTTATGACCGGGCGGTTCCGAGCACCGATGCGGTCACGTCGCTTGACCACATGTTGCAAGCGATCAATATCGAACATCACCTACCGATTTACGCGATTGCTGGGAATCACGACGGCGCTAAACGTCTCAATTACGGTCGTGAATGGCTGGCGTACACCAACTTCCATCTCAACACGTTACTCGCTGAGGCCTTTACACCGATTGAAACCCCTGAGGCCCAGATTTTCATGTTGCCATTTTTCGACCCAATCGATGCGCGGGTCTACTATCAACAACAAGGCTTACCCGAAAAACAAGTCAAAGCGATTCATACGATCAATGACGCCATGCAATTGGTACTCGCAGACTTGACCGCCCAATTTGACCCAACGAAACGCCACCTGCTGATCACACATTTCACGGTCACACCCAAAGCCGACGACGACTTGGAACTGACCAGTGAAACGACGTCCAAGGTCGGTGGTTTGGCAACTTTAACGACCGATTTATTCAGTGATTTTGACTATGTCATGCTCGGGCACATTCACACTCGGCTGGCCTCACCAGACCCCGACCGCATTCGTTACTCAGGGAGTCCCGTGAAGTTTAACGTCAAGGAAGCTAATCCTAAATTTCATGGAAAAGGTGTCGAAATTATCACCATCACCCCAGACGATATCACCCACGAGTTTAAGCCCATTCAGCCTAAGACTGATTTGGTGAGTCTAAAAGCACCGTGGGACACCCTACTCGACCCGGAATTCTATCAACAGCAGCCTTTAAAACAGGCGTGGTTCGCGATTACGGTCCAGGACTTCGATCGTAGCAAACATCTCAACGTCCGGGCTCAGCTAGAACAAATTTATGGGACGATCGTCGAACTTGATTACGAAACACACCATCAAGCCGCAATGATGAACCATGCACAAGCGCTCGACACGTTATCGCCGGATGCGATTGTCGGTCAGTTTTTCAATGATATTACTGGTCAGCCACTTTCGAAAACGCAACAGCAGCTTGTCGATCAAATTTTTGTCAATTTAAGAAAAGAGGATTAGCCGTGAAACCCGTCTACTTAGACATGACCTATTTTGGTCCCCACGAACACTCCATTATCGATTTTAGTAAACTTGAAAGCACCCCGATTTTTTTGATCAGCGGCGATACTGGCGCTGGTAAATCAACGATTTTTGACGCCATGACCTTCGCGCTGTTCGGGACGACAACTAACGATGGTACTGACGGCCGCGCCGCTAAGGACATGCGCAGTCAGTTTGCTCCGGCTGACCAGCCGACTCAAGTCATCTTCTACTTTGAACAAGGTAATCAGCTTTACAAAATCAGCCGGACACCGGAGCAGTCACTAGCTAAAAAACGTGGCTCCGGAATGACTCAGCGGGCTGCGACTGCCAAACTAGCAGTAGTCGACCACGTTGGTGGCGTAGAAATCAATTCAATTGCGACGAAACCAGCCGACGTTGGTCCGGAAATCGGTCAAATTCTAAACTTGACTGCCGACCAGTTCAAAAAAATCATTTTGTTACCGCAAAATGACTTTTCGGAATTTTTGAAATCTAAGACCGACGATAAGGAAAAAATTCTGAAGAAGATTTTTGGCACCCAGCTTTACAGTGACTTTAGTGCGGCCCTTAAAACCGAATACCTCGCCGCTCGCAAAACTGGCGAACAGTTTATCACGGATTTACGGGTCGCTCTATCATCGACCACTTGGACTGACGATGAACAAGCGCAACTCAAGGCCACGCCGGATGATCAAAAAGTGTCCCTGTTGACCCAGTTCGTTGCCACTCGTCAAACGCGCCTTGAACAAGCGCAACAGGCCACTGAAGCACTTGATAAGACCGTTAAGCAGGCAGAAGCTGTCAACCAGGCCGGCCGTGACCGTCAGCAGCAATTCAAACGGTTAGCGGATGCCCAAACAGAGTACCAGACTCAGGTCCAACAACCAGCAACCGAAATGACGGCGATGCGGCAGCACATTCAAGCCCTGACTTGGGCTAAAACCTTGCAGTCGACTGCTCAAGACCTGCTTCGGCGCCAGCAAGAACACAAACAACTGTCAGAAACCCAAGTCCGGATTGCGACTAACGTCAAGCAGACTGAGGCTAAGGCTAAAACTGCTCAGGCCGCCCTTAAACAGTTGGCGGCAGAAGGTGAAGACAACCAGAAACAGCAACAACGCATCACCCAACTGACGACGTTGATTCCACAAGCAAACCGGATTGAAAGCTTGACGACCCAACTAGCAACGTTGGCCCCGGAATTTGCTAAACTCCAGCAAACAAAGCAGCAACAACAACAGCAGCTTACTGATTTAGATGAGCAAATTAAAGCAAAGCAAACCGAGTTGCCAGAAATCGAACAATTGCGGGCAACCAAGGATCAGTTAAGCCAGCAACGGTCCACGTTTATTGAAACGCTAACGCCGCTTGACCATCAGTGGCATCAAGCCAAAAAAACGGCCGCCGACGCAAATGATCTGCTGACGAAGCACAAAACTGCACTCACCGACGCACAACAAAAATTCGAAGCAGCTCAACGTTCGTTTGCCCAACAACGGGGCCGTCGCCAAGAACTCATGATTGCCCAGTTGCAACAAGAACTGGTCGACGGTGAGCCCTGTGCCGTCTGTGGTTCAACCGACCACTCGCACATGGTCGCAACCATCAGCGCGAGCGAAACTGAATTGCGACAATCGATGACTGCCGTGGATGATGCCCAAAACGCCGTTGCCAGTACCCAGCAAGCGGTCAAGTCGGCACAACAACAAGTTGAAGCTGCGCAAAAAAGCGCTGAAGAAGCCGCGGCTCAAGTTGAAGTGGCTGCCAATGAGATCAAAACCAGCTATCAACAATTGGTGGTCAGTGCTGGACTAGAATCAATTACCACCTACAATTTAAAGACAATTACAGCCAATTTTGACACACAGCTACACGAAATCAATCAACAATTGACGGCCGCTCAAGAACTTAGTATCGCGATTGATGAACTTAAGACAAACCGGCAAGCGCTCCAAGACCAAGTCACGGCCACCAAACTTGCGGTCACGCAAAAGCAGACGCAAATTGACGCCAAAACGACTGACCTGCAGCACGCCCGAACAGAAACGCAACTTAAGGCTGATGAGACCAGCCAAACGCTACGTCATGAAAAGCAACAACTTGAAAAAGCTGTTGCAGATTATCAAAAACAAGTTGATGCGGCCAAGGACGCGGTTCAAGCCAGTGAAGTCGCCTTATCAAAAGATCGGATGCAACAAACTGATTTGGCAGAACGCTTAGACGCAAATCAACAAGCAACGGTCGAACTCAATCAGACGTTAACGACTGCGCTAAGCGCCGATGATGCGCCCACCCATGACACCGCCGTTTTAAACGCTTGGTTAACGGAATTGTCAGCTGGACAACTCAGCAAATTGCAGGTCACGGTTGCTAAATATGACGAAACTAAATCACGTTTGACCCGCGAGATTAAAGAATTGCAAGCCGCACTCGCTAACGTTGAACAGCCCGATTTACCGGCACTTCAAGCCCAGCTGGAATCACAGCGACAACTGCGTGACCAAGCCATTCAGCAACAAACGGTCGCCAAACAAGCGTTCACAGATGGCGATTCCTGTTTGGAACGGGTCCAGAAAATCATGCAACAACAAGGTAGCTTTGCCAAGCGGTTTGCCGAAATTACCGGCTTATATAACATCATCACCGGTAAAGACGGCAATGAATCCAAGCTCAAGCTGGAGACCTATGTCGTTCAACATTACCTCCAGCGAGTGCTCAACTATGCCAATGAGCACTTCATTAACTTGCTGTCGAACAACCGCTATACGTTCGAGTTAGCGGATGAAGCCAGTGACAAGCGCACCGACCATGGTTTAGACATTAACGTCTACGATAACGAAACGGGAAACTCGCGCTCCTCCAAAACTTTGTCCGGCGGCGAAACCTTCATTGCGGCGCTGTCAATCGCATTGTCGCTAAGTGAAGTCGTTCAGTCCTCGGCCAACGGAGTCCAAATCGACGCTCTCTTTGTCGACGAAGGCTTCGGCTCGTTAGATGATGAAACCCTTGAAAAGGCCATGCAAGCGCTCGAAACCATTGGTGAAAATCGGATGGTTGGCGTCATCAGCCACATTGAATCGATGAAGCGTACGATTGGTCAACAAGTACTGATCAAAAAGCTCGGGGACGGTCGCAGTACGGTTCGTCTGATCAGTAAATAGTGTCGAACAATTATTATTGAGTCACAATTCTCCCCATAAACAAAGGACCTGTATCCAGTCACCTATTGAAGTGGTGACCGGATACAGGTCCTTTTTGACGATTGTTCTGAGCAATTGAAGTGAGTGGTGCTTTTGATAGTTCTATCAATTAAGAATGGTAGAACGTCTGAAGATGCCTCAGTGACTCATCTGAAACACTAAAATAAGATGCCTAAAATCAAGCCCAGTAGTTGCATACCTTGAAACAGCATCAAATTTTGTGGCGCCGTGTTGAACGTGGTCTCCTTGACTTGAACAGCATTGAAGGCCCGAATATTCTTCAAAATTTTAGGCAACACAAGCAACACTAATAATTGCGTGATGGGTAAAATTTGTAACGCGACGCTAATCAGTACCGGGATATAGCCCAGTAATGCCAAAGTGTCATAGACCTTCAGTGACCAGCGATGCCCGATATAATACGGGACGGTGTAACGTTCGTTGCGAATATCCTGATTCAAATCGGAAATGTTATCCGCGAGCATGATATTGGCAACTAAGAAAATGCCAGGTAAGCCCACTAAAATCATGACGAGGATATTTTGCAGGTTACCGACAATCGCAAACTGTGGCCAGTCAAAGGTCAACCCTGCTAAAACGGGTGTCGCAACGTTCATATAGACGCTCAAGAAGAAGACGCCAAAGCCTTCAACGCAGCCTGACAACAATTCACCGAGTGGAAAGCGGGAAAATGGGACTGGTCCGTAAGTGTAAAAGATCGCGACGCCAATCGCCGCGGCACCCATAAATAGCAATAACCAGTTTGTCAAGAAGACCAGCACTAGGCCCAAAATAATAGCTGTCGCTAGCATCACCAGCATCAATCGCAAAGAACGGTGCGGTGACAAATGTTCACGCCCCACGATGTTATAAGTATCGCGATAATGCAAATCCTTAGCTAGATAATAATCTTGCACGTTGTTGAATCCCGTTACAAACAACGCAATCGCAACTTGTGCAATTAGATAAATTAACGAATTAATCCAATTGAACGCGTGAAAATAATAAATTGAAAATAGCACCCCGATAAAATACGGCACCACGCTTGCCGCTTTGGCATTCAGCCGGATAAACTCCAAAAAGATTTTGAAAGTCATCGGCCGATAAGCCGTTTCATTGGTCAACAATCTCGACCCCCCTGATAAAATTAAAGACGCTTGCACGTTGCACTGTGGATGGTTAAAGTCGATAAAAACAATTGTGACAACTCCGATTCAAAAGATCAAACCGTCTGCTGAGAACCACTCGCCTGCACTCACCAACCCATTGTCCCCAATGAGGTCCGTATTTGATTGCGACCGAATCATAAGTCGGATTCACATCCGCTAAATACCAAACGACGCACAATCAGCTTTTATCGTAACCTGACTCACAATGCCTCCTCTTCCACTATATCAAAGAAGTAGACTTGTGAAAACCGTTTCAAGTGTAAAATGTCACAAATTGGCACGATTACACGTGCTAGCCATAACCATCGACAGGCATTGTGCTTGTTATTACTGCCGTTATGAGTTGTCTATAGTGAAAATGAACATGTGCACTAGTTATTCGGTCGTCAGCTGACGCGTGTTACATCAAACGTTCCAATTACGACGTGCTACGCGAAAATAAGCGCCCCCACAGCAAAACGACACCGCCAATGCAGACAAGCGTGATGCTTGCATTCATTAGCGGTGTCGTTCTTCAAAGTTTGATTAACACGATTTAAAATTGTGACCTTCACGTGATTTATTTTATATTCTAGTTAGCAACGACCTTCATCAATTCCGGTCCCTTGTTGGTTAACAAATAACCAGTGTTACTGGTATGTTGCCAAACGAGCCCTTCAAATTCGCGTTTGCCAGAGAAGTTGCTGCGACTGACATCTGCGGTGCTCAACTTACCCAGTTTGTTAGCTGGTACCGAAAAGATACTCTCGTCAGAAACTAAGTATAAGCGACCGTTATTCGAATTGTAGCTCATTGATTGCAAGACCTGCCCGGGGGCCTGACTCAAGCCCTGTTTGACCAAGCTAAAGTGGACGCGGTTGACCCCAAGCGTCCCCTTGTAAAACTTGACCGAATTCACCGGTGCGGTCGGCCAAGCGGACTTGGTCTGGGTCCAGAAATAGGCATTCCCGCTGTTATCAAAGCTGAGAACGCTGCCCATGTGGACCGTTGACTTCAAGGTAAAGTTGACACTCGCATTCGGCTTCAAGGTAGACATGCTCAAACGTTGAACGGTCGCGGTCGTACTATTCTTATAAGCCTTGATAAACCACAATTGATTCGTTTTCGGATTCAACGCCAATGACTGCACGTGGCCAGCTTTGAACTGCGGACCGACTTTCATACAAGCGAGGACTTGCCGGTCCAAGGCAGTCGTTGTGCCTCGATAGTAACGATTCGTTGCGCGCCGAATCATTGATAAACTACTCCCACTAGCATTCAATAGCTGGTTTAATTTGGTCCAATCATACCGAATCACCCAACCAGTCTGATTTTCATCACTCGCCTGCTGGTTATCGTTGTACATCACATATAAGTAGTGATCGTCCTTAGAAAACGCGGCACTTTGTGGATTACCGAGGATCGATTTACGACTAAAGCCCGGATAATCGATTGGCAGGTAGACTGCCGTCTGAAAATGATACTTGCTATAAGCATCGTTTGTCGACTTGGTTAAAGGTAACGTATGTACAGCCGTCTGAAAAGAATTCGTCGTACTGTAATCAGAATCATAGGTGTAAGTGATTTTCCCCATCATGTATCCGCTACTGTTGACGGTTGAAAAATCTTGGGACCGATACGGCGAGAGGACGTTGCCACTCGTGGCGTAACTGGTCAGCCCATTGGCCTTGGATGTCACCTTAGCCTTACCAATGCTGCTTTCACTGACAATATCGCCACTTACGACCCAGCCATGCGTCGACCCCGCAGTCACGTAATTATACGTATACGCCCGGCCGCGCTTGTAAATCACCCGTGTTTTCGTCCGCGTGTACACCAGATTAGCGTTCAATGACGTCTTCGCCTTAAGTTTCACATAATTATTAGTCCCACTGATTTGATAAATTTTACCCGTATGACTAGCGACTTTATCGTATGTGCTCGCAGTCGTTTTTTTAGCAGTCTTGGCCTGATAATCTTTTCCAGCTTTCAGGTAACTGCTGGCAACCCAGCCCGTCGCGCCATTCTTAGCGCTTTTGACATAATAATAACGAACTTTACGATTGCCCTTATAAACATACGCCTGTTTGGTGCGCGTCCATGTCGAATTATGATAAGACTTTAGTGCATGATTAGCGTGCATCTTCGTCTTCTTCAGCGACCCGCTAAACGTATAAGTTTTGCCCGTATTACTCGTTGTATAATACGGTTTACTAGCCACCTTAGTCGCTGCTGTTCGACGGTAGGTTGCCGCCGAGGCGTGGGTCGGTTGACTCACGATGGCCGTAAAACTGCCGGCACTAACCAATACCCCGATTCCAGCTTTGATTGCCCAATGCATCTTGACCACTCCCTTTTTTGTTTATTGCATGAATAATTATGCTAATGTTATTTTAGCACAAGATAAATCTATTTATTAAATTTTTTATAAGTTAATTAGATCACTTGTTATATCTAGTCCCTGCTACGCTTCATTATCATGTTAGTCACACCCAATCGTGCAAAAAAACACACCTGTGAGTCGGCGGTTTGCCGCTCACAAGTGTGTGATCAGAGCTGATTAAATTTGCAATTACTTTTCGTGTTCGTGATCATCCAACGGTGGTTCGTCTTCATCACGAGTTGCGGGTTTGATCCCGGCTGGAAGTTCCGACTTTGCAATTTTCTCCACATCATTGGTCTCAGCTTCAGCTTTTTCCAACAATTTGGCATCGCGCAAAATCGGTAATTGGAACCGGAAAATCGACCCTTGGCCAACCACCGACTCCACACTGATATGGCCATGGTAGCCTTCGATTAAGCGTTGGGCGATAGACAAGCCCAGGCCATTTCCGCCCTTATCGCGACTACGCGCCTTATCGACCCGATAGAAGCGGTTGAAGACGCGGTCCAAATTATCCTTAGAAATCCCCTCACCGAAATCTTGAACGGCGACTTCCACATACCGGTAGTCGGTCGATAACGACAAGTGAATTTCCTTACGACGCGTCGAATACTTGACGGCGTTGTCGAGCAAGATAATCAAGACTTGTTCGAGATGATTCCGATAGATCTGCGCGTACACCGGCTTTTTGACATCATCATCAAACGTAAAACTAAAGTCTGGATGAATCATCTTGAAATCGTTAAACGCTTGTGTGACCAATTTTTGGACGTCTGAAGTCTCATGACTGAAGTTGATTTCCAACTGTTCAGCACGTGACAAGTCTAACATTTCTTGAACCAAACTCTGCATCCGTTTGGTCTCGGATAAACTGGCCGCTAATGATTCGGATAAGACTTGTGGATCATCCTTGCCCCAGCGATTCAGCAGTTCCATGTGTCCCTGAATAATGGCAACTGGCGTCCGCAGCTCATGGGAAACGTCCTCGACGAACTGCTGTTGCTGCGTAATGTAGCGTTGCATTTGGTCCAACATGTCATTAAAGACGACTGCCAAATCGGACAATTCATCATTGCGTTTGAGGTCTGGGACCCGTGAATCGGTCTGGGGGTCGTCATTGACGGCATTAATGGTCTGCTTGATTTTACGCATCGGTCGCAACAGGAAGGCCGCCAAGAAGTACCCTAACAAGGTTGCGCCAAAAATCGTAATCATCGTCATCACGATGAAGATCCAAATCAAGTTTTGCGTTGTCGCATGGTATTCGGATAAGTTATCCGTCACCTGGGTGTAACCAATCAACTTATGATTGCTGGCGGCATAAATTGGTGCCCGACCGACTAATTCAGCGTTGCTCCCGTGCCCAACTAGTCGAACTTGGCGTGACTTGTTTTTCGAAAATTCATGAGCATCCTTGCGTGACAAATAGAGCGTGTTGCCATTTGGGTCATAAACGGTCACGGCTAAATTCGTCCGCGATAAGGCAGTCAGGTCAGAATCGGTAAAAATCTTGCTTTGAAGGACGCCGTGTTTACGTTCACTCATACTATTGGCTGGCTCAATACTGGCTTCCGGCTGCAATTTGGCCGCGACGGATTTAATCGTCAATCCGGAGCTTTCGGTTCGTAATGATTGTTGGACTGTCGTGACGGCACTAGCCACGTTCCGTTGCTCTTGGCGCAATAAGAGGTTCGTGAAACTCTTATAGACCAATAAAGAAAAACAAATAAAAATGAGCGCGGACCCAATTGCGGTCCCGAGCGCCCATTTCCATTTTAATGACCAACGGCGCCGTGGTTTAGGCGTCACTTGTTTGGTATCAGTCTCAGCCATTAAGAACGAATCACGTATCCAGTCCCACGAACAGTTTGGATGTAACTCTTTTCACCTGGTCGGTCAATCTTGTTACGTAGATAACGAATATAAACATCCACGACGTTGGTTTCAACTTCAGATTCATAGCCCCAGACCTTGTTCAACAAGACGTCCCGTGCTAAGACCACGTTAATATTTTCCATTAAGGTCAATAACAGTTCATATTCACGTTTGGTTAAATTGATGACCTCGTCACCGCGCTTAACGACTAGGTTTTCCTTTTCAATCGTCAAGTCCTTGTAAGTGACCGTCGTTTGCTTGGTACTTTGTTGTTCGCTTTCCAAATCAATCCGCCGAAGTAAGGCCCGTAGCCGTGCTAATAATTCTTCGATGGCAAATGGCTTAACGATATAGTCGTCAGCACCATGATCAAGTCCAGAGACCCGGTCAATCACAGAATCGCGAGCCGTCATCATAATGATTGGTGTATTCTTGACTTCACGCACCCGCCGACAAACTTCAAGTCCATTAAGTTCTGGTAACATTAGGTCTAATAGGATGGCATCAAAATCTTCAGCTAACGCTGCGTCTAACCCCTTACGGCCGTTATATTCAACTTGAATATCATAGCCTTCGTGTTTTAATTCTAATTCAACGAAGCGTGCGAGGTTTTTTTCATCCTCAATAATTAATATTCGACTCATTTACTTTTAGTCACTCCTAATATTCAACTTTATCTAAAAACCGTACGAGTCAGTGATTCATCACCACTAACCTGCGTTAAGCTAGTACAACATGTTATTTTAACATGAAAACGCTGAATTTCCTACACCCCAACCAGTCTCTAGTCCTCACTCAAATCTAATTTTAGCGAATTCTCATTAAATTGCAATTTTTATGTCTCGTCATCTGGCTGGTCATTCGACTGGTGTTGCTGGTGCCACTGACGAATTGCAGCCAGCCGTTGTTGCCAGGCTTTCTCTTGTCCTTGGCTGGTTGGCTCGTAATAATGATGCGTACTCAACTCGGCTGGCATCGTCGTCATGGTCGTTAATTTATCGGCCGTATCATGTGCATATTGATAATCAGAACCATAACCTAAATCTTTCATTAATTTTGTGGGCGCATTACGAATCTGTAATGGCACTGGCAAATTCCCCGTCGCCTTGATGTCAGCTTGTGCGGCTGATTTCGCTGCATACAGCGCATTGGATTTTGGCGCGAGCGCCAAATAAGTGACTGCTTCGGTCAGGTTGACGTCACACTCTGGCATCCCAATCATCTGGCAGGCTTGAAAGACCGCGACCGTCAGCGGCAAGGCTTGCCGGTCCGCCAGGCCAATATCTTCACTGGCAAATCGAATCAGCCGGCGCGCAATGTATAATGGATCCTCACCACCTGCGAGCATACGCATCAGCCAGTAAATGGCAGCATCCACGTCACTATTCCGCATCGATTTATGCAAGGCAGAAATGATATTATAGTGTTCCTCGCCATGCTTGTCGTAGCGCAATGACTTGGTATTGATCAGCTGCGATAATCCAGCCGTAGTGATCGTCACGTCTTGTCCATGACGGTCGCCGTTTAGCACCGCCATCTCTAGTGTATTTAGCGCCATCCGGGCATCCCCATTCGCAAATTCCGCAATTAATTGGAGCGTATCAGGTTGCAGATGGATGGTTAAGTCTGGGAACCCATTGGGATTGTCTAGCGCGCCTTGCAAAACGGCGACCAATGCGTCCGTCGTCAATGCTTTTAAGACTAACACTTTACACCGTGAGAGTAACGCCGCGTTGATCTCAAACGATGGATTTTCAGTTGTCGCCCCAATTAGGGTGATACTTCCCCGTTCAACATACGGCAAAAAGGCGTCTTGTTGGGCTTTATTGAACCGATGAATTTCATCAATGAATACGATCGTCTTTTCACCAAAATCGCGGTTGGCTTCGGCCTCATCCATAATTTCACGAATCGCCTTGATGCCACTAGTGACCGCGCTAAACGTAATAAAATGCGACTGTGTCTGCTGGGCAATGATTTCAGCCAATGTCGTCTTACCGACCCCGGGTGGTCCCCAGAAAATCAGCGACGGTAACTGGTCTTCAGCAATCAGTTGCCGCAATAGTTTACCTGGGCCTAATAAATGGTCTTGGCCTTTGAAGCCATCCAAGTTCACCGGCCGAACCCGATAGGCCAATGGACTCGCGCTGGCCTTGTCGGGATTAAATAATGATTCTTGCCGCATGGCAATCCCTACTTTCACGAGAATACTTAGTTCTATTTTAACGCAAACATATGTTCTTAGCCACTAAAACCCTCATTTAATCAAACTTGCACTCGTTTTGCCAAAATTCATCTCACGACAAAATAAAAAACTGCGACCAACAATCAAAATTGTCGGTCACAGTTCATTTCAATTAGCTAAACTTTATTGTTCTTCGTACCAACTGTAATGGAACAAGCCTTCACGGTCAGTCCGTTCGTAGGTGTGGGCACCGAAGTAATCCCGTTGTGCTTGTAACAAGTTAGCAGGTAAAACTTCTGCACGGTATGAGTCATAGTATGACAATGCCGCACTGAATGAAGGTACTGGTACACCAGCTTGGATGGCAAGACTCAATACTTCACGAGTTGATTGTTGATACTTAGCTGCGATTTCAGCAAAGTAGTCGTCCATCAACAAGTTGTTTAAATCTGGCTTCTTATCAAATGCATCGGTGATGTTTTGTAAGAATTGGGCCCGGATAATGCAGCCGGCACGCCAGATTTGAGCAAGTTCACCGAACTTCAGATCCCAGTTATAGTGTTCAGAAGCGAACCGTAATTGTTCGAAGCCTTGCGCATAACTCATGATTTTACTGAAGTAGAGCGCTTGACGAATCTTTTCAACCAATTCTTCCTTGGCTGGTAATTTAACGTCAGCAGTTGGGCCAGCTAACTTCTTAGAAGCAGCAACCCGTTCGTTCTTCATCATTGAGATGTAACGTGCATAAACGGCTTCAGTAATGACTGATTGTGGGACTTGGATGTTCAACGCATCTTCGGAACTCCACTTACCAGTTCCCTTGTTGTTCCCACGGTCTAAGATCATGTCAACGATTGGCTTGGTCTTGTCTTCGCCTAAATCATCTTTACGTGACAAGATATCAGCGGTGATTTCGATCAAGTAGCTGCTTAATTCGCCCTTGTTCCAATCAGTAAAGATATCGGACATTTCGTCAACCGATAACCCAGCAACGTTACGCATAATGTTGTAAGATTCGTCGATTAATTCTTCGTCCCCGTATTCGATACCGTTGTGGACCATCTTGACGTAGTGACCAGCACCATTCGGGCCAATGTAAGTGACGCAAGGTGCGCCGTCTTGAGGGGCCTTAGCAGAGATCTTTTCCAAGATTGGGGCAACTAAGTCATAAGCTTCCTTTTGGCCACCAGGCATCAATGATGGGCCTTGTAAGGCGCCTAATTCACCACCGGAAACACCCATGCCGATGAAGTTGATTCCTGATTTGTCCAAACGAGCGTTACGAGCCATCGTGTCGTTAAAGTTGGTGTTCCCACCATCAATTAAGACATCGCCCTTATCTAGTAATGGTAATAATTCATCAATCACAGCATCAGTTGGCTTACCAGCCTTGACCATCATGATGATTCGACGTGGTGTTTCAAGTGAAGCGACAAAGTCTTCGATCTTGTAACTTGGAACGAGTTGCTTATCAGCGTGGTCCTTAACGACCTTTTCAGTCTTAGAACCCGTCCGGTTAAAAATCGCAACTTTGTAGCCGCGGCTTTCGATGTTCAACGCCAGGTTTTTACCCATGACGGCCATCCCAATGACACCAATTTGTGGTTTTTCATTACTCATTAGTTTATTGCCTCCCAATTTTTAATACGCAACTATCGTACCAGAAAAAGCGTTCTTTATAAAGTAAATGACCGCAAATTTCAAAATTAATTTCATATAAGTCATTACAGGAAGAAATTAATTTTCATGAATCATGCTATTTTCTAAGTTCAAGACTAGTTACCATTGAAATTCGTGGCATCAAATCGAACAGTCCGCGTTATCTCGCTTAAAACGGCCCATCACCCTCTCTGGGCAACGCGCCGTGTATTTGGGCATATTTATTATCGAGCTTCTGAGAGCGCATTGGGGTCACTCACAGGCCTTTTGCGCGGATACTTTCAGTAAGAACCTTTTCAATTGCGTGACTCATGACTGGTTGATTCTTCGCCACTGTTTACTGACAACCAAGTGACCCTAATCGTCATGTTCAGTTTTCAAAATACTTCCTTCCTGGGCGTCAATCTTAATCTCAACTTGTTGTTTTCCTTGATGCACCTGGACTTCCCAATAAGTCGTGCCGTTGTCCTTATCCAGTTTGAGCTCACTGGCATAACCGCCATTACGATCATGGACAGCAATCGCAACCGCTTTACTAGGACTGATGACCTTTTTCAAATTGAGTCGGTCGTTCTCAACCTCAGCTTGGTCGTCCTGGTCCAGCCGTTCGGAGTGTTTGCTGATGACCTTTCCCGTCCGCCCGTTCAGCTGTAATTCGTGCTCCTGAGTGCCACCGACACCTTCCAGCGTATAAACGGGGCGGCCGAGTTGATCTTCTAGCTCAATACTCGTCAAACTAGCATCCGGATATTGTTGCTGAAATGCCTTGATGGCCGCGTTTAAGGACACCTTTGTCGTATCCGTCACACTTTTCGTCGAACTACTTTGACTACTACGCGACTGGCTGGTCGCCTCGTCTTTCTCCGACTGGCGGGTCCCACACCCCGCTAACAAGATCACACTTAGCAGTACCAGCCCGACGCCACTTCTTTTGCTCTTCATCGCCATAACCTCCTTGTCGCTGCGTTAGTAACAATCGTCATGGGATTGTGCCCATTTGTTTCCCTTAGTATACGGAAGTCTGATGAGGTCTCGCAATCAATATGCAAAACGGCCCGGTTGACCATATGGCGTCGCAATTAGGCTGAAGGAACTGGACCAATTCAAACCAAGAAACATCTGCTGGGTTTCCTCGACCTAGCTGGACAAGGCCGCCCTTGATTTTCCGTCAACTTTGCTTAACGAAATGCTAAGCAAGACTGCTTAGAGCAAGTTCCCAGTCAACGCCAAAGATGGTCACACCCAGTTACTCCTGATTCTATCAACCAACTCCAATTGACGAAGGTGGCTGCTGAAAAACTAAATGACTAATTTTTAGTTCACCACTCCAAAGCAAAGTCAGCCCTCAAAATGGGAATTAATCTCCACTTTAAGTGCTGACTTTGTATTTTGAGGGATGTCGACAACGTAATTTGATCGTTCGACAGGTTTTTCAGCAACCTCTGACCAAGAGCCCTGTTTTGGACGAAGCCCCCCCAAAATTCACTTTATTGAAGACACTAAAAAAACCCGCCTAAGCGAGTTTTTTAAGATCGTATTATGGTAACGAAAAGTGCCATGCGCCATGGCCGCAATGTCACTGTTCACCAACTAACAATTAGTTGTTTACTTTTACGACTTGCTTGCCGTTGTAGTATCCACAACTTGGGCAAACACGGTGTGATACACGTAATTCGCCACAATTTGGGCATGGTGCCAAATTTGGTGTAGCCAATTTAATATGACCACGACGGTTGCGTTTACGCATCTTAGATGTTCTTCTTGCTGGTACAGCCATCAACCTACACCTCCTTCAAATGAATTCACATAATGTGATTTTTGATACGCTTAGCTAACTTAATCCTTGTCTTCCTGATCAGGGAACAGGTCTTTTAACTTAGCTAAACGCGGATCAACAGTTTTAAGTTCTGCAGCCTGCAACGCTTGGTCGTCCTCAGAGAGAACTTCCCAGCCCTTACCTGTTGGCATTGGGGCCCCGTCTTGCTCAGCTTCAGAAAGAATCTGCATGGGGATGTGAATTAAAATATTATCCTCCACAGCGACATCAAAATCTAAAATATCATCTTCAGGTAAAATAATTACCGTATCGGTCTCCTCGTCAAAGCGACTGAGATCCGTTCCCTGGGGAACATAATATTCTGTCATCTGAAAAGCCAATGGCACATCCACTGGCGTTAGCGACCGACTTGACGGCAACGTTAACGTCGCATCAATCTTCGCAGTGATCAACACGTTATCCTTGTCATAACTGGCCAAACCCGTTGCGTGAACGGATTTAACATCGATAATTTCAGGATAACGGCTCATCAAGGAGTGTTTTAAGTCCAATGCTTCATCAAACTGGAGTGGCGTTTCACGGTACGTTTTAAGCTGTGAAAGTGACCATTTCATTTAAAAACCTCCTAATGCAACGTGATAAATTATACCTGTGTGAAAATCCTTTGTCAATGTTTTTTCCTTGACAGGTCAAAATGCCCGTCATCAGTCCTAACCATATCAAGAAAGTTCTGGTTGGTCAACTGAAATTGCTGGCATTCGCCAAGGTCGCCGATATAAATCTTGAGACTGTCCATTAATTAATTCATAGACCCGTCCCGCTCGGTAATCAAGATTAAGCGCATGTTGTCGTAAATCTTGATTAATTTTGGTATACAGTGGTAGCGGCAATTGTTTTTTGACCTGATGCAAGTATGCCTGACCCTTAGGGGTAAACCCGAGCAACCGTAAATACGGTGCTGCTTGGGCGGCCTGCACCTCCTGTTGCGTCAGTTGCAATAAAGCTGCCGTTGCCACGCGTTGGAGCCGCGTATACGTGTACCGTTTGGACTTGACAAGGTGCATAAAGTTATCAAAGTCCGTCGCTTGTTGGGCCATCGCTTGCATGCGATACTCGAGTCCTTCTGCCATTTGGTCGTATTGCCCGCTATGAGCCACGTCGACCGTTAGTAGTTGATAATGCAGCAACGGCCAAAAGTCTTGCCACCGCTGCAATCGCTGGCTCTTTAACGCCGTCAGTGTATCGCTCGGCACGACTGGCGCGATCGCAGGCCAATCCTGCGCAAAAGCGGCCTGACGAATCGCTGTGCCACTCGCGTACGCTTGTCCAGCCGTAATCGTCGGCGTAGCGTGGTCAGCCTGTTGGCGTTGGATGGGATACAACTGCATCGGATGCGCCAAAGCCTGATTGGCAGTGTAATAACAAAAGCTCAGCATGTCATTGGCCGCCGTTAATGTCACCCCAGTCGCCGCTTTTAAGGCAGCGTTGAACTGCGTCGCATAGGTGGCGTTGTAGTGACTAAACGCATCTTGATGGCCTTCAATCTCAGCCGTCAACCGTTTAAAGTCTAAATCTGGGTGTTCCGCGCCAAAAACGACACTCGTACAGCCCAGCGCACTCAACAACCGAATGCCACCCTCAGCAAATAAGTGGGCCGGCTGCGTGGCATAAAACACTGGCAATTCAACCACCAAATCCGCCCCGTTTTCCAAGGCTAGCTTAGACCGGGTCCACTTATCCAGAATGGCGGGCTCGCCACGCTGTAACCAGTTGCCGCTCATGACGACTACGACACAATCGGCACCAGTCAGCTGTTTGGCACGCTGCAAGTGATAGCGATGACCATTATGCAATGGATTATATTCAGTTATTAACCCGACTGCTTGCATCGACTAGGCCTCCCAACACTCACTCACTTTATTTACGACATTTGAAGAACCAGCGCGTCGTCTGGGCATCCGGTTGTTGCCGACCAAAATCCGCACTCACCGTCACTTGACTGAATCCAGCTGCCTGCAGTGCCTGCTGGTAATCAGCTAACACATATGTGCGTTCTTGATGTAATTCACTGACTTCATCGAAAGCTTGTTTGTCTTCATTGTAGATAAAAAACGTCAAATCATGCTCGGCACTGTGCGGTTGTTCCCCGGCATAACTCGTCCACATGAATGCCCGGTCTTCATCACGATAGTTATACATATAACCTGGATAGACCTCATCCGTCTGATACGGCGTAATCACGTCGAAAAGGAATTCGCCACTCGCCGTTAAGTGCTGCGCGACCTGTTCAAAGGCCTGCTGCACCGTCGCGATATCAGGCAAATAGCAAAATGAATCGGCAAAACACGTGACAGCATCAAACTGACCAATGGCTGATAAGTCCAGCATGTCCCCTTGTAAGAGTGGTAAGGTCACCGCCGCCTCATCCGCATGATTTTGAGCCAATGCTAACATATTGTCTGATAAATCTAATCCGGTTACTTGATAACCATCCTGTGCAAGCAACACGCCCAAGCGACCCGTTCCACAGGCCAATTCCAACAATTGACCGTCCTTATGAGGTAACTCCCGACGGACAAAATCCAGCCATTGCTGGTACATGGCTGGATCAAAAAGTTCATCGTAAAGTTCGGCAAACGTCTGATAAATCATGCGTTGACCCATTGATCAACGTCTACCAATGGGGCGTCGGACCACAACTTTTCAAGGTTGTAGTGTGCGCGCGCATCCTTTTGGAAGACGTGTACGATCACGTCGCCGGCATCGATCAAGACCCATTCACCGGCAGTCCGACCTTCGACACTCTTCACGTCTGAACCCGCCTTGCGAATAAATTCAACGATGTTATCCGCGATGGCTTGAACTTGGCGTTTGGAATCAGCTGATAAAATCACGAAATAATCAGCCATCAAGCTAACTTCAGCGACGTCCAATGCGACAATGTCATCGGCCCGCTTGTCATCAGCAGCCTCAACAGTTAATTGTAAAAGTTCTTTGCTATCCATAAAACTCTCCCTTAAATTTAGTTGGCATATTCAGGTGCAACGCCACCGACCCAGGCGTTATAAGTTGCTAACGTCTGCGGATAAACGGGCGCACCCTTTTGAATTAAATAAGCTAATGTATGTTGAATCTGGAAACGGACTCCCGCTGCAAGCGACTCAGCAGTCGCCTTACGCGCTTCATCAACGCCTGGGAAATCTCGCGCCGGTTCAATAAAATCAGCCATAAAAATAATCTGATCTAATTTCGTCATGTATGGCGCCCCAACGGTGTGCAACCGCACTGCGTTGAGAATCGCCTCATTATAAATGTGTAGTTCGTCCTTGATGAGTTCAGCACCAACATAGCCGTGCCAGACCCCGTTACCATATGCCACCAAGTCTGGTGCCATCCCCCGCGACTTGATCAGATCGATAAAAGTCGCGTCGTCACGCTGCTTGGCGTAATCATGTAACAAGCCGGCGATTCCGGCTAATTCAACGTCCACGCCATTAGCTGCAGCTAACTTTCGCGCCGTTTGTTCAACACGTAAGCAGTGCTGATAACGGCTATCAGTCAACTGTGCTGCGACTTTGGCCATTAACGCTTCGTGGCTATATGGAACAATGTCTTCAGTATACTCAATCGTTTTGCTCATACAAATGATGCTCCTTAATATAAGCGGCCACGGCTTCCGGCACTAAATAGCGAACGGAATGGCCATGACTGATTTTTTGACGAATCTGGGTCGAACTAATGTCAATCAGTGGTGCATCGACCCAGATGACGGGATATTGACTCGTCGTCGGATACCCTGTCCGTTTGATACCGACAAAGGTGACCAGCTTCACGAGATCCTCGATATGGTACCATGTGTGCAAATAATCGACCATATCCCCGCCGATAATAAAATAGTACTGGGTATCTGGATGTTTCGCCTTGAGTGCCTTCATCGTGTCGTAAGTATAACTCTTACCACCCCGCTCAATTTCGGCAGTTTCCAACCGAAAAAGCGGATTATCGACGATTGCTTCTTGGACCATATTGGCCCGGTCCTCGACCGCAATCGTCTTTTTTTCATCAACGTGTGGTGGCTCAGCATCCGGCATGAAGCGAACCTCATCCAGACCAAGCTGGTCACCAACTTGTTGGGCCATGATCAAGTGCCCTAAATGCGGTGGGTTAAACGTGCCACCTAAAATACCAACACGGCGTCGAGGTCGATTCGTCACCGTTTCCGTCAGAACTTTTGTCGCTGTTTGATTAACCGTCTGCACCCGTCATTCCTCCTATAACTTTGCAACTTCTAATGAGTAGTGCCGGTCTTCCTCATGACTTGCTGGCAAGTATAGGACCAGCACCCGGCCAATGGTTTGAACAACCGTGATAGCCGTATTTTGTTCGATGGCCGCCTTCACATCCGCAGTCGTCACATCGGCATTTTGTAAGATGTTAACTTTGATGAGCTCGCGTTTGTCGAGTGCACCAGTCAGCTGTGTCAACCACTCATCAGTCAAGCCATTCTTACCCACGGCAAAAAGTGGCCGCATGTGGTGGGCTTCACCACGTAAATAGTGCTTCTGTTTTCCACGTAAATTTTCCATTAAATTTGATTTACTCCTATATTATGGTTAGTTTGACTGGCTGAACTCGCTGTCGATCCGTGGCGGGAACAGTCCTAGTCATTAATTAGCGTTTGTTGATCATCGCTGGCCGTGTGAGCACAGCAACACCCTTAGGCGCCCAGCCAGCGACCCGCGTATCCGCAGCGACGGTGACCCATCCTAGGCCTTCAAACACGATGTCACTCGTTTCAGTGACCTTGAATTCGTGCCGAACTAACGGTGGAAAGTCTGCGACTGCCGCGCCAGTTGGTGGTGTGATCAACTCGCCGACATGTTTCGTATAGAAATTATCGGCATTTTCTGTCCGGGTCCGATGTAACGTCAGATTGTTGTCAACGTAAACCGTCCCAGTTGGCTTCAGCGTATCAACGATGTCCAAACGGGCGACGCCACCTAAGAATAAGGTCTGACCGTTGCCCAATTGAAAACCTTTGGGCCGAATTTCTTTTTGCGGTGAGACCAACTTCAAATCATCGCCAGACAACACGTGTGCCATCTGTTCGGGATGAATAATCCCGGGCGTGTCAACCATCTTGTGCCCATCGTCCAACGGAATTTCGATTTTATCCAACGTCGTGCCAGGGAACCGCGACGTCGTGATCAAGTCCTTCAAACCAGTATTGTTGGCAATGATTCGATTGATCAAGGTCGATTTACCGACATTCGTGACCCCAACGACATAGACATCCCGACCGCGCCGATATTTTTCAATCATCGCTAATAAGTCGTCAATAGCATGGCCCTTTTTAGCACTCGTCAATGCCACGTCTACCGGTTTGATACCTTGCGCCCGAACTTGTTGGTTCATCCATTCACGCAATTTAGTCCGCCGTAATTGCCGTGGCAAAACGTCTTCCTTGTTACCGACTAACAAAACAGGGTTATCACCAACGAACCGTTGCAGGCCCGGGATAATGCTCCCATTTAGATCAAAAATATCAACCACGTAGACGACTAGCGCGTTGGCATCTCGAATCGTTGCCAGTAAGCGCCGAAAATCATCATCCGTTAAGCCAACTGGCACGATTTCGTTGTAGTGCCGTAGTCGAAAACAACGTTGGCAATATAAGTCCTGCGCATCACTTGCTAATGATTTTTGCAGCGCACTATTCGGGGTATACCCCGCCGCTTTGGGGTCCGTCGTTTGAATGGCCGCCCCACAGCCGATACAATATAAAGTTTCTTCTGATGTTTCACTCACTTATTTAAGTCCTCCTGAAAATGCATTTCTGGATAAACATGTGCTAATCGTAATTTAATAAAACGTTCAAAGAAGCGGTTGATGCGCGTATTCCAGGCATCCGTCGTCACGATTGGCTTGACCAGAATACTGGGCACACCGGCTAAGTGGGCACTCCACATGTCCGTGATGTATTGGTCACCGACCATCACCACTTCATTTTTGTGTAAGCCTAAATCGTGCCGGGCCTTATTGAGTCCAATCGGTAACGGCTTCAACGACCGCGAAACGAATGGCAAATCTAACTGCTCCAATGCCTTGGCGATACGTGCTTCCGAGTTATTCGAAACGACGACTAACGGAATCCCAGCGTCTTGCAACGCATGCAGCCACTTTTTCAGTTCCGGGGTGCCATCTGGATTATCCCAGGCAATCAACGTGTTATCAAGATCCGTAAAAACGGCCTTGATACCTTGCGCCCGTAGCTGTGCTGGCGTCACATTATAAATTGCTGGTATCATCCAAGTTGGTTTAAATTGATTAATCATCGTTATCCCCTTCGCTTCTCACTGGATTATTTGGTTATTGATCTAACCCCACTAGCCCATTTTATCATACTGGTTCACGAAATACCGGACCAAATCAGGACTGGGACCGGATTCCATGACGATTACGAGCTAATTTTAGTCATCATTATATAATAATTTGTTTTTTGAAAATAAGCAACGAAAATCCACCCATATAATGACAATGTCCTGAAAATGAAAGTATCAGTTTGCTGAAGATGGATGCTGCGATTAGCTGATGCTTGTGGTTCAGTTGGTATGGCACTGACGTAGATCGTCGCTAAATTTGTTGACTGGCTGGTGGAAATTCATTGACAATGAGTGGGCATCAGGACGCGCTCGTTATCGACACCCGTGAACATGACTTGAAAAGTTAATCGCAATAAGAATTCTGACATTAACTCTGTCAAACCTGATGGAGGTGCAATGGTCAAGCCTGGAATTAGTCACACGATGCCACAAGTGAACGAATCGTGCTGGTTCATCCTGCTATCCGCATCTAAATGTAAATCGGCCAAATCCGTCAAAATAGATTCACAAATGGCGTGCTTGAGCGTATATTTGAAGTGTGATGTCGCGCGTTTGACTTATGCCATAATACTGATGTGCATATTCGTTGCATGCAACTGCAATCCTCGTGTAAGCTTATGATTATGGTCAAAGGGCAAATCTGAGTTGAAACTGTTTGGCGCAGTTTCAGTTCAAGATAACCCTGGTCAATAATCAGCATTTAAACGGTTGCCATCAGTCAAGAAATAAATTAATCGCACCCATTGCGAGTTATCAAAATACTTATTATGGAGGTCTGTTTATGGAGAAAAAAGATGTGATGAAACAATATGTTACCGACAAATACTTTTCGAAGGGTCATTGGTGGACAAAAATCTGGCAAACCATCGTCGCCATTGTCGCTTGGATCTGCGTGGCTGTTCCGGTCTACTGGACGATTTCGTCAACACTGTTAGCTAACAACCCGCGCTTCATTCACGCTTGGAAATACGAGGAAGGTAAGACGCTCTTCTACTTCTTTGACCGGTTCTTCATCTTTGCGTTCATTTTGATTGCCATTATTGTGATTATTTCCACGATCCATAACAATCACCGGGTCAAACAACATATTAGTAAGGAACGGCAATATGATGAAGAGCGGCTGGATGTTCGTAAGCACCGTTTGAATAATTTTTACACGCAACGCTTTGGACAAGCCACCTTCCGTCAACACGTCAAGCACTACACGGTTGATCCGGAACAAAATCTCGACGTCAACGAAATTCACAAATTATACGAGGACTAATCTATGGAAATTATGCAAACACTTAAGCCCTTCGAAAGCATCTGGAACTTTGTCCTGCTGCTACTGGTCTCCTACCCAATCCTAGGGGCCTTCGCGTGGTTCATCGGCGTGCTCTGTTACCAATTAGTCTACCGGCACCGCCACAAAGATGATGTTGAATTCAAGGAACTCGCGCCTGCAGAACAACCTTTTATTACCATCATGATTCCAGCGCACAACGAAGAAGTTATGATTGAGCACACCATCAACTACTTAATGAACAATTTAAATTATCAAAACTATGAAGTGCTCGTCACTGATGATGGTTCCACTGATGAAACGCCGGCTATTCTGGAACGACTCCAGACCGTTTATGATAACTTGCGGGTCATTACGATCAAAAAGAATCAGGGGAAAGCGCACGCCTTTAACGTCGGCGTTAGCTTTGCCCGCGGCGAGTTTATTCTCAGTAACGATGCTGATTCGATTCCGGAACCAGATGCACTGTGGAAATACATGAGTTATTTCATGGGCGAAGAACACGCCAACACCGCCGCAGTTACGGCTAACATGGACGTTCAAAATCGAAGTACGATTATTGCCAAGTCACAAACCGTCGAATTCTCAAGTATTGTCGGCGTTATCAAGCGGAGTCAAGTTAGCGCGCTGGGTAATATGTATGCCTACAGTGGTGCCAACACGATGTATCGCCGCGATGCTTTGATTGACGTCGGCTTGTTCCGGCAAGACCGTGCCACTGAAGACATCAGTATTGCCTGGGATCACCAATTGAATGGTTGGACGACCGTCTTCTCGCCAGACATTTTATTTTATATGAACGTCCCTGAAAACCTGGATGCGCTCTATCACCAGCGGAAACGTTGGGCTAAGGGCGGGACAGAAGTATTGCTGACCAACTTTAAACGAGTCGCAAGCCATCCTGGCAAATACCTCAAGCAATGGGCGTTCATTACTGACCAAACCTTAAGTATTATCTGGTCCCTATTCTTCTTTGTCTCAACACTGATTTTCTTAATTTCACTGGTCACCTTCTTCTTTACCGGCAACTACGAACGGGTTTACCACATGTTCTGCATGGCCTTCATCTTTGTGACTTTCGAGATGTTTGCCGGTGTCTTGCAGCTACTGTCAGCCCTGATTGTCGATGACCGTGGTCGTAAATTCAAATACTTGATTTTCATGCCGCTATACATGTTGATCTACTGGCAAGTCAACGCACTCGCCCTCGTTACAACACTGATCCCAGCCGTTAAAACAATTCTTGGTTACGGTAGCGGAACTTGGGTCAGCCCGGTGCGGAAACATCATACGGAATAGTATTATGAGTGATAGAAAAGCGAGTCCCTTGGTTGGGGGCTCGCTTTTTAGGCTGTGATGAATGTGAAAATTGGCCTGCATTATGGAGATCAACCCCGTATACACGGGGAATACATATTCATACCGTCAGGCCGAATAACAACCCAAGGATCACCCCCGTATACACGGGGAGTACTGTTCCCAAGCATCGACTAAGCTTAGTGGCTCCGGATCACCCCCGCATACATGGGGAGTACTCATACGGATCTATCTTTGTAAAATCACGATGAGGATCACCCCCGTATACACGGGGAGTACGAAAAGTGCATGAAAACCAGTCCACGCAAGCGGGGATCACCCCCGTATACACGGGGAGTACTGATCTTTAGGCAGAATGCCATCTCAAATAACTAGGATCACCCCCGTATACACGGGGAGTACAATTTTGAAAGCTACTGTGAAGGATTGCTGATGGGATCACCCCCGTATACACGGGGAGTACACTTAATAAATCCCGTTTCTAAGCCTTTCTGAAAACACCACATGGCAGTTTTTAGTTAACTTGGTTTCTGACACAGTCAGTAACGTATCGCTATCAAACTAGCCTGCCACTGATAACCCCAGTAAACATCATATCGTACCCACGATTCACCAACTCAAGCCTATCCTAATCATTGTGCTTCAGGAATAACCGTCATTAAGCCCATACCAAATGCTCTTTCACGGCCAATCCCCATCGTCAAGGTTCGCTTGAGGGCCGTTACGTCTTTGACACGTAAGAGTCCTTCAAACGTAACACGGCTCATGCGAACGCTAGTTTCTGTATGGTGGTGAAGCACTGGCCAATCATGGCTTACAACATCGAATGCTAACTTGTGAATTGTATCAGATTCTACATTGCTACGACGAATCAACTCAAATCCAGCTCGAGTCGCACGGTCTTCTAGCCATTTTTTCTGTTGTTCAATGGTCACATGTGGCACAACCCGTCCCTTTGGATGCTCAGGATCGATAATTGAATGGGTGGGATTGGCAGTAAGTCGAAAGCGCATTACCATTCCGGTTTCAAGCTGGTCTAACCAAGCATCGTAAGACTTGGTGACTGCTGTTCCAGCAACCCCGTACCGCTCGAAATCTTTAAGCACCGGACGAGTGGGGCTCAACAACAATAAATAGTTTTTTCCATTTAAACGATCAATACGCCATAGGTGACGTTGCCGCTGGCCTTTTTGGATCTCATCAGGAAAGCTATGTTCCACCCAATTATGATAAGCACCTAAATGGCTGAGATCCCTTGTCTTACGACGATTAGTGGTATCAATTTCAACTCTGGATAAATACATGTGCGACTCCTTTCTATAGATAACTCATAATATCGTGTTCGGTATCCTTAGCTGTGAAATACGGATTATCAAGTGACACCCGTTCGACCGCCACGAGTCGGAAAGCATATTGGCGGTGCCGCTGGTCGAACGACACCACCGTATCCTTCACCATCGAACTAGGATAATCAGGTAACAACCACGCATCTGCAATCAGCTCTGCGACAAAAGTAGATTGCCTGGTCTTCCGCATATAAAACTGAGATGCTTGCCAACTTATATTTCGTAATACCTGAACTGGGTTATCTTCCAACCAGATTGACGTTATTATCGGACCAGCTGGGACATTCGCACGCCGGCCTAATGCCAGTTGAAAATGAGGATGCCGGATTGCCCAGTCAATCTGGTCAATGAAGGCGTCATCTTCACTGCCGAGTGCAACCATAAAAACAGCATCTTGCAAATAATCGCGGTAGGTTAGTTTCCGTCGGTTCCGCTTCCATTCGACAATTTGAAAATCCGTCATCGGTTTGGCCGGCTGATCGACACGAACAGCGTAAGCTAACTGATTGAGCCCTTTAATTCGTGAGTCACGTCTGGAATAGCCGAGCGCAGCCGCAACCAAGCCGATAACCGCACTCTTAGAAGGATAATCATAACTGGTTCGCCGGTCAAAGTTGGCTTCATTGCCATATGACTGCAATGGCGCTGTCAGTTTAATCGTTACCGTTTTCATGTCGGACCACCTTCGTTAAATTTGCCACCAGTTTTTCTAGTAAATCGGTCAGACTAGTGGCTGAAACTGCCTGTGATAACTTCAAAGAGCTAAAACTGAGATTCACAATTGGTGGCTCAACGAAATCCAACGCGTTTTCATATTCAGTCGTCAATCGTTGAATCGATTGTTTGACATACCCATTATTGGCAGATACTGGGTTTTCAAACCCAGTGACAAGATTAACCGGGGTATCCGGACGGAGTGTCAGCATGACAAAGCTCGGTAGTGTCTTATTAGCAAAGGTATTCTGTTTTCCGGTCGGCATCGACAAAACGAATGACTTTACAAATTCACGGACCCCCTCGATTGCGGCAGCTTCACCTAGGTTGGCAATGAGCTCATTAACATTCACATTGGCATATCGATAGAGTGTTGCCGAGTTGAACTCTAAGGTTCCAAGCATTGCGGCCCCGGGCTTTTCATCCGATTGTAAGTCATCTAGAGCCGTAAAATAGTCAAATTCAGGAACGACTTCATGTGTCGAAATCGCATGGGCAACCTGTGCAGCAGCTTCAACGTTCAATTCTGGATTATCCGCCACCATCCGACCAAATAGTGCCAAATCAATCGACTGATTACCTTTTAGTACGGCTGTGATAGCCTTTTTGTCTAATTCAGTGTCTGCATTATCTTTCATATACTGAGCTAATTGCTTGATTTGACCAGGACTGACCATCAACAAAGCACTCGTTTTTTCATCTTTACCCAGCGTAATTTTGACTAACTTAAAGACCGCCTTGATCTGTTTCCATGCATCATCATCACTGAGTTCTGGCGATACTTCTTGAAGGGCTTGCTTCAAAAGTTCAGCGGCTGACTTGGTGCGGTCACCTACCATGACTTTATGGTCTTTAAAGCTGTGTCGAACGGCACGTTTCCAACTCTGAGATGAGACTCGTGCCCGCGTAACACCACCGTACAAGGCGGTTTTGGGTGCACCAGTGTCATCGCGGTTAATGTTTGAAGATGGCACCGATTGAATCACGTGAATATCAAGGTATAAGTTATTAGTCGTCATTTGTTTTTCTTCCCTTCAGTTGTCTTCGTTGACTTTGTGGAACGATAGTACGCTTCGCCCCATTGCAGTCGAATCCGATTGGCTTGTTTGTAATTTTGTTGAAACCAGTAGAGGTCTTGTGCTAATTGGGCGTAATCAATTTTCAGTGATGGTTTAGTCGCTTTTAGGATACTTACCAAGTGCGTTAACGCATTAATGACACTGGCAAGATTCGTCGTTGCCAGTAAAGGCTGTACTCGTCGATCCAATGCGACACGCGTATCTTCACTGCCTCGCAATTGTGCCAGCACCCTGAACAATGGCTCTCCTGTCTGTTCATCATTCTGTGGCTCAACTGCGCCAAATACGAAAGATTTGGTACTTTGTTGATGAACTGCATAGAGCCGAACTGCAGTATACACTGCTATCTCTTGTGCAGTTGGCTGACCATCCGAACTCAGCATATTGGGGGTTAAATACTTCATTAGTAGCGGCCAGAGTGCCTGGGCTTGCGGACTGTCGACAGTCGGCGCATGCCGCACACTGGCTAATATGCCCTTTTTCAGATCTCCCTTGCTGTAAAGCTGTTTAATAATAGCTGCAGTTTTCTCTTGAATTTTGTGTTCCTCTTGAATTGAATTGGTCATCTGTGAACGCCACCTACTTTCCGTTAAGTTCTGTGAATACAAGTCGTCGTAATTGATTATTAGCCGTAAAAACATTGATTTGGTGTGCAACATTGTTGTTATCAAGTTCAACAATGCCTTTAGTATCACGAGGAGAACTAGTTGCCATCATGGTATCAGCTGCTCGTAGTGTAATCTGCAATAAGGTGTGCTGCCACTCACTAATCTTGGCCTCACGATCATCATTTCCAGTTAAGCTCGCAAGCCAAGCCTTGAACGGTTGATTAAGCTCAGCATAAAATTGTGCGCTATGACGCTGCCCAAATTGCTTAGCATCAATATTACGAATTCGGCCAATCGTTGCTGCAAAGTGATAGTAGCCATCACCAATTTTTTGCGTCGTTTGAATTACATTCTCAATTCGAACGGGCCAATAGTTTGCCGTAGATTCATCAAACAGCACGTCTGCCTGAATCCGCATATCGTCATACAATTCAGTCGCAGGCATCTGCGAAGACGAGTTGCCGTCACTAATCAAAACAGTTGAAGCTAGACGCAATTGTTGATCAGCAGGAACCAGTCCGGACGACTTTAAATAATCCAACCACTCGACAATGCCTGCCCCATTAATATCGTCGCGATGATAGACATTGACGTACTGACCAAAATTGCGCCACATCGCTTTACTCATTGATTGGATAGTGGCAGTTACCGGACGAAACTGGCTCGATTTCTTATCTTGGTGCCACAAGGTCATCGGCTCAATCAGTGCCCCCTCATTGTCAAACATCGGAATACCGGCACTATAGATTGTTGGCCGTTGATACTCATCCCACTCGATGTGGATAAAACGTGACCAGGTGGTATACAGTGCGGCTAAATTATTGGGAACCTGCTGTCGTTGACGCTCCCTCAAGTAATCTGATATAGTCGAACATTCCCATACCGGCTGCTGGACGGCTAACTCGTTTTCTGAATCACCCACCAGAATCAAATTCAGCATTAGAATTTCAAACAGGGTATTTCCGCTGGCGTACACCGGGGTCAGACGATATAACCAGCCAGCTCCATTGGAAAACTTTTCATTATTATTAATTTTGGTTTTGTCAGTGACCCCGGTATAGTTTTGATACATGATCAACCAGCGTGCTAACTCAGCCAGCGACAGCTCATTCTTCGTCTCATCAACTTTCGGTGCGAACAGTGCCACCGAATTGCCGCTCTCGGAGATGCGTCGATTCATTTGCCGTACCGCGACTTGTCCTGTAGCTTTCCCGGTTCGCTTGCTGCGTGCAACACTCTTAGACTCAGGGACCACAGCATCGTATGCTGACGCCGTAACTTGATAGAAGGGCTGGTCGCCAAACAAATCGAACTGATCTGCATGCCGCTGCAAGTAATCCGTCACAATCTCAGAAAAATGACCACTGTCGTACAAATCGTGCCAGGTTTGCGTCAACTCAGTCTTGATCTTACTGGTATCATAGTCTTCATCAACACTTTCAACTTTTAATTCATCGTTTACAATCAGCCACTCATAAGGTTGATTTTCAGCACTATACCGCGTGTAAACAGTCGTAAGAATCGCTAACAGCAGTCGTAAAATTGCTAAGTCTTGCGTTCGCATATCTCCAGCCAGTTGGCGATAATACTGCGCATTTTGAAACAATTCAATTAACGAAACCTTCTTCTGCTGATTCGTCCTGGCATCGATTACGACAATCCACGAATCTGTCGTCAAATTAAAACTTTGCTTTGTCACTGTCTTCATTCCTCCTCTGAATAACTTAATCCAGCTTGGGCTGAGTAACTAAGGTGCCACTTGTCAAGTCTGGCGTTCAAGTCCTGATCAAGCGGTAATACCAAGGCACCACGCAACCAAACGTCATCCTGCCATTGAGCATGATAAGGCCAGGTCATTTTCTCTAACTGTTGGACCGTTTTGTTAACATTTTCGGTTACCGCTGCTGGCAATCGCAATGTTTGTTGCGCAATCTCTTTAGAAGATACCTTGTCCAGACTACGACCATCAAGCAAGAAATCGCCCTCATCCGTGTGTTGGAGTAAAATAATCTCCAGTGTTTCCTGAATATCCCGCACGGCTGCTGCAACTTGTTGGTCCGTAGCAACAGTCGTGTGCCTACGCGTCAACCAATCGATAATCGATTGACCTTGTTGTAACGCCGGCTTATCTACTTGATACTGCGAAGCTTTATATTGCTTTTGCTCGACTTTATTTACAAACGATGCTTTGGCTTCAGCAATATCAGGTACTTGTGCATCCGTCGTAGTATCATAAACTTGTTGAACCAGCTTCGAAATATCATCTGGAAGCTCAATATGGCTTTTAAGAAAATAATCTGTTTTCATTAATAAGTACTTACTATAAATATCTTCAGTGTGATTCTCATAGTCGCCAAATCCATTGATACTCATGATTTTCAGCTGCGGTCGTTGGAATTCTCGTGGCCGCTGAATCGTTTGGTGCCGCTGCAAGCGGCCAGCGCGCTGTAAGATCAAGTCCATAGGTGCGATGTCTGTGTACAAGATATCGAAATCAATATCCAAGGACTGTTCCAATACCTGTGTCCCGATTACAATCAACTTCTCAGGCCGCTTACCATCTTTACCAATGGCTGCTTGTAGTTCGGCTTCCTGACGAGCCCGATCAGGTGCCAAAAAAGCCGAATGTAACACCATCAATGGGAAATCGTTTGGGATCAATGCCGCTAACGCTTGTGCCCGTTTGACGGTATTGACAATAACTCCGGCAATACCACCTTCACTCAGTTGTTGTAACAACGCCGTAATTAAGGTCTGATCATCCTGATTGATGCGCTGAACATCAAGCGTCACGGGTATTTGGTCACTCTGACCTTCAAAGTGAGTCAGTTGTTTGAGTTTCGCTCCGTCCAACACACTTAAAAGTGGATAAGCCTGCGTATCCTCCCAATCTGGCGGCGCAACCAACAACTTTTTGTAGTTTTTGCCATACTTACCTTCTAGATACGCAGTTAATAACCGATTTCGTTTTATTTTTGGTAAAGTTGCTGATAAGATGACCACGGGCACATGATATGCACCCAACCATTCGACTGCCCGGACTAGGTATGCGTCCATAAATTCGTCGTAGGCGTGGGCTTCATCAATCACAACGACTTTATCGGAAAAACCCAGGTGTCGCAGAAAAAGATGCTTCTGTTTCAGGCCCATTAACAGCAAATTATCGATAGTTCCCACCACAAACTTAGTTAATATCGACTTTTTTCCACTAAACCAATCATTCACAGTTACGGCGGCAGCCGCTTCCTCCGTTGCATTAATATTGCTAGCTTTCGGCAAACTCGTATACACGCGATCGAATGGCGACTTACCTTGCAGTTCCTCAATCGACAAGTGGACAGTTTGGTCCGCCGCAACACGGTTCAGCCAGTCATTCACACGTGCAAACATCGCACTGGTCGTCGCCTGAGTAGGCAATCCCATATACACCCCGTCACGACCTGTAATGCGAGCAAGTTGTTCAGCGGCAATCAGCGCGATCTCGGTCTTACCTATCCCCATGGGTGCCTCAATAATTGCCATCCCAGGATCAGTAGTGGCATCGAGTGCCCGTGTGATTGCGGCTTGAACTGGCCGCGCATGAAAGCCAAACCGAACTTGATACGGGTCTGACATTTGATCAACCTGAGCAGGAATCCACTCATCATCTAACTGCCAAGTCGTGATGGCACGTTGAAAACGAGCTTGTAAGTCAATAGTTGTCATAGATTGTGTTGTCTTAATCAATGGAAATAGTGGCTTAGTGCGGTCTCCGTCCATAAACTCGCTTGATGCTAACCAGTCTGCCATGATCAATAGCCCAGTCAAAATCACTGCCTCCGGTTGGTTCAAAGTTGGAATTTCCGTGACATCTCGGTAACCTGCAGTGTGTAGCCCATATTCCACCAATTCACGCTGAACTTGTCGCCAAGGCGCCTGAATATCAGTGTCCTTCTCACTCTGATAATAGTTGGCAGTATAATATATAATTTGGTCATTTGGCACTTTGCTAGCGGGTTTACCATGATGCGCACCAATAATTGCTCCCACTGTTTCGTTAACACCGAACGATTCTAAAATCGCTTCACCGGCGAGTGCATGAGGTGATTGATCACGCTGGTTAAGTCTAATTCCGTCAAAGCTTTTGAACCCATTTTGTACCAAACGTTCAATCAATAATTGATCAAGTTGTTCGTCACCATTGTACGTGGGCTTAGTTTGGAACGCAGCGCTTCCTTTTCCGATGTCGTGAGTAAACCCCAAAAACTTTACCAGCTTCTGCATATCTTCCTCTGAGGTTGCTTCCGATAATTGACGTCGCTGGCCATCACTCAACCAATGATTAAATAACCAACTGATGGTATTTTCACAATCCTTTAAATGGACAACCAGCGGCAAGTACAACCATTGTCCATTGTCTGAGCGCTTCTTCGCCCACAGACTCTGTGCTAAGCGAGAAAATTCTGACATTGCTGCGCCTCCTAATTAACTGTTTGCTACTTGCATTTTAGACATACGATAGTGTTGAATCATATGTACTGCATCACTTAGATAGTACTTGCTTATACTTAAAGTTGTGGATGCACATTATTCACGTGTCATTAAAAAACCATGCTTGCTGGTCATAATACCTATATAGTTCACGCTAAAGACTTGTGAAGCAAGTTGATTTAAAGCTTCTAAATGCCGATTTGAGATTGCTAATACAATGAGCTTCGACTGGGCTATTCTCCATGCAAACGAGGGTGAACTCAGTATGCAGGTGCTATGACTCCAATCCACTAAGTTCAATATATGCCAAAAATCTTGTGAGCAATTTTGCCAGTCACTACTCATATCGGGCATTAATTACTCGGTCAGAAGCATATGGCGTAATATCTTGAGCTACCGATAACTCTGTGTAGCTGAGAATGACAGCGTTGCAATTAGCAATATTCAATAATCGGTCAATAAGACTATGAAATTTGATTTGATCTACAAAATCTCGTTGTCTGATGTCATCACAAATCAGGAATATCGCTTGGTGCTACTTGTCAGGCACAACAGGAATATTCCAGCAGACCGAATAAACTGCTAACAAAGTTGCAACTTTAGTGTTTTCTTCGTCGCCAGAATACCGATTCGTAATGGTCGCAGTTTCTGTGAGCCACAAGCTCTTGAAATTACAAATGCAAACATGTTCTTAATAGATATAGTCGAACTTGCAACTAATGCAAGGAAAACAATGGGCAACGTTACATGTCATCATAATCAACATGCCTCCTGATCAATTAAGTAATTGTTCATCTTCTGTCTACAACGGTTATGGATTGACACAATTATGTTCTAAAATGTATGAGATGCAATCAGGTATTTGAGTGTCATTTAGAGCAACCTAAGTCAAATAATCCTGATCACGGTGCGTGGCGATAACTCGGTTCACAGTATAAACGAAGTGTTCTGTTGCCATTGTTTCCATCCCACCAATGATTCCAAAACAATTTTCCATAATGCCCCCCTTAATTTAAGAAATCTAATCGTGACTCACGACCATGCCACGTTTGATTTGTTAGTGATTATCTAATATGTATCGGCCATAAGCAACTAATTTCCAATATTTACCAGGATTAATAAGGTATCATTTCTCAGACTTAGTAAGGCAGCATTGCTTACTACACTCATCCTACCCAGCAGCAGTTATTTAGCCAACGCACAACTGCTCCGAAGAAATTGCCGAAAGAACGCGGAACGCCTGCACAGGAATGGATATCGCCAAAGTTCTATTACTGAGCTATATTTTTAGAACAATGCATTCTCAGACTGCGTTCATTTCAAATACTTTGCCGATAACAATACAGACTATGAATATTGGTATATCGACTTTTCGAGCTGCACAAATATTTGATTGAATGCCAGTGACGTACAGAAATGTGTACTGAGTTTCTGTTTTGTGCCTTACAAATCACACTACCTTCTAATAGTAAAATCTTGATTTTCTTCAAGTCGTACTTTATAGTCAAGTTAGTGATGCTTCTGCAAATCAATTCAGAATGGTCATCGTATTATTTGGCTACTGGTTTACCGAAATTTATTCGGTCTGTTCCCCGGGTCTGCGGGGGTGATCCCATGTTCGCATTGGTAATTCAGGTTACAGGTCACTGTTCCCCGTGCATACGGGGGTGATTCCTAAACTCGATGATTTTTTCATCAACGACTGCCTCATTCTCCATAGATATAGCATGACACCAAGTTGATATCATTGTAGCAAGAACCCCGAAACCTCAGCTCAAAAAAATCATCCTCATACATCGAGAGAATGATTTTTTCAACGACGATGTTAATTGGGGGCCAGATGCCCCAATCCCTCTTCAAAAATCACCAAAGGAACGTCTGCCCAGGAATAGACATTCCCAAAGTTACTATTCCATCATACTTTCGGAATCACTACACCTTTGCTGGACTGCATTCACTTCAAGTTACACCGCCCAGACACTACAGCCTACCTTAACGAACAACATTATATGGTTGATTAGATGCTATTATTATTTTGCGGCATATGACATCTCACGTGGTGATTATCAAATTTACTATCTAGACACGCCATTTTTCACTCTGTACTTTTACTACTGCGTCCTGATGGTAAACTATTGATTTTATTTGGATCATACCTTATAGTCAAAGCACTAGCCATTTGACAAGTTGACCCTAAACAGTCATTTTCATATTTTAGATTGTTGATTTACCGGCATTTGTTTAGTCTATTCCCCGTGTATACGGGGGTGATCCTTACATGTAAATAATATAAAAAGTTTCAGTAAACTATTCCCCGTGTATACGGGGGTGATCCCCTAGTAGGTTCTTACGGTGCCTGAACGTTACGCTATTCCCCATGTATACGGGGGTGATCCCTTCTGGGCGGCGCTCGGAGTAGAGGCTGTCTGCTATTCCCCGTGTATACGGGGGTGATCCTGAGTATAGAAAGCTAGCCGAGCCAATCGAAAGCTATTCCCCGTGTGTATACGGGGGTGATCCTATTTCGAAGGCTAAGGGCGGTGGCTACGATTTTCTATTCCCTGTGTATACGGGGGTGATCCTTCTGAATGCTCTGCTCGGTTTAGATAAATTTTCTTTTTCCCGTATAAACGGGAGTGATTCCTAAACTCAATGGTTCCTCAACGACTGCCACGTTCTCCGCACATGTAGTATTCCACCCGAGCCAGTGCCATTGTTCAATACCAAATATTTTGTTCAAAAAAAGACCGCCACCCCACAGGATGACGGTCTTTCAACATTAGAGCAACGCCCTAACTAAGTTTTAAATTAAGCAAGTGCCTTTTTAGCAGTGTCAACTAATGCCTTGAATGCATCCGCATCGTTAACGGCTAAGTCAGCTAACATTTTACGGTTAACGTCAACGTTAGCAACCTTTAAACCGTGCATTAATTGGCTGTAGCTGATGTCGTTGATCCGGGCTGCCGCGTTGATCCGGGCAATCCAAAGACGACGGAAGTCACTCTTACGCCGGCGACGATCGCGGAAAGCGTATTGGTATGACTTCATTACTTGGTCCTTAGCAACCTTAAATTGGATGTGCTTAGCACCACGGTAACCTTTAGCTAATTTTAAAATCCGTTTGCGACGTTTGCGTGTTACAGTTCCACCTTTTACTCGAGCCATGTTATTTCCTCCTAGATTTAACTAAAACGTTGTGAATTATTTTTGTAATAACTTGTGGTATGTTTTGACCATTGGCTTTTCGATAATAGCCGTACCACGTAATTGGCGACGTTGTTTCTTAGTCTTACCATGGAAACGATGACTAGTAAAAGCGTTGGCGCTCTTAATCTTACCCTTAGCAGTTACCTTGAAACGCTTTGCAGCAGCGCGGTTTGTCTTTTGTTTTGGCATAATCAATAATCCTCCTAGAAATTACTTATCTGTTTTTGGTGCTAGCACTAAGAACATGCTCCGGCCGTCCATCTTAGGATAGGCTTCGACCGTCGAAAATTCCTTAGTGGCTTCGATCATTCGGTTCAAGACCTGGCGACCAATATCCTTATGGGTAATGGCACGGCCCTTAAACCGGATGGAGACGCGAACCTTGTCACCTTTTGACAAGAACTTTTCAGCATGTTTCAGCTTCGTGTTAAAGTCATTGGTGTCGATAGCTGGGCTCAAGCGGACTTCCTTGATGCTGACCACTTTTTGCTTCTTACGGGCTTCCCGTTCCTTCTTTTGTTGCTCGAAACGGTACTTCCCATAATCCATAATTCTGGCAACGGGTGGCTTCGCTTTCGGCGCAACCAATACTAGGTCTAAACTAGCGTCTTCAGCAATCTGCATTGCTTCTTGTCGTGACTTGACACCTAATTGTTCACCATCACTGGCGATCAAACGTACTTCGCGAGCACGGATGCCGTCATTAACCATTGAATCCTTAGCTATGGTAATTCACCTCCGAAAAATTTTAGAGAAATTCACAAAAAGAGCGGGCGCATAATACGCCCGCTCAACCCCGTTAATGGGAATCAATTCATCGTTCATCTGCCCGATAACTCTGGTTACCAAGGCGAGAAGCGGGTGCTTCTGCTTTTTTTCTCAACTCCAATATATTAACAAGAACGACCGCCCTTGTCAACCCATCAATCTACATTGATGTCATTAGTCGTTAATTATTTGCTGGCACCACGACTGTAACGCTTGATTTCCTGCGTGATGGCCCCGATGAACATGTCGACAGCTTCGGATTCCGTCCGTTCTTCGCCGTACTTCCGAACTGAAACGCTACCGTTAGCAACTTCTTGGTCACCGACAACTAACAAGTATGGGACCTTCTTCGTTTGTGATTCACGAATCTTGTAACCCATCTTTTCGTTCCGGTCATCAATACTTACCCGAACGCCTTCAGCGGCTAAACGACGACGAACCGTTTCAGCATAGGCACCATGTGCACCGTTGTTAACTGGAATGATGGTAACTTGCTTAGGAGCCAACCAAGTTGGGAAAGCACCCTTGTACATTTCAGTTAAGTAAGCCACGAAGCGTTCCATCGTTGAAACTAAGCCACGGTGAATCATCACTGGACGGTGTTCTTCACCATCAGCACCGACATACTTCAAATCGAAGCGTTCTGGTAACAAGAAGTCCAATTGAATCGTGGATAAGGTTTCTTCACCACCAAGGGCCGTCTTCGTTTGAACGTCTAACTTAGGACCGTAGAATGCGGCTTCCCCTTCAGCTTCGAAGTAATCCAAGCCCATGTCATCCATGGCAGATTTCAACATCTTTTGGCTCCGTTCCCACATTGCATCGTCATCGAAGTACTTTTCAGTATTTTCAGGGTCACGATAGCTCAAACGGAAGCGGTAGTCAGAAATATCGAAGTCTTCGTATACTTCAACCATCAAACTCAAGATCTTCTTGAATTCTTCCTCGATTTGATCCAACGCAACAAATGTATGACCATCGTTCAAGGTCATTTCACGAACCCGTGATAACCCAGTCAAGGCCCCGGATTTTTCGTAACGGTGCATCATCCCAAGTTCGGCGATTCGCAATGGTAATTCACGGTATGAGCGAATGTGATGGTTGTAAATTTGAATATGTGATGGGCAGTTCATTGGCCGTAATTCCAATTGTTCGCCGTCACCCATGTCCATTGGTGGGAACATGTCCTCACGGTAGTGGTCCCAGTGACCAGATTGCTTGTAAACGTCTAAGTTAGCTAAAACTGGTGTGTAAACGTGTTGGTAACCGTTAGCAACTTCCTTGTCGATGATGTAACGTTCGATTTGACGACGAATCGTGGCACCATTTGGCATCCAGTAAGGTAACCCGTTGCCGACCTTAGGATCAACGAAGAATAAGTCTAATTCGTTACCAATGACCCGGTGATCGCGTTCACGTGCTTCTTGACGCCGCTTTAAGTCAGCATCCAAGTCTTTTTGCTTCAAGAAAGCCGTCCCGTAGATCCGTTGTAACATTGGATTGCTGGACTTGCCTTGCCAGTATGCACCGGCAACGGACAATAACTTGAAGACTTTGACTTTACCAGTTGAGGCTAATTGGGCACCATCTGATAAATCAACGAAATCGCCCTGCTTGTAAACCACGACTTGACCATCGTTTTCAGCAGCCCGTTCGTTAACTAAGTCTTGTTGGTAAGGATTGTCGCCAACTAATGCAAGCGCATCCGCCTTCGACAAAACTTCGCGTTCGATTGGTAAGTCTTGCTTGATGATTGCAGCCATCTTATCACTGATTGCTTCCAAATCATCTTCGCTTACTTGCTTACCATCTTCGTCTGGGTTGTCGGTATCAAAGAAGAAACCGTTGGCATTCCCTTCACCACTCCCAAAATGAATACTTGGGAAGAGTTGCTTGACCGCGTTAGCCAATACTTGGGCAGCCGTTTGCCGTAAGACATTCAGGCCGTCTTCGCTATCAGCAGCGATAATTTCGATACTACCATCGGTTGTCAGTGGTTGGCGGTAGTCCACGATCTGATCGTTGAACTTACCAGCAACCGACCGTTTAGCCAATGAAGGACTAATTGACTTAGCAATTGCTTCCGTCGTTACGCCGGCATCAAATTGCTTTACAGCACCATCTGGGAACTTAACATTAATACTTGCCATATACTTGACACTCTCCTTAAAATTTACCCACTCACCAAAACACCGCGCCGGGACGACAAAAAAGTCCCTAATGCCAGACTGAACTAGCATTAGGGACGTCATTGACGTGGTTCCACCCGATTTTTCAGTACCACAAAAGATACTGACTCATTAGCGCTAATAACGGAAGCGTTCCGGCTCAATTGAGCATGTTCACAAAAGTGGTATCTTCATAAATCCGGTCCAAGACTTCCAGAACAAGGTCTTGGTCTCTGTGAGCCATGATAAACGAAGCGTGTCTTTTGCATCTGTTCTCATTAAACCACTTTTAACTTAAAAGTCAACTCTTGATTTTAACCATCTGGATTCAAGCGCCGATTGCGACCGACCATTTCGATCTCACTGGAGAGGTAGCGCACCCGTTGCATGATTCGCTGGGCTTTGACTGGTTCCTCATCACCCTTTTGCGAAATCGTTAAGTAACCGTCCTGTAATTCTTGCATTGAAAAGTTCGATGAAAAACAGGTTGGTAACTCTTCTTGCATCCGGTACTCTAAAATCACCCCAAGTACGTCATCGCGAATCCAAGTGGACGACGCGTCGGCGCCAATATCATCGATCATCAAAATTGGCGCCCGTTTAATCGCATCGACCTTATCGGCAGACGTATTGTTGCTGATGGACCGCTTCATTTCGACCGCAAAGCTTGGAAAATGAATCAATGTCGTATTGAAGCCGCGGGCGGCCAGTTCATTCGCCATCCCACCGAGCAGATAGGTCTTGCCGACGCCAAACGACCCATACAGGTAAAGACCGCGATGAAACCGCTTCGGGGCTTGCGTGTAAGCATCAATAAAGTCCAGGGCTGCCACCAGTGCCGTCGCGCGGTCGCCGTCTTGATCATACGACTTTAAATCGGCCGTTTGAATGCTTTTGGGCATGCTGATCGACCGGACTCGTTGTTGTAGCGCTCGGGCTGCCTGTTGTTCTTGTAATTGCGGCGTTGGTTGATAAGCAATGTCGATCAGATGATTACTCATCACCAATGTCGGCTGATAGCCCGGTGCCTGCGTCGGTTCATGTCGAGCCAGCTTGCGTTTTTCTTCGCAAAATTCATATAATTTGGCACCAGAGCGTTCCAAAGCATCCGCAGATAATTCATCCTGGTGAGCGGCTAAAAACTGACGAACATCTGGATCATGATACACGGTCGTCATTAACGCCTCATAGCGATGATTCAAGTTTTTGCGATTCATTAACGTCCGGAGTGTTTCTGAGATATTCTCCATGCTTTAGTCCTCCTTTTCTGAATTTGTCTCGAGCTTGGCGAGTCGTGCCGCTAATTGCTGACGTTGTTCTTCCGACAGTTGCTTGTTGGGCTTGTCCGGCTGAGTTTCGCCGGCTTGTTGTTTCTGGGCCCACTTCGGCATCACTTCTTTGCGAGTTGGCCGGGCATTCGACTTACGCCGCGGTGTCGAGGTCTTCGGCCGCTGACGTTGCTTCAAGTAGGCCAGCGCCGCTTCTGGCGTGTTGACGCCATGTTGTTGCCAGTCATTGGCGACCGTTTCGATCAAACTTCGATTGAGCGCAGCCAACTCCCGGTTTTGGAGCAAGTAATAAATGACGATGTTGATGACCGAGTTCGGTAACACGCCCCTACTGATCAAGTCATGGACCAGCCGATTTTCACCACTTGTCACAAAGCCGTGCTTTTCTGCCTTCACCGCTGCCAAAAAATCGTACGGCGCGGCCTGCTTCGCAACATCGACCAGTTGCTGTTCGGCCTTAGAAAGTTGTGTTGCTGAAGCTGGCTGCCGGGTTGCCTTACTAGAATTGGCCGCCGTAGTGGTTGGTTTAGTCGACTTATCGGCCGGTGCTTCATTTGTCGTCGTCCGAGTTGGCGTGGTTGGCCGCTCATACCGGCGTGCAATCAACAGTTTCAACTGGTTCTCGTCAAATTGTCCAGTCGTCAAACTGGCAACTTCACTGATCAGCTTGGCCATCTCAATCTCACTGATGCCATAAACCCGACTTTCCGTAACGATAAGTTGGCGCGAACTAGCCACTTGTTTCAAGTCGACGTAGTTTTGCTTCAAGATTTGACCTAATAACTGCCAATCGAAGTCATCATCACTGAGTACTGGTGATTGATCTTCAGCCGGCTCATTGGCAGCTAACTGTGCCCGCACCTGCTGGACAGGGCGTGGCGTGGTCGTGACTTTATGACCGTCAACGTGGAATACCTCGAGGATATTAGCCGTCACATCCTTCGCCGCTGTCAGATCCACCGGTTGCGTGGCAAAATCACTAGCCAACTGTTGGTAGCGTAATTCACCCACGGTATCGAGTAATAAAACGCTCAACAGGTCATCTGCAAAGAATTGTAAGGCTAGTTGCGGTGCCTGCAAGCGATAAATATACAAAGTGCCGAGCTCATCTTGTTGGTAATAACTCCGTAACAGCCCCGTCGCCTCTAGTTTACGACGTGCTGCCAATACGGTCGGTAAATCGGCGCTCAAAATTCCTAGCAATTCCGCATGACTACGACGATTACTCAGTTCGTTTTCACTGCTTTGTAAGCTTCGCAGCGCGGCATACAAACTATATGCCAGTGGCCCAATCAACGGTAAATACAGCTCCGCTAATACTGCTTGCTGGGCGGCGCTCAACGCTGGGGCTTGTGGGACCACCAGTCCTGATTTGGGCGTCAATGGTTCTTCATTTGGCATCTTGTTCACCATTCTTTTGACCTAATCTTTTTTACGTTTTGGCGCGTGCTCGGTCTTCGCTGACGGTTTCGCCAACTTGACCTTGTCACGTTCCATCATATCTTGGAGTTCGTTCAAGAACACGTGCATATCCTTGAATTGGCGATAAACACTAGCGAAGCGAATATAAGAAATTTCATCAATATCCGCGAGTTGTTCCATCACGTACTCACCGATCACCTGGCTGGAAATTTCATTTTCACCCAGCGACCGGACTTTATTTTCAACATCATCAACGACCCCAGTCATGGTTTCCATGCTGACTGGGCGTTTTTCGGCGGAGCGAATAATCCCTCGTAAGACCTTCTCACGATTGAATTCTTCACGGGCACCATTTTTCTTGATCACTAATAACGGGGTCGCTTCGACCCGTTCAAACGTCGTAAATCGGAAACCACAGTTTTCGCATTCCCGCCGACGCCGGATGACGCGACCGTCATCAGTCGGTCGACTGTCAACCACACGGGAGCCATTATGATGACAATGTGGACATTGCATAGCTTTCACACCCCTTGTAACAAGTCACAATTATTTTTATTAAACAGTCATAGTTTCTAGCCATTTTAACACGGCGGCTTCAGTTTTATCAACGCTTGAACCGTTATCAATCACTACGTCCGCCCACGCGGCCTTTTGCGCCAATGGCAGCTGACTCGCAATCCGTGCCTGGGCCGCTTGCTTTGACAGCTGGTTGCGCGCCATCAAGCGTTTTAGTACGATGGCCGGTGGTGCAGTCACGACGACAACCTGGTCACAGACATTCTGCCAGCCACTCTCATAGAGTAACGGCACGTCTAGAATAATCGCCGTTGGATTCGACTGGCCTGCCGCAACGATGGCTTCAAACATCGCATATTGAATCGGCAAACTGGTGATGGCCGTCAAATCCTGCAAGGCGGCCGAATCATTAAAAACTAACTGACCAAGCCATGGGCGATTGAGTGAACCATCCGCCAATAATGCGTCCGGCCCAAACTTAGCTGCGATTTTCTGCGTCGTGGGTTGTCCTGGTCCTTCGACCGCCCAGGCGATTTTGTCAGCATCCACGATAGGTAAATACTGCGCTAATAACTTAGAAACGGTTGATTTTCCAGTCGCAATTCCACCGGTCAACCCGATTAATTTCGTCACGGTGGTCACCTACAATCGTTGTTCAAGGGGACAGAAATGTGTCCCACGCTGCGCGACCTTGATTTTCTCAATCATCGTACCACACCGCTCACAAGGTTCACCTTCACGACCATAGACGTGCAAGTGATTCTGAAATTGACCGACCTCACCAAACGCCGTTGAGAACGAGTGTACCGTCGTTCCGTGTCCTTTGATGGCTAATGCCATTTCGGTAATAATATTGTCGCGCAACGTGGCAATTTCATCGGCTGTCAGCGAATTAGCTGGCCGCATCGGATGAATCTTGCTCATCCACAACGTTTCATCCGCATAAATGTTGCCGATACCCGCAATCTTACTCTGGTCCAGTAAGAGCGGCTTGATCATTTTCTTGGAATGTTCAAGCGTCGCAGTCAGATAAGCCAAGGTTAGTTGGTCAGCGACCGGCTCCGGGCCAATTGTGCGTAGTCCAGCCACCGATAGTTCCTCACCAGTCGGCACCAACGTCATCCGCCCAAATTTACGGGTATCGTTATACAGCAAGTCCCGGTCATCCGTTAAATGAAAGACGACGTGCGTATGCTTATCGCGCGCTTCACCACGCGGAACGACGTTGTACTTACCTTCCATGCGTAGGTGTGACACCATCGTTAAACCGTTACTAAATCGGAACAATAAATATTTGCCACGCCGGTCAATGGTTTGAATCGTCTGATTGATCAGCCGTTGTTTGAATAAAGCCACGTCATTATTGATGATTTTGGGCCAATAGACGTCAATATCAGCGATCGTGGCACCCTTAACGAGCCGATTCAACCCACGACGAACCGTTTCAACTTCTGGTAATTCAGGCATGGTGGTTCCCCCTATTTTGCATCGTACCAAGTATCACCGTAGTGACTCTCGACCTTCAACGGTACGGCTAACTTCACGGCGGAATCCATCACGCTTGGTACTAATTTTTCTAAAACTGGAATCTCTTCCTTTGGTGCTTCAAAAATCAATTCATCATGAACTTGTAAAAGCATGGTTGCTTTCAAACCAGCTTTTTTCAACTCGGCTTGCATCTTGATCATCGCAATTTTGATAATATCGGCCGCACTACCTTGAATTGGCGTGTTCATGGCCGTCCGTTCGGCAAACGAGCGTTGGTTGAAACTCTTCGAATTAATGTCTGGCAAATAGCGACGACGATGAGAAATTGTCTCAACGTAGCCTTGTTCCTTTGCCGATTTGACAATATCATCCATATACTGCTTGACACCTGGATATTCCTTGAAGTAAGCGTCAATAAAGCTGCGCGCTTGCTTACGACTGATACCAATATTTTGTGACAAGCCATAGTCACTGATGCCGTAAACGATACCGAAGTTGACCGCTTTGGCTTGCCGACGAATATTAGGCGTCACGTCTTCAGCGGATTTCAAATTAAAGATCCGCATCGCTGTGGCGGCATGAATGTCGTCGCCTTCCTTAAAGGCCGCTTGCATGTTCTCATCACCGGTAATATGGGCGAGCACCCGCAATTCAATTTGTGAATAGTCAGATGAGAAGATCTGCCAACCGTCATGACTCGGAACGAACGCTTGCCGAATCTTACGCCCTTCTTCGAGCCGAACAGGAATATTTTGTAAGTTCGGGTCAACTGAGGACAAGCGGCCGGTTTGCGTCAACGTTTGAAGATAACGCGTGTGCACTTTTTGGTCCGTGGAATGAATCGCATCCAGCAAGCCCACCACGTAGGTTGATTGAATCTTTGAAATTTGACGATACTGCAAGATATTCGCGACGATTGGTGCTTCGGGTGCTAATTTTTCCAACACGTCGACGGCGGTCGAGTAACCGGTCTTCGTCTTTTTAATGACTGGTAACTTCATTTCTTCAAATAAAATGTGGCCCAATTGCTTGGGTGAATTAATATTGAACTCTTCACCGGCTTCTTGATAGATGGTCTGTTCGATCTCACTCAGGCGTTCAGTAAACTGACTACCCATCGCCTTCAAGCGACTGCTATCAACGGTAATGCCGGCAATTTCCATTTGGGCGAGCACTGTGGCCATCGGTTTTTCGATGTCATCGTAGAGTTGGGCCTGCTCATTATCCGCGAGTTCTTTCAACAAGCGTGGTTTCAAATCAGCAATTGCCGCTAATTTTCGTGCCAAATGACTGAAGAACACGTCATCATCCTCAGGAATCGCACGTTTGACACCCTTACCGTAGACGGTCTCGTCACTTGGCAAGTCAGTGTAGCCGTGTTGTTCCGCCAGACTACCAAGGTCGTTGCTGTTATCATTGGTGTCTAGTAAATATGAAACGAGTAATAGGTCAAAATCAACTTTACCAAGCTGGATGCCCAAACGGTTCAGCCCAACCATCGTTCGTTTCATATCAAAAACGTCCTTGGTCAGCGTATCGCTAGTCAAAAGCGCACTGACTGCGGGTTGCATCAACAATTCAACATCGCGACTAATATACCAATGACCATCCGCACCGATCGCAAAACCAGCGAAGGCGGAGGTGTGGTAGTTTGGTGTCGGCATTTCAAGATAGAAGTCGACATTGGTCGTGAATTGTTGTAATTCATCCAAATTGTCTTTGGTCAAAACAGTGTATTCGATTGGTATTGCTGGTTCGTCAGATTGCAGATGCAACTTCTTCAAAAATGACTGAAAATCCATCGTTTGATAGAATGCGGCCAACTGGTCTAAATCAGGGCCATTATAAGTCAAATCCGATAACTGAACCTCAATCGGTGCATCCCGCTTGATAGTTGCGAGCACCTTGGCTTGAGCCGCCTGTTCGCGGTCCTCAATCAGATGTTCCTTCATCTTGCTGGCCTTCATCGCATCGATGTTTTCATAGATACCTTCCATCGACCCGTATTGTTTCAGCAATTTCAGCGCTGTCTTCTCGCCGACCTTGGTCACACCAGGATAATTATCTGAAGTATCACCCGTTAGCCCCTTCATATCAATGATTTGTGCCGGCGTGATGCCTAATTTTTCTGTAACGTGTTCTGGGGTGTAGCGTTCAACTTCTGAAACCCCTTTAACGGTCACTGCCACCGTCGTCCGTTCCGTCGTTAACTGGGTCAAATCACGATCACCAGTAACGATCGTCGTCGTATAGCCCGCTTGATCAGCCTGCCCAGCCAGCGTCCCGATAATATCATCGGCTTCATAATCTTTTAATTCATAATGTTTAATGCCATAAGCGTCTAATAATTGCTTAATATATGGCATCTGCTCAGAGAACTCACTTGGGGTCTTGGCGCGACCGCCCTTATAGTTATCATACATGGCGGTTCTAAACGTAGTCTTACCCGCATCAAAAGCCACCAGCATATCAGTGGGGTCCACGGCCTTGATCATGTGGTCAAGCATGGTATTAAAGCCATAAATAGCGTTTGTATGCAACCCATCCGGATTTACGAACCGTTCCAGTTGGTTATGCAAGGCAAAGAACGCCCGAAACGCCACACTGTTACCATCAATCAGTAATAATTTTTTTGCCATTGGTTTGCTCCCCGTCTCTTAATTTTAAGTTATCGATATCATGCAATGCTCATCAGTGTTATCAGTCATTTTGCATCAAACTGATTTTGCGACCGGTATGTGGTCCACTAACAAGTGGTTTACCCTTATAATTGTACCAAACAATCACCTAAAACGGGAGTTCGGCCCACTGAAAACCCGGTAAATCATAGATTTTCTGTTTGTTGATGAGTTGGCCACCTTTGACTTTGAACCTTGACACGCATTGTGCTAGATGACTTGTCATGAATTATGATTGAAACATGCTAGTTGGATTGTTGTTCGTCAGCGGAGGCGCGCCCTATTCCGACCTCCGGGGCTGGCTGACAACGCTGGAACAGGGCGGACATCGATTTGAACTCACGCAGAAC
>ERZ506143.30-NODE-30-length-66992-cov-11.7096_pt1 | contig 66992 bp, 54 predicted proteins | sample MGYA00513564_ERZ506143 | MGnify/ENA metagenome assembly ERZ506143 | reverse complement strand
TCGGCTTAAATCTGTGTCCACCACGTTCCGGCCATTGCCCAGAATGCCTGGAAGCCGGCCTAGGACGAACCTACAACTGAAAATTTACGCTAACTCGCTTTGTTTCCAGCGATTCTCAGCTGGCTGCCTTTGAACTTAATCTTAGTTTTTTAATCATCTTTAGTACTAAAATACTGAAGTACTAAGACATTAAAGTACTAAAATACTAAAAAAGTGCCACAATGCACAGTCATCCATCAGGAATAACTGTGCACTGTGGCACTTATATTAGCTTAAGTTAACATCCGCTTAATGGCGAACTTGGCCGTTACCGTCAATCACATACTTATACGAGGTGAGTTCGGCTAAGCCCATTGGTCCACGGGCATGTAATTTCTGCGTTGAAATGCCGATTTCAGCCCCGAAGCCAAATTCAAAGCCGTCGGTAAACCGAGTTGAGGCGTTGATATAAACGCAAGCCGCATTGACCCGTTGCTGGAAGATCTTACCTGCTTGGTAGTTATCCGTCACAATCGCTTCCGAATGTTGCGTATTGTAGCGATTGATGTGTGCAATGGCCGCTGCTTCTGAATCCACGACTTTCACCGCAATGATCAAATCATTGTATTCGGTACCCCAGTCAGCATCCGTCGCTGGTACGACGTCCGGTACGATTGCTTGGGTCGCTTGGTCACCACGGACTTCAACACCCTGGTCACGTAACGCTTGAATCATGCTTGGTAAGTACGCTGCCGCAACGTCTTGATGGATCAAGAGTTTTTCGGTGGCGTTGCAGACGGAAGGCCGCTGAACCTTACCGTTAATGACAATGTCTGTGGCCATTTGCAACTGCGCATCCTTATCAACGTAAACGTGGCAATTACCGGCACCCGTTTCAATGACGGGCACCGTGGCTTTGGCGAGGACCGTCTGAATCAAACGTGCACTGCCCCGCGGAATCAAGACATCCACGTAGTCCGTCAGTTGCATGAACTTCTCGGCCGTGGCGTGCGAGGTATCCGTAATTAATTGGATCGCGTTTTCATCCACATCGTTAGCACGTAAGGCGCCGCGGAGGACTTGAACTAACGCTTGGTTAGAGTGAATTGCTTCCTTGCCACCCCGTAAAATGACGGCGTTGCCCGTCTTAAAACAGAGCGCGGAGGCGTCGACCGTCACGTTCGGACGTGCTTCAAAAATCATTCCGATAACCCCAAGTGGTACCCGCTCCTTAGCAATCATCAGCCCGGCTTCATTGCGCCAAGCGCGGTCGACATTGCCGATTGGATCGGGTAAAGCGACCACTTGTTTGAGACCAGTAGCCATCGCTTCGATCCGGTCAGCAGTCAATCTGAGTCGGTCCACGAATTTTTCAGGAACTTGTGGGTTTTCTAAGTCCTTCGCATTGGCTGCTAGAATTTCATCCTGCTGGGTCGTTAAGGCCGTTGCCATCGCTAACAATACTTGGTTCTTTTGCATCGTGGACAGTAATCCCAGCGAATAGCTGGCCTGCTGTGCGCGCTGCCCTAATTGTGCTAAGTCTTCCATGCGATTTGTCCTCCTATTCTTGTCTAACCAAAGAGCGTGCCGACGGGTTCACCTGCTAAAATTTGAAAAATAACGCTAGGGTCCGCTCCATTCGCCAAAATCATCTGGCCGTGCGCGTCAATCATCCGTTCTGCGGCTTTGAGCTTCGTGACCATCCCACCAGTGCCGAAACGACTCCCACTACCACCAGCGAGTTCGTACGTGTGCTGGTCGACCTTCTCGATATGGGCCAGTAACTGCGCTTGCGCATCAGCATTCGGATTCCCATCATAAAAGCCATCGATATCGGATAGCATAATCAGTAGATCCGCCCCAATATTGGTCGCCACGATGGCCGAGAGTTGGTCGTTATCACCAAACTTAGTCTCATGGTCCAATTCATCCACGGCGACCGTATCATTTTCATTCACAATTGGCACCACGTTTTGTTTGAGCAACGCTTCAAAGGTATTCAACACATTGTGATGACTCTTGGGGTAAACAAAAATATCGCGCGTTAATAGTAACTGGCCGATTTTTTGCTCATAAATGGCAAACCGTTCTTTATAAATCGAAATCAATTCAGTTTGACCAATTGCAGCGATCGCCTGTTGTTCTGGAATCGCTTTGGGGCGTTGCTTTAAGCCCATATAATTCAAACCGACACCAATGGCCCCCGAGGAGACGAGTACGACCTCGCGTCCCCGATGTCGCATTGCACTAATCACAAAGGCTAATTGATCGATTGCACGTAAATTGATCGACCCATCAGGATAGACCAACGTACTCGTCCCAACCTTGATTACGACGCGTTTGGCGTGCAATTTTCGCATCACTTTCATGACGACACCATCTTTTCTGATTATTTTGTTTCACGTGAAACATTGGTTTTTAAATCTGTTTTCATATAATTAACCGCGCGTGGGTGATTCAGGTGGACCACCCCAACATTGACTGCTAACACGATTAGTAGGACCACGAACGCCAGGAGAAACAGCGCTTTATACGACCAGTTGTCAATGATCACCCCACCGAACAGTGGCCCGAGTGAGCGTCCCAGCGCACAAAAGGCCTGAACTAATCCTTGGTAGCGGCCCTTGGCACTAATTGGCGACAACTGGCTGACTAGCGTTGGCATTGCCGGCGACCAAGTGGCCTCGCCAATCGTTAAGAGGACCATCGCAAAGATAAAGTGCGGGTAGTCGTGAGCAATCACTAACGATAAAAACGATAGCCCGACAAATAACATGCCAAAGAAGAATTGATAATAGAGGTTCTTGATCCGGTCACCCAACAAGCTCAAAATACTTTGAATCAGCACCAGCAAGCCCGCGTTGATCGTCCACAAAAAGCTGTAGTTGCGCAGTGGCATCCCCAGGTTGGTCATGTAGACCGAGAGATTGCTGACCCATTGTTCATAGAGCAACCAAATAATAAACAAACTAATAAAGAAGGTCCACACGATATGGAAATTAGCACGAGGCAATTGAATATTTTGGCCCTGCCGCGGATCAACGCCCGTGACATTCGACGAATCCACGTTGTATTCAAACAGCGCGATAATCAAGAAAATCACGAATAAACTGGTCGTCAGTGAGAACAATAGCTGCATGCCCATGCTGTAAACGATTCCCACCAGCATCGTACCGAACACCACGCCAAGATTGGCGGCTAAGTACATTAACGTAAAGGTTCGCCGAACTTTGTCGCGGGGCACACTGGCCGCCAACGCGTTAAACATCGTATTCAGCCAACCGCTGGCAAATCCGGTCACTACTAATAGTAACGGATACCACGGCCAACCATGAAAGAAGATCAGCGCGAAGTTAGCGAGTCCGTTCAGACCAATTCCCATTAATAACAAGTGGTACGGATTACCGCGGTCAAAGATCCGCCCGCCGATGGTGCTTGCTAATACGTTGGCGACCGAATTAAGCATTAAGACCACACCCGTCTCCGTTAACGATTTTCCTAAGACGTTATGCATGTAAATCGTTGTTAACGGCCAAATAAAGCTCATACCGATGTTATTCATGAACTGCCCGGCAATCAGCCAAGGGGTCTTAATCAACTGTTTTTGTGCCACACCATCACCACCATCTTCTACCTAAATATTGATTAATACTTACTTTGAGCGAACGCCATCCAGGATTTATTGAAAAGCGTTCACTTGAGATTTTAATCTGTCTACTTTTCATCATAGCAAAATTTATTCAAAATAACAGGGGCATTTATATTTTGATTACCGGCTCTCATCCGGTCCCCAAAAAAGCCAGCTAAAAAAGCCCCCTTAAGGACAATTAAGGAGGCTTGGTTTAAGCTTGCGGATCCTGTGCATAGGATACCGACGAGAATTTATTGAATGGTTTGACGAATAATAATTTGACTGTTCCCCGCGCACCGGCACGGTTCTTTTCAATGATGACTTCCACTTCACCAACGTCTTCGAAAGCGTCCTGCTCACGAGGATCACCACCGTTAAAGTCGCCGCCACCACCGCCAAAGTTACCGCCGCCATCTTCATCGTCGCCGCCTTCACGTTCGTAATAATCTTCCCGGTATAGGAAGGCAACGATATCCGCATCTTGTTCAATTGATCCAGATTCACGAATATCAGACAGCACTGGGCGCTTATCTTGACGTTGTTCAACGCCACGTGACAATTGAGATAGCGCAATGACGGGTACGCCGAGTTCCTTCGCCAGCTTCTTCATTTGCCGTGAAATTTCAGAAACTTCTTGTTGCCGGCTTTCGGTATTACTACCTTCGATCAGCTGCAAGTAATCGACGACGATCAGACCCAGGTTACCTTGTTCCTTCGCCAACCGCCGACTCTTGGCACGAATTTCAGACATCTTGATACCAGGCGTGTCGTCAATGAAGATGCTGGCCTTGGAGAGACTCCCCATCGCGACCACCAAGTGTTCCCACTCTTCTTCATTCAACTGCCCCGTTCTCAAGTGACCGGCATCGATACTACCTTCAGCACACAGCATCCGGTTAACTAACGATTCGGCCCCCATTTCAAGACTGAAAATTGCCACTGTCGTATCGGTTTTAGTCGCCACGTTTTGCGCAATGTTTAAGACAAAGGCCGTCTTACCAACGGCCGGCCGGGCTGCCAAGATAATCAAGTTATCCGGTTGTAGTCCCGCCGTCATCTTGTCGAGTTCGGCAAAGCCAGTCGGTAATCCGGTAATATCATCGTCATTTTGGTATAACCGGTCGATTTCTTCGATGGACGCATTCAACACATCCGAAATCGACTTAAACCCACTCTGATTACGCTGTTCCGACACGTTCATGATGTCGCGTTCGGCATCATCTAACAACGTCGTCACGTCGTCATTTTCAGTATAGGCTTTTTGCGTGATTTCCGTCGCGGTCTTGATCAACCGCCGCACTGTCGCTTTTTGCGCCACGATTTTAGCATAGTAGCCCGCATTAGCGGCAGTTGGTACTGAACCAGCCAGTTCAGCAATGTAGCTCATCCCACCGACGTCTTCCAATTGATTTTGGGCCGTCAATAAATCGCTGACCGTCACCGCATCAATCGCTTCGTCCCGGTCGTTCAAGGTCACCATGCTAGCAAAAATGATTTGATGTGCGCGGCGATAGAAATCTTGCGCTTCGACAAACTCCATGGCTTCCACGAGGGCGTCACTATTCAGGAAAATGGCCCCTAAGACCGCTTTTTCAGCTTCAATATTTTGTGGTGGGGTTTGATCCAGCACATCGTTGTTCATTTATGATCCGTCCTTTTACTTTTCGACAACGTGCACGCGAATTTTCGCCGTTACTTCTGGGTGTAACTTAACGGGCACGTTGGTGTAACCTAATACCCGAATTGGTTCTGGCAATTCGATTTTACGTTTATCTAACTTGACTTGGTATTGGTCAGCTAAAGCCGTGGCAATTTGTTTGCTAGGAATTGAGCCGAACAAACGGCCATCAGTACCAGCCTTAGCCTTCAATTCAACGACTGTTTCGTCAGCTTCAAGCACCGTTTTGACTTGCTTAGCTTCCGCTAACTCTTCGGCAGCCCGGGCTGCTTCGGACTTCTGTTCAGCCTTCAACGTATTGATGGCTGCTTTGGTGGCTTCCTTCGCCAATCCTTTTTTGATTAAAAAGTTAGTGGCGTACCCATCCGGCACGTTCTTGATTTGACCACGTTTTCCTTTTCCACGAACATCACTCAAAAAAATAACTTGCATCTTGTCTTCACTCCTAATTAGATTCTGAATCGGTCGTATCAGTGGCCGTTAACAAATCAATCAATGATTGTTTGACCTCATCAACCGACTGGCCTTCAATCTGAGTTGCGGCGTTAGATAAGTGACCGCCACCACCCAGTTTTTCCATATAAACTTGGACGTTGATCTCGCCTAGCGACCGTGCGGAGATGCCGACTCGACCGTCTTCACGGCGCGTAATCACAAATGACGCGTCGACGCCTGACATGGACAACAGTGAATCCGCAGCTTGGGCCGCCGTCACCGGATCATATACTTGGTCGTTTTCACCAACACAGAGCGCCATGTCCTGGTTAACAAACTCAACCGTCTCAATGAGGTGATTGCGTTGGAGATAACTATCGACATTTTCCTTCATAAACTGTTGTACGAGCAGCGAATCAGCACCCGCTGAACGTAAGTAACTGGCTGCATCGAAGGTCCGTGAACCAGACCGCAATGAGAACGACTTGGTATCAATTACGATCCCCGTCAACATTGCAGTGGCTTCGATCTTATTAATTGGTTCCGCATCATGAGACTGATATTCGAACATTTCAGTAATCAGCTCACACGTCGATGAGGCATATGGTTCAATATAAACCAAAACTGGGTTTTCTGGAAATTCTTCGCCCCGACGATGGTGGTCAATAATCATGACGCGATTTTCAAGCCGCTCATAAAGCGCCTGCGACATCGAAATACTTGGCTTAGAATGGTCGGCCATAATCAATAAACTTTGGTCAGTGGCCTTTTCAAGGGCCTCCTCTGGTGAAATAATCGAAGCTTCGATATCTTCATCAGACTTCAATTGATCTAGTAACCGTTGAATATCTGAATGGACATTTTGTTCATCCAAAACGATCCAACATTGTTTGTCATTCATTTTGGCGATCCGCCGAATACCCAAGCAGGCCCCCACCGCATCCATATCTGGTTGGCGATGCCCTTGGACAAAGACCTGGTCGGACTGATTCATCAATTCCTGTAGGGTCTGACTAATCATCCGTGCCCGGACCCGCGTCCGTTTTTCCATCGGGTTGGTCTTACCACCATAGAAGCGTGCTGGTTCATCTTCAGCCTTCACGACAACTTGGTCACCACCCCGCCCTAACGCCAGGTCCATGTTACTTTGCGCTAAGTCGGCTAAATTATTCATGTTCCGTTCGCCGTAAGCAATCCCAATACTCAACGTTAATGGGAAGTTTTGCTTCGAAGTCGATTCTCGAATGCGGTCCAAGATGCGGAACTTATTTTCTTCGACCCGGCGCAAACTGCTTGCATAGCCGAGTAAGAAAAAGTGGTCATCATCGAGCCGCTTCAAGTACATGCCGAACATCTGCGTCCACTTGGACAATTCGTTGGTCACGTAATTATTCAGATTGGAAATGTCCGTATCAGTCATCGACTGGGTAATCTCATCGTAGTTATCGAGGAAAATCTGACCAATCACTAACTTTTCGTCTTCAAACTGGTCGGTCAGTTCAGCGTACTTGGTGACGTCCATCATATAGACGGTATTGGTGCTCTGTTGGACGCGTAAATCAAATTGATAGTCTTGCCAGCGAATCGTGGCTGGTTCGTCCATATGCGCGCTCAGCGTCTCTGCCAAGGCTGGATCGATATCTTCCAAGCGATAACCTAAGACGTCCTTATCACCAAAATACCGTTGCAGATAAGGATTGACCCATTCGATGGTCTGATCAGCGTTAAAAATCATCACACCAATTGGCATCTGAATCAAGGCTTCCTGCTCACCGCGTTTGATACGATAAGACAAATCCGAAATATATTCGTTAGCACTCGAGCTCAGCTCAATTAGCGTATTGTAGGACATCACGCCTGCCATCACAATTAAGATGAGGACAACTGTCCCAAAAATCCAGTTCATCAAATAACCGGTCACGAGCATAATTAGCGACAAGCCAAAAATAACCAGCGCTAAAAGCCGTAACTGTTGGTTTTGTAAGAAAAATGGAATTTTTTCGCGCGAAAAGATCTTTTTCATTTTAAAAATCCCTCAAGCCTTCTCAGTAATGTCTATATTTTATCACAAACCACCATTTGCTTCAGCGATTGGTGTTGAACAACGTAAACGCTTCATTTGCCGTGGCTAGCCTATCTTCATCACTTTCAGGGTAAATAAAAACCACAGCACTGAAGTCTGTGGTTTTAAATGACTGATTAGTCTTCGGATACGAATGCTAATAAGCCCATGATCCGTGCACGCTTGATAGCGATCGTTAAAGCACGTTGGTTCTTAGCACTAGTCCCAGTTACACGACGTGGCAAAATCTTTCCACGTTCTGAAATGAAACGACGTAATAAGTCAGTATCTTTATAATCGATGTATTCGATATGGTTAGCGGCGATGAAGTCGACTTTACGACGACGACGGCCACCTCTTCTTTGTTGTGCCATTGATAGTTCCCTCCTCGATGTCTGTCTAAGCAATTAGACTAGAATGGTAAATCATCATCCGAGATATCAATCTGATCGCCATTATTCGCAAATGGATCGGCTTGGTTGTTGTTCGCACTGCTTGATGGTGCAGCACTGTTCGCATTACCGGCGTTACCATTCCCAAATGGGTTGTTGTTATTCGCTGATGATTGTTGAGGAGCCGCATTTTGGCCTTGATTACTATACCCACTATTATTGTTGTAATTCGAATTACCATTGTTGTAATTGTTATTACTACCACCATTAGCAGCCTGATGACGTTCAGACTCTGCACGTGATTCTAGTAGTGAGAAGTTTTCAACGACAACTTCTGTAACGTAAACTCGTACCCCTTGTTGGTTTTCGTAGTTCCGGGTTTGAATCCGGCCATCGATTCCAACAAGCGAGCCTTTATGGGTGAAGTTGGCAAAGTTTTCAGCAGCTTTACGCCAGATGACGCAGCTGATAAAATCTGCTTCACGTTCCCCATTTTGATTCGTGAATTGACGGTTTACGGCAATTGTGAATGTCGCGACGGCGGCACCACCATTCGTGTAACGTAATTCCGGATCTCTTGTTAGTCGGCCAACAAGAATTGTACGGTTAATCATGCAGAAGCGCTCCTCTCTTGAAATTAATTTTGTCTATTAGTCTTCGCGTTTAACGATCATGTGACGTAAGATGTCATCATTGATCTTTGAAAGACGGTCGAATTCGTTCAAAGCAGCATCGTCAGTAGCTGTTAAGTTAACGATATGGTAAGTACCTTCGTTAAAGCCACCGATTTCGTATGCGAAACGACGCTTTGACCAGTCTTTTGAATCAATTACTTGCGCACCGTTATCAGTTAAGATTTTGTCAAAACGATCAACTAAAGCTGTCTTAGCAGCATCGTCGATGTCGGGACGTACGATGTAAGTAATTTCATATTTCTTTGATTCACTCATGAAATTTGCACCTCCTTATGGACTTCAGGCCCTTCTCTGCGAAGAGCAAGGAAAGTAATCTAGCGAACGCCAGATACTCACGAATTTAAAGTATATCATCTAAATCAGTTTGTTGCAAGGGTTGAAGCGGCCGACTGTTACAAAAAGATCCTGAATCCGTTACATCAGTTAGTTACGCAGAAGTGGGGTAATTTCCGTTTTATTTCCCGGGAAATATTTTTATTTTCTGAAAGTTAAGGCCAATTTTGCACGTGGCACCTGCGCTCGAAGACAAATATACCGCCACACATCGCCTAGATTATTCAATTCGCGCCACCTCGTTATAAGCCAGCTAGTTTTTAAGTTGAAAGGCTGACAGCTGAGATCCACTGGAAACAGTGCGAGTTTACGTAAACCTGCTGTTGTAGTATCGTCCTAAGCCGGCTTCCAGGCATTCTGGGCAATGGCCGTGACGTGGTGGACACAGATTTAAGCCGACAACCCACGTCTTAAATACTGGTCTTCCACGTTGGCTGTAGTATGGATGAAACGTGCTCGGGTCAGACTGGGACTTCCGGTTAGCTACGCCAGAACGCCAAGCGGAAGTTCGCCGCTTAACGCTCTAGCTAGGCTAATCCTCAGTCCCAACCAGCCTGAACCTTACACTCTGAAATAGTACTTGGCCTTGCCCAGAATACCTTCCACACGGGATGGTATTCGACAGGCTGACATGTGTGGACTCAACTTTTGATGAACTGGTCATTGATTCAAGGTAAGCCATCACTTTTATTGCCAACTGTGAGACAATCGATAACCTCTAAGCTGCTTTCTTCTTTTTTAATTATGCGAACCAGTTGCATTACTGAACTTTTCAGAATTTTTCTAGCCGGTCAAGACGGCAAGACCTAACTTCTCTACATGAGTATCAATTCAATTGCTTAACTCCCAGATTAGTTTCTCTTGGAATTGACTGGTAATCCGGCTAGTAATTTCCAGTCCTTCTTCTCGGTATTTAAATGCCATAAATCATCATCCATGTCGATTCAAAGTTTCATGAAAGTCGATTTTCCTAATATTCAATGATCAATTGTACCTGAATAGATGGCCGTTCATCCGCCATTCGAGCGGCTTCCCGACTGAAGGGGCTGGCTGACAATGCTCAAGGGCGAAGTTCTTCTTGTCCGGGTGGTCTTCCCGGGCTAGAAGAAGACTCGTATTTGAAATTGCGCAGCGAACTTCTGCGTGAGTTCAAATCGATGTCCGCCCTGTTCCAGCGTTGTCAGCCAGCCCCGGAAGTCGGAATAAGGAGATCATCGGCTGACGAACAGTACGCCAATACCATGACACTTTTCGCCAATCAACCGCCATACTTCCCCATTTAAGTTCAAAAAAAGCTTCGCGAACACCGCCGCGAAGCTTAAAAATCATTAATTCACTATTCAGCTGAATCGTCTGAACTATCCGTATTATCTGAACCGTCTGAACCAGTCGTGCCGTCGTTTGGCGTAGCGGCTGGGGTTTCTTCAACTGACGCAGTCTCGTTTGCGGCTGTGTCATCAATGGCGCCTTCAGTTGCGTTAGCATCCGTTGGTTCGTCACCTTCAGGCTCTGGATCGACCTTGGCCATCGTGGCAACTTTGCCGTCATCGTCTAAGCGAATCAAGCGAACACCTAACGTGGCCCGGCCAGTTTGTGAGACCGTCGCAATGTTGAAACGAATCATCACACCCTGGTTGGTCATGACCATGATATCTTCTTGACCGTCAACTGTCGTCAAGCCAGCTAAATGACCGTTCTTGTCTGTCACGTTCGCCGTCTTGATTCCTTTACCACCACGACCCTTGATTGGGTAATCAGCGGCTGGCGTTTGTTTTCCGTAGCCTTTTTCAGTGATGATAAAGACGTTGCTGTCAGGCTTCAAGACGTCAAAGCCAATCACAAAGTCATCGTCGCGGAGACGAATCCCACGAACCCCAGAAGCCGTCCGACCCATCGAACGTACCGTAGTTTCATCGAAACTGACCGCATAACCGTCATGGGTCCCGATGATCACGTTCTGGTGACCGTCAGTAATCGTGACGCCAATCAATTCGTCGTCATCCTTCAACGTAATCGCCTTTAAGCCGTTACTCCGGATATTGGCAAATTCTTGAACCGGTGTCCGTTTAACGACCCCGTTGACCGTGGTGAAGAACAGGTAGTTGTCTGACGCACTGGCATCGCCCGTAACATTAACGACCGCCTGAATCTTCTCACCGGAATTAACGCCCAATAGGTTGATGACTGGAATCCCTTTAGCAGTCCGGCCGTATTCAGGAATTTCGTAGGCCTTCATCCGATAGACCTTACCAGCATTCGTAAAGAAGAGTAAGACGTCGTGCGTCGATGTCGTTAAGAGGTGCTCGATAAAGTCATCATCGTGCACGTCCATCCCTTGAATCCCACGGCCACCACGATGTTGCGACTTAAATTCAGTCGTTGGCAAGCGTTTGATGTAGCCATTGTGCGTCAAGGTCACGGCAACTTCTTCTTCTTCAATCAAGTCTTCGTCTTCGATACTTAAGACTTCACCGACCATGAGTTCAGTCCGGCGCTTGTCACCAAATTTCCGTTGAATTTCCATTAATTCTTCGTAGATGATTTGGTTGATGCGTTCCTTGCTGCCTAGAATTTCTTTGTAGTCCGCGATCGACTTCAGTAAGTCTTGATACTCACTCTCAATCTTTTCACGTTCCAAACCGGTCAGGCGAACTAACCGCATATCCAAGATGGCCTGGGCCTGTTTGTCTGACAAACCGAAGTTATCCATCAATTGGTTTTTAGCGATTTCACTCGTTTCAGACTGACGAATGATCCGAATGATTTCGTCGATATGGTCAAGCGCGATTCGTAACCCTTCTAGAATATGGGCCCGTGCTTGGGCCTTCTTCAAGTCGAATTCCGTCCGCCGCCGAATAACGTCTTCTTGGTGTTCCAAGTAATAGATCAAGATCTGCTTGAGACTTAAGACTTTCGGCGCACCCTTGACGATGGCCAACATGTTGAAACCAAAGTTCGTCTGCATCAACGTCATCTTGTATAAATTATTCAAGATGACGGAGGCACTAGCATCCCGGCGAACATCAATTACGATCCGCATCCCTTCACGGTCACTTTCATCATTGATGTCGGTAATGCCTTCGATTTCTTTGTCCCGAGCCAGGCCCGCGATTCGTTCAATCAACTTGGCCTTATTGACCATGTAAGGTAATTCGGTCACGATGATCCGTTGCTTGCCGTTCTTCTGGTCTTGAATATCGACCTTGGCCCGCACGATAATGTTACCGCGTCCGGTCTGGTAAGCTTTCCGAATACCAGATTTACCCATGACGATCCCGCCAGTTGGGAAATCTGGTCCTGGTAAGACTTCCATCAAGTCCGCAGTCGTTGCATCCGGATTATCCATCAACAAGTGAATGGCAGAAATAACCTCAGCCAAGTTATGTGGTGGAATGTTGGTCGTCATCCCAACGGCGATCCCGGTCGCCCCGTTGACTAATAGGTTAGGGAAACGGGCAGGTAAAACTGCTGGTTCCCGTTCCGTATCGTCATAGTTAGATTGCCAATCAACCGTGTCTTTATTAATATCGCGCAGCATTTCAACCGCGATTTTACTCATCCGGGCTTCGGTATACCGCATGGCAGCGGCACCGTCACCATCGACGGAGCCAAAGTTCCCGTGACCATCGACTAGCATGTAGCGATAACTAAAGTCTTGGGCCATCCGCACCATTGACTCGTAAATTGCGGAGTCACCGTGGGGATGATATTTCCCCATGACGTCCCCGACGATCCGGGCCGATTTCTTATAAGGTTTGTCCGGCGTCACACCCAGTTCACTCATACCGTAAAGGATCCGCCGGTGCACTGGTTTTAATCCATCTCGCACATCCGGTAACGCCCGCGCCACGATAACACTCATGGCGTAACTTAAGAATGACGTCCGCATGGTTTTGGAGAGGTTCACATCCGAAATGCGATTGTTTGATAAATCTGAATCAGCCAAAATATTCGTCCTCCTTCATCCATTTTGCCGCGATTAAAGCTCGTTTAATAATATGTCTACTGGGCAGTCCTACCGCCTAATCGGTTGAGCAGAACTGACGGATTGACCAGGTCATTAACTAACCATGCCAATGTCTCCCAGCCACTCAGCGTTGAACCACTAAGCTGACACACTAAACATCCAGATCCTGGACGAACTTGGCATTATCTTCAATAAATTCCCGGCGCGGTTTGACTTGGTCGCCCATTAACATCGAGAAGACGCCGTCAGCATCGGCTGCATCTTCATCACGAACGCGCAAAAGCCGCCGCTTGTCTGGATCCATGGTCGTTTCCCATAATTGCTCCGCGTCCATTTCACCAAGCCCCTTGTACCGTTGCACAACTGGCTTTGGTGATGGGGCCAATTGTCCCAAGACCTCGCTCAATTCTTCATCGGAATCGATATACTTCACGAATTTACCTTGGCGCACTTGATACAACGGTGGCTGGGCAATATACACGAACCCAGCGTCCACTAACGGCCGCATATACCGGTAGAACAACGTTAAGAGTAACGTCCGAATATGCGCACCATCGACATCGGCATCGGTCATGATGATCAACTTGTGGTAGTTGGCCTTGCTCAAGTCGAAGTCACCACCGAAACCAGTGCCCATCGCTGTAAATAGTGACCGAATTTCTTCGTTAGCTAGAATCTTATCGATGCTGGCCTTTTCAACGTTTAAGATTTTCCCCCGGATTGGTAGGATCGCTTGCGTTAACCGCGAACGCCCCTGCTTAGCTGACCCACCGGCGGAATCCCCTTCGACGATGAATAATTCACTGATTTCAGGGTCTTTACTAGTGTTATCGGCTAATTTACCAGGCAGATTACTGATTTCAAGTCCGCTCTTCTTCCGCGTGACTTCCCGCGCACGCTTGGCAGCGACCCGGGCCTTGGAAGCAAGCATCCCTTTATCAACCACTTTGCGCGCAACACTTGGGTTTTCCATCAAGTACTTACTGAAGTGTTCTGAGAACAAGCGATCCACTGCAGCCCGCGCATCGGAGTTCCCCAACTTGGTCTTCGTTTGACCTTCAAATTGTGGATCCGGGTGCTTAACGCTGACAACGGCCGTCATTCCTTCACGCACGTCTTCACCAGATAGGTTTGCGTCGCTTTCCTTCAACAGATTATTCTTGCGCGCATAGTCGTTGATGACCCGCGTTAAGGCGCGTTTAAACCCTTCTTCATGGGTCCCACCTTCGTAGGTATGAATGTTGTTGGTAAACGTCATCAGATTGCTGTGGTAGTCATCCGTATATTGGAGTGCGACTTCCACCGTGATGCCGTTTTGTTCCCCTTCCACGTAGATTGGTTCTGGGAACAAGACCGTCTTGTTCTTATCGAGGTATTCAACGTAATGCCGAATCCCACCTTCATAGAGAAAGTCGTCTTCGGTCGGTTCGTCTGGTCGATTGTCGCGAATCGTGATACGCAGGCCCTTGTTCAAGAAAGCCAGTTCACGAATTCGCGTCGTTAAAATATTAATATCATAGGTCGTCGTTTCACGGAAAATATCTGGATCCGGCACAAAATGAACGGCCGTTCCATGCGCATCGTCCGGCGCGTCACCGATAATCTTCATCGGTGTCTTCACTTTCCCACGTTCAAAGTCCATGTAATAAATGTGGCCGTTCCGCGTGACTTTAACATCCAGGCTTGAGGACAGTGCGTTAACGACTGAGGCCCCAACCCCGTGCAGACCACCGGAGACTTTATAACCGCCACCGCCAAACTTACCACCGGCATGTAGAATCGTATAAACCGTTTCGAGGGCTGGTTTACCAGTCTTTTCTTGGATATCGACTGGAATCCCCCGCCCATTATCGGTTACCGTGATACTGTTATCCTTTTCAACGGTCACGTGAATGACGTTTGCAAATCCTGCCAACGCTTCATCGATCCCGTTGTCCACGATTTCCCAGACCAAATGATGGAGACCTTGGCTACTCGTGGTACCGATATACATTCCGGGACGTTTCCGGACAGCTTCTAATCCTTCCAAAACTTGAATCTGACTGGCATCGTATTCACGAGCCTGTTCAAGTTTGGTTTCTTTTTCGTTTTCGGTCAATGCGGTTCCTCCTCTTGTAAAGTGCCGTGACTAACTTGAAATACTTTTGGCGCATTAATTAATTTGCGGGCCACCCCGTCGAGACTCGGCGTGGTTAAAAAGGTCTGCACTTTATCTTGTATCGCTGTCAGCAGATGGGTCTGCCGCGCAGCATCTAATTCTGATAAGACATCGTCTAATAATAGGACTGGGTATTCCCCGGTCTCCGCTTTCATCAGATCAATTTCAGCAAGCTTAACCGACAAGGCGGTCGTCCGCTGTTGGCCTTGGGAGCCATATGTTTGGACATTTTTCCCATTGACACCAAACTGCAAATCGTCGCGGTGGGGCCCTAAGAGGGTCGTGCCTTGAAAGATTTCTTTGGCTTGCTGTTGCTCATACAAAGCTTGTAGCGTTTGATAAATATGGTCGACCGATGTCTGGTCGGCATCTGGGACTTGTGTGACATAGTGAAAGGTCAGTTGTTCTTGCTGCTGCGTGATTTCGCTGTGAACGGCCTGGGCCCACTGTTCGAGTTGTTGCAATAATTCCAGTCGTTTATGGATGATCTCCGCGCCAAATGCCGCTAACTGGTCTGATAAAACGCCCAAATAGACCTTATCCTTGGCTTGTTGCCGATTCAACTGCCGTAAATACTGATTACGCTGTTTTAAAATCGTACGGTACTGGCTCAAGTTATAGAGGTATTTCGGACTCATCTGACCAAATTCCATATCCATAAAACGCCGCCGAACTGAAGGCGCACCTTTGACGATCGATAAATCTTCGGGCGCAAACACGATGACGTTCAAATTACCCACGTATTGGGATAACTTGGCCTGTTCGAGGTGGTTCACCTTGGCCCGTTTGCCCCGCCGACCGAGCTCAAGCTCCAGTGGGACGGTACCGGTACTTTTATGTAACCGGCCTTGCAACGTCGCCGTAGTGGCCTGCCAACGAATCAGTTCTTTATCATTAGCAGTTCGGTGACTACGCGTTAACGCTAACACGTAAATGGCCTCTAGCAGGTTGGTCTTGCCCTGGGCGTTCTCACCGAGTAATACATTGACACCCCGACTAAAATCAATGGTCAGATCCGCGTAGTTTCGAAAATCATGCAAGACTAAATTTTCTAAGTACATCTAATCAGTCGTTTCTTGATTTGAGCGAATAAAAAATGACCCGTTGTCTTCAACTTCAATCGTATCGCCTGGATAAAGTTTCCGACCCCGCCGATCATCTGGTTCACCATTCACTAATACGGTCATTTCTTTTAAAAACCACTTGGCTTGACCACCTGACCCGATGATGGCCGTTTCTTTTAAGAGCTGCCCCAGTGTCATATATGGGGTATTGATATCTATTGGCTGTTTCACAATGTCACCTGCCTATCTGATTACAAGCTATTAAACGATCGTCTGAAGTGTGACGCACACTCCTAACAGGTTATATTATACTTGTTTTTTAATGAAAATTCAATTTATAACCGCGCTCAGAGCCATTTTAAGCCGATTTAAGCCATTTAAATATCGGGATACTAACCCCGGGGTAAATTTGCTGAAATTCGCAAAAATGGCGGATATTCATAAAATATCTTGTTTTTTCGCACACAAATTAGCCGAAAACGCAACTGTTGATTCTCGGATTAGTCAGCAATCGTCCGAAATTGATCAGGCAGTCTCCTCAGTCAGCACTTGATATGGGCCTTAACGACACGTCGGTCATCAGCGAGCACCACCACTTATTTTTGAATATGCACGATTTAGAACTTCAAAAGTTACATCGCGACAAACTAGCGGCTGTACCAGCATTCTGGCAGTTTTTACTGCAGCTAAAAAGGCGCCCGATCTGCATGTGATTGGGCGCCTTTTACTTGTAATTGTATATTTATTCAGTTAATTAGAAAGTCCGAACTGGCGTGATCAGTTGGATGAAGTTTTCGCCTTCTTCAGTTGGAACCAACGTGAATGGGCGTAATGCCATCGTGAATGAGATCTTGATCATCGCTTGGCCGAACGAACGTAAAGCTTCTTTCATGTAATCAGGGTTGAACGAAATTTCAAGTTCATCCCCGGCTAAGTCAGTCGGTTGCAACTGTTCCGTCACTTCACCGACATCTGGTGAGTTCCCAAAAATCGTGATGGTTTTGTCCGTTGGGTTAACGGAGAAACGAACCACGTTATTGCGGCTTTCGTGTGAGAGCAAGGATGCCCGTTCGATAGCTGCCGATAATGCGGGTGCTGAAATTTCGACCGTCGTATTGGATTCTTTAGGAATCAAGCGGGACGTGTCTGGATAATTGCCTTCCAGTAACCGGGAATAAAACGCCGTGTTACCAAGCACGAAGAGCACTTGATTTTCGGATAAGCGCATTTGAACATCTGGGTTATCATCGCCGATCATCCGGGATAGTTCCGTGAGACTCTTCCCAGGGATAATCACGTCATAGTTGGCATTATTGGCTTCTGGTAACTTGATGCGGCGTTGACTTAACCGGTGTGAGTCGGTTGCGACGGCTAAGAATTCACCATTGGCCAAAATAAAATGAACCCCGGTCAAGATTGGCCGACTTTCTTGATTAGAAACGGCAATAACGGTCTGTCCGATCAATTCTTTGAGCACGTCACCGGCTAACGTAATGGTATTCGTCGTATCGATTTCAGGTAAGTGCGGATAATTTTCAGGGTCCAAACCATTGATGGTAAAGGAAGCTGCACCAGAAGTGATCTGGGTCTGGAAACCATCCGTAACGTTAACGGTCATGGTATCTTCTGGTAATTTCTTAACGATTTCACTGAAGAACCGTGCAGGTAATACGATGGAACCAGCATCTTCAACGACTAACGTATTGTTGTCATCACTGGCCGGAATCGTCGTTTCGATTGAAATATCGGCGTCACTACCAGTTAAGGTAATGGCATCGGTACTAACGTCTAATTTTAAGCCAGTCAAAATTGGAATCGTCGTCTTTGAAGAAATTGCGCGTTGGACATTATTTAATTCTTTGATGAACGCTGATCGATTGATCGTGAATTTCATAAGTTAAATCCCCTCTTTCTAGCGACGGGCACTAGATATAGATTAGTAATAAAAGTTCGTAGTAATAGTAGAGCAGTGGGTACTGTGGAAAACTAAGTAAAAGCTAACGGCTATTGAGTTTTCCACATGTGCATAAGTTGTGGAAAACTTTTTGAGTTATTCTTTTTTATCCACACTACGATTTAAGCTGACCAGTCAGATCACCCACGGCTTTTTGTAACTCGGGGTCGGTTTTGAGGGCCTTCGTTATTTTGTCATGGGCGTGAATGACGGTCGTATGATCCTTGCCACCAAATTCGTTCCCGATCCGTGGGAGTGAACTTTCTGTCAGTTCGCGTGAGAGATACATGGCGATTTGGCGCGGAATCACGATTTGTTTGTTGCGTTTCTTCCCTTTAAGGTCAGCCATTGAAACGTGGAAATACTTGGCGACCTTTTCCTGAATGACGGGAATTGAGACCTCTGATAGTTTACTGCTAAGGTGCAAACTCTTCAACGCATCGGCCACTAAACTAGTGGTAATTGGCGAATTATTGAGTCGCGAATAAGCTTGAACGCGGGCCAGTGCCCCTTCTAGTTCACGGACATTAGAATCGATTTGTCCGGCGATATAACTGAGCGTATCGTCGGGAATCTCGATGCCTTCTAAATCAGCTTTATTCCGCAAAATGGCGATCCGTGTCTCGAGGTCCGGAGGTGTAATATCAACGGATAAGCCCCATTTGAATCGCGACACTAACCGATCTTGCAGTTGCGGAATTTCGTTTGGCAACCGGTCTGAAGTCAGCACGATTTGCTTATCATCTTCATATAAAGCATTAAATGTATGGAAGAACTCTTCTTGCGTTGCTTCCTTATTGGCAAAGAATTGAATATCATCGACTAATAACAGGTCGACGTTGCGGTATTCTTCCCGAAACGCTTCCTGTTTTTTCGTTTGGATGGCATTGATCAATTCATTGGTGAAGGATTCGCTAGTGACGTATTTGATGTTACTAGTCGGATCGGTTTCTAACAATTTGTTACCGATAGCGTGCATTAGGTGGGTTTTGCCCAGACCAACGCCCCCGTAGAAAAACAACGGATTATACATTGTCCCGGGCTCTTCCGACACAACTAACGCTGCGGCATGGGCCATTTGGTTCCCCTTACCGATGACGAAAGTATCAAATGTATATTTCGGGTTGAGTTTCGTTTCCCGCATAAATGTGGGGGTAGTTGCGGTTGTTGGTTGTTGTCCCGCAACGTTACCGGTAGTCGCCTGCGCGTCGTTATCACGCGTCAGCTGCTGACGTTCTTCTTCCGTTATCATCACCGGCCGGATCTGCTCGTTAGTCGCTTGCATCGCAATGTCCGTGAACTTTGCGGCCAAGTTTTTCTCCCAGTAATCACGATGAAGTTGTGTTGGGACTTCGATCGTCATCTGGGCCTTATCGAGTTGGAGCGGTTTCGCCGGTTCGACAAACGTTTGAAACGTGATCTTGGATAGATCTTGTTCCATAGAGAACTTAATGAGATTCCATAAGTCATTACGTTCCAGCACGTGGATACCCCTTTTCTTAAAAAACGTAATTCTATTTTAGCATGAACATATCGAGTTTTCCACAGGTGGACAAGTTAAAGTTAAGAGAATTCACAGGGTGGTGATTGACAATCCACAGGCTGTCGAAAAATAAACTGTTTTGATTAAAATTAACAGTTATCCACAAAAACGAGTTTAAAACTAGCCTTGATCTAGCAGTCTTTAAAATGGTTATGCACACAAGAAATACGTCCTGTGGATAACTAAATAACACCCCGTGATTTTGTCGAAAAGTCTGTGGGCAACCTGCGAATAACGGAAAGTTGTGTTTGGGTCGTCCACAATGTCATTCGCAACTAACCGGTCGTTAGTCCGGCAATCAGGTGAACGAAAATTAAATTTACTGGTTTTCAAATAAAGTAAAATATGCTATAGTAGTCAGGAAATGCATTTAGGATGTAAACTGCGTTTTGAAAATAACGACTTAATCGAATTGATTCATGTCATTATGGAGAAGGAGGTGTCATGATGAAGAGAACTTACCAACCAAAGAAGCGCCATCGTCAACGTGTACATGGCTTCCGCAAACGGATGAGCACCAGTAATGGCCGCAAAGTGTTAGCCCGTCGCCGCCAACGAGGCAGAAAAGTATTGTCTGCATAGGCCACTGATTATCAGTGGCTTTTTCTTTACAGTCCTGGACCGAGTGTTTAGGGCTGTAAAGTCGTGTAGCAATTCGCTCAGGTGAGCTTGAGCGCACACATGGAGATGGATTATGCGAAAATCATATCGGGTAAAAAAGGAAACTGAGTTCCAACAAGTTTTTGAGACCCGCAACTCGTATGCCAATCGTCAATTTGTCATTTACGTTTTGGAAAAACCGGGGCAACCTCATTTCCGCGTGGGTATTTCAGTCGGTAAAAAGATTGGGAATGCCGTTGCGCGTAACTGGGTCAAACGCCGGATTCGGCAATCAATCACCGAGCTAAAGCCGCAGCTTAAGCAAGATGCGGACTTCCTCGTCATTGCCCGACCAACCGTTGCCGGTAAGTCGCAAGCCGAAACCAAAGCTTATCTAAGCCATGCGCTAAAGCTAGCGCACCTGCTGGACAATGATTAAAGTGAGGACATTCGTTTGAAAAAGTACAGAAAAATACTGGCAATGCTGGCCGTACTAGCACTTGTACTAGTTTTGAGTGGGTGTAGCAATACCCCCATCACGGATAAGAGTACCGGATTTTGGGATGGCTTGATCATCTTGAACTTCTCACGGGCGATTATTTGGTTATCAAACTTGTTCGGTCATAGTTATGGTCTCGGGATCATCGTCTTTACGTTGATCATCCGGGTCATCATCTTACCATTGATGATCTTCCAAACCCGCAACATGGTAGCCATGCAAGAGGTCCAACCGCAGATGAAGGCTTTACAAAAGCAATATTCATCACGGGACATGGAAACTCAGCAAAAGCTCCAAGCGGAAATGAAGAAGTTGTACGCCAAGCATGGTGTGCATCCAATGGCCAGCATGTTGCCATTGCTAGTTCAGTTGCCAATCTTGATTGCATTGTACCAAGCAATCTGGCGGACCCAAGTCCTGAAGACCGGTTCGTTCTTATGGCTTCAATTAGGTAGTAAGGACCCGTACTACGTCTTGCCGATTCTGGCGGCGATCTTCACGTTCGCCAGTTCCTGGTTAGCGATGAAGTCGCAACCAGAGCAAAATGGGATGACGACTTCGATGACGTACCTGATGCCCGTGATTATCTTGATTACGGCCATCAACGTGCCATCAGCCTTGTCCTTGTACTGGGTGATCTCTAACGCATTCCAAGTTGGACAAACCTTGCTCCTGCAAAACCCATTCAAGATCAATCGCGAACGGGAAGCCAAGCAAAAAGCAGAACGAGAACGCAAGCGGGCTTTGGAAAAAGCTAGAAAGCGTGCGATTCGCAATCATAAACGTTAAATACAAATGGACCTGCCGTGTGGTGGGTCTTTTTTTTGTGGCTTGAGTTTATTTTTACTGAGCGGTCAAAATTCGCCGTCCGGGTATTTGTCAGCCGGGAATGTATTCTAGTCTGAACTGCGAGGCTGCCTGACAGCGCTGGAACGGGACACTTCAACGCTGACAATCCTCAGCAATGAAATTCTACTTAGTAAGCGTTGTGTGATTGGTTATTGGAAGACCAGTATTTCAGAAATGGGTAGTCGGCTTAAAGCTGTGTCGCGTTCCGGCAGCGTCAGAAATTTCTGGAAGCTGGCGCAGAATAAATCTATCACTGTAGGTTTACGTAGGTTTACGCCGATTTGCACTGTTTCCAGCGGGTCTAAGCGAGCTGTCTTAAGAACGCGCATTTTTTAACCATCCATGAATAGGCTTGATATGACAGCGATTTGATAACCACGTTTGGACATGCACTTAAAAAAATGTCAAAAAAGATTTGACAAATTCAAAAATCACCGCTAAGATGTGAATCACATTAAAAAATAATTAGATTAAACGAACGGCCATCGAGGAGTCGGTTATCAGTCAGTCACAGAGAGTCGCGGCAGCTGCAAAGCGACCTGCACTGATTACTCAAAGTCGATAGCTAGTGAGCAGTCGTGTGAAGCGGCTGCCGGTTGTACCCGATAGCGTACCAACATATCGTCAATTCATTTGGCCGTATGTAAGTGGCGAGTTGTCATGACTCGCAAATGAGGTGGTACCGCGTGAAGACGTCCTTTTAAGCAATAGCTTAGTGGGACGTCTTTTTGTGTTTATCGGACGCCGGTTTAAGCTGATTAACATCATACATATGGAGGGATTAGGGATGCAGGCAAAGTATACATATAGCATTATTGGGGTTGTGAGTGCCTTATTATTAACCGGCTGCTTAGGAGCGGTCTCTAATTCTTCAAAGACGACCAGCGCAGCCAACCAGAATAAGACGTTAGGCATCACGATTCCTGGGGAGCCAATGACCAGTGATCCGACCACGTCGATTGAAACTAATGGTGGTGCCGTCATTACGCAAACTGGCGAAGGAATTTATCGCAAAAATGCGAATAATAAGATCGTCGCGGGGGTCGTTGAAAAGAAGGTCAAACCGACTGAGAACAAGACCCGCTACACGTTTACGATTCGAAAGAATGCGCGCTGGCAGAATGGGACGAAGATCACGTCACAAGATTTTGTCACGGCACTACGGCGGCAGGCTAATCCGAAAACGAAGTCGCAAAATCTGGATGCAATCAGTTACATCAAGAATTTCGATGCGGTCAATAAAGGGAAGATGGCGGTCAATAAGCTAGGTGTCACAGCGATCAACAAGCGCACGTTTTCAATTAAGTTGAGCAAACCCGTACCATATATGAATTATGAGTTCACGAGTTTTTACCCACTCAATACGGCCGCCGTCAATAAGTACGGGTCCAAGCTCGGTAGCAATTCTGCGACAACGGTGGCAAACGGGGCCTACGTCATCAAGGGCTGGAAAGGATCCAATGATAGTTGGTATTACGTCAAGAACAAGTATTACTGGAATGCCAAAAATGTCAAAATCAAGCGCATCAAAGTCACGGTGACTAAGGACGATAATACCGCGCAGAACCTATTTAACGCTGGGACCGTGCAAGTGACCAACATTTCAGGACAATACGTCAAGAATAATGCCAACAATAAGGAGATGACGGTCACCAAAACTGGGCGGAATAATTACATTTACTTCAATAGTAAGAAGTCGGTCACGGCTAATGAGAATTTCCGGCACGCACTGAGCCTCGTTGTTAACCAGAAGACGTTGGCGAAGGATGTGCTGCAGGATGGCTCGCAAGCGGCAACGAACATCGTCCCGAAAAACTATGCGAGTGATCCAACGACCGGTGAAGATTTCGTCAAGGAAGTCGGCAATCTATCGCCAACGAATATTAAGAAGGCCAAGCAATATTGGCAAAAGGCCCAACAAGAGCTAGGCAAGCAGAAGGTCACGTTGAACTTCTTGTGTGATGACACGGATACCGAGAAGAAGCTGGCGGAATACGTTCAAGGCGTTGCTGAGAAGTATTTGAAAGGTGTGACGATCAAAATCGTAGCAGTACCACATGCGACCCACGTTTCACGAGATTTCACGGGGAACTTCGACCTAGTCACGGTTGGCTGGGGCCCGGATTATCCGGATGCGCAGAACTTCTTGGATGGCATGCAGAGTTCCAACAGCATCAACTTCACCCAGTGGAAGGATGCCAAGTATGATGCTTTGATGGCGAAAGTCTCCGACACGGCCAAATACACCGCCGCACAACGGTGGGCCTATGAGAAACAAGCTGATCGCCGGTTGATGAAGCTAGCAGCGGTCATTCCAACTTATCAAGCCTCATCCGCGTTCTTGGTCAGCAAGGATGTCGGTGGATTGAAGTGGGATGAGTTTTCTGGAACGTCCAGTCAACTTCAATATGCTTATTGGAAATAATAGATAACCCTGAAAGGTGGTGAGGCGTGGTGGCCAGTCAGTTAAAGAACCAACAATGTTGTGATGAAAACGATGGTCCGTTACCGTTACGAGACGGGACGCGACCTGCCAAAATGAAAGGAAGTCATTATTATGACCAAAACCAACTATATCAACGCCTCAATCTACAGTTCAGAAAAGCAAACGTTTATCGACAATCAGTTTATGACCGTTGACGATACAACTGGTAAAATCATCGCGATTGGTACCGGGACACCCGATACGATTGCTGAACAGACGACCGACATGCAAGGTAAGTACGTGATGCCGGGGATCATGAACGCGCATACGCATATCACCAGTATTCCAACGTATTGGTGGCATGATGGGCAAGAAGACCGCCATCCAGCGTCTCGTGAATACAATACGATGTACGCCATTCGCAATATGCAGGATATGATCAATCATGGCGTCACCTACATCCGCAATGTGGGGGCTCAATATGATATTGATGTCGCCATCGCGAAGATGCAACGTGAAGGTAAGATAGCGGGTCCCCGCGTCATGACGTCCGGGCAAGCCTTTTCAATCACAGGTGGTCACGGTGCGGATGGCGGTCATGAAGTTGATGGTGTTGATGCGGTGATTCATGGCGTTCGACAAGCGCTCAAGATGGGCGTTGACAATATCAAGATGATGGTCACGGGCGGCGTGCTTCGCAATGGTGAAACGCCGGATGACATTCAATTTAACTTCGAAGAGGTCCAGGCAGCGGTTGAAGAAACCCATCATAAAGGCAAGACAGTCGCGGCCCATGCCCAAGGTAATGCGGGCGTCAAAGAAGCCGTTCAAGCCGGCGTCGATACGGTCGAACATGCCTTTGATGTTGATGATGAAACCATTGAAATGATGCGTAAACACGGCACGGTCATTGTGCCGACGATGAATGCGATGTATGCCATTTATAAATATGGTGAAAAGACTGTGCCAGCCTGGGCGCGCGAAAAAGTTATCGTGAACATCAAGAAACACTTTGCAAGTATCACGAAGGCAGCTGCAGCGGGAATCCCAATTGCGATGGGGACGGATGCCGGGACGCCGTACAACGGGTTCGAGGATGAATCCGCTTATGAAATGCAGCTCTATGTCGATAAAGCGGGGATGACACCGGCTCAAGCTATCGATACAGCGACGATCAACTGCGCGCGGGCGATGCATGTGGATGCCGAATACGGGACGATTGCGGCCGGCAAATTCGCGGACTTTATTGCAATGACGGAAAACCCAATCGAAGATATTCGCGTGATTCAGCATGACAAAGACGTCTTCCAACACGGTATCCAAGTCCATCAGGCGGCCCAGGTGGCGGATGTTGAAGAAAATGAACCAGTGCGGCAAGTGGGCTAAGATTGGTCGGATGCCTGCTGGGTGTGGGCAGCGGGCAGCACTGAACGACAACCTGAACAAGATGGTCAGTAGTCTGAACAAAAACTATTTTGAATACGGCAGTTTATTTTGAAGTCGATAAAATTATCGGTACGAAATGATGACTAATCAACTGAATACTTAGGTTAATGACGAACCGATTTTCTAGGGCAGTACAGCTAGAAAATCGGTTTTTCGTTGGAGATGGATGAACGACTGAATGGTTAATGGCCATGAATCTGGAGCAGACCAAAACGAGTGCACTGTCGATGTTGGGAGGCTAGGCGTCGATTTCTATTGCCCAGGTGCTAGTTTAGTAGGATTTCAACTGATAACTAATCTAGCACGGTCGCCATAGATAACGGTGTAATCTAGTGAATGTGGACCACGGCTGCACGACAAATGCAGGTCGTCACGCCCGCCGAATCGTTGTAAGGGTTCATTAAGTGTTGCTAGTCAGCTGTTCGCAAGGGGAATGGTAATGCTATAATGAGAACAGGATTGTTAACGAGGAGGATTTAAGTCATGACAGTATTTGAAGGTAATACCGTCGCGGCCGCAATTGCGGCCGGTTTAAAACAACTGCACCGAACACGCGATCAGGTGACTGTTGAAGTCATTGCTGAAGCGAAGAAGGGCTTTTTAGGGCTGGGAAAACAGCCGGCTCAAGTTAAAATAACGGCGGTGCCGGCCTCCACAGCAGCGGAAACCACGACTGCAGCTAAACAGCCACAGACCGCTGAAACGACTGACCAGTCGGCGGCGCCTCAGCGTCCAGCAACGTCATCAGCACCCGCATCCGCTGAAACGTCGCCTGCTAAGTCCATTGTGACCCCGGATGTTAGCACGGGGCCCGTTGTTCCTGGTGATGCTGGGTTAGCGGATGAGACGGTTGCCCCGGCAGACGCAACACGGCATTCAGCCAACGCTCAGCCTACTGAAGTGCAGGACGTTGAAACTAAAGTGAGTGCTGCTGGCAAGCCTCAAGCTGGCGTTGAAACCGAAACGACGACTAAAGTGGCAGCCACTAAAGCGGTGAATACGCAGGACGCCGACCACCAAACCAATGGCAAGGCGGCTAAATCGGCAGCGCCCAAGGCCAAACCGGCTAAAGCGAAAGCAGCGCATGACGCAGCAACCACCCCAACGCCACGGACGCCGGCAGAAATTGCCGCCCGCCAAGCTGCTAACGAAACGGCGATTCGGGATTTGAGTGCCTACTTATTGGAAGTCGTCAAGCAACTGGGTATTGCCGCGGATCTCGATGTTGATTTTGGCAACCGGTACGCGACGTTGAACTTCAACACCGCCAAACAGGGCTTGCTGATTGGGAAGCATGGGCGCACCATCAATGCGTTGCAAGATCTCGCCCAAGTCTATATGAATCACCACGGCGCTTCCCACGTCAACGTCGTCTTGGATGTCGATGATTATCGCGATCGGCGCGTGGCGACCTTGAAGCGTTTAGCTGAAAGTACGGCGCGGGAAGTAATTGCGACTGGCAAGCAAGTCTTCCTAGACCCGATGCCGTCGTTTGAACGCAAATTGATCCACGCTGAATTGGCCAATAACCATCACGTCACAACTTTTTCAGAGGGACGGGAGCCGCACCGCGCCGTGGTTGTTGCGATTCGGAAATAGTTCATAACGGTGAACGCAAACAGGCGTTTGACAAACTCCGGGTGAGCTATTATAGTAGGTGTTAATCATTCTTATCTTTTAGATAAAGTAGTCAAAGTGCTTTATCCACGCTTTAAGGTGGCGTGGACTAGGCGCTTTTTTTCTGCATTTTAGGACATATTATTAACTAATTGTAAGTAAATTTGGTATGGTATTAGGCGATGAAACGCTGACAAGAAAGGACATGATGGTATGCCAACGACCACAGAATTTGATACGATCGCGGCAATTTCAACGCCGCCTGGTGAAGGTGGTATTTCAATTATTCGGATTAGCGGGGACCAGACGTTTAACGTGGTCACCCAGATTTTCAAGGGCAAGGACCTGAGTCAGGTCAAATCCCATACGATCAACTATGGGCACATTGTTGACCCGGACACCCATCAAGAAGTCGATGAAGTGATGGCGTCTGTGATGCGGGCACCTAAGACCTATACCCGCGAAGACGTGGTCGAAATCAACTGTCACGGGGGCCTGGTTGCGACCAACGAAATCTTACAACTGATTTTGAGTCACGGTGCGCGGATGGCGGAACCCGGTGAATTTACCAAACGGGCCTTCTTAAATGGACGGTTGGACTTGTCACAAGCGGAAGCCGTTATGGATCTGATTCGCGCTAAGACGGATAAATCCATGAAGGTCGCCCTAAACCAATTAGATGGTGATTTGTCGAAGCTGATCCGGCATTTACGCCAGGATATTTTGGACGTTTTAGCTCAAGTCGAAGTTAATATCGATTATCCAGAATACGACGCGGTCGAGACGATGACGACCAAGATGCTGAAGGAAAAGGCCACTGAAGTTGCGCAGAGCATCGACCAATTGTTGGCGACGGCGAAGCAAGGGAAAGTCCTACGTGAAGGACTAGCGACCGCCATTATTGGCCGGCCAAATGTCGGAAAATCAAGTCTGCTCAATCATCTGTTACACGAAGATAAGGCAATCGTGACGGATGTTGCCGGGACGACTCGTGATGTTATCGAAGAATACGTCAATGTTCGCGGGGTGCCGCTCAAACTGGTCGATACGGCCGGAATTCGCGACACTGAAGATAAAGTCGAAAAAATTGGGGTCGAACGCAGTCGTAAAGCAATTGGCGCTGCCGATTTAGTGCTATTAGTCCTAGACAGCAGTCGGCCGTTGACCACTGAGGACCAAGAATTGTTACAAGAAACAGCGCAGTCGAAGCGGATCGTGATTTTAAACAAGACGGATCTGCCCGCTCAGCTAGATCAAGCTGAACTTGCAAAATTCGTGGATCCCAAAGACGTATTGAGCATGTCCGTCCTCGAACAGAGCGGCGTGACGCAATTGGAACAACGGATCGCCAAGATGTTCTTCAGTGAAGGCATCGAAAGTAACCAAAATAGTGTCATGGTCACGAACGCCCGCCACATTGGTTTGCTTAACCAAGCCAAACAGGCGTTACAAGACGTTCAGACCGGTTTGGCCGCTGGCATGCCAGTGGACTTGGTCCAAATCGACATGACCCGTTGCTGGGAATTTCTCGGTCAAATTACCGGGGACAGCTATGAAGATGAATTATTAGACCAGCTATTTAGCCAGTTCTGTTTGGGTAAATAGTGGTAGGAGGAAATTGTAATGACAGAAGTAAAGCAGTATCAGGGCCGCGACTATGATGTGATCGTCGTTGGTGCTGGTCATGCCGGTTCAGAAGCTGCACTAGCCGCTGCCCGGATGGGAAACCGGACACTTTTAATGACCATTAACCTGGATATGGTGGCATTCATGCCATGTAACCCGTCCGTCGGTGGCCCGGCGAAGGGAATCGTTGTTCGTGAAATTGATGCGTTAGGTGGCGAAATGGGCCGCAACATCGATAAGACTTACGTTCAGATGCGGATGCTCAATACGGGTAAGGGTCCCGCTGTCCGTGCATTGCGGGCCCAAGCTGATAAGCATGCATACCACTCAGAAATGAAGCATACGATCGAACGTGAACCTAACCTGACGTTACGCCAAGGTATCGTTGATGGCTTGATCGTCGAAGATGGCGTCTGCAAAGGGGTCATCACGAATACGGGGGCCCATTATCGTGCCAAGAGTGTCGTGTTGACGACTGGAACGGCTGCGCGTGGGAAGATCATCATCGGTGAATTAATGTATTCATCTGGTCCAAACAACTCACAACCGGCAATGAAGCTATCCGGTGACTTGGAACGTTTAGGCTTCAAGCTGGAACGGTTTAAGACCGGGACGCCACCACGGGTCGATGGTAATACGATCGATTACAGTGTCACCGAAGAACAACCCGGTGATCCAGAACCCCATCACTTTAGCTTTGAAACGAAGGACGAAGATTACCTTGATTTAAAGCATCAATTATCTTGCTGGTTAACGTATACCAACGAGACGACGCATAAGATCATTCGGGAAAACTTAGACCGGGCACCGATGTTTACGGGTGTCATTGAAGGTGTCGGTCCCCGCTACTGCCCATCGATCGAAGACAAGATCGTGCGGTTCGCGGATAAGAAGCGCCACCAACTCTTCTTGGAACCAGAAGGCCGGAATACGGACGAATGGTACGTTCAAGGGTTGTCAACGTCGATGCCAGAAGAAGTTCAACAACGAATCTTGCACTCCATCAAGGGGTTGGAAGATGCTGAAATGATGCGGCCGGGTTATGCGATCGAATACGATGTCGTCGCCCCTTATCAATTAAAGGCCACGCTGGAAACAAAGCTCATCAAGAACTTGTATACCGCTGGTCAAACGAACGGGACGTCTGGTTATGAAGAAGCCGCTGGTCAAGGCTTGATGGCCGGTATCAATGCCGGTTTACGGGCACTCGACCGGGGTCAATTCACCTTGAAGCGTAGCGATGCCTACATCGGGGTCATGATTGATGATCTGGTAACGAAGGGGACCAACGAACCTTACCGGCTGTTAACGAGTCGGGCTGAATATCGATTGATCTTGCGTCACGACAATGCGGACTTACGATTGACGGACAAGGGTCATGAATTAGGCTTGATTGACGACGACCGGTATGCGGCTTTTGAAGCAAAACGGCAAGCAATCAAAGACGAACTTGACCGTTTAGGCAAAATCCGTATCAAACCTAACGATGACGTCAATGCCTTCTTACGGGCCCACAATTCTGGTGAGCTGAAAGATGGGGTTCTCGCTGCTGATTTCTTGAAGCGGCCAGAAGTGCGGTACGCTGATTTGATGAAATTCATCCCAGCGGCGCCAGAACCCTTAGAACGCCACATCATTGAACAAGTTGAAATTCAAATCAAGTACGCCGGCTACATTGAAAAGGCCGAAGAACGCGTTGAACGTTTGAAGAAGATGGAAGCTAAGAAGATTCCAGACCGGATCGACTATGACGCCATTGACGGTCTCGCAACTGAAGCTCATCAAAAGCTGAAGAAGATCCAACCGACCACGATTGCGCAAGCGTCGCGAATCAGCGGTGTTAACCCGGCTGATATTGCAATTTTGAGTGTTTACATTCAGCAGGGCCGGATTGCGAAGGTTAAGGACTAAGCTTAAGCTGATAAGCGCTGGTGCCCTGAATTCTGGGTCGTATTGAATCAGTGGTGCTTGCACTAGGAATCAGTGCGAAGACCAAAAGTTAGTGCTTGCACTAGGAATCAGTGCGAAGACCAAAAGTTAGTGCGAAAGACCGGGAATTAATGTAAAACTAAAATAAGTCGTTTCAAGAATTATGACTGGTGCGTGGGTGCCGCGTGATTCTTGGAACGGCTTTTTTTCGTTCGCCTAAAGGTCTGTTTGTCGGACGAAGCACTAGAATCGAAACGGCCTCCTAGTTTCTCGTTTAAACGGGGCTACAGGTGTTACGGATGCCAACCTGAAGCCCGTGGTGTGGTGATTGCCAAACCATGTTTTCAGCCGTATCAAGATGATCGTCCGGCCTGCTGTTTTACAGCAAAACGACTCCCCAACGTTGGAATTAGTTGATAGCTGTCATTAGTGAACTTATAAAATCTTTTTAAAGGGGTCACCGATTCCAGACAAGCCGTGTCGATTGGACTATAATAATTGAAGGTTAAGCGTGGGGTAAGGGAGAACGTTGGATGAAAACTGTTAAAAGCATTATGAGTTGGGTGTTACCGATTGTGGTCGGCTTACTAGTCGCCATGGTGATTCGCCATTATATATTTACGATGGTGCGGGTCGACGGCCCATCGATGGAACCTAATCTGGACAATAATGAACGGGTCGCCGTGGTCAAGACCGCTAAGATTCGGCATTTGAGCGTGATCGTATTTAATGCGTACCATGTCGATCCGGATGCGCGGTCGAAATCGGTCAAGTATGTCAAACGAGTGGTCGGGATGCCTGGCGATACCGTCAAGTCTCAGAACGGCAAGTTATACGTGAACGGCAAGCTGGTCTCGCAGCAGTTCATCAGTCAATATGAGCGGACACAGGGCACGACCAACTGGACTTTGAATACCTTGTCGACGCGCTATAGTTGGCGGTTAAAGACGACCAAGGTCCCGAAAAACACGTACTTTGTGCTCGGTGATCATCGCTCGGTCTCCAACGACAGTCGCTACTGGGGCTTCGTTCCCGCCAGCAAAGTACTCGGCGTGGTCAAGGTGCCATTTTGGGACTCCAGTAGTACGAAGCGCCACAACGTCAATTCAATCAGCTATTAATTATCAACAGGTGTTGCTCACGAAGGGCAGCGCCTTTTTTTATTGGCCTGCATGCTCAATAAAAACGAGCACAACGCGTCTATTGGTGATTATTACTAATTTAAAAAATGGTGCCTGTATAAAATAACTAATAAAATTCAGAAAAGTAAACAAAAACTTGCATATAAATTGAAATCGCTATCTAATAGGCCTAGAATGAAGGCTAAACTGGTAATAGGGCTACAATGGAGGCTGGTAAATATGGCAACTGAATTAACACCCGCCGCGCTTGCCGCATTACGGACAATGCACGCAGATGATCGGATGGCGCCGGTACTAACGCGCGCCATCACCAAAAATGGCATTAAAGCCGCAAGTTTTGATAATCAGGCCGCAAGTCGCTTAGACCGGACGTTTTCAATCGAAGTTCCGACAGGTAAGGTTAGTAATCAAAAGAGTAGTGGTCGCTGCTGGGAGTTCTCGTTACTGAATACCCTGCGACACAAATTCGCGACGAAGTATCACGTGAAGGATTTCGAATTGTCACAAAGTTATTTGTTTTTCTGGGATAAGATCGAACGGGCCAACACGTTTTATCGCAACGTTGAACAAACGGCGCGGCAACCAATTAGCGACCGCTTAGTTCAATTCTTGTTCGATAATCCTGGTGAAGATGGTGGTCAGTGGGCGATGGCCGCGAGTTTAGTTCAGAAGTACGGCGTTGTGCCAACGAGTGCGATGCCGGAAACGTTCAATACTGAAAATACCGCTGCTTTTCAAGCCGTGCTATCGCGCCAATTACGTAAAGACGGCTTGAAATTACGGCAGTTGGTCATGGACGGCGCTAATGAGGCAGAGCTGCAATCACTCGAAAAGTCGATGTTACAGGCCGTCTACCGGATGACGGCGTATTCTTTCGGTGAACCGCCGACTAGCTTTGACTTGGCCTATCGCGACGATGATCAGCAGTATCATCGGCTGACGGATCTGACGCCGCAACAATTCTATCAAGATTATTTTGACACTGACTTGGACGATTACGTTGTCGTGACGAATTCGCCTGATAAGCCATTCAATCGCTTATACAGCCTGCCTGACGAAGATAACGTCATCGGTGGCAAACCAATCGAATTCTTGAACGTCGATATGGGGGTCCTGACGGATGTTGCGGTACAGCAATTGAAGGCCGGCGAGACGGTCTGGTTCGGCAACGATGTCTTGCGGCAGATGGATCGCCAGACCGGGTATCTGGATGCTCACTTGTTTGAAACGGGGCAGTTATTCGGAGTCAACGACCATTTGACCAAGGCCCAACGGTTATTGACTGGCGACGGTGAGGTCAGTCATGCGATGACGCTCACCGGGGTTGATTTGGTATCAGATACGCCAACCAAGTGGAAAGTCGAGAATAGTTGGGGCGAAAAGGTCGGTAAACAGGGCTACTTCGTGATGAGCCAAGATTGGTTTGACGCCTATGTCTATGAAGTGGTGGTCCACAAACAGTTCTTAGCACCAGAATTTCAAGTGTTAGTCAACGAACGCGCGCAACGGCTGCCCGCATGGGACCCGTTGCACTAGGAGGACGAGATTATGGGAATTTTTGCAGACCGATTAAAACAAGCCATGCAACAAGCAAACCTGACGTCAGCCCAGTTGTCCAAACAAACGGGAATCGGGCGCTCTTCAATTAGTCAGTGGTTGAGCAACAAGTATGTCGCGAAACACGATAAGGTCGTGACGTTAGCGGGCGTTCTCAACGTCTCACCAGACTGGTTGTTGGGGACGAGCGATGTGGCCACGCAACCGACGCCAGAAGCGGCGCCGATTCCAGTTGCAGTGACGCCTACGCCCGCCGTGGACCCCGAGTTAGTCACCCTGTGGGAGCAGCTAGATCAGACGCAACGCGCCAAGTTGGTCAAAAAGGCACATAAGTTGTTAGCCAAATCTCAGGCTAAAGCGCAAGACCCAGCACCGAAGAAGACGGGTAAAAAGAAGAAAAAGAAAAAGGGTAAAAAGCGGAAGTAAGGCGGTATCGTTAGCCGAATGCGGTCTGGTAGCGCGGCAATTTTAAATTGACTAAGGTTACCGTGCATGGCCGGTCCGACTAGCGATTAATTGCCTGACTGACCGTTTATGACCAGAGACTAGACGCTAAAAACGACGCTTCAAGAAATCAAATTCTTGAAGCGTCGTTTTGTCATACTTAATTGATTTAGTTGATTGCTGGTGCTGGCTGAAAAGACCAGTACAGCTCTGATGAGCGCTGTAAACCAGGGGTGAGCCGGGCAATTAGCGCAGCTACATCCTCAAACTGTCCGATTTTTGACGGCATAGCTGGTTCCGCTGAACGTGCTAGTCCGCCGCTTTCAAGCTTGGTGACAGCGAACGCGAATTAGACGGCATGTCGTTTAATTATCTAGCGGCCATTTTTCCCAATCACGTGCCCAGATGAGGCCCATGACGCCTTCGCCAACGTGGACGCCGACGACTGGCCCGATTTCACCTTCGTCGATCGTGAGGTCTGGGAAGCTAGCCTTTAAGTCAGCCGTCCATTCGGCTTGCAGTTTCGGATTATTCCCATTTTCAATCGTCACGCGCAGTGGGTAGTCGGCAGCGTCAATGGCCGCGGCTAACTTGGCCTTAATGGCGGTGTAAGCACGACGCATCGTCCGCTCTTTCTGGATGGCGACGATTTTGCCATCTTGAAACGTCAAGACGGGTTTGATGCGCAATAAATTGCCGACGAGCCCAGAAGCATTCGAGAGGCGACCCGTGCGAACCAAATGGCTTAAGTTATCGACGACGAAGTAAACGTCCGTCGTTTCACGAATTTTCTTAAGCTGTTCGATGACTTGTTCGGGTGTGTAGCCCGCAGCCACCAGTTTGGCAGCTAAGAGCACCATATCGGCTTCACCGGCGGCGGTAATCAGGGAGTCGAAGGGATAGACTTTGATGTTCGTCACGTTCGGGAGATAACTCTCGAGATTGGTGATGAAGCTAGTGATACCAGACGACAAATGGATACTGATGACGGCGTCGTAGCCCGCTGCTGCGAGTTGGTCGTACATCGTTTGCATTTGCCCCAGTGTAATCTGGGTCGTCGTTGGCAGTTCTGGTGCCGTTCGCATGCGTTCGTAAAATTCTTTGGAAGTGATTTCAACGTTTTCTAAATAAGTCTGTTGGCCAAAAATAACAGTGATTGGAACGACGTGAATATCATACTTTTCAACGTCGGCCGCTGATAGGTAACTGGCACTATCCGTAACAATTGCGGTTTTCATTTTTTCCCCGCTTTCATTTGGTGAAAGTATTGCCTAACATTATACCGCTTATCGGTGGGGGAAAGCTAGCATTGTTGGCTAAGTAAACGGTTGTAATTGCTAGCGACTAACGTCATAATGAAAATAATCAAATGGGGGAGGCACAAGATGAGGAAACGAATTGAGATCAAACCGGCGACAGACGCTGACCGGGCGGCGTTAGCTGAAATTTACTTAGTCGACCGCCAGCAAGAGTTTCCGTGGGTCACAGATCCTAAGTTACAGGATTTTGACTATGACAGTCGCGGTGAATTTGTCTTGGTGGCGTGGGTCGATGGCCAGCGCGCTGGCTTCTGCTCATTGTACCGACTGGCTAACTTCATTCATTTGCTGTTCGTCGCACCGGATTTTCGCCATCTCAAAGTCGGCGAGCGTTTGTTGACCGAAATGCGTCAGTACGCCACGGAACCACTGACGTTGAAATGCGTCATGGCTAACGAAAATGCGCTGCGATTTTATGCCAAGGTCGGCTTTCAAATCGTCAAGGCAGACGCGGACGCGTTACCGCCAAACTACACGCTACGGGACACGCATACGGAGCAATACATTGCGCTGGTCGATTTGGGTGACGACTAGCTGGTGCTAGCAGCCTGTGCCGGCGGGTGGTTGAATGTTAGTCTAATGTGAAATCTAATTTATTTTTAATTTCAGGGTTGACATTCTGATTTTACGGCGCTAAACTCTAATCATTAATTAAATTTAGATTAAAGACCGTGATAAGGAACGGTGTTAAGCCGGTTAGTTAGCGAGCTGTAGATTGGTGCAAGGCAGTCAATACCACTTAACATAGATCACCTTGGAGTCGCGCCCCGAAATTATTTGGAGAAGGCGTTGGATGGTACCCATTAATGTACCGGCGTATCGCATTTGCTGTACGTACTAAGGTGACTATTGTGAAGTAGTCGCGAATAAAGGTGGTAACCCGTTCTGGACGTCCTTTAATTAACTCGTTGGAGTTAGTTAAAGGACGTCTTTTATTATTTAAAGGTGGTGAGGAGTATGGAATCGGACATTCTGGTGGCTAATTGCCAATCAGTGTGGGCAACGGCAATTAGTCGCACGGGAGCAGCAGCTCCTCAGATAAGACGAGAAGCTAACAGCGGCATTTAGCACCGCATTCTCGCAGGTTCTTGTAACACATAGATCAATCAATCGCAGTCATGCGACACATAATTAGCAAATGAAGTCATCACAAACGAAACGATTTAGGAACGATTTCAACACATAGTCAGTCGATTTTGCAAACGCAACACATAGTAGAGACACATAAGCATTAGTCAATGACCAAACACATAACGGAGGTTACGCCTATGACAACCACAACAACAGAAACAGAAACGCAAGTCGCACAACAATTATTTGATGCCTATCAAACCCAACACGCCTTAACGATGGCGGATTATGCAACCAGTGTCACCGATGAGGACGCCGCATACCGCGTTCAAGCTGAACTGACGGCGTTAAAACAGCAACCCGTTGGCGGCTACAAAGTCTCATTAACCAGCGCCGAAACCCAGAAGATGTTTGATGCGCATACACCACTCTATGGTGCGCAAGTCGCGGATCATTTCCTTGCAGCACCTACCACAGTTCGACGGGGTCAATTGATGGATCCACTCGTTGAAGTCGAACTTGTCTTTAAGGCCAAGGAAGATTTGAGTGCCACTGATTCATTAACTGATTTATGGCATAAAACCACGGTGGCACCTGGCCTAGAATTACCGGATTCTCGGTTTAGTGACTGGTTCCCAGACTTACCAAAGAACCTAGTGGTAGCTGATGCAGCCGTTGGTGGGTTAGTGGTCTACGGGACGGAAGAAGATACCGACAAGCGGTTTGCTTCCGTCGACGCGGTCGCAACGCCGAAATGTACCCTCGTCCATGATGGCGAGACGGTCAAAACGGGTCAAGCGAGCGAAGTGTTAGGCAATCCACTCAAGTCCTTGCAGTGGTTAGTCAGCAAGTTAGCTGAGCAGGGCAAGACACTTACTGCCGGCCAACGCGTCTCATCAGGAACGTTCGTCTTACCGCCACATTTAACTACGGGGCACTGGCAGGCCGACTTTGATTGTGGACTGGGACAAGTCGCACTAGATGTGACAGACGAAGGATAAGTGGAATTACTGGCCTAGGTCAAAAGCCGTTCAAGGGTTGTTGTGAAACAATCCTTGAACGGCTTTTTTGGGGTGTTGACGTTATGGGTGTGAAACAAGCGGGATAACTGCTAAGCAGGTCGACTGCAGAACTCAAGTGATTCTAACCAGCAAAATTGGTGCTTAGGGTCGCAAGGCTGATGCTACGGGTAAGCTTAGTCCCGTTATCGCTACTGTGCCCAATTGTTCTCGACAATGTTTCACGTGAAACATTATTTGTTTACGCGGTGATAGTTTTCATCAAAGTACTTACCAGCACGGATTTCATCTGGTAAACCAGAGTAAGGCGCTTCGCTGATGACGTCTTCGTTATTTTGACCAGCATCACCCATGTAAGTGATGTGGGCAAATTCTGGAACAACTAGTTTTGGATAAGTCGCGTACTTTTCACGAGACTGTTCCATTAAATCAATGTGTTCGTTTTGGAACGTGACCGTGATTTCAGGATGGTCTTGGACCCACTTAGGGAAGAAAATCGTCCCGTTTAATTTGTTTTCGTTAGGCAAGAAGTCAAGGGCGACATCGGTACCAGTTGGTTCTGTCCAGGCAACTTTGTAAATGCCGGGTGTCAACATGACGATGTTCGCTTCTTGATCCTTGACCCACCGACCTGCGACCATGCCACCGTGAATCCGGTAGTCAACGGTGTGGTCGTTTTTCGCGTACCATTCATATTCCCAACCGTTGTCGTAAGTGTAAATAAAGTGGGTGCCGAGGAAGTCATCTAGCGTTTTAAATTCTTTCGTCATTTAAATTACCTTCTTTTAAAAATATATGTCATTTAAAACGTGTAAATTATTACATGTTTTAATCAACAAGGTTAGTGTATACTGTTATCAAAGAATCGTCAAGGAGGAATATCCAATGGCGCAAAAAAATAAGTTGCAATTTATTATTCTAGGGTTGTTAAATCAACAACCGTTAACGGGTTACGACCTGACGAAGGCCTTTGATGATGAGATCGGGGAATTCTGGCAAGCCCAACATAGTCAAATTTATCCGCAATTAAAACGCTTAGAAGAGCAGGGCTACGTGACCCATGAAATCACCGTCAGTGGCGAAAAGTTGGAAAAGAAGCTCTACCACGTGACGACAACTGGTCGCGATTTACTCCATGAGTGGATCAGTATCGGCACGCCGGATTTGACGGCCACTAAGGACGAATTTATTTTAAAACTCTATTTCATTCAAACGAATCAAGATCCGCGTTTGCGCGAGATGCTTACCGAACAACTGACCTTGCACACAGCCAAGCTGACTCACCTTCAGCATCGACTCGAGAGCGTGTTTCCAAAACCAGCGACTGCGAAGCAACACTATGGTCATTATTTGATCTTGCAACACGCGATCGGCCGTGAGACGTACTACGTTGACTGGCTTAAGCAGACACTGCAGGCATTACCGAAGAAGTCGGAATAGGCGCATACTGGCGTGACGGTGGCATCAGGCGACTAGTGTGATTGGTACATTGACGTTCGCGTACCGTTTGGTTTGGCAGTCGATGGTAGTTTTCAAGCAGATGTCGCGGGTCAACCAGGGAGTAGCAGGCGTGTGTTGAGCCGCGGCGATGATTTAAGCTGCCGGCGAGTGTGCCTCTGGTGAGAAATCGTCCGTTAGGGGTGTGAAACTGGTATAATGACAGTGGTCAATATCAATTCAACTCAATGAGACGAGGAGATTACTATGGAAAACTCAAAAATGCAAGAACCACTCGTTTATCGACGAATTCTGCTTACCGTTGATGAGGACGACAATACTTCATCTGAACGGGCCTTCCGTTACGCAACGACATTGGCCCGCGATTACGATGCACCGCTGGGGATTTGCTCGGTGCTGGAAAGCGAAGATATTAATATTTTTGATTCACTGACCCCGTCGAAGATCCAAGCCAAGCGTAAGCACGTTGAAGAAGTTGTCGCTGAATATGTTCAGCTTGCTGAACAACGTGGCGTCAAACGGGTCGAACCACTGGTTTACGAAGGTGGCGACGTGGATGATGTGATCTTGGACCAAGTGATTCCAGACTTCAAACCTGACTTATTAGTCACCGGTGCGGATACGGAATTTGCTCACTCTAAGATTTCGGGCGCAATTGGGCCCCGGTTAGCACGAAAAGCCCCAATCTCCGTTATTGTGGTCCGTTAAAGCGGTCCAACAGGTGGCATCGACTGATGTCGTGGTGACGCAATTTATATAACTAAAAAGAATCGTGGTCCGACAGGTTAGTCGTCGGTGACCGCGATTCTTTTTTAGTTTGTCTTGTTCATTAATGAACTTAACGATCGAAAAAACTTTATTGGTGACAAACGCCGTTAAATAGGCAATTTAATTATTATTTATAAATTTAAAATCAATTATTTTATAATTTATTGTTGCATTGTGAGCAAGGATAGCTATAATGGAGTTTGTAAATTAATTCACAAAGGAATTGAAATGGAGGAAGCACTTCATGATTAAGACAGAAAAGAACCAAACCACCAAGGTTACCGACGAAGTAGACCAGTTAGTTCAACGCTCAAAGAAAGCATTAGCCGTTTTAAAATCGTATACACAAGAACAAATTGATGATCTATGTGAAAAAGTTGCAGTTGCTGCGCTTGATAATCATATGAAACTCGCCAAGTTGGCCGTTGAAGAAACTGGCCGTGGGGTGGTTGAAGATAAAGCCATCAAGAACATCTACGCTAGTGAATATATTTGGAACAGCATGCGCCACGACAAGACCGTTGGCGTCATCAAAGAAGACGATGAAGAACAATTAATGGAAATCGCTGAACCAGTCGGGATCGTGGCTGGGGTCACCCCCGTTACGAACCCAACTTCCACGACAGTCTTCAAGACCTTGATCTCCTTAAAGGGTCGTAACACGATTGTCTTTGGTTTCCATCCACAAGCCCAGAAGTGTAGTTCCGCGGCCGCTGATGTGATGCGTGAAGCCATCAAAGCTGCCGGTGGTCCTGCCGATGCCGTTTTATACATCGAACATCCAAGTATTGAAGCGACGGACGCGTTGATGCACCATACCGACGTGGCAACGATCTTAGCCACTGGTGGTCCAAGCATGGTTACCGCAGCCTACTCATCAGGTAAACCAGCCTTGGGTGTTGGCCCTGGTAACGGCCCGACCTACGTTGAAAAGACGGCTGACATCAAGCAAGCCGTTAACGACATTGTGTTATCCAAGACGTTTGATAACGGGATGATCTGTGCCTCTGAAAACAGTGCCATTATTGATAAAGAAATTTATGCGGAAGTCAAAGCAGAATTTATTCGTCTCGGTTGCTACTATGTAAAACCAAAGGACGTTCAAGCTTTGAGTGATGCCGTTATCGATCCTAACCGGCATACGGTTCGGGGGCCAGTCGCTGGGAAGACTGCTTACGAAATTGCCCAAATGGCTGGATTAAAGGACGTTGCTAAGGATTGCCGCGTCTTGATTGCTGAAATCAACGGTGTCGGGGTCAAATACCCATTATCTGGCGAAAAATTATCACCAGTTTTGACCGTTTACAAGGCTGATTCACATGAAGCTGCGTTCAAACGGGCCGATGAATTACTTCATTATGGTGGTTTAGGCCATACTGCTGGGATTCACACGACTGATGATGATTTGGTTAAGGAATTCGGCCTTCAAATGCCAGCTTGCCGGATCTTAGTGAATACGCCATCTTCAGTAGGTGGTTTAGGGAACATCTACAACAATATGGAACCTTCATTAACACTGGGCACGGGGTCATATGGTGGCAACTCGATTTCTCATAACGTTACGGATATGGATCTGATTAATATCAAAACTGTGGCAAAACGGCGTAATAACATGCAATGGGTCAAAATGCCTCCCAAAGTCTACTTCGAACGCAATTCCGTTCGCTACTTGGAACACATGGCTGGGATTAAAAAGGTTTTCCTAGTTTGTGACCCTGGGATGGTGGAATTTGGTTACGCTGACCGTGTAACGGCTGTCTTGAACAAGCGGACGGATCCGGTCGATATCGATATCTTCTCTGAAGTTGAACCGAACCCATCGACGGATACGGTTTACAAAGGGGTCGCACGGATGAAGGCCTTCAAGCCAGATACGATCATCGCCCTTGGTGGTGGTTCCGCAATGGACGCGGCCAAAGGAATGTGGCTCTTCTATGAACATCCAGAAGCTTCCTTCTTAGGTGCTAAGCAGAAGTTCTTGGATATTCGGAAACGGACCTACAAAGTTCCCGTATCTGAAAAGGTCACCTATATTGGGATTCCGACGACTTCTGGGACGGGTTCTGAAGTGACGCCATACGCCGTTATTACGGACTCCAAGACGCACGTTAAGTACCCAATCACCGACTACGCAATGCAACCAGACATTGCCATCGTTGACCCACAATTTGTTGAAACGGTGCCAAAGCGCACGACTGCTTGGACTGGTCTGGATGTCATCACCCATGCTACTGAAGCGTACGTTTCAACGATGGCCTCTGACTACACGCGTGGCTGGTCAATTGAAGCCTTACAATTAGCCTTCAAGTACTTGAAAGCTTCTTATGATGGCGACAAGAAGGCCCGCGAGAAGATGCACAATGCGTCAACATTAGCCGGGATGGCCTTTGCCAACGCCTTCTTAGGAATTAACCACTCCATCGCGCATAAATTAGGTGGAGAATTCAACTTACCACACGGGTTAGCGATTGCCATCACTTACCCACAAGTTGTGCGCTACAATGCTGAGATTCCAACCAAGTTAGCAATGTGGCCGAAGTACAACCACAACACTGCCTTAGCCGACTACGCCAACATTGCCCGGGCCTTAGGGTTACCAGGTAAGACGGACGAAGAACTCAAGGAAAGCTTAGTTAAAGCCTATATTGACTTGGCCCACTCAATGGATGTCACCTTATCCTTGAAAGCCAACCGGGTTGAAAAGAAGCACTTTGACGCCACCGTCGACGAATTAGCTGAATTGGCCTACGAAGACCAATGCACGACCGCAAACCCTCGCGAACCTTTAATCAGTGAATTAAAGGCGATCATCGAACGCGAATGGGACGGCCAAGGTACTGAAAAATAGCCCTTTGTGAATTAAGGGAGCCCTCGCTCGGGTGAGCGGGGGCTTTTTTTAGGCTGTCGATGTCGGTTATTACCGGATATCGCACTCATAGCTATACTTGAGTTAATATCCGCGAAAGCAAGGATCTCCTGACGATAAATCTTTTTAAACGAAAAAGGCTTGCAATCAAAAATGAAAGCGGTATACTCTTCTTTGTAAGCGGTTGCCAAAACTTGAAAAGTGGTCGCGTTTTTTTATCTATCATTAGTTGCATTCAACAACCAACCAACCTACAAATATTAATGAATAGATAAAAATGCAATGGATTGAATTCAGAAAGAAGGCTTGGATCGATGAGCGTTAGTATGCAGCATCATAGTAGCGAGGCCAGTCCGGCTACTCAACCAGCAAGTGTTATCCATAAAAATATGGTGCCATGGAGTGAACGTTTCAGTTATTCACTATCTGATTTTGCATGTAACTTGTCTTTTTCACTAGTTAGTACGTATTTGATGTTCTTCTATACAGATGTATTTGGAATTAGTGCAGCGATTGTCGGAACATTATTCCTAGTTGCGAGAATTGTTGATGCGTTTGATGGTCCTTTCTGGGGAATTATGATTGACCATACGCATACTCGGTGGGGTAAGAGCCGGCCATACTGGTTATGGTTCGCAATCCCATTTGCTGTATTCAGTGTGTTATGTTTCACGGTTCCAAATATGAGCACGGGTATGAAAGTTGTGTGGGCTTACGTGACTTACATCGGCGTCGATGTTCTATACTCCGCCGTCAATATCCCAATTACATCTATCCTGCCTAGTCTGACAAGCAATCCGCAAGAACGCGTGACGCTATCAACAATTCGGCAATTTATGGGAACTTTAGGTGCAACGATTATTTCAACGATTGCGTTGCCATTAGTAGCCTACTTCGGTGGTGGGAGCACGTCTTCTGCACACGGTTGGTTTATGGTCGCCTTGATTATGGCGGTAATCGCAATGGTTATCTTCTTTATCGTATTTGCGAATACTAAGGAACGCGTTCAAACGGTTCAGTCCAAAAAGAGTATTCCAATCAAGACATCTTTGAAAGCGCTTAAACGTAACTGGCCATGGGTTATTGTTATTTTTATCAATTTTATTTACTGGTTAGGCATGCAGACACGCTCACAAGTAACGGTATATTTCTTTAAATACAACATGCATGATGCAACACTAGCTTCATTTATCTTAGGCTTACAATTAGTTGCCTTGTTGGCGGTTGTAATTACGCCATGGACTGCCAAACGAATCGGTAAGCGGAACACGATGCTGATGGGAATGTTGCTAGCCATTGTTGGTCAATTAATTCTGTGGGGCGGTTCTAAAGCTTTGAACGTGCCCACGATTACAGTTGGGACGATTGTTGGTTATTTAGGAACAGGCTTTGTTTCAGGGTTAATTGCCGTAATGTTGGCTGATTCAGTTGACTATGGTGAATGGAAGAATGGTGTACGTGCAGAAGGTATTGTCACTTCATTCTCTAGCTTTTCAGCTAAGTTTGGGATGGGAATTGGTGGTGCCGTCACTGGCTTAATTCTATCTGCTGGTGGCTACGTCGCTAATCATGCACAAAGCGCCGAAGCCTTGAATGCGATTGAAATGAATTATGTATGGGTGCCAATCGTTGGTTTCGGGCTTTCAGCAATCGCACTATTGTTCTATAAAGTTGATAAGATCGAACCTAAAATGTTGGCTGATTTGGAACAGAAGCATGCACAAGAAAATGCACTTGCTGACGATCAAAAGTAAGATGGGATAAGAAAGGATGAAATATCGTGAAGTTTACAAACGGTTATTGGCTAAATCGCGAGGAATATGACGTTAACTCGCCAAAGGAAACATATGATGCTCAACAAAATGGTAAAACGATTACGGCGTTTGCACCGTATAAGCGAATTATGTCTCGTGGCGATCAATTAAACTTGGGCGCAACGACAATTACTTTAACATCACCAGTTGAGAATGTTATCGGGGTTAAACTGGAACATTTCGATACTAATGAACACGGCCCTGAATTTAAAATCAATAATTTGGATCCAGAGGTCGCGATTGAAGTAAATGATCAAGTTGCTAGTTTGCAAAGTGGCGACTTAAAGGTGACGTTACCATTGCGGACTGATTTTGAAATGAAGTTCACGGCTAACGGCCAATTGGTTACACAATCAGAGACGAACGCCCAGGCGACGATTTGGAATCATGATACTAAAGTTAATTATATGCGCGAACAGCTTTCAATGGGGATTGATGAAAAAATCTATGGCCTCGGTGAACGCTTCACTAATTTTGTCAAGAATGGCCAAGTAGTTGATACTTGGAACCAAGATGGTGGAACGGGTAGTGAACAAGCGTATAAAAATATTCCGTTTTACATCAGTAGTAACGGCTATGGGGTCTTTGTAGATGAATCCCAACGTGTTTCATTTGAAATCGGCTCAGAAAACGTCGATCGTGTCCAATTTAGCACGGAAGGACAATCCCTACAGTACTACGTTATTTATGGCCCAACGCCAAAAGAAGTGTTGCATCGTTACACACAATTAACTGGTGCAATTAAGCTGCCACCAGCATGGTCATTTGGACTATGGTTAACGACTTCATTTACGACTGATTACAGTGAAGAAACCGTTTTGAAGTTTATTGATGGGATGCAAGAACATCATATTCCGTTAGACGTCTTCCATTTCGATTGTTTCTGGCAAAAAGGCTTTGAATGGTGCACGTTAGAGTGGGATAAGGAACAGTTCCCGGATCCAGAGGGGTTATTGAAGAAAATCCATGACCGCGGTATTAAAGTGTGTGTCTGGCTGAATCCGTATATTGCGCAAAAATCACCATTATTTAAGGAAGCCAAGGATAAGGGTTACTTATTAACTCGGGAAAATGGCGATGTTTGGCAATGGGACTTGTGGCAAGCCGGTAACGGGTTTGTTGACTTTACTAATCCAGCGGCGGTTAAGTGGTATCAAGATAAGTTAAAAGTGTTATTGGATATGGGTGTTGATAGCTTTAAGACGGACTTTGGTGAACGAATTCCAGCTGAAGATGTCAAATTCTTCGATGGTTCTAACCCGCAACAAGAACATAACTACTACACGCTCCAATACAATCGAGCGGTTTATGAAGTCATTCAACAGGAAAAAGGTGCGGATGAAGCGGTCTTATTTGCGCGCTCCGCAACGGTTGGTTCACAATCCTATCCAGTACACTGGGGCGGCGACAATCTCTCGAAGTACAGCTCAATGCGTGATACATTGAGAGGTGGATTATCGTTCTTGCTTTCAGGCTTTGGTTTCTGGAGCCATGATATTGGCGGCTTTGAGGATGGCCCTGGTACGCCAACTGCGGATCTTTATAAGCGGTGGTCTCAATTTGGGTTGCTCTCTTCCCATAGCCGTTATCACGGAAGCGATGTTTATCGAGTACCGTGGAATTTTGACGATGAAGCGGTTGAAAACACACGGAAATACGTTAACTTAAAACTGTCATTAATGCCTTATATCTACACGGAAGCTGCACATGCTGCTGCATATGGCAATCCGTTGATGCGGCCGATGTTCTTGGAATTTGGCGATGATGACAATGTCTATGATAATGCGACACAGTATATGTTTGGCCCAAACATATTAGTAGCGCCGATCTTTAATGATCAGGGTAAAGCGCACTTTTACTTGCCAAGTGGTAAGTGGACTAGTATTTTGGATGGTAAAGTTTATCAAGCACCACGCACAGGTGAATGGGTCAATGAAGTGTTTGATGAATTAGACTTACCAGTGCTGGTTCGTCAGAATTCAATCATTGTTCGGAATGAAAAAGCAGTGCATGCCGCGTATGATTATACGAAGGATGTCGATATTCATTTGTATCAGATCCAAGATGGCAACGTGTCAAGCAAGGTTGTTGATGAACACGGTCAAGATGCTGCAGAAATTAAGGTCGAACGATCTAATGGGCACATTGTGATCAATACAGTGGGACTAACGGGCGATTCAACCGTCTATGTACATGAGAATAATGATACGATTAAGTTATCTTTGGTGGACGGAAAAGCGGAAGTAACGCTTTAGTAAGAATTTGACAGGTAATTGAGCGGTCATCACATTCTTGTGACGGCCGCTTTTCAATTGTAACCTGACTATTTTTTTGTTAGATTAAGTTAGAGATTTACTAATTATAGGATTACGAGAGGGTGATGTCGTGGAGAACCGAAGCATCAGTCGTACACAGTTACGAAACCGGAACTTAAAGCTGGTCTTACAACAGATTATTAATCATCCTGCAACTTCTAGAATTGCGATTTCACATGAATTGAATTTAAATAAATCAACGATTTCATCGCTATATAATAGCTTGTCAGCTGATCATTTTATTGAAGAACTTGGAGAAGGTGCTGCATCTAATGTGGGCGGTCGAAAACCAATCATGGCGCGGCTGAATAAAAAATACGGCTATACGATTACCTTTGATCTTGGTTATCGTCAGCTACATGCGATGGCAAATTATTTAGACGCTGAAATTATTGATTATCAAGAAATTGATACCAAGGGACGGCCCATCGAAGACATGTTAGATGACTGCCGGCACTTTGTACAAGAGATGCAATCACAAGTTCATGCGATTCATGGCTTATTAGGCATTTGTTTCTCGATTCATGGCATTATCAATGATAATCAGATTGTCCATTCACCATGGATCGACATGCACGATATCGATATTGTGAAGCAATTTAAAGCTGAGTTTGATGTGCCCGTTATATTAGAGAATGAAGCTAATTTGTCGGCGATTTATGAACGTGACTTTAATGCCGGACGTGATTATCGTAACTCAATCACCTTGAGCATTCATCGCGGTATTGGTGCGGGGATTATTCTGGATAAGCACTTGTTCCGAGGCAAACAGGGTGAGGCCGGAGAAGTCGGTCGGTCGTTAACCCTGCTAGGGCCGAATACGGCGGGGCAATCGGTGGAGTCGATATGTTCTGAGGAAGCGATCATTAACCGGGTCAAACGGATCAAACAAGACGAGACGACTAATCGGCAAACCGTTGTTCAGTTGTACCAACAACATGATCGAGAAGTTGAACGGATTCTTTCACAATCGTGCAGTGTGATTGCGGGCCTAATATATAACGTCGTAACAACCTTGAATCCGGATGCAATCTTCATTAATTCGGAATTGTTAGCGGAGGCGCCAGAATTACTGAGTGATATTCAAGATAATTATCGGGATATTGCGCAGGATCAGTTGCCAATCATATTGACTAAGAATACCCAATTTGCAACTTCTTTGGGCGGATGTTCTTTAATTACGCACTATGTGTTGGGCATGGTTGACTATGAATTGCAATTTAAAGAAGCGGATTAACCGCTTCTTTTATTTTTTTGTTCTAGAAAGCGTTTACAAAAATAGACCAATACGCTATAATCTTATTTGTAGGTTGGTTGCCGAAACAAACTAACTCGGAGGCAGAAATTATGACAAACGAATATTGGCAAGGCGTCGGTCAAATTAAGTATATTGGTCATCAAGATAAAAAATCAGGACTAGGGTTTCAATATTACAATCCTGATGAAGTTATTGGTGGCAAAAAGATGCGTGACTGGTTACGATTCTCAGTTGCTTATTGGCACACATTTGATCAACGGCTAGTAGATCCATTTGGTGATGGAACCGCACAACGGCCTTATGATCATATTACGGATCCGATGGACTTGGCCCTAGCAAAGGTGGATGCAGCGTTCGAATTCTACCACAAATTAGGTGTTGACTATCTCTGTTTCCATGATCGTGATTTAGCTCCTGAAGGTGACACACTGCGGGAGACTAACCGTAACTTGGATAAGGTTATTGATAAAATCGTCGATTATCAGAAGCAAACTGGAATGAAGGTACTATGGAACACGTCTAATATGTTTACGAATCCACGATTTGTGGCCGGTGCTGCAACGTCACCAGATGCGGATGTCTTTGCGTATGCTGCTGCGCAGTTAAAGCACAGCCTGGAAATTGGGAAACGTGTCGGTGCTGAAAACTATGTCTTCTGGGGTGGCCGTGAGGGTTATGAATCTCTATGGAACACCAATATGAAGCTAGAACAAGAGCATGCTGCCAAATTCTTCCACATGGCTAAAGATTATGCCAACGAAATTGGATTTGATGCACAAATGTTGCTGGAACCGAAACCTAAGGAACCATCGACACATCAATATGACTTTGATGCAGCAACGACAATTGCGTTCATGAAAGAGTATGATTTAGATAAAGACTTCAAGCTGAATTTGGAAGGCAACCATGCCAACTTAGCAGGACATACTTATCAACATGAAATTCGAGTGGCCCGTGAAGCCAACTTACTTGGTTCATTGGATGCGAACCAAGGTGATAAGTTAATTGGTTGGGATATTGATGAATTCCCTTCAGACCTGTATGAAGCAACTGCTGCAATGTATGAAGTTGTTGAAAATGGCAGCATTGGGCCACGGGGTGGTTTGAATTTTGATGCTAAGCCACGCCGGAGTTCATTTGCGGCTAATGATTTGTTCTATGGTCACATTGTTGGGATGGACACCTTTGCCGCTGGATTGCGGGTCGCACTTAAGATGAAGCAAGACGGTTTCTTAGAAAAATTGGTTGCAGACCGTTATAGCTCTTATCAAAGTGGTGTTGGTGCCGAAATCGAAGCTGGAACGGCTGACTTCAAATCACTAGAATCATATGCCATTGATAAGCCTCAATCAGAGTTAATTGCAGCTACTTCTTCAGATCATCTAGAAGAGGTTAAGGATACAATTAATCATTATATTATCGAGACGTTAAGTAAATAAGAGATGTAAAAACGCGCTTGAGGTCTGAACTTCGGCGCGTTTTTATATGTGCGAGGAGGATGCAAAATGTCAGCAGTTGTATTAGGAATTGATTTAGGGACGAGTGCGGTTAAGGTCTCTGCAATTGATAAGCAAGGGAATGTCGTGGCTCAAGCTAGTGCTAAATATGCGTTACAACAGCCTCATCCTGGCTATAGTGAGCAGGATCCAGAAGACTGGGTGACCCAAACAACGCAGGCAATTCGTGAATTGTTGCAGCAGTCTGAGGTCACCGCAGATCAGATTGAAGGATTAAGTTACTCTGGACAAATGCATGGCTTAGTCTTATTAGATGACGCGGCCAACGTGTTGCGACCCGCAATTTTGTGGAATGATACTAGAACGACACCTCAATGTCGAAAATTAGAATCGCAATTTGGTGATGACTTTATTAAGATAACGGGTAACCGACCGCTGGAGGGATTCACGTTACCAAAATTGTTATGGGTTAAAGAAAACGAACCTAACGTGTGGAAGCAGGCACGGACATTCTTGTTACCCAAAGACTATTTGCGTTATCGAATGACAGGAAAGTTGGCGATGGACAAGTCTGATGCGACCGGAACAGTATTGTTGGATATTACAACCAGTCAGTGGAGTGAGACTTTGTGCAGTCAGCTAGATATTCCGTTGACACTGTGTCCGCCATTAATTGAATCGACTGCTTATGTAGGCCATATTGATCAAACCTATGCCCAATTATCGGGATTATCCGTCAATACTAAAGTGTTTGGTGGAGCGGCTGATAATGCGGCTGGAGCCGTTGGGGCGGGCATTTTATCTTCAGATAAAGCACTAGTTAGTATCGGTACCTCAGGAGTAGTTTTAAAGTATGAGGATAATGCGCAGACGGATTATCGTGGCGTTTTGCAATATGAACGGCATGCATTTCCCGGGAAATATTATTCAATGGGGGTCACATTGGCGGCCGGATACTCATTGAATTGGTTCAAACAGACCTTTGCACCCGATGAGGATTTCGGAACAGTTGTTGCTAGTGCTGAGCAATCTACCATTGGTGCCAACGGCTTGTTATTTGCCCCGTATATTGTTGGTGAGCGAGCGCCATATGCGGATGCAACCATTCGCGGAAGTTTCATTGGTGTGGATGGTAGTCACCAACGCGCTGATTTTGTACGGGCGGTCTTAGAGGGAATTATCTTTTCATTCGAAGATTTGATCAAGCTATATCAACATAATGGTGCTGAGTTTAAGACAATTGTTTCAATTGGTGGTGGCGCTAAGAGCGCGTTGTGGTTACAAATTCAAGCTGATATTTTTGATTGTAAGGTAGTCAGTCTTGAAAATGAACAAGGCCCCGGAATGGGCGCGGCAATGATTGCAGCGACTGGTTTGGGCTGGTTCAAAACGCTAGCTGATTGTGCGCAGACGTTTGTTCATTACGGTAAGGCATATTATCCGGTTACCGCGCATGTTGCACAATATCAGGAAATGTATCGGTTATATCAACAAATATACGTTCAAACGCAGCCAATCACTGCTGGACTATTGGAACAAAGGAAACAACACTAATTAAAGGTAACGAGGTAAAATCGCATTGATGTATAGACTTTTTTGGATTCTTCTATACGACAATGCGATTTTTTACGTGTCTTTTGAGTCCTGGTAGCTACACAGCGTCTATAACGATTTTTATTTATTATCAACTCCTCGCCCATATTAGACTAGGTGTTTTTCAAAATCTAGGATACAATATCCATTGAAAGTATTACTGGAGGTGCTCAAATGAAAAACAAACCAGTCACCATAAAAGATGTTGCGCGCCTTGCAGAACGGTCGATTGCAACGGTCTCGCAAATATTGAATGGCCATGGGGATAAGTTTAGTGCGACGACGGTTGCGAAGGTGGAGGCAGCCCGAGATGAATTAAATTATGAACCTGATTATTTTGCTCAGCGGATGATTAATAAGACGAGTAAGACGATTGGGGTGCTCGTACCTGATATTAGAAATCCGTTCTTTGGTGAGTTGATTCGGGGTATCGAAAACGTCCTCTACCAACACAATTTCATTACGATGCTCTGTAATGCAGATCTGGATGAGGATAAGGAACGGGCCTATCTGGATGAATTGAGTCGGCGAGGGGTAGACGGCTTCATCATCGCGAGTTCAGCGGTCTCTAACGATGCCATTAATGACATTCTGCGGCAAAAGGGCCATCCATTCATTGTGCTGGATCAAAAGCGGGCGGAAGGCTTTAGTGATTCTGTGTTGACGGATGATTATGATGGCGGTCGTCAAGCGGCACAACACTTGAAAGACCTGTGCCACCAGCAAGTTGCCGTCCTTATTCCGGCAAAGCCGTCTGCCAATGTTCAAAAGCGGCTCAGTGGATTCTACAGTGTGTATCCGCGGGAGGCTGTCCACGTCATTGCGACGCCACTCTCTAAAGCAGGTGGTCGCCAAGTTGTGCCAGAAATTTTTACGACGCCCGCAACGGCGATCTTTGCCGTCAACGATGAAATTGCCTTTGGCGTGTACTTAGGGATGGCCGAACATGGTAAAAGAATCCCTGAAGATTACAGCGTGATCGGCTATGATGACGTCGAGATGTGTCAATATGTCGCACCGCAGCTTACGACGATTGCCCAACCGATTTTTGAGCTGGGGAAAACGACTGCGAACCAATTGCTTGAACGGATCGCTAACCCGCGTCAGCCATGGGAAGAGCACCACTTACCAGTTAAATTGATTGTCAGAAATTCAACGACACATTTGAATTAACAATTCAAATGTGTTATATTTTTTATGAGCTAATTAAAACGTTTTCATAAAACGTTTTAATAAAAACTAATTCAGACGAATTCAACTATTTGGAGGGACCATTATGAATACGGTAACCGTTATTGGGAGTATCAATTTAGACCGGACGATTCGGGTTAAAAATATGCCAAAACCTGGCGAAACGATTCACACGAAAGAAATCTTTTCTGCCGGTGGTGGTAAGGGTGCGAACCAAGCTGTCGCAGCCCAACGTTCTGGTGCAAAGACTCACTTTATTGGCGCAGTTGGTGATGATGATGCCGGTAAAACCATGCTGGACTTACTGACCCAAGAAAAAATCAACTTAGCGGGGATCACCAAGATGACGAAGCAGTCTACTGGGCAAGCTTACGTGACGGTCGATGACGCTGGTGAAAATCAGATCATGATTCACGGCGGTGCTAACATGGCATTCACACCAGATGACGTTGCGGCTCACCGGGATATCATTGAAGCAAGTGATTTTGTTGTTGCTCAATTTGAAAGCGCTGTAGACAGCACGGTCGAAGCGTTCAAGATTGCGCAGGCGGCCGGTGTCAAAACGATTTTGAACCCCGCACCAGCGATGGAAAAAGTACCCGCTGAATTGCTGGCAGTGACGGATATGATTGTTCCGAATGAGACTGAAACTGAAACGTTGACTGGCATTGCGATTACGGATGAAGCCAGCATGATGAAGGCCTCAGCTGCTTTGCATGAACTAGGCATTTCGGCAGTCATTATTACAATCGGTAGTAAGGGTGCTTTCTACGATATCAACGGCCGGCACGGCGTTATTCCAGCGTTCAAGGTTGAAGCCGTTGATACGACTTCAGCTGGTGACACCTTCATTGGTGCGATGAGTAGTGTATTAGACAAAGATTTCAGTAATCTAGAAGATGCCATTCGTTATGGTAACCGGGCCTCATCGATTGCCGTACAACGGTTTGGTGCACAACCATCGATTCCTTATAAAAACGAAATTACAGCCGCGGAGGGTAAATAATTATGAAAAAGACTAAAGTTATTAATTCAGATTTGTCACGAGTTATCGCAACCATGGGTCATTTTGATAAGTTAAGCATTGGTGATGCTGGGATGCCAGTACCAAGCACGACTGAAAAGATTGATTTGGCCGTTGATAACGGTATTCCAAGCTTCATGCAAGTATTGAACAATGTCTTGGAAGAACTAGAAGTTCAACGAATCTTCTTGGCAGAAGAAATCAAAGTTCAAAATCCTAAGATGTTGACGGCAATCAAGAAGCGCTTGCCAGACACACCAATCACCTTTATTCCTCACGAAGAAATGAAGAAGGACTTAGCGGACTGCAAGGCGTTCGTACGGACTGGTGAAATGACACCATATTCAAACATCTTATTGGAAAGTGGCGTTACTTTTTAGGGTAGCTGGCGATTAATGGAGGGATTGGAATGAATACTACCGCTTTACTAATTGGCTTAGGACCGTTGCTTGGTTGGGGGCTGTACCCCACGATTGCTTCCAAGATCGGTGGCCGGCCTGTTAACCAGATTTTAGGTTCGACTGTTGGGACGCTGATCTTCGCGCTGATCTATGCATGGTCTCAAGGGATTGCCTTTCCAAGTGGCATGAATCTCTGGTTCTCGATTTTGTCAGGGATTGGCTGGGCCAGTGCCCAAATCGTGACGTTCAAAGTCTTCACGATGGTTGGCTCTTCACGAGCAATGCCGATTACCACGGCCTTTCAACTATTAGGAGCCTCACTCTGGGGCGTCTTTGCACTTGGCGACTGGCCAGGTTCGATGGATAAAGTCCTTGGTGGCTTAGCATTAGTCGGAATCATTATCGGGGCTTACTTAACCGTGTGGTCCGAACATAAGGATGCCGGTAATTCCCGGACATTACGTCAAGCTGTTATCTGGTTGGCAGTCGGTGAAATCGGCTACTGGGCCTACTCAGCTGCACCCCAAGCAACTAGTATCGGTGGTGAAGAGGCGTTCGTTCCGCAAGCAATTGGGATGGTAATTGTCTCCGTTGTTTACGCACTGTTCTTAGCTTCTCGCGGTGAAAAGTTAGCCCTTGTCGAAGGCGTCTCATACACGCACATCATTTCTGGTTTCTTCTTCGCATTTGCTGCATTGACTTACTTAATCTCTGCACAACCAGATATGAACGGGTTAGCTACTGGCTTCATTCTTTCTCAAACCTCCGTTGTCTTAGCGACACTGACTGGGATTTGGTTCCTTGGTCAGAAGAAGACCACCAAAGAAATGTGGGTTACGATTGGTGGATTAGTGCTGATCATTGCGGCGGCTGCGGTTACGGTGATGATTTAGTTACAGTTCGACACACATTAAAATAGTGATAATCAATATCAATTAAGCGATCGGGTAAGACATTTACTCGGTCGTTTTTTATATCGCCTCCGTAAAAGTGATTATGAAAAGAAAGCCGGTTAAATTGACGGATTTAAAATTGAATATCACAACTTAATTTCAGAAAGTTTGTAAGGAATACAACTTAATTTATGTGAAACATACTAGCGTTAAAATTGATATACCGGCCTTCAGGAACTAATCAAATTGAATTGAATCGTTGAAAACTAAGCCAGCGAGGCGCCAAAATACGAGGCCTTACAGCTTCGTTACATAATTGATTCAAAATATTTACCAAAATCCTACGATAACTATACAATGCAAAACTATCATGTTGTTAAGAAAGTAGGTGTGATTTTGAATACAGATACAAGAAATAAGCTGTTGGTTGTCTCAAGCCTCGTTTGTGTCGTGTTATTAGTGATTGCGACCTTTTTTGATTTGCAAATCAGCAATGCAGTTATTAATTACAACAGTATTTTTGGAACCGTATTTCAAACGGTTGGTGAGTCTCCAATTCACATTGTCTTCTTTTTGAGTGGTCAAATCGGGATAGCCTACGCCTGTCGACATTTGAGAGATAAAGTTTTTGCCGTATTTTTATTCGTCGGTAGTGTCTCGCTGTCAGTGTGGCAGATGAAACAATTTTTAAACGTGGTGCTAAGCTATACATTTTCAGCGATTAATAACGTTCATAAACATCGTCCAATTGGTCTAGCTAATAGTGACGGAATGGCTGGGACGGGTTCACTGGCGATGTCATTTCTAATATGCTTGGTTGTCTACCTTATCTTTACAGCGATTCTTCAATATTATTGGTTACATAAACAAAGTGATCAACAATTAGCGCGTTACTTACTAGTTGCAGTGTTTGCATCGCTAACAGTATGGTTTGCTGAAGAGGTCAATGCAACGTTGAAAAATGACTGGGGTCGTTTCCGGCCTTATGAATTGAACGCATCACAGACTAATTTTACATCGTGGCTGCATCCCAATGGCATTAATGGTCATAAGTCTTTCCCATCAGGTCATACGATGGCGGGAATTTCATGTGTGATTTTTTCTTGGTTTGCAACTAAGCAACGAACACGTGAAATATTGTGGGTCTTTGGTGTGGTATGGGGCATTTTAGTTGGGATCAGCCGAATCGTTATTGGGGCGCATTTTTTGTCTGACGTAACGTTCTCCTTCTTCTTAACGGCAGCAATCATTTATATCATGCGTGCACTTTATCAAGAACTAGTTAGTGATTCGCTAAAGCTGTAACGCTCGTCTGGATTTCAATCATCAAACAAAAAATCAGTTTGACGTTGCCAAACTGATTTTTTGTTTAGACTAGCTAGTTTTAGAAGTAAATAAACAATTATTTGGGGGTAATTATGATGGCAAAAAATATTCTGTTAATTTGTGGATCCGGGGCTTCTTCCGGATTTATGGCCGCAAATATGCGTAAGGCAGTGAAAAAGGAAGGCTTGGATTACAAGATTAAAGCGCGCAGTGAGGCAGAGCTTAGTGACTATGCAGATGAAATTGATGCGCTAATGGTTGGTCCACATCTGAAGGCGGAGTTCAATGCGATTAAAGCACGGGTACCCGAGAATGTCGTTGTGATTTTAATGCGTCCCGATTACTATGCCATTTTAGATGGTCAAGGTGCAATTGCACATTTACGTGCGGAACTCGGTCAATAAGGTGTGCTGATGAAATTCGATTATTGGAGTGTACTAAATGAATAAGTTTATGGATTTTCTCAATAATAAATTTGCACCCAAAGCGCAAATTGTTGGGAATAATCAGTGGATTGTCACATTAAAGAAGTCAGTTCTAGAGGTTCTACCCTTTATTTTAGTGGGTTCGATCGTTAGTTTACTTAATATTCCAGGCAATTTTTGGAAATGGTGGCCGGACTTTACGCCGATTAGCAATTTTACATTCGGATTATTATCAATCTTTATTGCATTTTTGGTGCCGTTTAACTATCTCACCGACAAGAAGCTGAACAAGCAACGGATGATTGCTGGTTTGACGTCAGTGGCACTATTTATGATGCTGCTAAATCCAACGTTTTCATCATCAGGCACGGTAATTTCCTTTCAATTCAGCGAATTTGGTGCTGGCGGGATGTTTGTCGCGATTAGTGTCGCAATCTTTGTCAGTGTCGTTTTAGAAGTGTTTGGGCGCTTTTCATTTTTCAGTGAAGATAGCGTCATACCGGATTTTGTAACGGCGTGGTTTGATTCGATGTTACCGATCGGCGTGATTATTGCGATTGGCTGGATCTTAGTTGATGTTTGTCACTTCAACATGTATCACATGATCCAAGCAGTATTCTCACCACTAGCAAATGGCGTTGAGACGATTTATGGTTTTACGTTGATTTTATTTATCTATTGTTTTATTTATTCCATGGGGATCTCGGGGTGGGTGCTTGCGCCGATTATGCAACCGTTGATGCTTGGTGGTATTGCTGCTAATACGGCGGCGATTGCTGCCGGTAAATCTGCAACGCATGTTTTCACAAGTGAAGTAATTTATAGCGGCTGGACTTGGATCGGTGGTATTGGCTGTACAATGCCGCTCGTGTTAATGATGCTGTTTTTAGCAAAGTCGCAACGACTAAAAGCACTGAGTAAGGCCAGCGTTGTCCCATCACTGTTCAATATTAATGAACCCGTCGTTTTCGGGATTATTGTGTGGAATCCATACTTGATGATCCCGCTATGGATTAATGGAATCGTCATTCCAATCATGACTTGGATCGGATTGAAGGCCGGATTAGCGACGATACCTAAAGCGTTGATGCAGCTCTGGTACATTCCATTTCCAGTCTCAACGTGGTTAGTTAGCCCGTCCGTGGGAGCGATCATCCTAGTCGTTCTTATTTTTATCGTTTCTTGGGTTATTTGGTTCCCATTCTTCAAAGTTTACGATGGGCAGATTGCTAAAGAAGAAGCGGCGAACGGCTAAAATTTTAAAAAATGAAGGGAAATAGTATGAACGAGGAAGAAACTAGAGACGAAGCTGCAAAGAGCACGATGGAAATCATCATCAACGCGGGCGATGCGCGTGTATTTATTGCTGAAGCGTTGGATAATATCGGTGATGCCGATTATGATTTAGCACGAGCCAATATGGAGAAGGCAAATGACAAATTACTCATTGCGCATCGCCTACAAACTCAAAAATTACAGGGTGAAGCTGAAGGTGACGCTGTCGAATACTCAGTTTTATTCACTCATGCCCAGGACACACTAATGAGCATTATGAGTGAGTATAACTTAACTCAAAAAATCATAACAATCTTTGAAAAGCGGGATCAAAAAGCAGGCCGTTCAAAATAGTGAACGCTAAAAATCACAATACTTCAAAACATGCTGATGGTAGCTTCTCGATACCTCATTAGTTTGCAAGCGTGAGTAAGTAACAATAAACCAGATCGTCCATGTTTTTAAGGTTAAGACCGCTGCACCGTTCGAATTTTTCGATGCGGTAAAGCAGGGTGTTACGGTGGATAAATAATTGGCTAGCCGCTTGACGGACATTGCCTTGGGTATGATAGAGTGCACTGATCAACTGCTGAGTATCGGTATCTAAACATAAATTACGACATAAAACTTCAAGTTCCGGGCGATGCTGCTTGGCTAAGAATGGCAATAAACTGGCGCTTAACGTCACAATGGTGTCTTGTTGATTACGTGTAAATAACTGTTGTTCTAGTGTAAATGCGGCTGGTAAATCATGACTGTCCGTATGGATACTACCAATAAACAGATGGGTATTGGTATAAAAATCGTTGTCAATTAGCGCAAGTAAGCTGGTTAGGTCATTTTTGGTATCCGTCTGGGGCTCAGCAAGGATAAGATAACCTGTATTAGAGGTTGTAAAGGCCTGATGTAGCACATGCTCGAATGTATCGGCTAAGGCGTGTAGCCACTGAGACCGGTTCGTATGTTGATCGGTAAAGCGGACACGAAAATGTAAGAGTTGCAGGCTTTTGGCTATCGTGTGAGGAGCCGTAGTACGCTGGCCCATTAAAAATTCTGACCAATTATCTTCAACAGTTGGCTGCGGTTTAGTTTGTGTCAATAATTCTAGCAATGACAGTTCACGTTGATTTAGGTTAGTCGTATCAATACAGACATATTTACCGTTATTAATAGTAATGCAGACCACATTTTTTGCCATTGATGGGAGGGTAGAAACGGTTGCTTGCGGATAAATTTTGAGTAATTGCTGTGTATTCATAAAATGGCCTCCCTGATAAAGATTTGAGTCATTAATGTGTATTGGTGGATTCGCGAACCATGAGTTTGACGCTGACGACAACTTGGCGATCAAAACGATGCTTGGGATTATTGATCTGATCGAGTAAGGCTTCGACAGCTTTGGCCCCAATCATTCCGAAGTCTTGAACCACGGTGGTCAATGCCGGGTGATTTCTGGCCGCTGCCGGCAGATTGTCAAAGCCAACTAGCGCCAGTGATGTCCCGATCCCATGATCGATTTGCTGCAACTGCTGTAGAGCACGCAATGCCACCACATCATTCTCAGCAATGAGTCCCGTGATGCCTTGTGCCTGAATATAGGCGTGCAGTTGCATGGGATTAGTGCAAGCTTGTAATGCTTGGGCCCATCGCAAGGGGAGCCCAGTATCATTGGCGGTCAATTTTAAGCAGTTAAAATAGCCTAAAAAGCGATCACTCACAGTGCCGGTAAAAGTCTGCCAGAATGGAGATTCAGGTAAGAACGCAATTCGCTGGTGCCCTCGATTTTGAAGGTGTTCACAAGCGATTCGGCCCCCAGCAACATTGTCACTAGTCACACTTGGAACCGCGAGTGCCGCGGGTGTCTTATCCAGGACGACTAGTGGCATTTTTTGTGCCGATAAAGTCATCAATACCGGTAATTCTGTGGCTAGATTCTGGGGATAGTAGATAATTCCTGCGTACTGATCAGCCAATTGCGCCATGTCGAGCTGAAGAAATGCTTCATTCGCCATTAATTTTAACTGCCAAGTTGTTCCGGTCAGAGTCGCTTTAATACCACTTTGGTAGTCGCCAAAGGCAGTCGTTTCAGGAAAAGGTAGTACGAGTAAAATTTGGCGCTGGGTGGTGCTTTTGTGTGGTTTGACGAAGGTCCCGCCACCCCGAACGCGATAGACCAAGTCGGCGGCTGCTAATTCATTTAACGCTCGCTTGGAGGTGATCCGGCTCACACCATGCTTGATGGCAATGGCGTTTTCACTTGGCAGGCGGTCATTAGGCGCATATTCGCCGCGAAGGATGGCCATCCGTAATTGTTTAAATAAAATTTCGTATTTAGCCAAGAGCTCACCTCCACTTGGTATAGTCCCACCAACAACTTTTGGGATAAATCGGCTAACTTCAGTGTAATTTTAACCGCTTACATGATATATTCCTAGGGAGAAACTATATCAAGATGTGCACAAATTATATCTTTTTGACGTGAAGTTGGTCAGAATGGTCAATTTATGACAGATAAGAACTAACTGACGGATAGGAAATCGTAAAATTAATGGTTCCAGCATTGGACAATTCATTTTTAACGACAGAAAAACAACCACTCATTAAATAATACTCATGAGTGGTTGTCGTCTAAGTGAATTAGTCTTGCGCTTGTAGCATTTGGTATTGTGATTCGTACAATTGATAATATTCGCCGTGTTGTGCCATTAACTGTTCATGTCGTCCGGCCTCAACGATTTGGCCGTGGTTAACGACTAAGATTTGATCTGCATGTTGGATCGTAGATAGTCGGTGGGCGACAATGAAGCTAGTTCGTCCCTTTAACAGTTCGTTAAGGCCAGCTTGAAGGAGTGCTTCAGTCTTCGTATCGATGGCGGCAGTCGCTTCATCTAAGATAAGAATGCGTGGATCAGCTAATAAGACACGTGCAAAAGCAAGCAGTTGTCGTTGGCCGGCAGACAGGCTATCACCATGTTCTTGAATAATACTCTGGTAGCCGGACGGGAGCGACCGAATAAAGTCATCCGCATGTGCGATTTTGGCAGCTTGTTGAACCTCGTCGTCCGTTGCGTCCAAGCGACCATAACGAATGTTGTCCATAATGGTTCCCGAGAATAAGAAAGTATCCTGCTGCATGACACCCATCTGCTGTCGTAGCGAATCTAGCGTGACTTGTTGCAAGTTGATATTGTCGATGGTGATCGTTCCAGCGGTGACGTTGTAAAAACGCGAGAGTAAGTTGATGATGGTTGTCTTACCAGCTCCAGTGGGACCAACCAAGGCAATCGTTTCACCGGCTTGTGCGTGGAACGAGACATCACTTAAAGTCAGAGGACCCTCGTCATCGTAGCGAAATGAGACGTTATTGAAGCGAACGTCACCCTTAATCGGTGGTAGTGCAAAAGTATCCGGCGCATCTTGAATTTGGGGGCGCTCATCCATCGTTTCAAAGATCCGCTCAAGATAGGCGGTGGCGGTAATCAAGTCGTTGTAGAAATTACCGATATTAATAACTGGATTCCAAAAATTATTAATATAACCGATAAACGCGATTAATGTCCCGGTACTAACAACAACGCCTAACTGTTGAATTCCGATGAAATAGATTAAGGCCGTTGTCATGGTGGAGATGTTTTGAACACCGGGGCTCAAAGCATATTGAATCTTAACCGCCTGCATGTACGCGTCACGATTATCATCAGCCACCTGATCGAAGTGCTGAATCGCAGACTGTTCTTGGGCAAACCCTTGGGTGACTTTGATTCCGGCAATGCTCTCGTGAATATAGGCATTAAGGTTAGATTGCTTATTACTTAATTGGCGAAAAGCTCGGCGTTGTTTCTTCTGAATCACGTAAGCCCACAAGATGAGTATTGGAATGAGTGCCAGACTATCAAGCGTCAGCCGCCAGCTAATGGTGAACATAAATATCAGCGTAACAATGACTGAAATAATGTCTGAAATCAGATTCACTAATCCATTGGCTAATAGATCACTCAACGTGTTGATGTAGTTAACGACTCGAATCAGAATTTTACCGTGTGGCCGGGAATCAAAGTAAGCAAACGGTAATTCTTGAAGGTGTGTGAATAAATCAGTTCGCATGTCGATCAACAAATTCTGTCCGATTTCAGTGATTGCCCAAATACGATAGCGAAAGCAAGCAAAGGCAACGCACAGGCTAGCTAAGAAGATGCCGCTAAGTGTCCAGATTAGTGCCATATCACGGTTCGGAATTGCGGTATCAATCGCGACCTTCATCAAGAATGGTCCTAAGACAACTGCGATATTACCGATGACAATGGTGAATAGCACTAAGAGTAATCGCCAACGATAGGGCCGTAAATAGTGACCTAAGCGGGCGTAATCGTGCCAGTTGAAGTGAGTGGTCAAGGATTCATCTTCGTTATACGTATTACGTTTAGCCATGGTCTTCACCTCCCTTAGCAGTTTCAAGCAGTCCAAGTTGCCGTTGATAGGTTTCGGCGTAATATCCAGCTTGTGCGAGTAATGTGTCATGCGTGCCCTGCTCCACAATCTTTCCATGACGCAGGACGATAATTTGGTCAGCATGGCGCAATGATGAGATGCGTGAAGCAATGATGAAGACCGTCTTGTCTTGAGTCACCGATTGGAGACGTTGCTGGATGGTCGCTTCGGTCTCCATGTCAAGCGCACTGGTGGTATCGTCCAAGATTAGGACTTGCGGATCTTTAACCAATGCTCGAGCAAGTGAAATTCGTTGTTTTTGACCACCCGAGAGGCCTACACCGCGCTCACCAACCACAGTATCATAGCCTTCTGGCATCTGATTGATAAAGTTATCAGCATCTGCAATATTGGCCATTTGATGGATGAAGGGAAGTGAGGCCTCGTGATTACCATAGTTAATATTGTCGGTGATCGAATCCGAGAACAGAAAGAGATCCTGCGTCACAATCGTAATTTGATCACGTAAAGTTTGTGCCGACCATTGGCGAACATCCTGCCCATCAATAAGGACCCGCCCACTCGTGGGATCATAAAAACGAGCAATTAAATTCATCAGCGTTGTCTTTCCTGATCCCGTTTCACCTAAAATTCCCAAGGTTTGTCCAGGGGTCACTTTGAAGTTGATATCCGTTAAAATGTTATTTTTAGGGTCATCTGGAAAAGCAAAGTCAACGTGCTGGAATTCAACCGTACCTTGGATTTTGCCGACGGATGGGACTTTTTCAGTGGTAATTTGTGGCTGAGCAGCTAACATGGCGCGAATTTTAATTGTTGCGGCAGAGAAACGCTGAATATCGTTGATCAGCCAGCCACTCATCCGCATGGGCTGATTGAGCATCCACAAGAAACCATTAAAGGAGACCAGTTCCCCTAGCGTCATCTGATGGTTGATAACGAAGAAACTGCCTAGTAGCAAAACAATCACGGTTAGTAAGGATGCTAAGAAGTCTAGCGCGGGTAAGTAACGTCTTGAAACTGCCGCTGAAGCCATGTTTTTATTTTTATAGTCATGATTAAGCTGTTCAAACTTGTTAATTTCGTAGTCTTCACGGGCAAATGCACGCACGATTCGGTTACCAGAAATATTTTCTTCTACCATGGCGTTTAAACGAGCAAAACTCTGGCGGATATTAAAGAAGACGGCGTGTGCTTCATTGCTCATCCGTGTAGTTAGCCAGCCGATGATCGGTGTCAGGATGATTAAGGCGAGCATGAGCTGCCAATTGATCCAGCCCATCACGAAAACAGCGGTCAGAAACCACAAAATACATTCGGCAGCGTTATAAGTGACCCAGCATAAGAAATGGCGGATCGCATCCGTATCACCGGTTAGACGTGCCATAATGTCGCCGTTGCTGACTGACTTAAAGAATGGATCATCTAATGATTGCAATTTCGTAAATAAGTCATGCCGGATCGCAAACAGTGAGTTTTGGCCGACGCGTTCCCACAAAATGATATAACAATAGCGCATCAGTGTTCGGATTAAAGTAATGCCAATCATCGCGGCCAGTAATGGTAATAATAGCTTCAGATGGCGCTGATTAATGACGAGGTCGACAAGCATTCCGCCTAATAATGGGACTGCCACGACGCCAATTGCATTGATGATGATCAGGATACTGGCAAGGATGATTTGCAACCGGCTTCGACGTGCATATTGCCAGACCCATTGATATGGATTCATTTATGATCCCTCCCGTTAATAATGTCATTCAAACCTAGGCGACTTAACGAGATTAATTATGCGGATGTTTGTGTTAATAAGGAATAGATTATTTTGACTGATTTAATGTCTTTTTTTGCAAGGAGGTGCTAGCCGTGTTGTCACTAAGTGCATTTGAACCGGAAGTCTTATATGCTTTTCCTTTTCGAAATCAGCAGCCAGGGACTTACGTGTATCACCAGCACGATTTTTTGGAGCTGTCAATCATGGTAACTGGCTACTCTGATTACAACGTGGAGGGTCAGTGGCGGCGGGTGGTCGCGGGCCAGGCGCTACTGTTTAATCCCGGCATCCATCACCAAGAGACCCAACCCCCGAATTCTGAAAGTTTACAGTTGCATATTGGGTTTCGACATATCGCACTTCCAGGACAGCCGCCTAATCATATGCCATTTTCGGATAGTTTGATTAACTTAGGTGAATATCGCGCAGAATTTATGGCTAATGCTCGTCGAATTATCGCCGAAAACCAGCGGCCAACTGTCTTTGGTCATGATTTATTAACGCAGACGATGGTGATTGAACAGCTATGCTGGCTATTGCGATCGCTACCTGACAATAAGGTCAGCAATGATTATGCCGGAAAGCAAAGCCAGAGTAATAATGTTGATCAAACGGCCTTGGTTAATGCGACCACCTATTATTTGAATGCCCATTACCAAGAAGAGCTGACGCTGGGTGACGTCGCAGCCACGTTACATGTTAGTGCGGCCTATTTATCGCGAACTTTTAAGGCCGTCAAAGGAGAGACACCTAGCACTTACTTAATGAAGTTGCGATTGCAGCAGGCACGAACATTGCTTGAAAAAGGCGGGCTAAGTGTGAATGCAGTCGCACGAACGGTCGGCTATCAGGATCCCTATTATTTCAGTAAACTATTTAAACGGTATTTCGGTGTGACGCCGACTATGATGAAAAATGAAGCGTAAGGTGCTGCTAATACAGTAAGTTGGTATAGTCGAGCAGACAACTTTATACGTTAATGTAAGCGCTGCCCTTTAGTGCATGATGCTACTATGATATATTTCAATCAAAAAATAGTTCTGGAAAACCAGGCTAATGAAGTAGTTGAGGAGGATGAATCAATGATTGTATGGCGAGGACTAGATGCAGTCCAATTACAAGCAGTTGAAAAAGTCTGTGAGCCGTTGAATTCAGCAATTGAGCTAGTTGTAACATGTCAGCAAGGTGTCGCGGGGGTGCAATTGCAACGGCATGATGGTCAAGCAACGCTAACTTATGGGAGTACCGCAGATTTAATGCATGGCGCCGCTGAACTGTGTGGTCGGGCCCAAAATGAACCGCAATTTGAACTTCAACAACGCCCACGATTTAAAGTGCTGGCTGCAATGTTAGATGTTGCTCGCAACGGGGTACCAACAGTCGCGATGGTCAAACAAATGATTGAGCGACTTGCTAGCATGGGCTATAACGAGCTATGGCTCTACCTTGAAGATTTATTTGAAATTCCTGAAGAACCGTACTTTGGCCGTGGTCGTGGCCGCTATCGCCAATCTGAATTGCATGAAATTGCTGTCTATGGTGATCAATTTGGGGTAACCGTGGTTCCGGCAGTTCAGACGCTAGCGCACTTGCATAATGCGCTCAAGTGGGATGCGCATATGGCGGTTAAGGATACGGATGATACCTTATTAGTCGGTGCACCGGAAACAACCCAATTTTTGACACACTTATTACAAGCGGCGAGTGCCCCGTTTACCACTAATAAAATTCATATCGGAATGGATGAGGCCTATCAACTAGGGCGCGGACGGTATTTAGACCAAAATGGCTTTACCGATCAAGAAACGCTAATTCTTCAACAGCTCAAGCTAGTGGTGTCACTAACGCAACAACTAGGATTACGGGCTTATATGTGGAGCGATTTATGGTTTACGTTTGCGTCCGCTAAGCATGAAATGTACGATCCAGATGTCCACTTTGATTCGGCATTCAAAGCAAGTTTGCCACCAGTTGGCCAAGTCTATTGGGACTATTATCATGAGGACGAGCAGACCTATCGAGATCGATTCGCTCAACACTTTGAACTCAGCGATGATGTCGCATTTGCCGGCGGAATCTGGACCTGGAGCGCACTAGCGCCAAATCAAAGTAAAATGTTAGCAACGATTGATGCTGGCCTGAAAGCGGCTAAAGCAAGTCAAATCGAACAAGTTGTGGCAACGATGTGGTTTGATGATGGGGCTGAAGTGCCAGTGAGTGCAGCTTGGTATGGCCTACAGGCGTTCGCCACTTATCAGTATCACGATGATGTGACGCCAGAGGTTATTGACGAAGCTTACCAATTGACGCAAGGAGAGCAGCCGGCCTTTTATCGGTTATTAGATCAATTTGATAATTTCACTAAAACGGTCAACGTTGATGCAGATAATGTGAGCAAGATTGTCTTGTACGAAGATCTGATGTTGCAACGTTATCGGGCCAATCTAGCCCCAATCGATATTGAAGGTCAGTATCAACAGTTAATTGATGCGCTTGATCAGGTGAAGGTACAGGCCGCTAACCGGCTCACCGTGACATTCTATCATCAGCTAGCGCAGACCGTACTAGTCAAACAACGTGCGTTAAAGGCAGTAGCGGCGTTAGGAGCAGCCGATGCTGATGGTCGGCAGGCGCACCGTGCATTAGCTGCGGTGAAAGCATGTAAACTAGCCCTGCAACAACTACTGGTTGATTTTCGACTATTGTGGCATCAGCAACGTCGTGGCAATGGATTTGAAATTATTGATGTTCGCCTGGGTGGTCAGATTACGCGCTGTGAAACGGTCATTTGGCGGATTAACGAGTGGCTAGCAGGCCGTGATGAACTGGCAGAATTGCATGAACCAGTGTTACCGATGGATAAACGCAGCAATGGATTAGTTGGGCATGGTCTCTACAAAGAAATTGTCAGTGCGTGCGAATTATCATTTTAATAAAAATAGGCGACAGCACCCATTATTTGTTGAAGGAGTAATCGCCTTTAACTAAGACGAGTCAAATGAGTTCTCAGATGAGAGCTCATTTTTTGTACCAAAAGTACGGTGGGATCTACTAAATCACATGATCGGTACGCATTGTGGGAGTTAATTTGTTATGAATCATGATTAAATCATGCCATTTTCTAAATTCAAGAGCTGCCAGCTGAGGCCGCTGGAAACAGTGCGAGTTAGCGTAAACCTGCTTTATGGCTGCGTCCTACACCGGCTTCCAGGCATTTCTGACAACGCTGGAACGCGATGGACACAGATTTAAGCCGACAACCCACGTCTTAAAT
>ERZ506143.28-NODE-28-length-74499-cov-33.6914_pt1 | contig 74499 bp, 67 predicted proteins | sample MGYA00513564_ERZ506143 | MGnify/ENA metagenome assembly ERZ506143 | reverse complement strand
TAGAGCACCTGGTTTGGGACCAGGGGGTCGCAGGTTCGAATCCTGTTTTCCCGATCACGTAAAGGTCATACTTTTAGGGTATGGCTTTTTTTGTATATTCAGATTAAGTAGAGCAAAACAAAAAATTACTATTTTAAATCATTATAATGATATAATAAGTTTGTAGTTAAAATGATCAGAGAAAGGTAAATGTATAGCTGGTCATTGTAGTAGTTAATAAGGTTTATAGTTAAAAAAGGGAAACGATATTCTTTCTGTGCATGGATTTGCGCCCTATACATTTATCTAGCGGTAACAATGAAAAAACGACCTGATCAGCCCATTAGACGACCGATCAAGCAACGTTTAAATGAGAGCGGTTACTTAAATATTTTGGGCATTATTATAGCAATTATCTTACTTGCATTACTCTTCTTTTTTGAAGGTAATTTTTTACATGATGATCTTGAGCTTAGACAAACTAATGAAACTACGGAGACAAGTCTTAAAGTGCGATCAAGCGAAGAACTTGAACCACAATTTGATGTGCAAGAAAATCTAGATCAAGAGGCGATCAACAACTGATAAGAAAGGATGAGTAGGATGTTTAACTTTAATGAATTGGCACAAGTAGAAGATATTTTACAACGTAGTTCTAGTTTAACGCCTTATGAAGTCCAATTGGCAATGTGTGACTTACGTGACCAAGGTAGTTGTTATGTTAGAGATCAAGGACAGATCGAGTATGCCTTAGCTTATTTACCATTTGTTAAAGTTGAAAATGGGCCAAACGGTAACCTAAGACTTGATCATTGGTAGAGTGATTTAAATTTTTTAAGACTTTTAACTTTACTTAAAATCATAAATGTGATATTTTTCTCATAACGTAATTTTAAGGGGGAAATTTCATGCGACCAAGAATTGCCATACCAGCAGACACTTTGATCGAAGCAACTAATGTGATCAATGAGCGCAATGCGCCATTTGCACCACGACCAGCGATCGAAGCGATCGTTAAATCAGGGGGAGCCCCAGTTATTTTGCCAAGTGTTGATCCTAAGTTTGTGGATGATTATATCGACCTGTTTGATGGGATCGTTTTTGCGGGGGAATTTGATGTTGATCCAACCTTTTTTGGGGAAGAACCTCATTTGAAGTTGGGGATGACTTACCGCAAACGTGATATTTTTGAAATTGCATTACTAAAACGATCAGTTGAAAAAGGTAAAGCTATTTTAGGGATCTGTCGTGGTATGCAACTGATAAATGTTGGTCTAGGTGGTACGCTTTATCAAGATCTTTCGGAAAATAAAGATATCTATGTTAAGCATTCGCAAGATGCACCCGGGAATTTTCCGTCTCATCATGCAAATGTGCTCACGGATAGTCGCCTCTATGGACTCGTTGGAAAACGCCCGTATATCAATTCCCGGCATCATCAAGCTTTAAAGGATATCGCACCATCTTTACGCGTTGTGGCTAAAGCCGATGATGGAGTAGCCGAGGCGATCGAATCGCTTGAAAACGATCAAATTTTGGGCTTACAGTGGCATCCTGAAAATACCTACAAGCATTATCAGGACTCACAAAATATTTTTGCTGATCTGATCAAACGTGCAGCTAAAGTTGCTGAAAAAAATAATAAGAATAACTAAAAATAGCTCGCTGGTCATCCAGTGAGCTATTTTTGTGGAGCTATATTATTTTATTCAGTGAAATCAAGCACCATACGACCGTTGATCTTGCCAGCTTCCATTTCTTCAAAAATTTCTGGTGCATCTTGGACCGGACGTTTTTGAACAACTGGTACAACTAGGCCTTGAGTAGCAAAGTCAAAGGCTTCAGCTAGATCTTTTCTTGTTCCAACTAATGAACCGACAACTTTGATACCATCTAAAACGGTTTTAACGATACTTAGTTCCATATATTCAGATGGTAAGCCGACCGCAACAACTGTCCCGCCAGCGCGTAAACTTTCAACAGCTTGATTGAAAGCAATTTTAGAAACGGCGGTTACGACAGCTCCATGGCAGCCACCAGTTAATTCTTGGATCTTTTCGGCACCATTAGGAGTATCTTTAGCATTGATAATGATATCAGCACCGGATTCTTTGGCTAAAGCTAACTTGTCATCGTTGATATCAATGGCAACGACTTTAGCGTTAAAGACCTTTTTAGCGTATTGAACAGCTAAGTTACCTAAACCACCAGCGCCGTAGATCGTGATCCATTTACCAGGGGCTGCATCGGCTTCTTTGAGTGCTTTATAAGTTGTTACCCCAGCACAAGTAACAGAACTGGCTTGTGCTGGATCGAGTCCCTCGGGTACTTTGACGGCATAATCTGCTACAACGACAGCGTATTCACTCATGCCCCCCATCAACTGAGTAACCCGCATTTTGTACGTTACGGCAAAGTGTTTCACGACCTATGGTACAGTATTCACAGTAACCACAGCCTTTGAAGAACCAGGCAATACTTACGCGATCACCGACCTTGAGCGAAGTTACATCATCCGCAACTTCAGTGACGATCCCGATCCCCTCATGGCCTAAGATCCGCCCAGGAACTTTGCCAAAATCCCCATTGGCTACGTGTAAGTCAGTATGACAAACACCACAATACTCCATTTTTACTAAAGCTTCACCTTGTTTGAGTGTTGGAATAGCGCGTTCTGAAATTTCGATCCCACCTCCAGAGTCCTTAACTGAAACGGCCTTCATATTTTTGTGTCACTATATTAAATGCGGAATAACATAACGGTTTATGTTATTAGGAAGAAATATAGTTTCTCCTTTCTTGGATTTTGTTAGCGGTTACAAAAAATGTTTGAATAATTGATCCCCCCGCATTTGTCCTTCCAAGGAAATCATATATTATTCTTACAAATAAAGCAAAGATTAACTCCGACGTAGATCAGGATCCCAGTTACCAGGGAAGAGCGCTTCTTTTAATTCAGCCGCTGTATATTGTCGATCTTCAAAGCCCTCGAACTTAATGATCGACTCTTGGGCTGCTCGTTGATAGCGACGCACCCGCCGTAAAGCATATTATTCTAAGGAATCGTCTTTGACATAATTTAAGAGGCGCGCACTTGGCGTCGTCAAAGGGTTCTCGACCCGATCTTCTAAATCATCTAAGATCTCTTGATATTCAGGACCAAGTTGGATCCGATTAGCATAACGCTCTAAACTTTTGATCAATGCTCGGGCTTTGTTTTGATATTTACAAATACTACGTGGATCTTCACTGGTAACTTCTTCATTCATGCGATCGGCATTTTCAAGCACACGATTGACTTCATTTGGTTTTAGTGCAGGTGTCATGATCAGATAGCTAGCCAGTAAGCTAATAAAGCGCAAAGTATCAGTTCTAATACCCACTGAACTGCTTGGATCAAGATCTAGCATCCGTAATTCGATATATTCGGCGCCAGTCTTAGGGAGCTCACTTAAAACGGGATTACCTTTAAAGCGGACTGAACCATGGAATTCGTAATCTTTGATCAAGATTTTGTCTTTAACACCTTACTGGATCCGATCGACATAAGCTTGCACACTAGTATAGTCACCAGCAAATTTGGTCCCAAAGCCAAGTGAACTTTGGCGAATGCTACGAACTGGATGCTCGAGCTTAAAGTCATTTTCAAAGTAATTTTTTTCAGCGATTGGACTCGCACCAAAAAGATAGGTGATCAGCCAGCGATAACGCATGAAACCTTGGGCTAAGATCTCATAGAGATAGTTTTTAGCTTCTAACCCATTTTTAAAGCGCTCAGGAAAATTTTATAAAACTAAGTCGATCAGATGTTGATCAATACTTAAATTTATATGTGCCCCACAAGGTGTTCCTTCAGCAAAACGGTGGCGACGGGCCCACTCTTTGAGATAAGCTTCTTTTTCTGGACCCCACTGCGCTAAGCGAATATGGCTGGTGTCTTTTGGTAATTTAGGTGGTATTGAAAGTGGCCACAGCAGTTCACCTGGGGCTAGGGATGTTCGTAAAATATTGTTGATCCCATACAGGTAGTGCATTGCATCGAGCGCATACGCTGCTGGTGGAGTTACGATCTCAGACATTGTTTCTAAGAAATCCGTAGTGATCCAAGGATTAGTCGCTTCATCGCCGATTGCTGCTGGATAGGGCTCTTGACTGAGGTCGCCCGCATCATCGATCCGATGCATCTCGATCTCAAGTCCCATTGTGAAATCCGACGTCTTTGCAACTGCTTCATTATCAAAAATTAACTGACCGATCTTACTAAACATAAGCTATTCCCCCAAACGTTATCATTCATATTAGATATTAATTTTAGGAATATTATACTACATTTAAAAAATAATGAAATATAAATCTGGATTATTTTGCAATTTCTTATGCTCGTTCTAAATGGGTGTATTTTACTAAATCAACCTTAAATAGAAAATTTATGGGAGAGAATTGACAAAAAGGAAGCTATTTGTTAATCTATTCAACGAAAAGATTGAATAGGAGTTTGAGCTAATGAAAACGAGCGAAGCACAGGAATATAAGACAAAACTCTATACTGAACTAGCTAAGATCGGTAAGTGTCTCTCGAGCGAGCGACGTTTAGAACTCTTAGAATTACTGACGCAATGCGAAAAGACCGTCGAAAAACTGGCTACAGAGACGCAGATGACGATTGCAAATACATCGCGTCATTTGCAAGTTTTATTTAAAGCCGGGCTAGTCAAGCGCCGAAAACAAGGAAATTTTGTAGTCTACTCGCTGGCCTCATCTCAGGTAGCAGAGTTAGCAAGTAGCTTAAAACAAGTTGGTGTGGTGCGTTTGGAAAAGACGCAAGCTGATCTGGCTAAAAAGACAGGTAGCTTGACGATCACGTTAAAACAGGCTAAACAACAAGACCATGCCCTATTTTTAGATGTCCGTCCTACCGATGAGTATCAAGCCGGTCACATCGAAGGCGCATTGAATATTCCATTTGAACAGTTAGAGGAACATTTGAGCTTCTTACCACAAGACCGTGAGATCATCGTGTATTGTCGCGGAAAGCTTTGTACGTATGCTGACCTAGCAACAGGGCTTTTGCATGCTAAGGGCTATGAAGCATATAGCTTGAATCATAGTTATTATGATTGGGTCACTGAAAAAAAGTAAGTCAAAATGGTTGCGTTAAATAAAAAAACGTGATATAGTTTAGTTATTCAATCGGTTAGTTGAATAGATTTATGATCGTGAGGTAATAAAAATGGTCAAAGTATTTACAGATGAAAATTTTGAAACAGAAACAAATAATGGTGTTGTCTTGATCGACTTTTGGGCAACTTGGTGTGGTCCATGTCGGATGCAAGCTCCGATCATCGAACAATTAGCTGATGAAATGGGCGACAAGGTAACGATCGGCAAGTTAGATGTTGATGCTAACCCTAAGACAGCTCAAGCATTTGGTATCATGTCGATCCCAACTTTATTGATCAAAAAAGATGGTCAAGTTGTGGACCAATTAGTTGGTGTCCATATGAAAGACCAATTGAAACAAGCTTTAGAAAAACATTTAGCTTAATTAATGGAGGATACGCAGATGGCAGATAAGTATGATGTGATCGTGATCGGTGCAGGACCAGGCGGCATGACCGCAGCGCTTTATGCGTCACGCGCAAATTTAAAAGTAGCGATGCTTGATCGTGGTGTTTATGGTGGTAACATGAACAACACAGCTGAGATCGAAAATTACCCGGGCTTTAAAATGATCATGGGTCCCGATCTTTCTGAAGAAATGTATCAAAGTGCAACTAATTTTGGTGCGGAATTTGTCTACGGTAATGTTGAAAAGATCGAAGTGCTCGATGAAAAGACGAAGCTCGTTAAGACCGATAGTGGCGAATTAGAAGCTCCAGTGGTGATCATTGCTACTGGTTCAGAAAGTCGCAAGTTAGGTGTGCCAGGCGAAGAACAATATGGTGGTCGCGGTGTATCATACTGTGCTGTCTGCGATGGTGCCTTTTATAAGAACCGTGATGTTGTTGTGATCGGTGGCGGTGACTCGGCGGTCGAAGAAGGGATGTATTTAGCCAACCTTACTTCAAGCGTGAATGTTGTCCATCGGCGTGATAGCTTACGAGCTCAAAAGATCTTACAAGAACGTGCTTTCAAAAATGACAAGATCAAGTTTACTTGGGATACTGTAGTTGAGGAGATCCAAGGTGACGAGCAAAAAGTGACTGGGGTCAAAGCTAAAAATGTCAAGACAGGTGAAACGACGATCATTCCAGCAGATGGTGTCTTTATCTATGTCGGTTCGATCCCAATGACAGCTCCATTCCAAGGCCTTGGGATCACGGATGATAAAGGTTGGATCGTGACAAATGATAAGATGGAAACAAGCATTCCTGGGGTCTATGCGATCGGGGATGTTCGGCAAAAGACATTGCGTCAGATCACGACTGCAGTTGGCGATGGTGGTATCGCCGGTCAAGAAGCTTTCAACTATATCGAAAGTCACAAATAGCAATAAAAGGGCTACTGGGTGCTACCAGTAGCCCTTTTATTTTTGAATCAATTATACTCAACTGAAAAATTGCTATCGTGTGGATCGTCAAAAGCATCATCTTCCAGTCCGATCTCAACGAAATGATGTGTTCCTGTATGCGTGTACGAATAGTGGGCACACCAAAGTAATAATAGGAGTGCAAGTAACGCGATCAAATAGCCCAGATATAGGGCACAATGTTTCATAATTAAAAGATCCCCTTTATCTTACCTAATGCTATTTTAAAATAGCACAACGTAGAAAATTATCGCATATTGCCTTGAGAAGGTCTATAAAGATTATAAAATCAAAAAATATTGTTCTAGTTTTTAATCTTGGAAAGGTATTCATTTAGGACGATATAGTAAGGTTAGGGACGGTAGATCAAGCATCCTAGGCTTTTAATACAAGATTAAACATGTGATAAACTGCGCTAAGAATGTTATTATAGGTAAAGTATTTTATCTAAAGGGATGTGATGCTTTGGTAGCTAGAGCAAAGGATGTACTGGCGCGACCATTTTCCATGGACTATTTAAATTTAGTCTTTCAAGGTGTGATCGTGGGGCTGATCACGGGTGGGATCGTCAGTTGTTTTCGGTGGATCATCGACCACACATTGCAATTATTATTTTGGTGGTATCCATATCTCGAAAGCCATCTGGGTTATGTGCTAGTCTACGCGCTATTTTTAGTGGCGATCAGCTGGTTGTTAGGCAAGCTCCTCAAGTATGATCTGACTAACTTGGTTGGATCAGGGGTCCCACAGGTCGAAGCAATCTTGCTGGGACAAAATAGTTATGCACCGTGGCAGATCTTGTGGCGGAAATTTGTGGGTGGCTTGTTAGCAATATGTCCTGGGTTATTTCTTGGACGTGAAGGCCCGTGTATTCAGATGGGAGCCTGTGTAGGACAAGGGTTGGCAGCTGATGTTTTTAAAACTTCTAAAAAAGATCAACAGACTTTGCTATTGGCTGGGGTAGCAGCGGGCTTGGCAGCCGCCTTCAGTGCACCATTAGCTGGGGTATTATTTATGGTCGAAGAGATCACAACGACTTTTAAACCGCGTGTTTGCTTGACGGCTTTAGCAGCTGCTTTGAGCGCAGATCTGATGACCTTAGTTTTATTGGGCCAACAGCCTAGTTTAGCAATGTATATCAAACCCTTTGAAGGAGCACCTAATTATGTCTTTTTGCTCATCTTGGGTATTATTATCGGTATCTTAGCATATGCTTATCAATATGTTTTGTTAGAGCAACTCTATGTTTATAGCAAGCTAAACTTTTTACCGCAACGTTATCACAGCTTGATCCCGTTATTATTGACGATCCCCTTGGGTTTGTGGAATGCTAAACTCTTAGGCGGAAGTCATGATTTTATCAGTTACGTGACGGACATGAGTTTAACGCCGACTGATCCACGTGCGCTTTTGAAGTTGCTTGTGCTCTTCTTTATCGTGCGGTTTGTTTTTTCCATGGTATCCTATGGTGCTTCGGTCCCAGGTGGTATCTTTATGCCGATCTTGGCTTTAGGTGCTGTGATCGGATGTTTTGCTGGTTTGTTGGGTGTAAGTGCGGGATGGCTCGAGCACAGCCAAGTTTTAGGGCTGATCTTGATCTCGATGGCAGCCTATTTTGGAGCGATCGAAAAAGCCCCATTTACGGCGATCGTCTTATTGACTGAGATGGCGGGCTCATTAGCGTCAGTTTTCCCGTTAGTCTTTGTGACGTTTATCGCCTATACAGTTGATACACTTTTAGGTGGGCGCCCGATCTATACTGCTTTACGTGAAGAAATGCACTTTAAATAAAAAATGACTTGATGGAGCACATCAAGTCATTTTTTATTATCGATCGCGTTTGATACAAAAACTGGTGATCACGGCAAAATCGGGTAGTGCCGTACGGATAACAAAATAGGCGGTTGAAAGATCAACCTTGTTTTATGGTGACCCGAGCGAGGAGTTGTCCGTGGGTCACTTCGCGTTCGACATCGAGTTTCAAATTGGTGATGCGTTTAGGCTGTGTGAAAAAGACGATCACATTATCGCTAAGACCGGCATCTTTGATCGCAGCTGGATCAAATTCCAACAATAGATCGCCAGCCTTTACAGTTTGACCATCGGTATAATGTGTCACAAAACCTTCACCGCGTAATTTGACCGTATCGATCCCCACATGGATGACCGCTTCTAGTCCATTATCAGCAACTAATCCTAAGGCATGTTTAGTGGAGAATGTAAAGCGGACTGTGCCATCAAATGGAGCATAGACTTTGGTATCAAGTGGATCGATCACAAAACCAGTTGCATCAAAATCTGGTGCAGCTTTACTTGGTAAAGCATTGGCAAAACCAGTGACTGGAGCTAAGACATTAGTTGTATCACTGACAGTTAATGGAGCTGGTTTAGCTTCAAGTCCAAAAGTCTCATCGCCAGCGGCTAATTTATCCTTGAGCTCCTCAACGATCGCAGCGTGTTTTTTCTCAGTCAAGTTGACCTTGGTCAAAAAGATCAACAAAGCTAAGACCGCTAAAGCAAGTGGAATGTAAAAGGCCATACTTTCAAAAGTCCGGATGTTTTTAGCAGTCATATCCGCAGCAGTAGCTGAACCCGTCATACCAGCGGCGATTGCGATATAACCGACGATCCCATTGGAAAAGGCCCCTGTCAATTTATCGATCATTGGCCGAACCGCCAAGACGACCGCTTCGTTACGTTCGCCGGTCTTTAATTGACCGTATTCGATCGCATCAGTCAAGGTAAGAACTGTTACGAGTTGGGCAAAGGTAATGTTGAATAAGACGAGCCCGATGACTAAAAGGACCATATTTTCACGGGCAAAGATGAAGATCAAGTATGAAGTGATCATACAACATTGTCCAAAAGAAAAGAGCCACTTTCTCGGGATGAACTTATTCAAGACGGGATATAAAGGTGAGGTCATAAATCCGACTATGATCGCAATAAAGCCTGCCAAACTGAAGGTCTCTGGTTTACCCAAGACGAACTTGAAGAAGTAGTATAAGACACCGTTTGTGACCACGTTAGCAAAGGAGAACATAAAGTATGCCAAACTAGCCCAAAGGATCTGATCGTTCTTAGCTAGACCGACAAAGACATCTTTGATCGTCGTTTTTTGCTTAGCAGCATTACGGATCAGATTGTCTTTTTCTTCAGTTCCCCAAGCCACGATAAAGGCACAGAGAACGGCTAAAAGCGAAATGATGATCGCAAATGCCAGCCAACCTTGAGCGCCTTGGGTGTGTTTTCCGGTGGCAACATAAGTGAAATAGGTCACCACAGGTACGACGATGACGGTCAGACCATTCCAACCAATCGAACCTGTCAAAGTTCCTAAGGCAGTGTAGACGCCTCGTTCTTTACTGTCTTCACTCAAGGCTGGTACCATGCCCCAATAAGAAACATCGGAAAATGAGTAAAAGACATCTAATGTGATGAACAAGATCACAAATAATACGGCAAAGGCGATCCAATTGACATTGGCTAGGTTAAAGATCCCAGTAAAAAGTATTACTAAGATCACAGCACTGACGAGGTTACCGGCAATGATCCATGGTTTGAATTTGCCCCATCTAGTCTTAGTATTATCCACAATGTTTCCCAACAGTGGATCGATCAAGATCTCAATGATCCGGATCACCACGATCAGCCCGGTGATCAAAGCGATCAATTTATTGGCGATCGCGGGTGCTAGTTCACTGAACAAGCCCGCCGTAACAAAGACGATGAACCAATTACTCAGTAAGCCGTAAAAAGCTGCATGCCCCAAGTTGCCCATTGCAAATGAGAACTTGGAGACAAATGATTTTGATGCATGTTTTTCCATTGGTGTTCCCCCTAAAAGCTAAGCAAATAGCTAAAACTAGCTGTAATCGTTTACAGGAATCATCATACAACTTTTTACTTAATAAGTAAACTATATTACTAAAATAATTACGTAAAAACAGTAAAATAAAAATCACATCCTTGATAGAATGCGATTTTTAAGGGTTTATAAGGTAAAACTTTTACGGATCACTAATTCAGTATTGACGAAAGCATGGATCTTAGCACGGTCGGGACGCTCTAAGGCATCACATAATAAATTGATCGCGGTCTGACAGAGTTCCTTTTGGTCGATGCTGTAAGTCGTCAATGGTGGTGAAACGTATTGTGAGACTTCGATGTTATTGATACTGATGATCGCAGTATCATGGGGCAAACGGATCCCAGCTTCATTGAAAGCTTGTAAGACGCCGATCGCTAAAGCATCAGAAGCGACGATAAAGGCATCAGGGAGATCTGAGCCCAAAGTAGTAATGATTTTTTGGCCGAGCTCATAACCATTTGAGGTCGTAAATGAGCCCCCGACGAAATAATCTTTTTCATCAAAGATATTCAAACGCTTAGCCCAGTTTTCAAAGGCAAAAGCCCGTGGATCTTGGCGATAGTTGTGTTGTCCCATGATCGAACCGACCCCGCCGATAAAACCGATCCGTTTTTTGCCAGCCCGCTGTAAGAGGTCTAAGGCGTCTAAGATCGTTTGGGAGAGGTCGGGTTGAACGGAATCGAATTTATCTGGATAAGGATTGATATCTAAGAAGATCCCGATCGGTGTGACTTCATGGAGTTTAGCCAGCTTTTCCGGGGAAAGTTCGTCTGCCCCGATCCCGATAAAGCCTTCGTAATTTTTGCCCTTAGCGATCAACTGATCAAGATCATGGAAGATATCGATCGCTAAGTTGGCATTTTTACTTTGTTCGAGGATAAGTTCTTTTAAAGTGTTGAAATAAACATCTTGCAGCTCTTCTTCAGCGGTGAAACTAGTCAAAAGTGCGATCTTACGTGAGATAAGAAATTTATTTTGGCGTTTACCATAGCCGAGCTTGTTTGCCACTGTGAGGATCTTATTTTTAGTGGCAGGGGAAACGGATAAGGTCGGATCTTCATTTAAGAGGCGTGAGACGGTAGCTTGTGAAAAGCCGGATTCTTCTGCGATTTGTTTGATCGTTACCATAATATTACCTGCCTTTACTGCATATTTATAGTTACATTTTACCCTATAGACGTAATTTTTGCTAATTGTGGTATAAGTTGGATAAAAAATAAATTAACGTTTTCATAATAATGGTTATGTTTGAGTTAAGTCGGAGTTGAATGTAAGTGTTTTTATTGACCCGAGAATACATAAAAAGATAAAATTAAATCACTAAAAAATTTTAGATAATTATTTTATTTTTTAATTTATGGAGGGTGAAAAGATGAATAAGATCGCATTGATGGAAGACGATAAGACAGTTAAGTTGAGTATCCCACGTGGTTACTACGTATTTGCTGAGATGTCAACGATGTCAGACTTTAACGTTAAGATGATGTTACGTGATGCTCAAAGTCAAAAAGTATCATTTGAAGGTGAACGTCAAAGCAAAGATGCTTTACCGCCGATCCGTGGTTTTTACCAATGTGATTATGACGAGACCGAATTACACATTCATATTGAAGAAGGGATCGATCTAGATCTACGCGTTGATAGTACCGATCTGTATGATCAAAACGAAGAATTAGCTGTACGAACAGTTACTGCAGTTGGGCGTGATCTGGCCGATGATAAATACAATGATTTTATGTTGCATTTAACGATCATGCGTTGCAATGATCTTTAAAAAACTAATTGACTATGGTTTCATTTTCAAGTGGAACTATAGTCAATTTTTTTGGAAAAATATTAATTTTTTATTAAATTAAAATTCTATTTGTGTAAGAATAGTATGACTTATTTGGTGTCTAAGTCTAAAAAAGACTATTTATACGGTTGGATAGATTTTGCGAAATTTTATTTTTAAAAATAAAATTAAAATAATCTATATATTTATATCGAAAAATTACCGAAAATAAATCTCTTTAGTTGTACTACAGTATCTTTAGTCGTACTATAGTAAATGTTTATAGATAAATAGTGGAGGTGTATAGCTATTACATACGCTTTGTACATTCAAATAACTGAGGAGGTCTATTTTTAGTTTTGTTATCACGTAATAATAATAAATTATTAATACATAAATTAGAACCAAAGAAACAACGCTTTGCGATCAGAAAGATCAGTGTTGGGGTCGCTTCTGTCTTGATCGGTTTTACTTTTGCTGGTTTTAGTGGAGTATCAGCTGATGAAGCAACAACGACGGCCAAAGATCATTTAAAGACTGAGGCGACAGCAGAGAGCTCAAGTGTACCAACTAAAGAAGTTGAGTTAACTTCAAGTGACGAAGCACAAGCTAAAGAAGTTGAGCAAACTACAAGCGCCGAAACTCCAGCTAAAGAAGCCGAGACCACACCAGTAACCGACGATAAGGCTCAAGTTGCTGAAGACACTAAAGAACAAGCTCCAGCGCAAGCGGTGACTGCTGAAGAGACCAGTGAACCTACGACTAGCACTGAAAAACAAACGGTTGCACCAGCTGATGAAAATGAAGCCAGTGAAACGCAAACATTTAACGTTGAAAAACAAGCTGAACCTCAAGCAAAGGTTGATCTAACAGATAGTAAAGTTGCTTATGCAGCAGCACCAACTCAAGCTCAAGACCAGCAAGAAGAAGGCTTTAGCGTTACTGATCCTGATTATTCCAAATATACATATGGAAAGACAAACCTTCAAACATTGATCGATGATTTAGGGATCGACTACAAAAATAGTGAATATGTTTTCCAATGGATCGCTTCGACTGATTGGGAACGTGGTATCATCTTTACCGTTGATCGTGGTAGGGATGCTGACGGCAATGTTATTTTAACGGGTAATGGTAGCTTTAATGCGTATGAATATAGTTTTTTAGACGAATATCATATTACGAAAGCTAAAACAGTGATTCAAAAGGGACAGCAGACTTTAAATTTTGGTCAAGTTATCAATGATGAATCTAAAGATGCTATTGCAGTAGACCATTTTTACTCTAAAATTGAGAGAGGTTTTTTTTATCGCACACAAAAAAGCTATTTACCGATATTTGTTGGTGGTCATAGTGGGATCGAAAGTAATACAGGGGATGGGTATACAACATTAAGCATCTATACCCCACAAGTTGTTGAACAGAAAGCAAAGATCAACAACGGTAAGGTCTATAAGACACAAACTGGTTTAACAGGACAAAATTACAAGACCGGTGTTCCCAAGAGTGCTAAGGTGGAAGAAGGTAAGTTCCTATATGCTGAAAATAGCGAAGGAACAATGTCTGAATTCCACAAGGGTGTTGTTTTAGTTAACAATTACCATGATGGTGTGACTGTTAGATATACTGAATTAGATAACCAAGGTACTATGCAATATGAATTCTTAGATAATCGGGGGTTCGCTAAGAAATTGTACAACGAGAGTACCCGTCGTAATGAATCAAGAGGGATCTTGCATGTAGGACAAAGCTTTACATACGAGGGGGATAGTGGAAAATATCATATTTCCAACCCATACGTCCAACAAACTACCGATATCACATATGAATATCGTAAGTTAGGTAGTGTTGAGCTTTATGATGAAAATGGCAATTATCTAGATCAAGGCTACCGATATGTCAATGATGCAAACGATGCTGCTAAGGCAAGTTTGCCAGAGGTTCCCAAAGAGTTTCCCCAAGGTGACATTGAATACACTTTAGTAGCAAAAGAGGATCTTCCTAGTGATCTAAGCAGATCGATCAAGTATATCTATCGTGGTATTGAAACAAAGGTAACACATGATACTTATACCCTAACGACTAAATTTGTCGACGAATCTGGCAATGAACTTAAAGCTGCTGAACCATAAACGATCATTTGGACAACGACGACTAAGCGAGATATCCATACAAACGAAATTATCTCACAGACATCTGTTCCAAGTGAAGCGAGCTATATGGCAGTAAATAGCCCAGTGATCGCTGGCTATTATGCAACAACGCCAGGCTTGAGCAGCCGAAAAGCTGAACAAAAAAATGCTACACAAGAGATCGTTTATCGTAAGTTGGGTAATATCATTGCTAAAGACAGCCAAGGTAATGATTTAACGAAGGTTCAATATGAAAATGATGCTAACGATGCAACTAAGATCAAAGCGATCGTAGCTCCAACGATCAAAGGTTATCACGTAAAAAGTGAAGTTGTTCAACCAAGTGATCCAGGCCAAGATACAGTGCTCAACTATGGTGAAGACATTCAAGTTGCGCAGATCAAGTATTGGGACAAGACCGCTCACAAGTATATCACTGATGATCAAGGTAAAGATTTGGAAACGATCGAAACTGGGGCACATAATACTAAGATCTCGCATGAAAAAGTAGCCGAACAGATCCACGCTTTGGAAGCTAAGGGCTATAAATATAATTCTGCAAACCAGGAATTTTCAACGGTCTATTTTGATGATGATGATTCAAAACCACAAACATTTACCGTCAAATTAATACATGGTACAACAACGGAACTTGAATCTAAGCAGATTACACGCGAGATCCATATCCATCATCCTAAACAAAAAGAGGAAGTTGTACCACAGACAGCTACCTTTACTCGTACCGGTACTAAGGATCTAGTAACAGGTAAGACTACTTGGAACGCTTGGAGTCCAGCGCAAAAACTTGCCGCTTATACAGCTCCTAAAGTAGATGGATATACGGCAGATAAGTCAGTAGCACAACTTACAGTCAATGCCAATGATGAGATCGCTCCAGTCGATATCTACTACACAGCAAATGATCAAGAAGTGCTGATCAAATATGTTGATGTCGATAACAATAACAAAGAAGTTGCTAGTCAATCTGTATCTGGTGTAACTGATCAAACAGTTGATACAAAATATGAAGTACCAGCTAACTATGAATTAGTGGCAGGTCAAGATCTACCAAAAGCAGTTACCTTTAAAGCAAACGGCAACGAACCGATCATCGTAAAGGTAAAACATAAGCATCAAGATGTGACAGATGAATATAAAAATGATGCACACAAGCAAGATAAGGTTGATCATACAGTCACGAGAACTGTTATAGTCAAACATCCGCATGCCACAGATGATACTCGTACCGAAGCTCTCCACTTCACGCGCCAAGTAACACGTGACATGGCAACGGGTCAGGACACATTTGGCGAATGGATCCCAGATACAGTCGACTTCTTTGAAGGCTTTGCAATTGAGCCTAAAGCTTCAGATAAAGGTTATACCCATGATAAGACTAGTGTCGATCGTCTAGAACATATCACTGGTGATACAAAGGATACAATTGTGACTGTTGGCTATACTGCCAATGATCAAAAAGCACATGTGCACTATATCGACGATACGACAGGTAAGAAGTTGGAAGTTGTTCATGTCACCGGTAAGACGGATGAACCAATCAAACATGACAGCAAAGCTAAAGTCCAAGGTTACTTGGATAAGGGCTACGAATTAGTCTCAGATGGCTTTGCCAAAGCGGGTAAACCAAGTTACAATGCTGAAGATGAAGATCAACATTTCGAAGTTCATTTGAAACACGGATCTAAAGTGGTCAAAGCCGATCCAAGTAATGCGGATAGCCAAAAAGAAGTAAAACGGACGATCATTGTGAATGCACCAGATGGAACTAAGACAACTAAGGTCCAAACCGTTGTCTTCACTCGTGACGGTTCTAAAGATCTTGTAACTGGTAAGATTTCTTACCCAGATTGGGATGAAATTGCAACAAAAGCCTTTTCACAAGATGACGTGCCACAATATTTAGGTTATACTTCAATGGTAGCTGGAAGAAAACAAACGACAATTGCTGCCAAAAGCGTTCGTCCAACTGATGCTGACCAAGTGATCGAAGTCAGCTATGTTGCACGACCAAGCCAGCAAGTTATTACCTATCAAGATGAAAATGGTAACCAGATCGGGACCCAAGTGATCACTGGCCATACGGATGAAACGGTGAAATTAGTCCCAGTTCTCCCTGATGGTTGGGAATTGCTCGATCCGGATAGCCTACCTGAAAATGTGACATTTGCACCAGAAGAAAACCCAGTATTGGTCATCACAGTTAAGCGGACTGCTACAGAAGACAGTGCTAAAACTGAAAAGACCGGTGAAAATACTGAGGTAGCTGAGCAAGAAGTTGTAAATGATACGACTGATGTCACAACTAATGAAAAGAATGAAGCAACACTTCCACAAATGGGTGAAAGTGATACTGAAGCTTTAGCATTTAGCTTATTAGGTCTAGTAACAGCAGCCTTTTCCTTGTTTTATTTTGGCAAAGAGAGAAGAAAGACTGATAACTAAAAAGAAATGATCAATGGATAGAAGTATTTTTAGTTAGCCATCGGAGGGACCACCTTAGATGATCTAGTCATTTATGGTGGTCTTTCTTAGTTTTAGGGGTTGAATTAGAATTTTTAGAAATTTTTCTGACGGTATTGCCGTCAAATACCAAAAAGTAGCGACCACTGCACAAACAACATTTGAATTTGTTGATCCGCGTGATCTAAAAACACCAGTCGCAATGTATTCGTACAAGACAAAAAAATTGGTAACAAGTGGGGTACTGGTCGCTGATGAAGTTCAAGAATTTGAACAAGTCAAGGTGCTAGTCGGGCATATGTATCATCGAACAAAGCGTAGATTTAAGGTGATCGATCCATATCGCAATGGACCTTTGGAAAAAGAAAGTCTCGAATTGCGTGATGATCGGGGCAATGTGCTGGGAGAAATGCCTTGCCAAAGTATCCCGCACGGTCATGTGATCGTGATCCCAACGATCTTTTCGAAAAACGATGAGTACTATACTTTAAAAGAGATCACCACCTTATTAAGAGATGATAAAAAAGCAACGATCGCCAAATATGAGCTAGCCCAAGTCACCGAGTCGTTGGACAAGACAACACTGACGACGCGCTTTGTGACGAAAACTGGCCAGCAGCTTTGCCGGGCCGCTAAACAGACGATCACCTGGAAGACACTTAAGTATCGGGATGCTAAAACGAGTCGTTCCTGGAGTGGTTCAAGCATTCCGGAAGAATCCAACTATGTAGCGGTCAAAAGTCCTTTGATCATGGGCTATGTAGCGCAAACAGCGGGCTTAGGACCAGCTAGCTTGAAAGCTAAAGAACAACAGATCGTCTATCAAAAATTAGGTAAGATCATTGCGATCGATAATGATGGCAATATTTTAGGTACGAAAAAATATTGCAATGATCGAACTGATCCTACGCAAGCAGCTGAGACTTTTTTACCATATATTAAAGGTTATCATCGTGCGATCAAGGCTGAAGCGATCTTACCGAGTGATCCAAGTTGTGATATTTTTGTTAAATATCTAGCCGACTAATAAATAAGCAGCTCCTAACGACATGAGCGCTATTGGGGCTGCTTATTTGTATACCATTTTAAAGTCGTCTAGTACTAATAGAATATGTTGGCTTATACGTTCGCTTGGTATTGGATCCATAGCTGTTAATTCGTGAATGAGTCGTAAAGTACTATGTGTTAAGGTTTCAAGTGAGACATTATTTTCTTCCTGAAGTAATTCCGAGATCGAGATCCCTAGTGCTTGACAGATCGCATATAATTTCAAAAGATTGATATTTGTCTTTTGACCACGTTCTAATTTGGAGATAAAGTTGGTCGAAAGGTCACTGTATTCAGCCAATATGCAAGTTATTATCCATGAAAAACTACCCCTTTACTGCATGGAAAGTGTATACATGGATAATAAAGATAGTGATAATATATTAATACGGTTTATAGTCACTAAATTTATGGTTCGAAACCAAAATAACAGTACTATATTTATAGAAAAGGTTTTAAAATCCAAAAAAAGTTGGTAGGTTTCAATAACTACCAACTTTTTTTATTATAACTAGATTTTTTTGATCATAATGAGATCAGTCTGTTCGTCAGTTCCCATGAAAAATGAGTGCGATCCGTGTTGAATAAAGCCCATTTTTTCGTAGAAAGCAAGGGCGGGATAGTTTTTCTCCCACACCCCGAGCCAGATACTGCTGCAATTTTTTGCTTGAGCGAGCTTGAGGGCTTCTTGGAATAAAAAGCGTCCCAAACCATGGCGTTTGAAGGCTGATCTGATGTAGATGCGTTCGATCTCAAGGGCATTAGGGGCAACTTGTTCACTTTGAGACTCGTTTAAGTTGACTTTTAAATAGCCGGCAAGTTGGTCATCTAAGTAAACAAAGTAAAATTGTGAGTTAGGATCATTGAGCTCGGCGGTCAATTTATTGAGGTCATAGGCTGTTTTTAAGTAATCGGCGAGGTCTTGAGCACTATTTTGGTCTTTAAAAGTATCGCTAAAAGTTTCAATGCTTATTTTTTGTAGTGTTTCAACTTCAGCTATAGTGATGCGTTTTAATGTTTTAGTCATAATATTTACTCCTAATAAGTTCGTTTTTGGCCTTTTTTGACGATCTCCCAATCTTTTTCGATATTACTGCGTACTTGTTGTAATAATTGTTGCAACTGCACTTGTTGTTTTGCGGTCAAATGCTTTAGGGCCGTCTGTTCTGAGTAGTTATGTTCGGCCCGAAGAGTTGGGTAGATCTGAGCCCCTTTTTTAGTTACAAAAAGGGGCTTATTTTTTTTATTATCAAGTTGAGTTCGGCGTTCGATCAAACCGTTGGCTACTAGTTTTTTGATCGCCCGGGAAGCCGTGGTCTTGTCGACTTTGAGGCAATTAGCCAACTCTTCTAAGATGATCCCGGGCTGTTCGTAGATCCTGACCAAGTAGAGATATTGGCCCTTGGAGAGTTCTAGGTCTTTGAATTCGACATTACTGATTGAATCTAAAGCCCGGGCGATCGTGCCGATCTCACGTAAGATCTCTGTCATTTTGAGCACTTCCTTTTGGTATAGTATATTTGATGTTTGTTGTAAATGCAACTATTTTTTTAGAACGGAAATGAAATCGTTAAAATGGTATAATAGCTCTTGAACAATTAGAATGAAGGGCATGTGACGCGTTGATGTCGCATGGTAGGTGAGCATTTTGGATATAAAAATGGTAGCGATCGATATTGATGGTACGTTGGTCGATGATCACAAGCAGATCGGTGAAAAAACCAAAGTAGCGATCAAACAAGCGCGCAAGCAAGGCGTTTATGTGGTCTTATGTACGGGACGACCATTGTCTGGGGTCAAAGATTATTTGGAAGAATTAGACTTGGTGGGAGAAGACGACTATGCGATCACCTTTAATGGGGCTAAAGCACAGGTCACAGGGACAGGTGAAGCGATCTTTGAAAATCTTCTATCTCCCGAACAAGTGACTCGCTTGGATCAAGTCAGTCATGAAATCCAGATCAGAGGCCAGATCGTCATGCCAAATTCTGAAGTCATCACGACCTTTAAAAATATCAGTCCGTATACCGTACTCGATGCGTTCTATACGAAAATGCCACTTTATTACTGTGAGCCAGAAGAAATAGCTACACATTCGGCAGTGGCTAAATATATGTGGGTCGATGAACCAGAAGTGATCGCCGCTAAGACCAAGGACTTAGATCCAGCAGTGATCGCAGATAAGTATACCGTCCTTAGTGCGCCGTGGTTCTTTGAGATCATGCATCCTAAAGCCCACAAAGGCGCAGCCGTGCTCGAATTAGGTCAGCATTTAGGCCTAACTAAAGATCAGATCATGGTTTTAGGGGATGAAAACAATGATCTGACAATGTTTGAACTGGCTGGATTTGGGGTCGCGATGGGCAATGCTAATGACCAGATCAAAGACCTTGCCAGTGCAGTCACAGCGGATAATAATCATGATGGTGTCGGTGTGGCACTAGAAAAATATGTACTTTAAGAATTAGAAGGGAAGCAGTGAGATGGGAATTGTTGGTGAATTTTTGCTCCACAGATGGTATGTTTTTGTGATCGCCATCTTATATTGGCTCGTGATGAAATATCTAGGAAAAGGGACGCGTTTTGCCCGTGAAGCCAGCCAAGTGTCAGCTACTTTGCAGATCTTGTTTTTACTCGTTTATACGGGGGCAGCTCTATGGTTGTTAGCTTCAGGAACGGCTGCTAGTCAAGCCTTTACTTTATTTACGCTGGTAGTCAACATTGGCGGTGTCGTATTAGTTTTACCGCTGTTTTTGTTGATCTTGTATCGTTTATGTACCGCTAAATTTTTAACCCGCTTGCCTGAATGGGGCAAGAACTTATTTCGCTTGATCTGTTTTGCTTTGTTAGGCTTTTTCTCTTACCCTATCTTGGCGGTAGTCGTGACTTTATATTACGGCTGGTAAAGTGAGCTTTTTAGTATCACCCTAAGCTCGTTTTATGATAAACTACAGTTGTAAACGATTAGAGGTGAGACAGATGGAAAAAGATAATTTTGCGATCGAAGGGATGGTTTGTGCTAGTTGTGCGCAAACGGTCGAAAAAGCAGTGGCGCAACTGCCAGATGTCAGTGAGGTTGCGGTCAATTTGGCGACCGAGAGCATGCAAGTTGAGCATGGATCGCAGGTCAGTGTGCAAAAGATCATGCAGGCGGTCAAAAATGCGGGGTATGCAGCGACTTTATCCAACACCCTTGATCAAGCCGAATTTGAAGCTAAGCAAGCTCAGACTAAAGCGCGTTTGTTGCATAAAAAGCACCAAACGATCGGCGCTTTGATCTTTGCGGGTGCGTTGCTTTTAGTTGCGATGGGACCGATGATGGGTCTAGCCTTCCCGCACTTTTTAGATGTGATGCATAGTCCTAAAAGTGCTAGTCTGATCCAGCTGGCGTTAGTTTTACCCGTGTTGTGGTTTGGTAAAGACTACTTGATCACAGGGGCTAAGGCATTATTTGCCCGGCACCCTAACATGGATTCGTTAGTCTTAATGGGAAGTGGTGCGGCACTCTTATACAGTTTGGTAAATACTTATCTGGCTGTGGTAACGGGGCACCACCATGATCTTTATTACGAGGCAGCCGGGATGATCATTGCCCTTGTCATGTTAGGTAAGTACTTTGAGGATCTTTCGAAGCAAAAGACCAACTTTGCTTTGACTTCGCTTTTGACATTGGTACCTAAAAAAGCTCTATTAGTCGTAGACGAAGGAAAGACTAAAGAAGTGCCGGTCGCAGAGCTTAAAGTCGGGGATACCTTTTTGGTTCAGGCAGGGCAAAGTATCCCCGTTGATGGTATCGTTTTGGCTGGCGAGACGACTGTCGATGAATCGATGTTGACGGGTGAAAGCTTGCCAGTCGCCAAAAGCACTGGTGATCTCGTGAGTGCCGGCACGGTCAGCCAAGTTGGTCAATTGACCTGTCGTGCAACGCGGGTCGGAAGTCAAACGGCACTTTCGCAGATCGTAGCCTTGGTCGCCAAAGCTCAAGGTTCAAAAGCACCGATCGCCCGGCTAGCTGATCAGATCGCGGGCTATTTTGTACCAGTGATCATGGTGATCGCAACTTTAGGTGCATTGGCGTGGCTTTTGACGGGGCATTCGTTAGGTTTTAGTTTAACGATCTTTGTTTCGGTCTTAGTGATCGCTTGTCCGTGTGCCTTAGGGTTAGCGACTCCGACTGCGATCATGGTCGGGACCGGTAAAGCAGCCAAAGCGGGGATCTTGTTCAAAAACGGGACAGCCTTAGAACAACTATCACAAGTGACAACGGTCGTCTTGGATAAGACGGGAACGATCACCCAAGGCAAGCCAACGGTGACTGATGTTTTAGCTAAACCAGGGCTAGATCCGGCGACGATCTTACAGTTAGCCGCTAGTCTAGAGTTTTACACTAAGCACCCGTTAGCCCATGCGATCTTGCAGGCCTCAACCGCTGAAACGTTACCCGTCAGTGACTTTGAGACTTTGCCTGGGCGGGGCTTGACGGCTAAGATCGATGGCTTGACCTATTTTCTGGGCAACCATAAGCTTTTAGTCGAACAAAAGCTCCCAACTGAGACACCATTGGTAAAACAGGCCCGATCCTTGACGCAAGCTGGCAAAACAGTGATGTTTTTGAGCACTGAAAAAGACCTCTTGGGTGTGATCGCCGTGCAAGATCCACTGAAACAAGATAGTCGCCGTGCGATCGCGCAACTGCACAAGTTAGGGGTAAAGACTGTGATGTTGACGGGCGATAATGAAAAGACCGCCCAGGCGATCGCCAAACAAGTCCAGATCAGTGAAGTTATCAGTGATGTCTTACCGGCTGATAAAGCAGAGACTGTCTTAGAGTTACAAGCTAAAAGACAAAAGGTCGCAATGGTCGGAGATGGGATCAATGATGCGCCGGCTTTGGCCAATGCCGATGTCGGAGTTGCGATCGGCAATGGAACTGATGTGGCGATCGATTCGGCTGATGTCGTTTTGATGAATTCAGATCTCAGTTCATTAGCCCAAGCACTATTATTGAGTCATAAGACTTTGGTCAACATCAAAGAAAATCTCTTCTGGGCCTTTTTCTACAACTGTCTCGGGATCCCGGTCGCTTTAGGTGTCTTGACGTTCTTTGGGGGGGCGTTGCTTGATCCGATGATCGCTGCTTTGTGTATGAGTTTTAGTTCAGTATCAGTTGTTTTGAATGCTTTGCGGTTGAACCGTGTAAAATTAAACTAAGTGAGGATGATAGTAATGGAAAAACATACAGTAAAAGTTGAAGGTATGAAATGTGAAGGTTGCGCTAAGAAAGTGCGTGAAAGTTTAAGTCGTGTCGTGAAAAATGTTAAGGTCGACTTGGAAAAGAAAACGGCGGAATACATCGGGGATGAAACAATCGATGGTTTGAATCAAACCTTGGATGGAACGCCATACTCAGTCAGCAAATAGCTAATTATTAAGGTGTTGGTATTCTTGCCAACATCTTATTTTTTTCTTATATATCTTTTACGAGCAGTAGTTTAGAATAGAGGTGTGGGCGAAAATTTTAGTAAATTACGAAAGGGGAATCTGCAGATGCATGATTATCGCAAAGAAGTACAACAATTGCTCGATGTGATGGGGAATAGTGAGCAGGAACTAACTCTAGGTGCTAAAGCGATCCAGCTGATCTTACAAATGGCAGCTAAGGGAAGTTCAGCCGAAGTGATCGAAGAAAAGCGAGCATCAGTAACACCTGAAGCGAAAGAAGATGAAGAGGAAGGTCCGCAGGCTCAGCCTGAAGAAGAACTTGAAACGAGCTCAAAACTAGTAGAGAAAGTTGAAGCGGAGTCTAAACCAGCAGTTCAAGAAGTTGAACCAGTGGTCGATGAACCGACCGAAGAGAGCAAAGAAAAAGCCAAAATAGATCGGACTTCGCAAACTTTGCAAGCTTTGTTGAGTGAAAAAGGTGACAGTCAAGCGTTAGATAATTGGGTGCAAAAAGACCCTAAGATCTTTGAACGACTATTTGATATGGTAATGGTCTATAAAGTCTCAACGCGTCGGATCGGGTTTAAAGCTTATAATAAAAACAATAAAGAACTGAGATTTAGAGAAACGATCCGGAATCAATTCAATCCTAAAAATGGCGATGCGATCTTAGTCAGCAACGCCCATACGGATTCACCCCGGATCACGAAATTGATCAGACGACCAGCTGAGTCGTATTATCCTAATACGGTGACCTTTGACCGCGGGGTAGTTGAGGTCAACACTGATAAAGAACTGATCGTTAAACGCAATGTAAGTGGGAAAAAGCTTCGCGTCGATGGCGAATTATTTGAGTATAAGATCCCAGCTCAAGCCTATAATATCCATGAAGGTAGTATCGTGCGGTTGCGTTGGTATGCCCAACCGCGTGGTGAACGACAAAATGAGGATATCTCACTAGCTTGGGTCTATCAAGAACGCCAAGAAAAAGTTACCACGCCAGCGCCGAAAAAAGAGAAGGGCCCTAAGCCACAATATCAACCGACGATTGAATTTGATCTAGCAGGTAAAACAGTCGGGATCGTGGTCGGACGCGAACTATATCGTGATAAATACGAAGCAATCATTGAGGCACATAATGGTAAGATGCTGATGGTCGACGCATTCTATCATCGCCGTGCCCCAGAAAATTATTTTGCACGGCGCTTGAGTGAAGCGGATTATGTGATCATGGTCCAAAACCAAAATAAACATAATACGAGCTATGCTTTAGCCAAGATCAAAGACCAATTTCAAGGCTTTGCGGTGGCTAAGAACTTGACCGGGATCCAGGTAGAACAAGCTATCTATCGGGCAGTCAAGGGTCTACCGGCATTCGTAGCTGGTTAAACGTCGGATGAATAACACGAGACTTTCCATGATGTGTATTTTGCATTGTGGGGAGTCCCGTGTTTTCATTAGCGAACAAATGACGCAGAATATCAATAAGATAAAAAATGCACAAAGTATTAGACATTTGCTAAAAAAATTATGGTAGTTTTGATGGGGCTACTAAAAAGATGTTTTTTGAGGCCGTACGAACAAAAAGTTAATTTTTTACATAAAGTAAGCGCTGTTGTGGATGGAGCGTTTCTTGTTTAAGAAAGAGTAAAATAAATTGAAATCGGTATCAATAAGGGTTAATATAGTTAGTGAAAGTATTCACGAAAAAATTTATCGAGTGAATTACTAGTCACTTTTAGTTTAAATATTTTGGGAGGTTCCAGATAGATGAGCAAAGAAAAGCCAAAGAAAAAAGTATTAACTCCAGAAGAAAAAGAAGCAAAGATGCAAGCAGCTCGTGTTTATACCGATGGCTTGGTCGAAAAAGCGTTAAAGGCAGAACAAGAATATGCGACCTTTACGCAAGAACAAGTTGATAAGATCGTAGCAGCTGCAGCTTTAGCTGGCTCTGAAGCAGCTTTGACTTTAGCTCACGAAGCAGTCGATGAAACTGGCCGTGGGGTAGTTGAAGATAAAGATACTAAGAATCGTTTTGCGACAGAAAACATTTATAATTTGATCAAAAACGAAAAGACAGTTGGTGTCATTTCGGAAGATAAGATCAAAGGCCAAGTTAAGATCGCAGCTCCATTAGGCGTCTTAGCCGGGATCGTGCCAACGACCAACCCAACTTCGACCACGATGTTCAAAGCTTTGATGGCTTTGAAGACACGTAATGCGATCGTCTTTGCTTTTCACCCACAAGCACAAAACTGTTCCGCACACGCAGCTAAGATCATCTATGAGGCAGCATTAGCAGCTGGAGCACCAAAAAACATCATTCAATGGGTCGAAAAACCATCACTTGAAAACACAACTGGTTTGATCCAAAATCCAAAGATCGCATCTATCTTGGCAACTGGTGGCCCAGGCATGGTCAATGCAGCATTGCGCTCGGGTAACCCATCAATGGGTGTAGGTGCTGGTAACGGGGCAGTCTTTGTTGATCACACTGCTAACTTAGACCGTGCTGTCGAAGATCTTTTGATGTCTAAGCGTTTTGATAACGGGATGATCTGTGCAACAGAAAACTCAGCCGTTGTTGAAGCTCCAGTTTATGACGCTTGGTTACAAAAGATGCAAGAAAAAGGTGCATATTTAGTACCAAAAGAAGACTATGCTAAGATCGAAGAGTTCGTCTTCAATGATAACCACGGAGTAAACGGTCCGGTTGCAGGTAAGAGTGCTCGCTGGATCGCAGACCAAGCTGGTGTCTTTTTACCAGAAGGTAAAGACGTGATGTTATTTGAACTAGATGCCAAAAATATCGGTGAAAAGTTATCCTCTGAAAAATTATCCCCACTCTTGTCCATTTATAAAGCTAAAGACCGCAACGATGGTGTTAAGATCGTTGGCGCTTTGTTAGATTATCAAGGTGCAGGTCACAATGCTGCGATCCAGATCGGTTCACAAACAGACCCATTCATCAATGAATTTGGTGACAAGATCAAATCAGCTCGGATCTTGGTCAACCAACCAGATTCGATCGGTGGGATCGGTGATATTTATACGGATGCATTGCGTCCAAGTTTGACACTCGGAACAGGATCATGGGGGAAAAATTCATTGTCACATAACTTATCAACAGGTGATCTTTTGAATGTTAAGACAGTTGCTAAACGTCGTAACCGTCCACAATGGGTACGCTTGCCAGAAAAGATCTACTACGAAAACAATGCGATCTCATACTTACAAGATGAGACAGAAGATATCAAGCGTGCCTTCATCGTAGCCGATCCAGGAATGGTCCAATTTGGCTTCGTTGATAAAGTTTACGATCAATTAGCCGTGCGGGATACACCAGTGAAGACGGCCCTTTACGGAACGGTAAAACCTGATCCAACATTAGGACAAACGATCGAGATCGCTCGTCAAATGGCAGAATTTAAACCAGATACAGTGATCGCTCTTGGTGGTGGTTCATCCTTGGATGCAGCTAAGATCGCCCGTTATATCTACGAATATTCCTTAGATCAACCAGCTGGTTTCATGGATGACTACGATAAAGTCAGCGAATTGTTCTTATTATTGCAACAAAAATTCGTTGATATTCGCAAACGTATCGTTAAATTCCACCATGCGACTGCAACTAAATTATTTGCGATCCCAACAACATCAGGTACTGGTTCAGAAGTGACACCATTTGCGGTTATCACTGATGATAAGACCCACGTGAAGTATCCGTTAGCTGATTACGAATTGACACCACAAGTGGCGATCGTGGATCCAGAATTTGTTATGACTGTGCCAAAACGCACCGTTGCTCTTTCTGGGCTAGATACTTTATCGCATGCTTTAGAAGCATATGTTTCTGTAATGTCATCTGAATTTACCCGTCCATGGGCGCTTGAAGCGATCAAGTTAGTCTTTGAAAACTTAGTTGATTCATACAACTTTGATCCAAAGAACCCAACGGCTGCTGGTGAAAAAGCTCGTGAAAACATGCATTACGCCGCTACATTAGGTGGGATGGCATTTGCTAATGCCTTCTTAGGGATCAACCACTCGATCGCCCATAAAACAGGTGGGGAATTCGGTTTGCCACACGGCTTATGTATCTCGATCGCTATGCAACCAGTTATCCGCTTTAACGGTGTGTCCGGTAAGGTAAAACGTTCACCATATCCACGCTATGAAGTATACCGTGCCCAAAAAGACTACGCAGATATTGCTCGTGCTTTAGGGCTCAAGGGCAACAGTGATGCCGAATTAGTTGAAGCATTATGTGCTCGGATCGCGCAGTTGTTCAAAGATCTCGATGTTGAACCTAAGTTATCCGCTAATGGTGTTACCAAGGAACAATTTGAAGGGGCCTTGGATGAAATGGTCGATTTGATCTACAATGATCAATGTACACCAGCTAACCCACGCCAACCATTCTTAGAAGAGATCCGCGAATTATTGTGGGAACAATTTTAATTAAGTAAAGCCCAAGAGCGAGTTTCAGGTGACTGAGACTCGCTCTTTTTGGTGTAGATAAAAGACTATAAAATGCAAAAAAAACTTAGAATTACAAAATGTGATCCTAAGTTTTTTGTATTTTAGTTTATTTTTAGATCAAATTTTTACTTGCAAGTGGGGTCGCGGTTTCTTTTAGGACTGTATTTAAAGCTTCGATATTTGCTTTTCCTTGGGTCTCACACCAGAGACTCGCTGCGCCCGCACCATCTTGAGCAAATGGGACGACGCTATCCTTCCAGGTCGCACGCCCACACAAGACACCGTTGAATTTTGAACCGGCTTCATGGGCAAAGTAAAGCGTATCTTGGAACATCTGTGCTGACACGCCCGCACTTAAGAAGATAAATGGAACGCCAGCTGCGGCTTTGGTCTGTTCAGCAAAGTAAGCTGCTGCTTGTTCCTTGGTGTAGACTGCATCCTCATCTTTTGCAAACCCAGCAACATAAGCCATATTAACTGGAACTTCGACTTTCAAGACATCAACGTTATAACGCGGTTTAGCAAATTCGCGCATCATCTCGATGACTTTATGCGGTTTGACGGCTGCGTATTCTTTGCTCTTGGTGTCTTCGATATTAGCATCATAGGACATCAATTCGAGGAAAAACGGGATATCTTCAGCTACGCACTCACTGCCGATCCGTTCGATGAAGGCTTGTTTCTTTTCGTTGATCGCCATCGGTTCATCGACATCATAGTAGACCATGAACTTAACGGCATCAGCGCCAGCTTCTTTTAAGCGTTTAGCCGACCAATCGGGCAAAAGATCGGGCATGCGTCCCGGTTCGCTGACATCATAGCCCGTTTTTTCGTAAGCTAGCAAAAGCCCGCAGTTGCTGTCACGGGCTAAAGCAGCGGGTAAACCATATTCTGGATCGAGTAAGATCGCCGATGAATACGCTGTCATTTTTTGGGAGATAACTTTTTTGAACTCGCTTAGATCAGAACTGGTTACGGGATGGTCAGCTTTTTTAGCCAACATCTTTTTTAATGAACCGCGTTGATCGATCGCAAGTGCTGCAATAATACCATCAGAGTTAGAGAGTCGCTGTAAAGCTGTTATTTTTCCTATCATGATCTCGCATCATTTGTTTTAAAATGTTTGTTTTTGTTCTTGTAAGTTTAAATTACCACGGAGAAAATGATTAGTCAAATAATAGTGTTTATAAATGTTTGAAAATGTCATTGAGTCGGACTTTAAAGTTTGATCTTGTAATACTCCCACCGTTTATACGAACAGATATATTCAATGATCTGTCCGCTGAGCGATAGCGTTGTTGTGCGTTCTTGTTTGACGGTCGGGGTCTCTTCGCTGATCTCCAACAGAGCAGCGATTTTTTTCGGGGTCGGTAAGATGATCTGGTTGTATTCGACAAAAGGTTCTGTGTTTAGATGGATCTTGAATTCATTTTTCATTTGGGTATAGATCGAATTGTAATAAGAAAGATCATGGGGATGGGTCACAAAGCGTTCGGGTAAATAAGTGCAGTGGTAGATATATGGGATCTGTTTAGCCCGGCGTACCCGTTCGATCACATAATAAAAGTCAGTTGAGGTAAGACCTAGTTGGGTCAAGATCGTGGGATGGTTGTCCCGCGTGATACTGATGACTTCCACGCGATCATCGGGGGCGTAAAGACCTCTAGATCGCTGAACTTAACGGTCTTTAGCTTGCGCGAGCGTGAGATAAAGGTCCCTTTACCTTGGTAACGCACTAAAAAGCCTTCAGCGACGAGTTCTTTTAAGGCGCGGATCACGGTGATCGAACTGACGTGAAAGCGTTTGGTGAGTTCAGCTTCACTGTAAAATTTGTCACCGCTTTCAAATTTACCGGATGAAATTTCATTTTTGAGATTATTTTTGACGAGTTGGTGCTTAGGGATCTTCATAATAATTACACATCCTTTGTGAGGGGCACTTTGTAAGCAAAATAGCGTGAAGGAGCGGTCGTGATCGTAAATTCAAAGGGACGGTCGAAGCTATCATAGGCGAGCCGTTGGATCTTAAGACAGGGTGAACCCACGCGTAGATCGAGTAAGTCAGCTTCGCGTTCGTTGATGAGACTAGCAAAAAATTCCTCTGCGCCATCCTTGATCTTCAGCTGATATTTAGTGGCAAGGAGGTCATAGAGCGAGTTTTTGACCAGTTCATTGCGTTTTAAAGCGGGAAAACGTTCAGCTGGTAAAAAGGTTTTTTCAAACAAAACTGGCTGATGCCCCAATAAGCGTAGGCGCTCAACGCGGTAAACTGGTTCATCTTGAGCTAAATGGAGCATTTGGGCGACATAGTAATTAGGGATCGTTTGGGTAAAAAGCAAGATCTCAGTCGTGGGTGCCTGCTCAGCGGGCATGTCTAATTTGCTAAAACTGTAAAAATGTGCGTAATCATATTGAACGGGTTCATAAGTCACATAATAGCCGACATTTTTAGCTTTGGCGATCAATTTTAGGTCTTCTAATTCACTTAAAGCAGCACGTACGGTGGAGCGACTGACGGAATATTTGTGCGCTAATTCTTTTTCTGTGAAGAAGCGGGTATTCGTTGGTTGCTGAGTCTCTAAGATGTTTTTGATCAATTTGTCTGCTAGAATAGCATATTTAGGGCGTTTTGTCATCGCTTAACTCACCTACTTTGAAAAAATTGTACGTTGAAAAAAAACGCAAACTGATAACGTTTCACCCCAATTATACACTAAATGGTATGTAAATTAATACTGAAAAAGTATAGCAAAAAAGCTTAATTAATTGTGTAAATAAGCTAGAATTAAATTATAAATGATAACGCATACAAAAGTGTGTGACTAACCATTACAGGTATATACCACTTTCAGCTGAACCATTTTTTTGTAGCATTTATTTATTATTACCGTAACTTAGTATATTAACATAATGATTTTATTCAAGAGGACAGATGAATATGGAGAATTTTATCGTACGAGAAGATGGACTTTATCTAAACGATGAACCGTTCAAACTTCTCTCGGGGCGATCCATTATTTTCGGATCCCACGTGAACAATGGTATCGGTCCTTATATAACTTAAAAGCTTTAGGTTTCAATACGGTCGAAACATATACGGCCTGGAACCTCCACGAACCTAAAGAAGGCGTGTTTGATTTCAGTGATCGGCTTGACCTCAAGGCTTTCATTGAATTAGCCCAGCGTCTAGGCTTGTATGTGATCGTGCGCCCGTCACCATACATCTGTGCGGAATGGGAATTTGGCGGCCTACCAGCTTGGCTCTTGACGAAAGAAAATGTCAGGTTACGCGCTAATGATCCTGTTTTCTTACAGGCTGTCGCGCGTTATTACCAAGAGCTTTTTCAGATCTTGACGCCATTGCAGATCACGCATGGTGGTCCGATCATCATGATGCAGATCGAGAATGAATACGGCTCATACAGCGAGGACAAAACTTATTTACGCCAGATCAAAGCTTTGATGGAAAAATACGGTGCTGATGTGACATTGTTTACCGCCGATGGGGCTTGGCAAGCAACGTTACGTGCCGGGAGTTTGCTAGAAGACAAGATCTTAGCGACAGGTAATTTTGGCTCCCATGCCAAAGAAAATTTCGCAGCGTTAAAGGCGTACCAAGAAAAAATGGGGGTCAAGCAACCCTTGATCTGCATGGAATTTTGGGATGGCTGGTTCAGTCGTTGGGGCGAGCCCGTAGTCAAACGTGATCAAGCTGAACTTTTAGAAGCATTGCGTGAAGTTTTAACGCTAGGTGCGGGTGTCAACCTGTACATGTTCCATGGTGGTACTAACTTTGGTTTCATGAATGGCTGTTCAGCACGTAGGGAACACGACTTACCGCAGATCACATCATATGACTATGTTGCCCTGTTGAATGAAGCCGGCGAACCAACGCCTACCTACTATGCGATCCAAGAGCTGCTCAGCGAGATGTATCCAGAACTTGAACAAAAAGAACCATTAGTCGAAAAGATGATCAACGTTTGGGATATCAAATTGACAGGTCAAGTCGATCTATTCACTTGTTTAGACCAAGTCAGTGAAAAGCATAACAGTCAATATCCCGAGTCGATGGAAGCGTTGGGCAGTGGCTATGGCTATGTGTTGTATCGCACGCAGATCTTACGCGATAAACTAGACAAAGAACGTTTTCGCGTGATCGATGCCAGAGACCGGCTAGGCTTTTATCTAGATGGTGAGCATGTAGCGACCCAATACCAAGAAGAGATCGGAGCTGACATCGAGGTCAAGTTACCTAATGAAACTGCTCGACTCGACATCTTAGTCGAAAACATGGGACGGGTCAATTACGGGAGCAAGTTATTAGCCAATACGCAACGCAAAGGACTCGGACGTGGTGTCATGGCTGATCTACACTTTATCTTAGGTTGGGAACAGTATATTTTGAACTTTGATAAGCTTGCCGCAGTTGATTTTACAGGTGAATGTGTCAAAGGCCGACCGAGCTTTTATCGCTATGAGGTCGAGTTAGCTGAGACCGGAAACTGTTATCTAGACTTAAGTGGTTTTGGCAAAGGGGTCGCGCTGGTAAATGGACATAATTTAGGGCGCTTTTGGCAAAAAGGCCCGCAGTTAGCGCTCTTTGTTCCCGCTGAATTCTTAAACCAAGGTCAAAATGAAATCGTTATCTTTGAAACAGAAGGTATTTATCAAACTAAGCTGAATTTGGTAGAAAGACCGATCTATAAACATATTGAGGAGGATGCGCAATGATTATTGCAGTACGGATCGATGGACGTTTGATCCATGGACAGGTAGCTAATTTATGGACGACTAAGTTAAATATTACACGGATCATGGTCGTAGATGATGAAGTTTCACAAAGTGCGATCGAAAAAAGTGGGCTTAAGCTTGCAACGCCAGCGGGAGTCAAATTGAGTGTTCTTCCGTACGCGCGCGCAGCGGAAAATATCTTAGCTGGTCGTTATGACTCACAACGTTTGTTGATCGTGGCCAAAAAACCGCATTATTTATTGAAATTAGTTGAAGCCGGGGTCCCACTTGAAGAGATCAATGTGGGTAACATGTCACAGTCAGACACGACGACTTCGATCACACGCTCAGTGAATGTTGATGAGTAAGATGTTGCCGAATTCAAAGAATTGAACAAACATGGGGTCCATTTGATCCATCAAATGGTGCCTGCTGATTCGGCTGAAGATTTTATGGAGCTATTAAATAAGAAAGGGTGAGCCTAAATGACAATTGCATGGTGGCAGATTTTACTACTTACGTTGTATGCCGGATACCAGATCTTAGATGAATTGCAGATCAACTCCTCGGCTGGTTCCGCTGTTTTTGCCGATTTGATCTCCGGTCTTGTAATGGGTGATCTAAAGACTGGTTTGTATATTGGTGGGATGATGCAGTTGACGATCCTTGGGGTCGGAACTTTTGGTGGCGCTTCCATAATCGATGCCAACTCGGGTACGATCTTGGCGACTGCTTTTGCCGTTTCGGTTGGGATGGATCCAAAACAAGCGATGGCAGCGATCGCCGTGCCGGTGGCCGCCTTGATGATCCAGACTGATATCTTGGGTCGTTTTGCTAATACGTATTTTGCACACAAGATCGATAAAGATGTGGAAAACTTCGAATACAAGAAGATCGAACGTCACTTCTTGATGGGTGCGATCTCATGGTCACTTTCCCGGATGTTACCAGTGTTCCTAGCTTTAGCCTTTGGTGGTGGCTTAGTTTCCAAAGTCGTTGGTTACTTGAACGGCGATCTCAAATGGCTAGGTGACGGGCTCTCAGTTGCTGGGGCAGTCTTACCAGCTGTCGGGTTTGCGATCTTATTGCGCTACTTGCCAGTTAAGAAACACTTTGCTTATTTGATCTTAGGTTTTGTGATCACTGCACTATTGACAACGCTCTTTGGCAATATCCAATTGCTCGGCACAAGTGTTGCTGGCCTAGACAAGACTTTAGTAGCTAACTTCAACAGTATGCCAATGTTAGCGATTGCTTTGATCGGTCTAGCTTTAGCCTATATCTCTTACAAACGCAGTGATGCGGATGCACCAAAAGCACCGCAACAACCACAGGTAAATAATAACAGTGAGGGGGAAATTGAAGATGACGAACTCTAATAAACCAAAAACAACAGGTTACAAATTGACCGATGCCGACTTCAAGCAGATCAACCGGCGCAGTCTCTTTGGCTTCCAGTTAGGCTGGAACTACGAACGCATGCAAGCGTCAGGTTATCTGTATACGATCTTGCCACAATTGCGCAAGATGTATGGTGACGGAACACCTGAATTAAAGAAAATGATGAAATTACACACCCAATTCTTCAACACGTCAAACTTTTTCAATACGATCGTTACAGGGATCGACTTGGCGTTGGAAGAAGAAGGAACTGACTCAGCTGAAACTGTTAATGGGTTGAAAGCTGGTCTGATGGGACCTTTAGCCGCGATCGGGGATGCGATCTTTGCGGCCTTGATCCCAGCTATTTTCGGTGCAATTGCTGCTGACATGGCAGTTAAAGGAAATCCTTTAGGTGTCTTGATCTGGGTCGGTGCAAGTATCGCCGTAATGATCTTTCGTTGGAGCCAATTAAAATTTGCCTACAAAGAAGGAACTGAACTGGTAACAGCGATGCAACACCGCTTGACCGCTTTGACGGATGCTACAACTCAGCTTGGTGTCTTCATGGTCGGGGCGTTGGTAGCAACGATGATCAACGTTAAGCTCGCTTGGGCCCCAATGATCGGGGATGTTAAGCTCGATTTCCAAAACAACTTAGATATGTTGCTACCACGTCTTTTACCAGCTGTGATCGTATTGGCGATCTACTGGATGTTAGGTAAGAAGAATATGACTTCGACCAAAGCGATCTTTATCGTACTCTTTGTTTCGATCGCGTTATCAGCTTTAGGTGTTATTTCAAAATAGACTTTTAACGGACCATGGTGAAGTAGCTTCATTGTGGTTCGTTTACCATAGGAAAGGAAATGAAACTTATGAAACCATTAGTATTGATCAGTCACGGAGATATGTGTGTTGAATTGAAGAAAAGTGTCGAAATGATCATGGGGCCCCAAGACGATATTTACACAGTATCGCTATTGCCCAATGAAGGCCAATCAGAGTTTTTAGCTAAATTTAAAAAAGTCGTTGCTGGATTAGATGATTTTATCGTGTTAGCCGATCTATACGGCGGGACACCGTGCAATGTGATCGCAAAACAGATCATAGCCGGCGCTAATTACCGACTCTATGCTGGGATGAACATGGCAATGGTGATCGGGTATTTGAACGCAGAAATGTTAGGTTCAAAGGCAGATCTTATTGCGGAAGCGCGTAATGGCGTGACCGATGTCAATGAAGCGCTCCATGGCTTGATCGATGCAAATAGTTAAGAGGTGATCAGATTGTTTGAAAAAAGTAACGCGACCTTAGAAAAATTAGGAGCCGTTATTACGACCCGTGAGATCCAACAAGAACCAAAACTTTGGTTAGAGACCCTAGCAATCTGTCAACAGCATCAAGCTAAATTAGCTGACTTGTTGGCTAGCTTTGAGCTCAAAGAAAACCAAAAGATCCGCGTGATCTTCACAGGAGCGGGGACCTCACAGTATGTGGGGGATACCTTAGTTCCTTACCTGCGTCGGACGGGGGACACGAACCGCTTTGAATTCGTGAGTCTAGGGACTACGGATATCGTGGCAGCACCCAAAGACTATCTGTTAGCCGATGAACCGACCTTACTCGTGTCCTTTGCGCGTAGTGGGAATAGCCCTGAAAGTAAGGCAACTGTGAAACTGGCAAATAAAGTCGTCAAACAGGTCAAGCATTTGGTGATCACCTGTGCTACTGAGGGCGCTTTAGCAGTTACAGGAAAGGCTGATGCGAACAGCTTGGTCGTCTTAATGCCAGAACTTTCTAACGATAAAGGATTTGCGATGACCGGATCATTTACGTGCATGACGTTAGCGGGTCTCTTGTTCTTTGATCAGACTGACCAAGCTAAAAAGATCGAATATGTAAAAACGGCGGCTAAACTAAGCGAGTATGTGATCGAACAAGAAGCTCAGTTAGCAGCTTTGGTCGAGCTTGATTTTGACCGGATCGTTTATCTAGGATCAGGCCCGTTGAGCGGACTAGCTCGGGAAGCGCAATTAAAGATCTTGGAACTGACTCATGGCCAGATCGCGACAGTCTTTGATTCTTCGATGGGCTTTAGACATGGGCCAAAATCCTTTATCAATGCGAAGACTTTAGTGCTAGATTTTGTCGCTAATGATCCGTATACCCGCAAATATGATCTTGATGTGTTAGAAGAAGTTCACGCCGATCAGATCGCTTTGCAGACGGTAAGCATCGGGCAAGTGAGTGGCCATGAATTTACTGGCCAACGCTTTGATTATCCACCAAGTGAGATCTTACCAGAAGGCTACTTGGTCTTGCCTGATATCATGGTGGCGCAAGTGATCGCTTTATTGACTTCACTTAAGATCGGTAATACACCTGATACTCCATCACCAAGCGGGACCGTTAATCGTGTTGTTAAAGGTGTTTTGATCCACGAATTTGAATAAAGAAGGCGAAATGACATGCATTATTATGTAAAAGCACAGACATTTTTAACTAAAAGTGGGGTAAAAACTGGGGGCTATTTAGAGATAAAGGATGGTAAATTTGGCCGTTGTCTACCACCAGAGACTGATCTTTCTGCTGCAACGATCATCGACAAAAAAGATGCGATCATTGCCCCGGGCTTAGTTGATACGCACATCCATGGCTTTGCGGGACATGACGTGATGGATGCCTATCCAGCAGGCTTAGCTGAGATCTCACAGGGGTTACTTTCATGTGGGGTAACTTCCTATCTGCCGACAACTTTGACCGCACCACCACAAAAGTTAGCGCAGGTTTGTCAGTTGCTAGGTGAAAAAGCCCATGAAATATCAGGGGCCAAGATCCAAGGGATATATCTTGAGGGACCTTACTTTACTACGGAGCATAAAGGAGCACAGAACCCAGCGTATATGCGCGATGCAGATTTTGTTGAGCTCGAACGCCTGCAAGCTTACGCAAAAGGAATGATCAAAAAGATCGCCCTTGCCCCAGAACATCCTGGAGCGCTCGAATTTACCAAGCAAGCTGTCAAAAGTGGGGTCAAGGTTTGTCTCGGGCATAGTAACGCGACCTACGAAGAAGCGATGGCAGCTGTGGATGCTGGCGCTGACATCTTTGTTCACACGTATAATGGAATGAGTGGCCTAAATCATCGGGCACCTGGAATGGTCGGAGCTGCTTTTGCAAGTGATGCTTACACTGAATTGATCTGTGACGGGCATCATGTTCATCTGGGAGCGATCACAGCGTTGCTCAAGGCTAAACAAGAAAAGACCGTTTTGGTGACTGATTGTATGCAAGCCGGTGGGATGCCTGAAGGTGAGTATATGTTAGGCGAGTTTTTGGTCGAGGTCAAAGATGGAGCGGCCCGACTAAAAGATGGTGGCAGTTTAGCTGGCAGTGTCTTAGAGCTATTTACCGCAGTCAAAAACCTTGTTGATTGGGGGCTATGTAGCCTTTCAGAAGCATTTGAAATGGCAAGTGAGCTTCCAGCTAAGAGTGCCGGGATCGCCGATGTCTGTGGTAGTATTCAAAATGGACGTGACGCTGATTTCTTGGTAGTCAGTCCAACTTTAGGGCTCAAAGAAACTTATGTTGATGGACAAAGTGTTTATCAAAAATAATGCTCTTTTTGATAAGCGAATAAACTCCCGCTCAGGATGCAAGAATGCACCTTGAGCGGGAGTTTTTGCTAGTAGTTATTTACACACTACCAGATCTCTTTACCTGTTTCGACTACTAATTTGACCTTGGCCCATTGTTCATCTTCGGTCAATTCGTTGCCTTCTTCTGTTGAAGCAAAACCACATTGAGTTGAGATACCCAGATTTTCTAAGGGTACTAGCTTGGCTGCTTCAGCTACTCTAGCCTTTAATTTAGCTGGATCTTCTAAGTCAGGGAATTTTGATGTCACTAAGCCTAAAATGATCTTAACGTCTTTTCGATCGTTCCAGATCCGCTTTAAGGCATCAAAATTGCCAGAACGTTCATTATCGTATTCTAAGAATAATTCATCATAGTTCAAAAGACTTAAGTATGGTGCGATCACGTCATAGCTACCACTGAATAGGTAAGTCGATTTGAAATTGCCCCGACAAATGTGGGTCGTGACGGTCATATCGGCTGGGACTTTTTCGAGCATCTTATTGATGACAAAGACGCTATCTTTGGCTAAAGCTAAATATTTGTCGCGTTCTTCACCCGTGGTTTCATTTAACTTGCTGATCAAAAAGGCCCAGGTCGTATCGTCTAATTGTAAATAACGACAACCTAGATCATAGAAATGCTTGATCGTTTCACTATAAGCTTGAGCTAAGCCCTTGAGAAATTCTTCCCAATTAGCATAGAAGAGTTTGTAATTTTTACTGCGATCATCTCTAAAGAAAAGTGTTGGAGAAGGGATCGTTTGTTTAGCAACAACGCCTTTTGGAACGATGCTCTTTAGATACTTAAATTGTTCAAAGAAGGGGTGGTCGGGATTATATTCGATACGGCCGCCCAACTCAACATTGTCAGTTCGGGTCTTTTCCCCGTGGAATTTATAACTTTGGCGATAATCATAGCGTTTGACGCCCTTGAAGCCCCAAAGAAAATCTAAATGCCACCAACTGCGACCAAATTCACCATCGGTTGCATCCTTTAAGCCAAGTTTAGCTTGTTTTTCAACAACACGTTTGATCTCTTTTTTCAAGATCTCATCGTAATTGGCTTGATCGATCTTACCGTTTGCTAAATCCTCTTTAGCATGTTTTAATTTATTTGGTCGTAAAAAACTACCGACAACATCATAGTGTGAACTAAATTTTTCACTCATAATTAATGCCCCCTTGAAATCGTGAAGTGCTAAACCTCACGTTACTTTAAGGATAACGCTAATTTTCCACTTAGACAAAGAAAAGCAATTTTGTAGCTAAAAATAGTGAAAAAACCAAGGAAAGTTTCAAGGATAAGGTACCTATTAAAAACGACCAATTTTAGCTAGAATAATACTAAAACTAGAGATAATGAAGGAATGTTAAGATGTGAAGTGTCCAAAATGTAATTCGACTAATCCAGCTGGCTCAAAATTTTGCCAAAGTTGTGGTGAGACCTTGCCAGATCCAATTGAGCAAATGCCAATCTCTAAGCCAGAAAAGATCTGCCAAAATTGTGGGACTCCAAATGATATCAAAAATGATTTTTGTGACCAATGTGGTACCCCATTTGATGGCACGGCTCCAAAGCAAGCGCCAGCGCCAGAACCGACCTATTCGCGGACGCAAGGGCCTTATGCGGGTGTTCCCCAACATAAAAGCAATCTAGCCGGGATAATCATTGGTGTAGTTGCAGGGCTACTTGTTTTAAGTGTTGGTGGGTATTTTGCCTATAATACACTCAATAAACCAGCTAACGAACCGACTTCTGTAGCTAAAAGTAGTAGTAAGGATAAAAGTTCGACTGTAAAAGAGAGTAGTAGCGCTGCTTCTAGCAGTAGTGAAGCTCCAAGTTCAAAGTCCAACTTTGATGAAGCTAAAGTCAAAGAACTTGTAGCTAGTGATATCGGCGGGATCGCTGGTGATAAAACGGTCTACGTGGCACCGATGAACGAAGATGTGAGTTATCTTTTGAACAATCAGACCCAAAGTGCAGCTTCGGTGATCAAGCTCTTTATTTTAGCGGCAGCCTATGCCCAACAAAAGATCGGGACGATCAATTTAGACGATACGTATACCCTTTCCAATGCTGATAAAGTTGGCGGGACGGGTGTGATCCAAAACATGCCAGCCGGTAAGACCTTTACTTACCGTGAATTATTAGCTTATATGATCGATGAAAGTGACAATACAGCGGCTAACATCATGATCGATGCTTTAGGTGGGATCGATAAAGTCAATGCACAGATCGAAAAGATGGGAGCACATGATACTAAGTTACAACGTAAGATGATGGATACGAAGTCACTTGAGGCTGGCCGAGATAACATCACGTCGGCTGCTGATGTGGGTGAATTGTTGAAGAAAGTTTATAACCACAAATTGATCAGTAAGAGTGACAGTGCTGAATTCTTAGATATTTTAAACAAGAACCGTGATCATGATAAATTAGTTCGCGACCTACCAACTGGGGCTAAAGTCTACAATAAGACTGGTATCATGCAAAATTACGGGATCTTAAATGATGCAGCGATCATTGAAAATGAAAAAGGTGCCTTTGTTGTCGTTGTTTTGACCCAAAATGGTGATAACAATGAAGAACGATCTGCCATGAATAAATTAGGTTTGGACCTATACAATACCCTTTTACAATAAGCTTAGGGTGCCATGAGGTGATAACATGAAAAAGCATTTACGTGTTTTGGGCGTGCTTGTTTGCCTGTTACCCCTGATGACAGGGTGTTTGCCCCAAACTAAGGTCAAACAAGAATCTAGTAGCAGCCATAAAACTAGCCAAACAACTAAAAAGAAGACTAGTAGCAGTAGTTCTAGTGAAAGCCAAGTCAGTGAAACGTCAAGCAGTCGAGCCGCCGCTTCACATGCCCCAGTGACAAAGGGGGTGGCTGGGGAGCAACCAGCTACTGCATCAAGCCAGGCGCCGGCAGCGACCAGTTCTGTTGTTGGACAGACTATAACCGATGGAATGGATTTTTACTATCGTTTAGCAGTCCAAGCAGGAATATGTGATCCTAATGTTTCACTTGAGGATTTTTATCGTGAAGCAACTTGGGGTGATCAACAAGTTACTTATCAAGGACGGACAGTAACTGTTAAACGTATCCACGAGGGTGAGGGTGCGTATGAACAGGACGGTAAAACGGTGATCGATAAAGATATCTATGAGATCGTTTCGGTAAATTGAAAATAATGCACAAAAAAATCGGGTGTGTCGTAGCTGTATGCTAAGACACTACCCGATTTTTTGTGCATTTTTACGCACTGTTATAGTAGTCGTGCTCCGAATTGTAATGCCTAGCGCATGGTTATGAATAGTCAATAATGCTAAAAGAATAAGATATTTGCAAAAAAGTTGCTTGCGGTGTATCCTAGTATGAAATATATACGGAGGTGTTTTTCATGGGCATGCATGAATATTTAAAGAGTTTGAGTGATCTTGAGATGATCAATCGGGCCCCAGGTTATTTCAAATTTGAAGAACACAATGTGGCGGCCCACTCATTTAAAGTGACGCAAGCTGCGCAAATGTTAGGTGATATCGAAGAGCAAGCGGGTAATGAGGTAGATTGGCGTTCACTGTATGAAAAGGCGCTTAATCACGATTACACAGAGCGTTTTATCGGGGATATCAAGACACCGGTCAAGTATGCGACCAATGAATTGCGGACGATGTTGGCTAAAGTTGATGAGTCGTTGACCGAAAACTTCATCCAAACTGAGATCCCCGTCGAATTTCGCGCAGCCTATGAGCGCAGATTTGCAGAAGGTAAAGACGATACTTTAGAAGGAAAGATCTTGTCAGTCGCAGATAAGATCGACTTGATGTATGAGTCCTTTGGTGAGATCCAAAAGGGTAATCCAGAACCAGTTTACATGGATATTTATCGTTCAAGTTTAAAGGCGATCATGAAGTTCAATGATATGGCAAGTGTGCAATATTTCTTGAAGATGATCTTGCCGGAATTATTGAAGGATAATGCGAACACCAATGCGCAAAATCATTTAGCGATCATGACGACCCAGATCATTCAACAATAGCCAAAAAGACGCTGTTTAGGCGTCTTTTTTTGTTAAAAACATTAAAGTATTAATTAAGGAAAATAAGTGTTATCCTATTTGTGGACAGGAGTGATCAAATTGACAGAACAACGAACTTTAGTGTTAGTTAAACCAGATGGCGTCGAAGGTCAACACATCGGCGATATCATTACCCGTATCGAACACAAAGGCTACCAGATCACAGCCTTGAAAGTGATCCAAGCGACTAAAGAGCAACTTGAAGCGCACTATGAAGATAAAGTCAATGCGCCATTTTTCCCAGAATTGGTCTCATATATGCAAGAAGGACCGATCGTTGGGATCATCGTGACCGGAACCAATGTCGTTCCTATCATTCATCGCATGGCAGGTGCAACCAACCCTGGCCAAGCTGATTGGGGCACAGTGCGTGGAGACTTTGGGCGTGAATGGCCCGACGGTAATTTGCGTAATGTGATCCATACTTCGGATAGTCCAAGTGAAGCTGAAAGAGAGATCAGCATTTGGTTCCCAGAAGAAAGTAGATAAATTTACCAAAGATCGACAAGTTGTCGGTCTTTTTAGCTAGAAAGAAGGAACATATCTAGAAAGAAGGAACATATATGGTAGTTTTAAATCAAGCCAAGCGCCTCGAACTCTTGGAAAAGCTAGTCGCGATCCCTTCAGTCAATGATCATGAGCAAGACGTAGCCCAATTTTTACATAAATATTTAGCCAAATATGGGATCAGTTCGCAGTTAGTTCAAGTAGCTCCAGATCGTGCTTGTTTAGTTGCCCAAATCGGGACTGGGACACCTTGTCTAGCACTTGCGGGACACTTAGATGTGGTTGATGCCACAGCTAGTGCTTGGCAAAGTGATCCCTTTGTTTTGACCGAACGCAACGAAAAACTATATGGCCGTGGTGCTAGTGATATGAAAGCCGGGGTGGCAGCTTTGGTAATCGCTTTGATCGAATTGGTCCATGCCAAGAAACTGCCAAAGGGACAAGTACGGCTGTTATTGACGGTCGGTGAAGAGATGGAGCAAGCCGGCTCGAAGTTACTTTACGAGCAAGGATATATGCAAGATGTCGATGCGTTACTGATCGCGGAGCCGACTGATCTAAAAGTAGCTTATGCGTATAAAGGATCGATGGATATAAGCGTCATCTCGCGGGGAAAGAGTGCGCATAGTTCGATGCCAGAACAGGGATATAATGCTTTAGAACCATTGATCGAATTTTTATATCAGACTAAAAAAGCTTTTCTAAAGGCAGCCAAACTAGATGAACTGTTAGGCAATGCGACCTTCAATGCGACTGTGTTGAAGGCTGGGAGCCAAGTCAACTCGTTGCCTGAGCGAGCCACCGCTGAGATCAATGTTAGAACGACTCCGACTGTGGATAATGAAAAAGTTCAAGCACTGATCGAGCTGTGGAAAAACAAACTAAATGACACGGGGCTAAGCTTACAACTACAACTTATCTAAATAAAGTGGCAGTCAAAAAAGATCCCGATTCATCTTTGGTGCACTTGGCCCAAGCTTTAGGCGAGAAATATTTGGGGCAGACGATCAAAAAGATCGCATTAGCCCCAGTGACGGATGCGTCCAACCTGACTTTGGACAAGCCAGCAACTTTTCCATTAGCGATCTTTGGTCCGGGGAACCAAAGTGTTCATCAAGTCGATGAATATGTGGATAAGTCACAGTATCTGGCATTTTGTGAGCTTTATCAGGCGCTGATCGTGCAGTATTTGGAGAAATAAATTATTGCAAAGGGGAGAAAAAGAGGATCTATTACAACCTGCAGTAGTTGTGTTGCTAACACTTGAATTTATTTTAATTGTGTTGATTTGCTTGTACTGGTGGAAGTTGTTGGAATTTAGTTGGTAAGTTTTTGAGAAATTGGCTAGTCAGGTAACGTGTTCTAACTGGTTCATAAAATTTTTTGAAGTCGATCAAGCACGTGCAGGAATGTTTTTATTTGGTGCCAGTATGAGTATTGGTAGTATGTTATTTATGATCATTTTCTTTTTTACAGAGTTTTTTTCAAATCAAAGTTTGCAGAAATTAAAATGGTATGTACTAGCGGGAAACATTTCGATAATTTTTTTGACACCATTATTGATGTTAAATCCATTGCTACTTGTATTCACGATAGTTGTTGCCTTAGGCGCATGGGCTCTGATTTATGTTAATGGTTAAGATAAGGATGTTGGCAAAGTCCATTATCTATTGCCTAAATCATTTACGATAACGTCGGATCAATACTGATGGGACGCTAAAAGAAGCTAATTTAAACGAACATGGGTATATTTTTGCAGCTGGGATCAAAATATCACACTTGATAGATAAATATTAGATTTGATAATCAAAAGCACTGGGACTAATGTTTCTTCGAGAAAAGTATTGTCACTTTTGTTGAGTGATGGGACTTTGTACGCCAAGTTTCACCAGGAATATTAAACGGTAAATGAAGCTAAACTTGATAGTCAGTGGCAGGGGGAATGCACTCAGAAAGCATTTGTCAGATGCCGAGATCGAAGAAATGATCGCACCGTATATTAAAGAACGGCTTTGGGACAATGATCAAGCTACTCAAAATCTCCAGCAGGTCCAACAATATCAGACTAAGACAGCCGATTTTAGCAAGAGTCTATCGAAAGTAGCTAAAAATATCCAAGACGATGACACCAAAGCAAGTAAGGAATTGTTTAAAACTTGATCGGGTCTCCATTAGACACCATATAAAAATGCCACTCAAGGATAGCAGCTATCCTGAGTGGTATTTTTGCGTTATTTAGTTGTTATTTGGTTTCTTTTTTACGATCAAAACCAACTAGCGTAAAGAGACTAGCTAAACCGAGCGCTAAGAGACCTAAGATCGAAGCTTGATGTTTTGCTTCACCTGTTTGTGGTAGGTCAGTAGTTGCTGGTGTAGCAGGCGTTTTGGCTTTATCTTGGAGTACAGGAGCAACTTGTTTGTTAGCTGCTGTAACGTGTTTTTTATCTGTGCCTGAACCGGTAGTGTTATCTTTACCAAAGCCAGTTCCAGTATTTTCTTTTTCTTGATCTTGGCTTGCAGCTTGATCTTCTTTAGTGTCTTGATCATTTTGGTCGTGTCGTTCCTGATCTTGTTTTTCCTGATCTTGTTGTTCCTGTTTTTCAGAGCTATCTGATTCTTTTTCAGGTTCGACCGTGTAGACATTCATCACAGCAGCTACATTGCCGTATTTATTGACTAAGCTGTAGAGGCCATTTGGATGGAACTCTTCTGGATCGAGCTCTTGGAAGCTTTGGGTCGCTGGATCAAAGAGCAGAAGGGATGTTTCTGGATATTGTTCGACGAATGCATCGGCATGGTTGCGCTCAACATCTACGGCTGCTGGGACCTCTGATTTAGGTTGGTAGTAGACAAAGAACTTCCGGGTCGTGTGATTACCCGTCACATCGAGCACATCAAGCGTATAGACGTGTTTTGTCTCACCATTTTCATCATTTAGGACAAAGCTTCTTTCAAAGCCGTAAGGAGCGTATGGATTGCCTCCGTGGTTGATACCTGAATGGTGGAATTCACGGAATTCGTTATCCCCGTTGAAGAAGAAACGGTAACCATCGAGATTATCGTGGGCAGATCCTTTGATCGTGAAGTTTGGTTCGTTAGTGTAAACGTAATAATTTTCACCGTCAAAATCGTAGTTAGCGACATTTTCAAATTCAAGTGTTGGTAAGACTGTATCTAAGATGACTTGAACTGTTCCACGTGTCTTTTGGCCATCTTTTGTGGTGTAGATATAGGCAAGTGGACGTTGTTCGGTCGGCTTGATGTTGAATTCAAAGCCAAAAGTCCCATCTTCGTTGAATGAAACGTGATTTTGTGGATCTTGTTCATCAGCGCTATTTCCCAACATGATCAATTGCACCACATCTGGGCTAACTTTACCAGTCACATGGAAGGTTTGTGCCTTAGGATCATATACGCCATCAGCGATTGCTTGAGCGCCGATCCAGTTGTAGTTGTTATCTTCAAGGTAGTCAAAACTGATCTCTGAGTTAGGTTCGCTTCGGGTCGTTAGGTCGCTCAAAGCATGTCCTGGTAGTACACCTGGCGCACCTAAAGTAGTTGGATCAGCCTTTTCTTGGACTAGATCAGTCTGTAATTCAGCAACATTAGCGAAGTTATACCGCTGTGGTTGGTTACTTGGACGTGCATCAACTCCGAGATAAGCTTTATCGGAAGCTGTAGTTTGGACCACATTAAAGGTCGGTCCCACAACTTCGGTCCAGCCTAATAAGACAGTCCGGCGACTTGAATTTTTGACTTTGACTTCAAAAGTCGCTAAGCCATCTTTGACACTTGCTTCATAGACATCTCCGGTGAAGTAGTCACGGGCAAAGGCTTTGACTCCATTACCGGCTGTGACAGCGGCATAGACAAAGACGTGTTCTGGATCATTAGTTGTGACGGTATCTAAGTCGATCCCAAAGCTTTGTACAGTCGTGTGTGCTTTTTGCCAAGCAAAGGCAGCCTTTGGTGTTGCCGTATTTAGGGTCAATAAGACATCTTTACCAGCTTGATCAGCCGTGAAGACGACTTTTTCAACGTCAGCGTTGACATTTAAGCTGTAAGTTGAGTTAGCTTTTGGTTCAACTAACTGGCCATTGTAATAGAATGGTTGGGTCGTCCCACCAACTAGAGTATAGCTGTTAGTTTTAGCATCATAGAATTTGCTATCTTTATCAAAGCTTAGTCCATCAACGGCATTCCAAATATTGACCGTTTGAGGGACTGTTGCTACACCGGCAACTTCGCTGGTAAAGAGACCTACATTGTCGGCAGTATCAGCGACCATGACGGTGACTTGGTTTTGTGCTGCGGTAAAGGCGGCTAATTCCTCTGGTCTCAATTCAAAGTTAGCAGTCCCACTTAGCTTCGCCTCGTCATTGAATTTTGAAGCACCTTCATTTAGTTTGTGGCCAAAGAGCTTACCATTGATCTGAACGACAGCATAGGAATAGTCAGTAAAGCCTGCTCCCGTATCGGAAAAATCAAAGCTCAAATGACCACTTGGTTTATCAGCAGCAGTGTCGAGCGTTAATTTATAGTTGCTGATCGTTGGAGCTGTTGTATCGATGATGATCGGGTAATCAGCTGTTTGGACTTTCTTTTGTCCATCATTGTAGAGCGTGGCAACAAAGCGGTAAGTATATTGTCCATCGGAAGCTACTTCAAATTCACCAGTCTTGTCATTATAGACCATTCCGTCCCAATCAAAGGTGTTGGGATCATTTCGCATGGAGACCGATAAACTCACATCTTGGTTACGGTCGGATTGGTAAACTGATTTATCTAAACCTTTTTCATCGGCAACGACCCGGACAACTTTACCATTTTGATCCAAAACAACGACTTTTAAGTCTTGCAAGTTTTGTTTGACAAAGGCAACTGGTTTTAAGAGATCGCTCTTATTATCATTATTTGGTGAGAAGGCCACTTTACCATCTTGATAGAGCTTAGCCACTTGTTGCCAGTTGTAATCACCGTCTAAGTTGACTAATTTCTTCAATGATTCTTCATCAGCGATCCCACGTGGGTAATTGTGTTCGTTGACAAAGTAATTACCACCGTAAACATTTGTGGCATCATTAGCTTTTTTATCTAAAACTTCTTCACTAGTCATATCCCCAAAGTAGCCGAGGAAAGGTACGACTAGGGTGTTTTGCCCATTGTCGCCGGTAAAACGGAGCCAGCCTTCGACTAATTGATCTGGTGTAACACCATCTAGAGCTAAAGTATAAGGAACGGTCACTGTTTGGCCAGCTTTGACAACGACTTTGCTAGCGCCATTTACGCGCGCCCCAGTCAATTGTTCTTCGTAATAGTAACCAGTAAAGTCGTCACGTTTTTCGGTGAAACCACCACCAAGGTCATCGAAAGTATAAGTTTGATCGACGTTACTCAAGTTGGTAAAGGTCAAGTTGAATTGTGTGTTTGTCCCGATCTGGCGTAAAGAAAGTGAACTCGTTCCATCATCAGCCGTGATATAAACAGGTGAAGCAACGGCAGCACCAACGTTGATCTGGCCGGCACCTTGACGTCGTGGTGAGACCACTACACCTGACATTGCATCCAATAATGGTTGTGAGGTGTTCATCAATAAGGCTTTAGTTGCTTGGACAAGTTCAGCATTTTTGAGTGAGGTTTCCTTTTGTAATTTTTGCATCACTAAGGTAGCTGAGCCTGCAGCAAACGGCCCCGCCATCGAAGTCCCACTCATTGTCTTATAGCCATCGTCATTTCCCGTTGAAACGATCTGGCCCCCAGGAGCGGAGATATCTGGTTTCAAAGTGAAGTCTTGCATTGGACCCCAAGAAGAAAAGTCAGCCATGTTAGCATCAGCACCTTGCCCAGAGTTTGCGGCGGCAACTGTCAAAGCATTGCGCGAAGCCCCAGGATTAGCGACTGTGCTACTTGAAAATGGTTCAAAAGATCCGTTTGCTCCACCTGGTGAGTAGTGGGCATCTGGAGCTTCGATACTGCCCGCATGTCCGTTGTTTGAGGCCGAGATCGAAACAAAGACACCGTGGTCGATCGCATATTGGACCGCTTTTTGTTCGACATCATTTAGATCTGAGGCAGCGACCCCTTGGCCTAGTGACATTTGGATGACGTTAGCACCTAAATTGACAGCATCATAAATAGCTTGGGCGATATCATCAGTATTTTCATCGGCAAATTGACCGTTAAAGACCCGTAAAGCTAAAATTTGGCTTTCAGGTGCGACCCCAACGGCATATTTTTCATCCCCATTTGGACGACCGTCAGCTCCGATGATCCCAGCTACGTGTTGTCCGTGTTGGGAAGCGCCGGGGCCATCATCTTTGATCCAGTCATTGCTTTTTGAAGCATAGTTATAGACGAACGGGAATTTTTCAGACGCATAACTACCATAGCCGAGCTCGTTGATCTTAGCTTGGGCATCGGCTTGTGAAAGTTTAGGGTCTGTTGGTGCTTGTTGAAAATCTTTATGCGTTGTGTCAGCACCAGAGTCGATCACGGCTACGACCATCCCTTGGCCGCGGTAGCCTTGATCCCAAGCGCCCTCTACATTCCCCTTTTCATGGTCAGCTTGAGTCGTTGGAGCTGGTGTTTCACTGTCCGGTGTTTGTGTGGCCTCAGTTGTGGTGGCCTCAGTGGCTGGTGTCTGCAAGCTTTGTTGTGTTTCAGGCTGCGTTTGGGTCGTTTGTTGTTCATTTTCAGCCGTGGTAGTTACTTCTGTTGTAACTGCTTCGTCGGCTAAGACGCTCGGTGCCCCTAAGAATAAGAGAGCCCCAGAAGCGGTAATGATCGCAGCACTCACCCATCTTTTCTTAGCTTTATATAATTTATAACGGCGCTTTTCTTCATAATTGTGTCCCATGCAATTCACTTCCTTTTTTAGATTAAGCTAAATATAGCATAAATCCTTAATAAAATATAGATATTTTTAATATAAAATTATATTTTATGTAATGTAATATTAATAATTTTAGATGTTTATAACGGATTATGGTAGTAAATGATCGTAATTTTGGGAACTAAAATGTTAAAATGTTAGCTAGATAAAGCAATTAAGTGAACTAGGGGGGAAATCATGGAAGATAAGGATCTAATTATCGAAACCACGCTGTTAGCGGGGAAGATCATGATCGAAAATGGAGCTGACATGGCACGGATCGATGATACTTTGAAACGGATCGCTAAGAATTCAGGTGTAACGGACCCCGATATCTTTGAGACAACGACGGGGATCATGATGTCGATCAAGGGAGCCAATGCACAAGTCATTGCGATCGAAAAGCGCCGGATCGATCTGGAACGGATCTCGCGGGTCAATGATATCTCCCGAGCTTATCAAGCTAAGACCAAAACTTTAAGGGAAGTCCATGATCATCTGATGACGCTTGATCAGACGACCCCTGATTTTAGGTTACGGTGGTTAGTGTTAGCGGCGGGGATCGTGGGTGCGACCTTAGAGATCATGTATAACGGTTCATGGCAAGATTTTTTGCCGACCTTTGTGATCAGTGCTTTAGGCTATTATCTGTTCTATGTGGTCAATACGCGTTTTAAAGTTAAATTTGCGAGTGAATTTGTGGCTGCTTTAGCGATCGGGGCCTTGGCAGTCTTGAGTGTCAAATACGGCTTGGCTAAAAATTATAGTATCGTGATCATCGGAAGCGTCATGCCGTTAGTTCCGGGGGTCCCGTTGACCAATGCGGTACGTGATCTCTTGGCGGGGCATATTCTAAGTGGGATCGCCCGGGCAACGGAAGCCTTGTTGACCGCTGTTGCGATCGGAATGGGCATCGCTTGTGTTTTACGCTTCTTTTAGAAAGGAAAATTAAGATGGATCTAACAACGATCGTGATTCACGTCATTTTCAGTTATCTGGCTACGGTTGGCTTTGCGGTCACCTTGAATATTCCACGTTCAGCTTTGAACGTCTGTGGCCTGATCGGAGTCTTAGGCTGGATGACATATAAATTCTTATACCTTGCTCACACTGGGATGGTCTTAGCTAATCTAGTTGCGGCGGTCGTGATCGGTATTTGTTCGGTGATCGCAGCCCGGATCAAGCAAAAGCCGATGATCTTGTTCAACGTCCCGAGTTTAGTGCCATTAGTTCCCGGGGGCCAGGCTTATCGTGCAGTCTATTATTTTGCTTTTAAAAATGATGAATTGGCCTTACGCTTTTTAGTGGAAGCAGGGATGATCGCTGGGGCTTTAGCGATGGGCTTTTTCTTGGCCGAATTGTTGGCACAAGTTTATTTCAAATTCAGTGAACAAAAAAGAGCCTAGATCCAGGCTCTTTTTGTTAAGTAGTATAATTTTGGAGCATCTTTTTGATCTCTTGTTCCATTTTAGCTTTGAAATCAGCTGGGCTTAAGACTTTGATGCGTTTACCTTGACTTAAAAGCCACATCATTGCACCTTGATCGATAGTTTCAGCTTCGATCACAACGGAATCGGCTAATTTTTTAATGACTTTAGAGTTAGGGAAACGATCTAAGGCTGCTTCGACGGTCCCAGAGAATTCAAAGGTGATCGTGATCAGCTCGCCTGGGGTCATGTATTGGATGTTTTGGCGTAATTTCCCATCTTCATAGCGTAAATTTTGTGAGTGTCCCGCTTTTTTCTCGAGTGGGGTGTAGTCGATGATCCAATCTAGGCGAAAGAAAAGGTCTTTTTCGGCATCTTGGCTGTATGAAACAACGTAAAAGTAATAATCTGAAAAAATGATCGCTTTGGGCAGAATAGTGTGTGTTACTTGTTTTTTATCTTGTCTAGTATATACAATGTTTAAGAGCCGATGTTTAACGATATAATTGGAAAATTCCCACAATATCTGAAGTAGTGCTTTGGTATGTTGGAGTTCGACGTAATTACTCTGTTCATTTTTGATGATCCAGTTCAATTCTTTTTGTTCAGCTGGTGTCAGGTTATCGTTTAGAGCTCCTAAAAGATGATCGGTCTCTTTTTTCGTAAAAGCACGGCTGGCAAGGAGGATCTTACATAATGCCAGGGTCTCAGCTTTGCCCAATGTATTATTTTGCCCCGCTAAGTGAAAACCCTTAGTACTGTGACTGTATTTTAGTTCGGCATTTGGGCGGTATTCTTCTAAGAAGAGCCGGATATCCGCTAAGTCACGCTGGATCGTACGGGGATCGACTTCATATTTTTGGGCAAATTCTTCTTTGGTGATCGAGGCCCCAGTGAGCAATTTGTGATAGATATCTAGTAAGCGAGTTGCGCTAGATGACATAAAAACACCTTCTTTTTTAAAATGACAATATATGTCTATGTAACCCTAGATAATAGAAGATGTCAAATGAAAACTGTCTTGTGATCTGCAAGGAAAAATAAAGTGAGGATAACAAAATGACAGATGAAGTAGATAAAGAATTATTAAATGAATTTTATCAGGAGTTAGCCGACCTGATCGGGTTGGAGAATGCGTACAAGCTCCACGAAACTTATCGGGGACTATCATACACGTTTCCGATGCGCCTCTACGATCCTAAAAAAGTAGCGCAAAAGATCGTGGCCGAGTACAACGGCGAAAATGCAAGTGAGTTAGCGCGGCGCTACGGTTATTCGATGCGGTGGGTGTTAGAAGTTTTGCGCAAGGAACGCGAAAGAAAACACAAAGATTGAAATAAAATCAAAACCTAAGTATAGTGGCAGTAAAGACAATTAGGAAGGTGAGAGCATGCCAGTTTTATTACCACTAGAGCAGGGTGTTAATTTTAGAGATCTGGGTGGCTATCGGACTAAAGATGGACAGCAGATAAAGGCAAATAAGGTGATCCGCGCCGCTTCTTTAGGCAATTTATCGCCTAAAGACATTGATTTTTTAGCGGAGTATGGTTTGCGTCATGATGTTGATTTTCGTTCATCGGAAGAACAAGAAAATGCACCGGATAAAGTTCCAACGGGTGCGACTTACCATTTTGTACCGGTATTTCCAGAAGATGAGACCAAGAGTACTGCCAAAGATCAGCGAGCAAAGCAATTTTTCACCGATCTGCAAGCAGGTTTCAACAATATGTTACGGGCTTACCATGATATCGTGTTGACCGACAGTGCGAAGAAAGCATACCGGCATTTCTTTGATGTTTTGTTGGAAAACAGTGATGAAGGTCGTTCGGTGCTGTTCCACTGTTCCGCGGGTAAAGATCGTACCGGGATGGGCGCGATCTATCTTTTGACGGCATTAGGGGTCGATGAAGCGACGATCAAACGTGATTATTTAGCTTCAAACAAGTATTTAGCCCCTTGGCAAGAAAAGCAATTAGCCAAGCGTCAATTACCAAAGACAGGTCAAGAGATCTATTTGACTAATCTTCGTGCGTTGGGTTCAGTTAATGAGACATATTTAGAGACTGCGATGAACGTGATGCAGCGCGAATATGGTTCGTTAGAAAATTATTTGCACAACGAATTAGCCTTGACCAAGTTGCAGGTAGCAGACCTAAAGAAGATATATTTAGATAGAGTGTGAGCAAAAGTGTTTAGTGCCGTATGGGTAATACTAAAAAAGATAGCCTGGTTGGGGCTATCTTTTTTAGCTAGATCAGATTCAATTGGGTCGGCGGTGGTGGTCCGAGGCCATCAAAGTCGATCCCTAACAGCTCTTTTAAAGCCAGGGCGTTAGGGACTGCATCGCCCGCGGAATTATTGTTGAAGATGATGCAGATCTCTTTGACATCGTTTTGCAGGCCGGTAAGAGTTTGTTTGAACTGTTCAAGTTCAGCGTGATCGTAGCGATAAAGAGTTCGTTCCTTACGCCAATTGGGACCTTTTTTGAGCCAACCTTGTTGGTTACGGCCGTGTAAACGCCAAAACATCAAGTCGGGCGTCGTTACCACCGGATAAAATGGCACAGAAGCCTCAGTTTGATGTGGTTCATCAGCTGCCGTTAAAGTAAAGCGCTCTTGGCGACAAAACGCAACTAATGACGGGAGTGTCTTAGGCTGATACCAAGCTTGATTGCGAAATTCTAAGCATAACGGTAGCTCGGGCAACCAGGCTCTGATCTGGCGCAGATAGTTGATGCTTTTTTTCGTGGGGATAAAGTACGGTGGAAATTGAAATAAGACCGTCTTCAATTGACCAGTCGCTACCAATGGAGCTACCGCAAGTTTGAAGTTGACAAAAGTTTCTGTCAATTCGGTCAAATTAGCTTTTTTATCGACATGGCCTGTCATCGACCGGTGAGCTTTAACGACGAATTGAAAGGTTGGTGGGACTTGCGTTTGCCAATTTTTGACGGTACTTATACGGGGGATCCCATAAAAGAAGGTATCGACTTCAACAACAGGAAAATTTGCCGCATACTCTGCCAATGTAACAGGGCGGTCTTCAGTGATCAGAGCTTTATGTTCGCTCCAAGTAGTTGCACCGATCGTGATCATAAGCAAAATCCTTTCGACTGGGTAAAAGTAAAACTGTAACTAGATCAAGATCCCATTTAGATGATCGATCTCATGTTGGATAATCTGGGCGATGAAACCTTGAAATTCCTGTTTTTGCTTGGTAAAGGTCCGATCAAAGTATTGGACTGTGATCAGGTCATAGCGCGTTGTCTCTGTTGTCGTTGTAAGTGAAAGACAGCCTTCTGTTGTTTGATAGGGCCGCGCTTTTTTGATGATCTTAGGATTTAACATCGGAAAAGCTAGGGGCCTCATCTGACAGACGATGATCTGTTTGTTTTCACCGATCATATTGGCTGCCATACCTACGCAACGTGCTTGATTAGCTTGTAACGTATCGAGCAAGTCAGCAACGACCTGATCGTCTTTGGGCGTAGCTGGAACAGCTTTTTGACTTAAAAATTTAGGGTCGTGATTGATTTCACAGATCATAATAACACCTCTTGATAATAAGATAGCAGTGTGCCCAGCTCTGGACATACTGCTATTTTTGATATATTTTAACACCGATAGCTGCGATCAGAAAAGCAAGACTACCTAGAATAAATGGGCCTAAAACATTGACGTCATATAAAAGCCCAGCGACAAAGGCTCCGATGATCCGGCCAAATGATTGGGAAGCTTGATAAAAGCCAAGGACAGTCCCTTGGGTCGCTGGTGTAGCTTGTTTGGTGATCAGATCTTGGACCATTGGCACACTGATAGCATAAAAGCCGTAGAAAATTAGATTTAAAGCAAAAAAGCTGCTCAAACCAGGAGCTAAGCAGACCGCCCCCATAAAGAAAGCACAGATGAACAAAATATAAGTCGTGCTTTTATTGAGGTCAGTTTGTTTGACCAAATACATTCCTAACGTCATCGTAGCTATAAGTGAAATCAGCCCGACTGCCCCTTTAAAGCTACCATTATAGCTCGTTGCCAGATCAAAGACGTCTTTTAAGTAATAATTGAAGCTTTGATCAAAGGAAGTATAGCCTAAGAAGATCAGAGCTGAAACGCCTAATAAGATCCAAAGTGCCCGTGAGAGCTGAGTATCTTTAGTTGAAAAGCTACTAAAAAAGTTCAAACTGCGGACTGCTTCTTTGAGATCTGGGGCTTTTTGGGCGGTAAGTTCTGGACCTAAGAGTAGATAAAAGGCGACACCTGTGAAAAAGAGTTGCCCGATCTGGAGCGCAAAGACCCAATAAAGATCGTATGTCCCAAGCATCCCGCCGACAAAGAAACCCAGAGCACCAAAGACGGTTTGGACCGCTGCGTTTAAGGTCAAGTTGGCACCTCGTTCTTTAGCGGTGGAGGTATTGGCGATATAATTCAAAGCCCCAACAAAAAAGGCTCCACAGGCAAAGCCCGCCAATAAGCGCCCCCATAAGATGATCGCTGGGGTATGTCCGATTGCAAAGAGAACTTGGGCTAATGAGTAACCTAAGCAGCCCCAAGCCATCAAGACTTTAGATTGAAAACTCTCAGCTAATTTTCCAAAGAAAGGTGAGCCAAGAAACATCCCCAAAGACATCACGGAAAAAGCATAGCCAAACATGGCACTATCGAGTCCGAGTAGCTTGAAATAAGCTGGGGTGATCGGATGAGCGTAGTTAGCAGCAAGATTAAATGAAGCGATAAGTGCTAAAAAGGTTTTCTTTTGTTTCATGCTTAACTACGCTTGTTGCGACGAAACCAGCTAAAGAAGCCCCGCTTTTTAGGTTTCTTTTCTTCAGTACTGATCGCATTAGTCGTCTTATAGCTGACACCTTGGGTCGGATATAAGATCTGTTGGGCTTGGCTATTTTCGGGTAATTGACGTTGAACTTCAGCCGCTGCGATCTTGATGGCATCAGGATCGGTCTCTTGCAGAGCTAACAGATCGTTTAACTGTTTCGTGGCGGAAAGAGTCAATTTTTGTTGATGATCGATCAGTTGGTGTAATTCTGCGATCTGGCGGTCTTTTTCGCGTAACTGTTCATTGATCAATTCGAGTTGGTGTTGTAATTGATCAAGGTGTTTAGCTTCAGTCGCAAGGGTAGTTTTTTTGCTAGTACTTGGTAAAAGTAATTCGCGCCTTGCTTGTTTTAAGGTATCTTTGCTGTAAAGTTTAGAGCGTCCATCTATTTCAACTGGTTGGATCTGATTGACTTTTAAAAAGCGGTAGATCGTTGACCGACTGACACCGACATTATCGGCAAGCTCTTGAGTCGTATAAAGTTTTTCGGCCAATAGGGCTCATTCCTTTCGTTAAGAGGTATAGTTATAAACATTTTAACACACTCACTGTAAGTTGTTACATAACTTTAGTGATAAGAAATATCCCCCCACTTGATGATAAGTAGGGGGATAAAGGTATTAGGCTTGTAAGTCTTCGATCTCAGGGACCTTGAAGTTCTTGCGCTCTAAGCTTGCGACGATCCGTTCCAATTTTTCATGTGAAACATCGGATGGCAAGGTAAATAATGTACGGCGGACTAATTCACCTTGTTGCACATCAAGTGTGATACAGCTTGCGATCGAAGTGTATTTAGTGATGATCTTAGCCATATCGACTAGATCACCGCGTTCACCTGAGGAGACAACGGTCAAAACATAGCTACCGACATTGAAATTCCAAGATTGGGTCAACATATCCAACAAACGCGTATGTGTCAAGATCCCATAGAAGAAATTATTTTCATCTAAAACCGTGATATATGGAAGATCTTTGATCGAGAAAAATACATTAAAGAAGGCTGAATCGATCGGGATAAACTTGTTAGCATTCTTTAACAAATGGGTCACGGGTAGGCTCATATCACCTCCACGAGATTTGTGACGGTAGATATGCATCTTATAGATATTTCCCCGGAAGATCTTGCCAGTTTCATCCAAGATCGGTACACAACGGTAACCGGAATCTTCGAGCACTGTTAGGGCTTCTTCCAGTGTGATATCTTCTTTAACTGTAACGAGATCTTTTTTAGGCTTGATCAATGTTTTCAGTAGCATAAATATCTCCTCGGCTTTCATTTTGTTTTCATAATATCCTAATACATAATAACATAAAAAACAAATAATGGAAGCTAAAAATTGAATAAATGTGCAAAATTTTGCAAAATGTTCTATTTCAAGTAAAAAGGCCGGTCAAGACCAGCCTTAAAAAAATCAAACTTGTTTTACTTTCACGACGAGATCGACAAAGTCTTTTTTAGGATGGAACTTATCATGCACGATAAAGGTGCTGCTGACAACTTCCCATTGCGTTTGTTCATCGCCGACCATGATAAAGTCCCCTTTGTGGGGAATAAATGGTAACTCGGTAACGATCTGTCCTGACCCTTCATTGATCGGGACATCTGCGTTGATCTGTGTTTTAAACATTTTAACTCACACCTTTCACGTTCATTTTACCACAGGATATGGTGAATAAAAAAAGCAGCCGAGGTCAAGACCTCGACTGCTTTGAGCAAAATGCTAAGAGATTAGTCTTCTAAGCTCTTCAAACCGTTTGTAAGAACTTCTTTCAAAGTCTTAGCAGATTCTTGCATTTGCTTCATTTCTTTTTCGTTCAAAGGAACTTCGATAACTTGCTTAACACCATCAGCATTAACTACAGCAGGTGTACCAATGTAGATGTCGTTTAAGCCGTATTGACCATCCATGTATGCGGAGATTGGCAATACTGTATCTTCGTCACGTAAGATAGCTTTAGAAATACGTGCAAGAGCAGCCGCAACACCGTAGAATGTAGCACCTTTCTTGCTGATGATTTCGTAAGCTTTATTTCTAACGTCATCTTCCATCTTATCAAGAGTTTCTTGAGAGATGTTGTTAGCTTTTACCCAATCCAAGAATGGAACAGCACCGATCGTTGCAGCTGAGTAAGCAGCAAATTCGGAGTCACCGTGTTCACCCATGATGTATGCGTGCATAGAACGAGGATCCTTGATGCCTGTAAGGTCAGCCATAGCAACACGAAGACGTGCTGTATCCAAGGATGTACCTGAACCTAAAACACGTTCTGTTGGGAAGCCAGAGAACTTCCATGTTGCGTATGTCAAGATGTCAACTGGGTTAGCAGCAACCAAGAAGATACCGTTAAAGCCAGAATCAACAACTGGTTTAACGATTGATGACAAGATGCGTAAGTTCTTGTTAACAAGGTCAAGACGAGTTTCACCAGGCTTTTGAGGAGCACCTGCAGTGATAACAACTAAGTCTGCATCTTTGCAGTCAGAGTATTCTGCAGAGTAGATCTTCTTAGGATATGTGTAACCTGTAGCATCGATCAAGTCTAATGCGTCACCTTCAGTACGTTCTTTAACAACGTCAACGATACCGAATTCTTCAGCAATACCTTGTAAAGCCATTGCATATGCATAGCTAGAACCAACAGCGCCGTCACCGACTAAAATAACTTTTTGATGATTTTGTGTTTTTGACACAGTAATTCATCCTTTCTTAAGTAACTTAATTGATACTCCATAAGTATAACATGTTTTTCAGTAAATGGTGCAAAGTTTTCACGAGTTTGTAAGTTTTTTTTTCAGTAGAAATCACAAAGTGTGGTATACTTAGTGAAATTAAATCAATTATTGGAAGCGTCTTTTTAGACGCTTCAATGCTAGATGTACGCTTAACTGTGCCTAAGTACGGTTTGAACAGTGTGCATTTTTTTTGGTAATGTAAATTTTCTTTTAGATGTGAAAGGTTTTGAATTTAAAGATGAAATTGATCGTAGGATTAGGTAATATTGGCCGTCAATATGAAAATACCCGTCATAATACGGGCTTTATGATCGTGGATCGCTTTGCAGATGCAAATGGTCTTTCCTTTAATAGGGAAAAATTTGATGCTCAACTAGCTGATGGTATGGTCGGGGGCCAAAAAGTTTTGTTGGCTAAACCGACTACTTATATGAATGAATCAGGTCGTGCAGTTCGCCAGATCGTGGATTATTACGACTTAGATCTTGATGATGTGATCATCGTCTATGATGATATGGATCTTGATTGTGGTCGTTTACGGTTGCGGCAAAAAGGCTCTGCTGGAGGACATAATGGGATCAAGAGTTTGATCGCTCATTTAGGCACCCAACAATTTGACCGTTTACGGGTGGGGATCGATCATCCGAAGCAAACCAAAGTCGTTGATTGGGTCTTAGGTCGCTTCACGCCAGAACAACGCGAAAACTTCGATCTAGGAGCAGCTGATGCAGTAGCAGCGTTAGAAGAGTGGGTCAAGACCGATGACTTTGCGCAAGTGATGAATAAGTTCAACCGTAACAAGTAAGAAAGGATACGCCATGAAGATGAAACTAAAGGAAGCCTTTCAGAGTCTTCCAGAAGTCAAAGAGTGGTCACAAAAAGAACCAGGTCGTCATTTGATCACGGGACTGACCGGCTCGGCTAAGACGCTTTTTTTAGCTGAGCTGTTCTTAGAAAATGCAGGTCCAAAATTGATCGTCTGTGATGACTTGTATCGGGCCCAACAGTTAGCTGATGATCTTGAAAGCATCTTAGATCCAGCTGATGTTTTGTTGTTTCCTGTCGAAGAGATGCTGGCGTCAGAAATGGCAACGAGTTCACCTGAATTTAAAGCGCAACGTGTTTTAGCGTTGGAAGCGTTAGCCAAGCAGGAAAAAAAGCTGATCGTGACTTCAATGTCGGGGTTACGGCGCTTTTTACCCCCAGTTGAACTTTGGCAAAAAAGCCAGTTAGATCTGGTCGTTGGCCAAGACTATGAATTAGCTGAATTGGTGCAGTTGTTGGGCCAAATGGGCTATACGCGTCAAAAGCAAGTTGAACGCCCAGGCGACTTTGCACTGCGGGGCTCGATCCTAGATATTTTTCCTTTAAATATGTCAGATCCGCTCCGGGCAGATTTTTTTGATACGCAGTTAGATTCATTGCGGACTTTTGATGTGGCTGATCAGCGCAGTTTAGAAAATATTGAACAGGTGCAGATCTTACCGGCAACTGACCTTATTTTTGATAAGGAACGTTTGGAAAAAGCGGCGTTAGCTTTAGATGAAGCTGTCAAAAAAGCTTCCACTAATCTGGCTAAAGAAACAAAAGAGCAACTGGATAAGAATTTTTCAGCTAAGATCGATACCTTTTTGAAGGGTGAATTAAGTGCTAAAGATCTGAGTTTAGTTGAGTATATCTATCCTGAAAAGCTCAGTTTATTCGATTATTTAGCTCCAAATGGTGAAGTGTTTTTTGATGACTACCCGCGTTTGCGCGAAAAAGAAAAACAACTAATTCAAGAAGAACAAAATTGGATCGTTGAGCAGTTGGAAAAACAACAATTGCTTGCGAATGCTGTTTTAGGCCACGAATTGAGCTCTTTAGAAAAGAAGGTCAAACAGCCTAAAAACTTTTTAGCCGCCTTTCCTAAGGGGATGGGGCGGATGCGCTTTGTGCAGCATTTAGACATCAAAGCACGCATGGTCCAACAGTTCTTTGGCCAAATGCCACTGCTAAAAGCCGAAGCAATGCGCTGGAAAGAAGGCGGTCAAACCGTTGTCTTGCTGGTCGGTACTAAAGAACGCCAAGAAAAGCTCCATCAAACGTTAGCCGATTTTGGGATCACGTCTTTATTAGGATCAGCCGATGACATCCAGCCTGGTCAAGTGCAGATCGCTTTAGGTCAGTTGAACAGTGGGTTTGAATTACCGGAATTAAAATTAGTCGTTTTGACTGAACAAGAACTCTTTGCTAAACGCTCACGCAAACAACCTAAACGCCAAACGATGAGTAACGCAGAACGTTTGAAGAGCTATACCGATCTGAAAAAAGGGGATTATATCGTTCACGTCAACCATGGGATCGGGCGTTTTATGGGAATGCAGACTTTAGAAGTCGGTGGTAAACACCAAGACTATATGACGATCGTTTACCAAGAGGATGCCCAGCTCTTTATCCCGGTCTCTCAGCTCGATCGGATCCAAAAATACGTGTCAGCGGAAGGCAAGACGCCACGGATCAACAAGTTAGGTAGTAACAAATGGGCTAAGACCAAGAGCAAAGTTGCCGCTAAGATCGAAGACATTGCCGATGAACTGGTCGAATTGTATGCGCAACGTGAATCTAATAAAGGGCATGCCTTTCCCCCAGATGATGGTTACCAACGGGAATTTGAAGCGGCTTTTCCTTTTTCAGAAACACCTGATCAGTTGCGGAGTGCTAAAGAGATCAAAGCCGATATGCAAAAAGAACGCCCGATGGATCGTTTGTTGATCGGTGATGTGGGTTACGGCAAGACTGAAGTTGCTTTACGGGCGGCCTTTAAGGCGATCGAAGACGGCAAGCAAGTTGCCTTTTTAGCGCCGACAACGGTTTTGGCGCAACAACATTTTGAAACGATGCAGGCGCGCTTTGAGGGTTTTCCCGTCAATATCGGTGTCTTATCACGGTTTAGCACTAAAAAACAAGTTGATGAAACTTTGGCTAAGCTAAAAAGTGGTGAGTGTGATGCCGTTGTTGGGACCCACCGTTTATTGTCTAAAGACGTCAAATTTGCTGATCTGGGCTTGTTGATCATCGATGAAGAACAACGCTTTGGGGTCAAGCATAAAGAGCGTCTAAAAGAACTCAAGTCGACTGTCGATGTTTTGACACTGACAGCTACGCCGATCCCGCGGACATTGAATATGTCGATGTTAGGTGTGCGGGATCTATCGGTGATCGAGACGGCGCCGATGAATCGGTATCCGATCCAGACCTATGTGATGGAACAAAATTACGGGGTGATCGTGGATGGTATCAAGCGAGAAATGGCACGTGGGGGGCAAGTATTTTTCTTGCACAATCGAGTCGATGATATCGAAAAAAAGGTCGATGAGCTACGGAGATTAGTGCCCGAAGCTAAGATCGCTTATATCCATGGGCAAATGACAGAGACTCAATTGGAAGGGATCTTGATGGACTTTATCGCGGGCCAATACGATGTGTTAGTGACGACAACGATCATCGAAACTGGGGTCGATATCCCAAATGCCAATACACTTTTTGTGGAAAATGCTGATCGGATGGGGCTAGCTCAGCTCTATCAATTACGCGGACGGGTCGGACGATCGAACCGTGTCGCCTATGCCTACTTCATGTATGAACCTGATAAAGTTTTAACGGAAGTGAGCGAAAAACGTCTGGAAGCGATCAAGGACTTTACCGAATTAGGTTCAGGGTTCAAGATTGCGATGCGTGACCTCTCGATCCGGGGAGCGGGTAATCTATTAGGTAAGCAACAACATGGCTTTATCGATTCGGTCGGCTATGAGTTGTACACGCAGATGTTGAATGAAGCAGTCGCTAAGAAACGTGGCCTTAAGCCTAAGTTACACACGGATTGTCAGATCGATCTTTCATTAGAAGCTTATCTACCCCAAAGTTATATCGAAGATCCGCGCCAAAAGATCGAACTTTATAAGCGGATCCACCAATTGGAAAATAAAGAACAATATGAAGAGATCAAAGAAGACCTCATCGATCGTTTCGGTGAATATCCTGTTGAGGTGGCTAATTTACTAGAAGTTGGATTATTGAAGCTATATGCTGATCATGCATTATTAGCCAATATCACTCAAACTAGTGCAGCTAAGCTCACATTGGATCTTGCGCCTGTAGGGGTGAAAAAATTCAATGCCCCGATGATTCTCAAAGCGTTGGATGCAGCTGGACTCGATGCGACCTTTGAAACGACGGACAAAAAGACAGCTATCAAGTTGACTTTGCAACCAGCACAGCAACCAGAACTCTTGGCTAAGCTCCAAAAATTATGTTTTAATTTAATGGCTGAGATCGATAACAAACCACAGATCGAGGAAACCGTAGATGAAAAATGAGCAAGTCAAAAAGACGATGAAAGGGGCTTTGATCCTTTCGATCGCGTCGTTGATCGCTAAGATCTTAAGTGCGGTCTATCGGATCCCCTTTGAAAATATTGTTGGAAATACTGGTTTTTATGTCTATCAGCAGGTCTATCCGCTCTATGGGATCGGCGTTGCTTTTGCCTTGACCGGCTTTCCGGTCTACATTTCTAAGCTAGTTGCCGAACAACGCGATGAAGCGGCCAAACTGCGCTTAGTTCAACAGGTATTTTTGATCTTGTGCGTTTTTTCGGGCGCGATCTTTGTCGGATTGCGGGTATTTGCCCCGCTTATTGCACTTTTGATGGGAGATCCACAGCTGACAATTTTGATCAAAAGTGTGGCTTGGATGTTTTTGTTCATGCCATTTTTGGCGGTCGGACGGGGCTATTATCAAGGGACATTTGATATGCTCCCGACTGCGATCTCACAGGTGACTGAGCAATTCATGCGGGTTGGGATGATCATCTTAGCAGCCTGGGCCTTTACACTTTTTGACTGGTCCTTATACTGGATGGGATCCGTTGCGATGTTGGCCTCTAGTGCGGGGGCAGTAGTTGCTTGTTTGAGTTTTATCAAATTTTATGCTAAAAAGTTTTTCAAAAAAACGGCTACCCCTAAATTCAGTTATCTTTACCTGATCGAAAAACTCTTTAGCGATGGTTTGATCATCTGTTTATTTGCTTCGACGATGGTCTTGTTGCAGTTGATCGATTCTTTTACGCTCGTACGTGGGTTATTGCACAACGGGATCCCAGCCGCGGCGGCTAAAGATCTAAAGGGTATCTATGATCGAGCCCAACCGTTATTACAGTTAGGCATGGTCCTTGCGATCGGTTTTTCTTCAACGCTCTTGCCGGCATTGAGTCAAGCGTTGCAAAAGCGGAAATACGCTGAATTTCGGCGGATCGCACAAGTTATGTTGCGTGTCAGTGCGGCGATCTCGGTGGCAGCTTGTTTTGGGATGGTCGTCTTGATGCCACAGATCAACACTTTACTGTTTGGGGATGCGAATTTGAGCGCCGAATTGGCCGTTTATGTAGTCAGCGTGATCTTTATCACTTTGATCGGGACCTATAATTCGATCTTGCAGAGTTTGAATCAGTTTTTGATCACGGTTGTCGGTCTGCTAGGTGCTTTAGTTCTAAAATTCGTACTAAATATCTGGTTGGTCGGGCGCATGAATATTATGGGTGCCAGTGTTGCGACCGTGCTTAGCTTGATTTTTGCGCTAGTCTTTATGCTGTTGTTTAGCCCTGAGATCGTCAAAGGGTTGTTCAATGAAGGGCATTTTTGGCTCAAGTTAGGCTTAGCGATCACTGTGATGCTGATCAGTGTGCGGATATTTACCATGAGCTACATGCATTTTATCGGTAATGAGCGTAGCGATACGCTCGTCATGTCGCTTGGAGGAGCCTTTTTAGGGGCTTTGGTCTTTTTAGGGTGTGCCTTAGCGTTCAAATTATTTAGCGTCCGCGAATGGCTCATGTTACCCGGGGGCAAAAAGATCTTGAAAGTTTGGCAAAAAATTATCAGAAAAGAGGGAATCTTATGAGATTAGATAAATATTTAAAAGTTTCACGTGTGATCAAACGGCGCAGTGTGGCAAAACAAATCGCCGACCAAGGCCGGATCACGATCAATGACAAAGTTGCTAAGTCCGCTAGTGATGTGGTAACAGGCGATACTTTAGTGATCAATTTTGGAAATAAAACTTTGACTTTGAAAGTTCTAGAATTAAAGGATACGACCAAAAAAGATGAAGCTAAGGGTATGTACGAGATCATCAGTGAAGAATATAAGGAAGATTTTAGGTTCTAAATTGAATCTTTAACACCAAGTTTGTTATAATCGTCGTAAATATGTAACGGTTTTGGATGATTTGGTGAGGTCTAACTGAATGAAAGAAGATAAGCAAAAGATCAAAGTCATGAATAATGATTTTTATCGGGAAAAAACAGCTGCCAAAAAGCGGATGGCCGCCAAAAACCGGCGTTATCTGCAACACAAAGTCATAATGCGTTTGTTTGCAGTGATCGCGACGGTCGTGACCGTTGTTTGTCTAGTCCAAGTCGGACGCAACTTGTGGCAAGCACATACGGTCAAGCAACAGACGACAACTGCTCAAAAAAAACTTGATAAGGTAAAAAAAGACAATTCTAGCTTGAAACTACGGGTAAAGCAGCTAAATGATGATGAATATTTAGAGAAGTTGATCCGGGAGAAATATTACTATTCTCGTGACAATGAAACGATCTATAATTTGCCCGATGATAAGGCTAAAAGTGTCTTAGATTCAGAAAAATAAATTTTTTTGGTTAAACTACTAGTATCGTGATATACTTAGGTGTATTTTATTAGAACTTTCTAGGAGGAAAAATTTTTTTATGTCAATTGAAGTCGGAGAAAAAGTCAACGGCAAAGTATCAGGAATCACTAATTTTGGTGCTTTTGTGGATTTAGGGGATAAAAAAACTGGCTTGGTGCATATCAGTGAAGTTTCAAATAATTTTGTTAAGGATATCCATGATGTGTTGACAGTAGGGGATAAAGTAACAGTCAAAGTGCTTTCGGTCGGTGAAGATGGTAAGATCAGTTTATCGATCAGAAAAGCAAGCGACAATGTTCAAAAAGAGTTTGAGAAAAATACCAAAGAAGAGCGCAACCAACGTGAAGGCGACTTCCGGAACAATGGTAAGGGAAATAATCACAGAAATAACGGTAATGCGGGCAAGGGTCGTTCCTTTGCGCCTCGCAAAACTGAAAACAAAAAGAAAGACTTCGACTCTTTATTGGCTGGTTTCTTAAAAGAAAGCGACGAACGCTTGACCTCTTTGAAACGGAATACGGAAGGTAAGCGCGGTGGCCGTGGTGGACGCCGTAGCTAAGATATAAAAGGACTGTGGCATTTTGTCACGGTCTTTTAGTGCTTTAAGGGAGAAATTTTATGCAAGCGACAAAACAGCAGTTTGCCCTACAGTGGCAAAATTTAAAGCTCTCAGCTAAAGAAAAAGTCTTGGTGGCGGTCTCGACGGGAGCAGATTCGATGGCATTATTGTGGCTGTTAGCGCATTTGCCGGTAGCAATGCGTCCGCAGATCAGTGTGGCATATGTCGATCATCAATTACGCGACCAAAGTAAGGCTGAGACAGAATTTATCCAACGCTATTGCCAAGAACACGGGTATCCTCTTTTTATCAAGACTTGGGCTGTAGCTGAGCATCCACAGACTGGACTGGAAGAAAAAGCCCGCAAAATGCGATATGGATTTTTTGAAACAGTACTAGAAAAACAAAAGATCAAGTACTTATTGACGGCGCATCACGCCGATGATCAAGCTGAGACCTTTTTGATGAAGTTGTTGCGTGGGGGCGACTTGGCGCAATTGACGGGGATCAAAAGCAGACGTAAATTTGGGAATCGAGCCGAGTTGCTCCGCCCGTTGTTGGGCTTTACCAAAGCACAATTGTTACATCTAGTTCAGGAACAAAACATCACATATTTTGAGGATGAGACTAATGGACACGATGACTATTTGAGAAATCGCTTGCGACACCACGTTATTCCGCAATTAAAGCAAGAAAATCCGCAATTTTTAGCGCATGTGGAAAATTACGCTACGCAGTTGAGTGAAGTTCTTAGCTTAGCCGATGAAGCGAGTAAAGAAAAATTGGCTAAATTACAACAAGATGATGGTAGCTATGCCTTAGAGCAGTGGCAAGCGTTGGCCGTGCTGTGGCAAAATCAGCTTTTACGCCAACTTTTCCGACCAAATCAGCTAGAATTATCGGAAAAAAAACTGGCTCAAGCTAACTGTTTGCTAAATAACACTACTAAGCCACAGGGACAACTCGATTTGGGCCAAGGATATTTTTTGGTCAAAGAATACCATCATTTCTGGATCGCTGATCATCCTTTGCCAAGTGAGAACTTAGAGCTTCAGCGATCTTTGGCATTAGGCGAGTGGCAATGGATATCTGAGACGGAAAAAGTCGGGCTCTTTTTTAAAGATGCTTACCGCCCGCGCCCAGGTGATGATATCTTAGCCGTGTCTGCAGAGGAGGCACCATTTCTTTTGCGTCACCGGCGACCCGGCGATCGTATGAAAACTAAGATCGGAACTCAAAAAATCAAGCAGATCTTGATCGATCGAAAAATAGCGAAAACTAAACGTGAGCGTCTGTGGTTAGTTGCAGCCAAGGATGGAAACATTTTATGGGTCGTTAAAGTGAAAAAAACTGATTTGTCACCACGGCTCGTAAATGCTAAAATGCAATACATAATAGTTTTGCGAAGAGAGGTAAAAGATGATGAATAACGACATCAAAGAAATTTTATACAGCAAAGAAGATATTCAAGCAGTTGCCCAAAAATTAGGGGCACAGATCACCGCCGACATGAAGGATAAAAACCCCCTCGTGATCTGCGTTTTGAAGGGTGCGATCTTGTTTATGGCCGATATCGTGCGTGAGATCGACACGTACTGTGAACTTGATTTTATGGATGTATCCAGCTATGGCGATGCAACTGAATCATCTGGTGAAGTTAAGATCATCAAGGACTTAGACGTTTCTGTCAAAGATCGTCACATTTTGATCGTCGAAGATATCATCGATACTGGTCGCACTTTGGAACGGTTAGTAGAATTGCTCAAACACAGAAATGCAGCTTCAGTTAAGATCTGTACTTTATTAGATAAACCTGAGCGTCGGGTGAAATCTGTCGTGCCTGATTATGTTGGCTTTGAAGTGCCAAATGAATTCGTGGTCGGCTATGGTCTAGACTACATCGGACATTACCGTAACTTGCCTTACGTAGGTATTTTGAAACCAGAAGTTTACGAGAACAATTAATAGTCAATATTAGTCAAATATGATATTATTGGTTCGATAGCTTTAAATTTTATGAAATTTACCTAAAAGGAGGAACTCCATGAATAATAACAAAAATGGACTAGTGAAGAATAGTCTATTTTACATTGTGATCTTCCTTGGCATTATGGGTGCGCTCTATTACTTTGTCGGTAATCGTGGCGGTGCTCAATCACAACAGATTCAATCGAGCCAATTCATTACCGAATTGAAGAAAAACAATGTCAAAGATTTCACAATGCAACCAGCAGGTAGTACCTACCGCATCACAGGTACCTACAAAAAACCAGCTAATGTGGAAAAGACTGGTGGCCTAACAGGTATTGCGGGTACCTCTACTAAAGTCTCGACCTTTACGACCAACGTGTTGACCAATGATACCTTAGTTAAGCAGATCGAAAGCTATGCTACTAAGAATAAAGTCAAATATGGCGCTAAAGAAGAGGAATCCAGCAGTATCTGGGTCCAACTCTTGATCTACGTCTTGCCCCTTGTCTTCTTTATCTTCTTCTTCTACATGATGATGGGACAAGCTGGCCAAGGCGGTGGCAATGGTCGTGGAGTGATGAACTTTGGTAAATCCAAAGCTAAGCCAGTTGAAAAGAAGAACAACAAAGTTCGCTTCTCTGACGTAGCTGGGGCCGAAGAAGAAAAGCAAGAATTAGTCGAAGTAGTCGAATTCTTGCGTGACCCACGTAAATTCCTTTCTTTGGGTGCACGGATCCCATCCGGTGTGTTACTCGAAGGACCTCCCGGAACTGGTAAGACTTTGTTAGCTAAAGCAGTCGCTGGTGAAGCGGGAGTACCATTCTTCTCGATCTCTGGTTCTGACTTCGTGGAAATGTTTGTCGGTGTCGGGGCTAGTCGTGTGCGTGATCTGTTTGAAAACGCCAAGAAGAGTGCGCCAGCCATCATCTTTATCGATGAGATCGATGCTGTCGGTCGGCGTCGTGGCAATGGCATGGGGGGCGGTCACGATGAACGTGAACAAACCTTGAACCAATTGTTAGTTGAAATGGATGGTTTTGAAGGTGATGAAGGTGTCATCGTGATGGCCGCTACGAACCGTTCTGATGTTTTGGACCCAGCCTTGCTACGTCCAGGACGTTTTGACCGTAAGATCTTAGTTGGTCGCCCTGACGTTAAGGGTCGTGAAGCGATCTTGAAAGTCCATGCCAAGAACAAGCCACTTGCTAAAGATGTCGATCTTAAGATGATTGCTAAGCAAACACCTGGCTTTGTCGGGGCTGACCTTGAAAACCTGCTCAACGAAGCCGCTTTATTGGCTGCTCGGCGCAACAAAAAAGCGATCGATGCCTCAGATATCGATGAAGCTGAAGACCGCGTGATCGCTGGTCCAGCTAAACGTGATCGCGTTATCAGCAAGAAAGAACGCGAGACCGTGGCTTACCACGAAGCTGGGCATACGATCGTTGGTCTGGTCTTAAACGATGCGCGGGTCGTTCACAAAGTTACGATCGTCCCACGTGGTCGTGCTGGTGGTTATGCGATCATGTTACCAAAAGAAGATCAAATGCTGCTTTCCAAGAAAGACATGCAAGAACAAATTGCTGGCTTGATGGGGGGACGCGCTGCTGAAGAGCTTATCTTTGGGCAACAATCCTCTGGGGCTTCCAATGACTTCCAACAAGCAACTCAATTGGCACGTGCAATGGTGACCGAATACGGGATGAGCGATCAATTAGGTCCTGTCCAATATGAAGGTCAAAGTGGCATGTTTGCTGGGGATGCTGTGCCTGGTCAATCCGCCTTCTCAATCAATACAGCTAATGCGATCGATGAAGAAGTCAAACGCTTATCCGAAGAAGGTATGGCTTTGGCTAAGAAGATCATTTCAGAGCATAAAGAGCAGCATGAAGTTATCGCAAAAGCCTTGCTTGAATACGAAACACTTGATGAAAAGCAAATTTTGAGCTTGTATAAGACAGGTAAGATGCCAGCCCAAAATGAAGATGAGTTTCCAAGTGAAAAAGCAACAGCGACGACTTTTGAAGAATCAAAAGAAGCTTTGGAACGTAAAGAAGCTGCTAAACGTGAAAACAAAGTAGCTGATGAAACGACATCTTTCCCAAGTGAAAAAGATGCAACTGCTGATAAAAATAAAACCACAGTCTTCTATCCAAAAAAGGATAAAAAAGACACAGACTCGGATAAAGATTAGTCTTTGAGCGAGTGGTGGAATAAATTTTAATAGGAGGAAGTAAGTTGGCCTATGTGCCGCCCGCTTGCTTCCTCCTTATTTGTTGAAAAAGATAAAGGAATAGGTGAATAAAATGTCTGATTATTTAGTTAAAAGTTTAGCCTACGATGGGCAATTACGTGCGTATGCGGTCGATGCAACCCAAACAGTTCGCCAAGCACAAGAATATCATGATACTTGGAGTGCGGCTTCTGCAGCTTTAGGTCGAACATTAGTCGCAACTTTACTATTATCGGAAGCTTCATTAAAGGGTGAAGGTAAGATGACAGTGAAAGTCAACGGTGATGGACCATTGGGCGCGATCGTCGTTGATGGTAATGCCAATGGAACGGTCAAAGGCTATGTCCAACACTCACATATCCATTTACCATTGAACGATAAGCACAAGATCGATGTTAAAGGTGCAGTCGGAACGACAGGTTTCCTATCCGTTACTAAAGACCTGGGCTTAAAAGAACCATTTACCGGGCAAGTACCGCTTGTTTCGGGTGAATTGGGCGAAGATTTTACGTATTACTTGGCTAAGTCCGAACAGATCCCATCAGCCGTTGGGTTGTCAGTTTTTGTCAATGATGATAATACGATCCAAACAGCTGGCGGCTTTTTGATCCAAGTCATGCCAGGAGCAACGGATGAAGTCTTGACTAAACTGGAAGAACGCTTAAAAGACTTGCCACTAGTTTCAGAAATGATGCGTGAAGGTTTGACCCCAGAAGATATCTTAGTCAAATTATTTGACGAAGAAAATGTTGAGATCTTGGATAAAAAGCCGGTAGCGTATGAATGTGATTGCTCTAAGGACCGTTTTGCCCAAGCGATGGCCAGCCTACCTGAAGCAGATATCGAAGAGATGATCAAAGAAGATCACGGCGCAACTGCTTTATGTCATTTTTGCAATCGTGAATACCATTTTTCAGAAGATGAATTGCGTGAGATCGTAAAAAATGCAAAAGAAAAGTAGTCGTTTAAATAAAAGTGTGCTATTATCTACAAACGAAGTAAAGAATGATTTTATGAGGTGAAATTGATCCATGGAATGGAAAATTGGAGATATCACGATCCCAAACCAAGTTGTGGTAGCCCCAATGGCTGGGGTGACCAATGTGGCCTTTCGGATGATCTGTAAGGAATTTGGTGCAGGTATGGTCGTATGTGAAATGATCTCGGATAAAGGGATCCATTTCCGTAACAAAAAGACACTTGAGATGTTATTTGTCGATCCAAGTGAACATCCAGCAAGTGTGCAGATCTTTGGTGGAAGCAAGGAAACTTTAGTCGAAGCAGCTCAGTTTGTGGCGGAAAATACCAATACTGATATTATTGACATCAATATGGGGTGCCCTGTGCCTAAAGTTACTAAGACCGATGCTGGGGCAAGATGGTTACTTGATCCGGATAAAGTATATGAGATGGTCAAAGCCGTTTCGTCATCCGTTGAAAAACCAGTTACCGTAAAAATGCGGACCGGTTGGGATGAGGACCACATTTTGGCGGTCGAAAATGCATTGGCAGCGCAAGAAGCTGGGGCTAGTGCATTAGCAATGCATGGTCGGACAAGAAAACAACTTTACTCAGGTCATGCAGACTGGGAGCTATTGCATGAAGTGGCTAATAAGTTGACGAAGATCCCATTTATCGGTAATGGGGATGTTCGCACGCCGCAAGATGCTAAGACGATGTTGGATGAAGTTGGTGCTGATGCCGTGATGATCGGACGGGCGGCTTTAGGTAATCCATGGATCGTTAAGCAAACGACACATTACCTAGAGACTGGTGAATTATTAGAAGAACCAAAACCAGCTGAAAAGATCGCAGTGGCTAAAGAGCACTTGCATCGTTTAGTTGAAGCTAAAGGTGAAATCGTGGGACCAAAAGAGTTTAGATCCCAAGCGGCTTACTATCTTAAGGGGATCCCACGTTCAGCCAGAACCAAAGCTGCTTTGAATTCAGCTGATACAGAGCAAGAAATGCAAGAGATCTTTGATAATTTCTTGGCTGATATGATCGCTCAACCAATTCGGCGTTAATTATGACTTTTGAGTATGCTATAATTAAAAAATAGTAAAGATGAAACGTGTTCGAAAAGGCACCACCTTTTCTCACACTCTAAAGAAAGGCGAGGATTTTTAAATGGGTAACCAACAAAACATGAATGACCAATTGCGTGTACGTCGTGAAAAGATGCAAGAATTGCGCGCAGAAGGTATCGATCCCTTTGGTCATCGGTTTGAACGTGATTCAATGAACCAAGACTTGCATGATAAGTATGGTGAAATGGACAAAGATGAATTAAATGGCTTGGAGATCACAGCAACGATCGCTGGCCGTATGGTAGCTAAACGTGGTAAAGGTAAGGTAGGCTTTGCTGATCTACAAGACCGCACTGGTAGAATGCAACTTTATATCCGTAAAGATGAAGTGGGCGAAGATATGTATCACATCTTCAAGCGCTCAGATCTGGGTGATTTCTTAGGTATCAAGGGTCACGTTATCAAGACTGATATGGGTGAATTGACGATTAAAGTGACAGAATTGACTTTCTTATCCAAAGCTTTGCGTCCATTACCAGACAAGTGGCATGGTCTTCAAGACGTAGAACAGATCTATCGTCAACGTTACTTGGACTTGATCTCCAACAAAGAAAGCTACGATCGTTTTGTGAACCGTAGCCGGATCATTTCAGCTATTCGTCGCTATTTAGACGGCGAAGGCTTCTTGGAAGTGGAAACACCAGTGTTACATACCCAAGCTGGTGGTGCTGCTGCACGTCCATTTATCACTCACCACAATGCTCTAGATATCGAATTATATCTTCGGATCGCCCTTGAATTACACTTGAAGCGTTTGATCGTTGGTGGGATGGAACGTGTGTATGAGATCGGTCGTGTCTTTAGAAATGAAGGTATCGATACACGCCATAATCCAGAATTTACAATGCTTGAATCTTATGCTGCATACTTTGACTTTGAAGACGTTATGGATGAAACAGAAGGTATCTTCAAAGCCGCTGCTTCAGTAGTGTCAAATAACAACATCGTGAACTATCAAGGTAAAGATGTCGATTTTGATAAGCCATTTAAGCGCGTGCACATGGTCGATATCATCAAAGAATATACTGGTGTCGATTTCTGGGAAGAAATGACTTTAGAACAGGCTCGTGCTTTGGCTGATGAGCATGGTGTTCACTATGAACAATACTGGAAAGTTGGTCACATCATCAACGAATTCTTCGAACAATTCTGTGAAGATAAGATCGTTGACCCAACATTTGTTTACGGCCATCCAGTTGAAATTTCACCGTTAGCTAAGAAGAACGTTAAGGATCCACGTTTCACTGATCGCTTTGAATTGTTTATCTTGGGTAGCGAATATGCTAATGCCTTTACTGAGTTAAATGATCCGATCGATCAACGTGAACGTTTTGAAGCACAAGTGGAAGAACGTCAAGCTGGTAACGATGAAGCAGAAGGTATCGATGAAGACTATATCGAAGCTATGGAATATGGTATGCCTCCTACAGGTGGTCTAGGTATCGGTATCGATCGTTTGGTGATGCTGTTGACAGATGCACCTTCGATCCGTGATGTTTTATTATTTCCAACAATGCGTCCGATCGAAAATAACTAAAAATAAGATATTTTTTCAATGCTGTGGCTGCTTAGTCACAGCATTTTTTTGATATATGTAGGTTGATCAAAAAAATTTAAAAAAGTCCTTGACGCTTAAATGTATTCCTTGCTATACTATAAAAGTTGCTGATGCAGAGCAGTTACTTAAAAATATAATATAAAAAAGATGTTGACATCATCTTGGGAATCATGATATTATATTTAAGCTGATTTGTTGCAGCAGAAAAATTAAAACAAAAAATTGTTGACATCATTCAATGTTTTTTGTTAAAATAATCTAGTCGTCAAAAAACGACTGGGATAAAAATTAAAAAAAGTTGTTGACATGAAAAAAATCAATATGTTAAAATGTTGATGTTGATTGTATCAACTGAGTAGATCTTTGAAAACTGAACAAAGTTTCGATAAGCAAATGTGCAGGGTCTCTTATCTAAGTGATAAGAGCAATAAACATTTTGCGAAGTCAATTCGCTAGTAAAAATAAAGAGTCACAAACTTTAAATTGAGAGTTTGATCCTGGCTCAGGATGAACGCTGGCGGCGTGCCTAATACATGCAAGTCGAACGAAACTTCTTTATCACCGAGTGCTTGCACTCACCGATAAAGAGTTGAGTGGCGAACGGGTGAGTAACACGTGGGCAACCTGCCCAAAAGAGGGGGATAACACTTGGAAACAGGTGCTAATACCGCATAACCATAGTTACCGCATGGTAACTATGTAAAAGGTGGCTATGCTACCGCTTTTGGATGGGCCCGCGGCGCATTAGCTAGTTGGTGAGGTAAAGGCTTACCAAGGCAATGATGCGTAGCCGAACTGAGAGGTTGATCGGCCACATTGGGACTGAGACACGGCCCAAACTCCTACGGGAGGCAGCAGTAGGGAATCTTCCACAATGGGCGAAAGCCTGATGGAGCAACGCCGCGTGGGTGAAGAAGGTCTTCGGATCGTAAAACCCTGTTGTTAGAGAAGAAAGTGCGTGAGAGTAACTGTTCACGTTTCGACGGTATCTAACCAGAAAGCCACGGCTAACTACGTGCCAGCAGCCGCGGTAATACGTAGGTGGCAAGCGTTATCCGGATTTATTGGGCGTAAAGGGAACGCAGGCGGTCTTTTAAGTCTGATGTGAAAGCCTTCGGCTTAACCGGAGTAGTGCATTGGAAACTGGGAGACTTGAGTGCAGAAGAGGAGAGTGGAACTCCATGTGTAGCGGTGAAATGCGTAGATATATGGAAGAACACCAGTGGCGAAGGCGGCTGTCTGGTCTGTAACTGACGCTGAGGCTCGAAAGTATGGGTAGCAAACAGGATTAGATACCCTGGTAGTCCATACCGTAAACGATGAATGCTAAGTGTTGGAGGGTTTCCGCCCTTCAGTGCTGCAGCTAACGCAATAAGCATTCCGCCTGGGGAGTACGACCGCAAGGTTGAAACTCAAAGGAATTGACGGGGGCCC